>Ga0209208_10000545_pt1 | contig 49382 bp, 25 predicted proteins | sample S1TSphfallax_3_FD_187694 | JGI IMG/M metagenome (GOLD analysis project Ga0209208, IMG submission 187694) | Host-associated microbial communities from peat moss isolated from Minnesota, USA - S1T2_Fd - Sphagnum fallax MG (SPAdes) (version 2) | ecosystem: Host-associated > Plants > Peat moss >... | reverse complement strand
TAACACCAGTAACACCCGTAGTAACACTAGTAACAGCAACACTAATAGAAGAAATTTAAGAACTCGAAGCCAAAAGAAATATGCCACTTCCAACATTAAGCAATAGAGAAGAGTTTTTCTAAAATTAAATTGCAAATAAAGAAAGAAAATGTAGTGTATGTAATTGGTGGCCGTGTAATGGCTGCTGTGGGCATCTAAAAATCCTATCTGACTATGGAAGAAACTCTCTGATTATGGAGGAAACTCTTCGTGACAAAGGAATTCTAAAAAAATTAATAGGAGAAGGGAAGGATTGGGCCTTTTATATAGTTGCTACTAAGCTGAACCCTAATCACCTAATAGCGTACTGTCACCTAAGAATGTACATTAACCCTTCAAGGCATGGTGGGCATGCTCGTAACTGACCGTCATCTATGAGGCCATGTATATGAGCATGACAAACTATGTTGATTATCCTTTAGATTATTAGATGGTTATAAGGTTTTTTAATTATAATTAAAAATTTTGGTTTTATTTTTTCATAATTCTATTTAATATCACAAACATGTTTAACATAAATTAAGATTGATAACCTACTTAAATGATAACCAAGTCATCTAGGTAGGTTATTAAAATTTAAATTCTCATTATTGAAGGTGGTTAAGTTATCAACTAGTTATGAAAAAAAAATCAATAGGTAACTCATTAATACCTGGATCAAGACTCAATATCCAGCCAACATTAGTTTGAACCAAAATGTGGTTAGTTCAATTTATAAAGAACCACCCCTTCAGGTTCTTTGAAAAAAAGAGAATCAAAGAGTGTTGATCCTGGGTATTTCAAAGACCTTAATGAACCGTTGGTTTTTTTTGAAAAAACCAGCAATGAACTAGTGGTTTTATCGTTGGTTATTTGATTCATGTCAACAATTGATAATCATGAATCCTTGATTTTTTGAGAACCATGGTCATAATTTGTCAAAACTGACCCCATAACCACTGGGGGTCTGTTCCTGTTACCCGCCCATCTCTGGTTTGAAGTGTATTTGTAAGAGAGTGATTTGTCTGCTGATTTACCATACATAATTCTTGATGTGTCAAAGACAAGTTACTACAACAGAATACATTCGAGTGTCCGTGAATCATGAGTTGAAAAAGGATGCCACTGACCTGACCAGACCGGACCAGACCAGATCTGACCTGAAAAGTGAAGGTGGACTAGCATCTAGAACAACCTAAAGATGGATGCACGGCATATATATCTAGTCCTTTTCAGAAAGGCCTGCAATTAAGTTGGAGTGAAGATGATCTAGAAAACAAAGACTAAAGTCTACCTGCTGGACAAGAATCTAGTAACAAGGAACAACGCAAAGACGGCACTGGAACCCCCTGTTTGGTCACATAGGGGACGAGATTTCAAAAAACAGGGAAAAGAAAAGGTACACTGGGCTTCAACGGGGCATGAAACTCAGTTTAGTAGCAAATTTGGTGCTAAATTGAGTTTGCCCTGTCCTTTCTTTTACTGAACGCTTTCAACCCATCACTGCTGCTGATATGTGTACTGTAGCTATAAATGTTCTCGAGCCTGGTGCATTTAATCTTGAGTCTCAGTATTTCGTACCCTTATTTACTAAAATTTCATGACTTTGCGGACAACAGCCAGTAGGGGATGAAGCATCAAATGAAGGGTGCAACTCAGGCCCAACAGGGCATGACTTTACAGATAAATCTATTGTGTCCCTACAAATTAGGTATGTACCAAACAAGTCCAGCTACCCAGCTATATGTATGGTAAGCTGATGATCAGTCTTCTTGCTACAAGAATATTATCTATTGGTCATCTGATTCAAGGGGGGTTTCATGACACCAGTAGGTTGTGTTTGACCGCTGATCCTGGATCCTTCTCCACCTGCTCCAACGGGTATTTGGCCCAGCAAATTACAACTGGATGATGTCAAGTCAAAACATGCATGGGTCAGCAAAATGGTTTTGGCTTATCCAGGGCGTGGTAAAAGGCGGAACATCAGAGCCACGTAAATGTTATCTGACTCCTATGTTCATAGTATTAAATAGGATTTGACTGCTTGTTTTGATTCGCCAACAGTAATGATCGGTCCAGGTGGTTTGCTATTAGTAATTACTATCTATTTGCAGTCCCCTTATTAGTTTTATGTATGGGTTGGAAATAAATAAATAACTAAACTTGGATGTGAGTAACATCTTTGCTTGGTCCATACTGAGCACTCTCGGAGCCACTCTAATTGTGTTCAAGCATCTGTTACATGATGAATTGATCAGTTAAATCTGTAACTTGGCTGATAGAATAAAATCCAACTCGTGTGATTCTCTAGAAAGTTTAGAAGCCATGCTGGTAGATATAGCAGACAATATTAATTACTTTTATTCGTTGAAAATGGCATATTATTAACTCATCAACCCCATGATGCAGATAACAAGTAACTACAGATTCTTTCTCCATTCTAATTACGCATATCCGTGTTACCTCATCACAAGTTCACAACACTAGCCCAAACCTAGCTACCCATGAGCTACATCTTTCCTCCCGTTCAGCTTCTTAATTTGGCTTGTCAAGCGTGAGTGTGCATCTGCAAATGGCAGACCAGGGAGTCGCAGCTTGTCGTGTTCGTCGATTACGACTTTCCCGGAACAAGCCAGTTCACGAACAACTTGGGATTGCCAGAATTCAATAATTTCTAATTTCGAGACACACACTTCTTCTAAGCAAGTTGGTGCAACATGCTTAAAAAAGAAACTGTTAATGACGCAGCCAGATCATGAAGACCGGCTTTTGCGTTCTTCTGCAAAGTTTATTTTCCCCACCGTTTCCCCACAGTCAAAATTAGAAACTGCTCTGATAAAATGTTTCAAAACTATTAATGATCTGCTGTCACCCGCTGGAATTGAATCGAGGACGACGAGGAAGCCACTGACTACCCACCACAAGCCTACATTCCGGCATCTACTGCAGCAGGGTTTTCTTTTCCTTTTTATTTTGTTTCTCCTTTCAAAGAACATTAGCGAAAACTGCAGGAGGGTTTTCTTTTCTTTTTTATTTGCTTTCTTCTTTCAAAGAACATCAGTCAAAACCTGCGTAGAACCGCGCAGGCGTCGCACAATTGCTGGGACCGTGCGCGGGACAGAGCTCCATGAGGGTGTTTAACGTCTCGCATCTCAAATGGTACACTGTATATAAATTTAGCATGTTCCCTGTGACCTTCATTAACGCCAAATATCTAGTTCATTAGCGCCAGCTGAGCCTAAGTTCTAGAAGAACTGGGTCGCACGAATGACCAGTCCTTTAAAAGTTCACAAGAAGAATTTTGACGATGACGTTTATGGACTTGGCTTGATTGTGTGTGGCCGTGTTTATTGTTCCTTGTCGTCAGATCAGAAGCTGGAAATTGCACAAGTATTAAGAAACAGCTTGGAGACTAGGCGCTGTGGAGTTCTTTTAACCTAGATCCTGTCAAAGACTAGAAGCTTTGAAATCGCTTTGGTCTCCAGTTAGCGATCTAGTTAATAATTCGACTCATGGTCGACTTCTGGTGAAATCCATCTTGACCAATCTCCCGTATGATGCGTCTCTGGGGCTTGGAATAGCTCCTCCCTTGACCCAGCTTACCGTAGCTGGTTTTGACTTGTTCATAGAAGGCTCTATCACGCTGTGCATGATGTCTAAGGGTCTGGTTCCATTAGGCGACCACCTTGATTTTGAAATCTCATCACAACCAACTGCAGCAGGGGTTATGCAAGATGAGGACTTTGGCGTGGCAATGACTGCTTCTATGGATCCATCTGGCCATCTCCTTTTGGGTATGGTTCACACCAGAGTGGGGGGGCGGGGAGGGGTATTAGAAATCGCACCAAACCCCTGTGGGTATCAATCCCGGTATCAAAGTTGATAATCATGGTTATCAAAAAAATCAAATACCCAATTTTGATACATATAACTGGTTATCAAAATTCGAATACCCGGAATAACCATGGTTCTGAATTTTTTGAAAAAGACCAATATCTGCCTAAAACTGCTGGGTCCTTGCCACTTCTTTCATAAAATCTGGCAGTTCTTTGAAGTTTTTTAAATACCTGGAATTGGTGGTTCTTTGAATCTGAATTTTTTTCAAATACCCAGACCTGATGGTTCTTTATTCTGAATTTTTCAAATACATGGCCCACACTGGTTCACACCTGCAGGTCCTAAGCGATCTCTCGAACCAGAATTTAGTCATTGTGGATATCCCTTGAGCTCCTCACTTAAGACTTTTGTGGTTTTTCTACTCAAGTAAGTCAGGACAAATAAGTGTCCTCTACATACACTCTTAGGGAATTCTCTCAATTTATAGAAAGCAAGTACGTTGTGACTATCCTCTGTCATTGCTTGGGTTCACATACCAAGTCTCAATCTAAAATTGTTGCATTGTCTAAGATGGGGGTTGTCATGTGGTATATATATGCCCTCAGCTGTCTTACTTCATAGTAGATTTATCAGGTCCTGCTGTAAAATATCATCATACCTGGATGACTCTGCAGGGAGCAGCCGAGAATTCACAGGGTTTGATGTTGGCACTCGGAATGAAGTGCTTGAATGTATCATGAGACAGGCTTCGAAGTTTTTGCCAGCCTTGGCAGACGTATCTCTCCAGCAGGCTATTGGGTCTGGAAGAGTAAGGACTGGCCTGAGACCCTATGGTTGGTTTCAAACCTTTCAACTTTACTCATTGATTCATAGGAAGAACTGGACAGGATTGTGATTGAAAACAGTTGCAACTTAGATCACAATTACAAACAGCTGTGATCACAGCAGCTAATGGAAAGCCACTGACGTAGGGCCTTGTTTCTTGATAGTATTTCCCATCCGAGAGCTGCCACTGTCGTGAAAATATGTAATTAATCCAGTCAGAAATGAGTCATTATTTGACTCACAGCTCAGAAATGAGTCATTATTTGACTCACAGATCAGAAATGAGTCATTATTTGACTCACAGCTCCTGTACTTGGTCAATGCTTGACCGGTAGAGCTGTGAGATGACTGTGAGCACACTGTGAGCACAGCTACTTGAAAAAACAATATGGAAAGGTGCTGTGATACATAATCTGTAGATCTGGCTACGATCGTTTTAAATTGCAGATCCCGCGAATCTACGCTATGGCTACGATCTGCTTAAAGCAATATGCAATTAGGCTACTCCAGCAGTTACCAACACGTACAGTAGAACTCATATAATTTCCTACTCTTACATCCTCCACGTAGCTGACTGGCTGCGTATTTAATTGCAATCTACTGCATCACATCTGCTAGTGATCGTCGCTAGTGCCATATTGTAGCTGTGAAATTCTTTTAATCCACAGCATCCAGAACACTGCTAGAATGCGGTAAAAGATCCCGTACTAATGTCCAAGCTATTGACATGATCATCAGTACTGCTCTAGTTTGATACTAGATATTGAGTACTCAGTATCTTTTGCATACACAAATGAAATCTCAATTGGAATCTCGCTTCCCGCTCTTCGCAGAAATTATGGGCCAGAAATATGCAAAAGATCTTCATGAATTCATGGGCGTGCACGTCAGCTGGTGGAGCCGTTCCTTTTAACTTCGATTCAACTCGAAAATGTTATAAATAAATTGTACAGGAACTGTGGAGAAAAGCATTGCAGATGCAGCAAGCCCAAGCACAAGGAGCCAAGGGAAGTATAAAATCTTGCAAGCCTAGCTTTGAGGATGATGTATATATATATATATTTATTTATTTATCTTTCTTCTAGGACATCAACCCATTTTAATGATCTGGAGCAAGATTAACACCAGTTTACCTTTGCATCCCAACTAGTTACAGATTGATCATTGCCAAAAAAGAGGGCAAAATTAATTGATGAAATGTGAAAAGTAGCGTAATATAAGGGGGACCCATAATTAAAGCTATTAAGTTATAAATTTACCATTCCAATTTCAATACCTCTTCTATTTCAATATTCATTAGAAATTTTTGTTTTCTCTCCTGATTATTTGGTGTCAAACCTAGTGACAAATGTGAATGCACGATACAATTTTGATGCAATCTGTTTCATTGTTGATCTTCATTTGGATTGGATAGTATTTGAAGTTGACATTGCAAATTATGCTTCAACTTATAAGTACTCTCATGAGGTGTTATGGTTCAGGAATTACCTACAGCATGTGGTAATTTAGTTCAATCAATTTCAACTATTTTTTAAAAATTGAGTACAATTAGAAATATTATTACATTTTTTAAGCATTGCAACCAAAAAAAAGTCTCCATCCTCATGTCTGCCATCCAGCTATAATGCACGGGTGAAAACATGATAAAGTATACCAATTGGTGATCTCTACCAACAAGTAAAAGTAAATTTGAAATCTTTTGCGCTTTAAGCTTTTTTGTCATGTCATAAATTTTTGTGTGTACTTATCATATTAAATAAATTATATATGATCATTCTTAACATATATTATTATTTTCACTAATTTATTTATTTATTGAAATTTTATTACTCTAGTTGATATTGCACATTTTTCAAATCAAACAATTCAAATAATATGTTACTAATGTTTTAAGCCATTATGCACCTTGATACACATTTTTTGGAATTTGAATTTTTGAATTATGATAATGTGAAGCCCCTCAAAAATAAGTTTTTTATAAATTCAGATTTGACATCCAAAACATGTTTTTTGATATGATATTAAAATGCATTGCATGTGCTTGATTCATTAAATCATACCCCAAAACTTTTCAAAATGCAACATATGAGTGAAATGTTCAAATTATATTTTTTTGACTTATTTTGAATCTACTTTCTCACAGTAGGACAAACTGGCAAATTTTGCAAAGTAAATTGAAAGTAGGTTCTTAAAAAGGTTCATACAACTTTTGAAATTTTCCAAATTTTCAACATATCACATTTGATGTTTTCATGTAATTCAAAAGGACAATCTCCTAAAACATCACCTATTTTCTAAGCTACTTGTCACAAATTTGTGTTTTATTTATTGGGGAGGACTACTTTTTTGATATACTTTAGCATGCTTTCACCCACACCAAAAGGCTTTCTTTTGTTTTTGGATTTTTGAAAGGTCTTGACATATTTGGGATATCTGGTTGAGGAGAGGACCTAAAGAAGATCGTCTAAAAAAACCACCCAGTTAAGTTGGATTATTCCTGAAGATGCTTTGGTGATAGTGCAAGTTTTGGGGTTGGAGTTCTTGTGTTAGGTTTCAATTCCACTTGACATTGGAATATTCTAAGTTCAAAAAATAAATGTTTGGTTAGTTTTCTGTAACTACACAATTGAAACACATTTGCACAATATCATCCATACTAGGCTTCCCACCAACAGTTGGCCCCTTAGTGGCTTGTTGATGAAATTTGTGGTTTTCACCATGGTACCAGTACTGGAGGCCTGCTGTGCACCTTGGCCATGGGTAAACCAGGACCTACACTGGTGCCTTCAGCTTCTTGAGTGAGGCCCTGTTGAATCCTAGAAATGTTAACAATGGACTGGGTTACTATAATTTAGTCAAAGGACAAAACACTAGAAGAGACCCTAAAAGTTTGTTTTACTGTGGTATGTGTGTAGCTTCTTGTTCACCTAAGGCTTTGAGAGGTTATATATTTCAGAGGGAGAAACTAGTGATATAAGTTTAGTAGAACCCATTTTCTGCTTCAGTTTTTAAAAGTCATTCAGTAGTCAATGGCCATGGGTGAACTAGCATCTACAGTGGTACCATGTGGAAACCCCAAATTCTTTTTGGTTGGTTCTTAGACTTGTATAAATTAGACTAATTAGAGGCAGTATTTTAGTTTTCCTTGTGAACATTGGCCAAAAGGTGGCAGTACTAACTCCATTCTTTTGACGAAAATTCCCTTTTCAAAAATACAAACATCACCAAATTTCACCAAATTTCACCTAAAAATTATGTTTCTGGAGAGTGTCATCACAGTTTTATTTACTGGCTACTGTTTTGATGACCATCTGAAAAAGTGATCATTAGCAACACTATCATCTGCATCATCTGCATCTATGGAGGATGCTCATCACTGTGCCTGCAGTACAAATTGAACACAAATGACTGATTCAAGGTCTATAAGTCAATATTTAAAACATTTCCTGGGCTAAAGAAGGCCACTAAGAGGCCTCACTCAAGAAGGTGGCAGTATCCATGTAGGTGCCGGTTTACCTGGACAACTAGTCAATGTTTCTGGAAACATATGAGTGAAATCATCCTACCTCAAGAATTTTGTATTGTGTTACATGTGGATTTATGAGCTGCATGCCTATTTGAAGATGCTAAACAGGCATTAGTTCCAGTAGGTTATAGCATTAGCAACATCTAAAAACATGATGTGGCTCAATGCACACCATAAAGAGTATGGTCAATAGCAGGCACCTCATGCAAGCTTTAGACAGTTTTGTTGATAGTTCTAAAGCCACAAAACCTGGCCGCAATAGAGTGTAACCGGAGTCGAGCCGCCAGCTCTCACACCACCTCCTCGTGACAACCCACTGGAGGTTTTCCTCTGCATGTGGGTAGGCCTTCTATAAGCCATGATCCTTCATTGTGCTACATAGCACACCCACATGTACTAATTGTCAAAAGCAGTACACCCGCGTTTTGAGTTAAAAGGTGGGCATTGAGCGCTTTCCTTTTCTGCAGAGGCACAAAAGGGGCCAATGAAGGGAGGTATGAAATTCCCAGCCTGCTTAGAAAGCACATAATTTGGAAAAGACAAATTCTTTGGTGGTTTAGTATAGTAAAAAAGTTCCAAAGGGGTCCAATGCCGTTCAGATGCCACCCAAGGTCATTTGTCATTACGAAAAGTGAGGCAGTTGAGAAAGCAGAAAGGGACCATCGTTGTACTGGTATATGCAAATTGTGACTCATATTAATTAGTTGCAGGGACATCAAAGTTCAGTTATTTTTTCTTTTGTGATGGGTGTCCTTGATTGGCCTATCACAACAAAAATCAATCAAGCTTTGGACTGTCCCAATAGATAAGTAATAATCTCTCCCTTTGGGCTGGTTATATATGTTACAATAGGTAGAACTTAGGCAAAGGATATGGGATAAAGTGTGGAGCTATTGGGATCATGTTGAGGAACACATTGGGAACTTGATGAGAACACAATGAGATCTTCATGGGAACAAAAACCTCCAACATCCCCAACCCCCACCCCCCTCCAAGAAGAAAAAACCTGGGTCCCTTGGTTGCATACTGCCTCATCTCATTGGGGCTGCAAGAAAACCTGTGTTCTTGGCCATTTTTGTCGTAGGCTAATAGTAGGGGCATGAACTATGAGTGTACATAGGATGATAACTGGTATATAATATTGCTATGAGTACTAATACTGAAAAACATACTAATCAGGTATGACTTGAGATAATACCAACCTTATACCAATACCAATTTGATATGTGACCTGAGGTAATACAAGGCCTCATATATCAACCATGTAAGTTGGACCTAATACCAGTACCAGACTGGTATGAAAGTTCTTTAAAAGTACCCAATCCCAGTACCTGCCAGGTGTGAGAAAGTTGATACCAGTCCAACCCTGGAAAGGATCAGGTTGAACCCTTTCTACTACATAAAAAGAAAGAAAGATGATAATTTCTGTTGCTTCTTGAAAAGAGTAATCTTACAATCTTCAAGAGACCAATGCCAAATTGTGCTAACAAATTTGTAAGACACCAATAGCGAATTGCATATCTTTGGAGACCTCACAATACAAAGGTCTCAAAAATGTTTTTCTTTATGTCAGGTCAGACTAGTGATTTGTTTTTTTTTAAATATGATGTTGCTCAATTGGTGTTGATCCATAGGTAAATTTAGCCAAATTTGACAATATTCGGAATATGAAAGTAGAAAGTCTTAAGCACCCTTTGAGTTTGCAGGAAATTATGACCATTTCTGGAGATTTTAAGATTAAAATTTCGTTTCTGGGGGATTTTTTTTAAATATAGGGAATTGGTGACAGAAAATATCTCTTCCAAAAACATTTTTCACAAAAATTCGCCACCAAAAAACCCACTGGCTCATAAATCAAAATTGAATTCTAATAGGATTTTCCTGGATTAATTGAGGGGGAGAAGACCTGGTGACCTAGCCAGTATTTTTGTAGGTGTAAAGAATAACCAGTTCTTTAGTGGATTTCATATTGGTCAATGTGGTGGACTACAAATTGGGGCTTTTCCAATATTCCAACCCCAACAGAAAATTTTCTAGCAAAAACATGTTATACAAAAGATTGCAAATTAATTAGCTTAGTCGGGAAGGTTGACAAATTTCTCAACAGTTTATAGGCCACGATGCATACATGTTTTTCAAGGTGTAGCCATAGACCAAGATTTACGAATGGATGACATGCTTCATGATGCTTTTGCTACACCAAATGTAGGTGATGAGCTGGACCAAAGGCCCATACTAGATGGTCAAGGTGGTGCCAAGCTTGGCACAATGGATGGTCCAACTAATGTTGGCATTGCCACAAAATTTAAGGGGGCCATAGCCCATGATGTGCGTCAAGCATGTGCTATGGTAGATGAAGTGGGCCATGAACCCCAAAAAATGGATGAAATTGGGAATGCAATCCATGGGGATGGTGTAGAAACCCATACTGGGGGCATGGAAAGGGATCAAAGAAGTTCCAGCATTAGTGGGACACTAAATTTACTAAGAGGCCTTGATGGCATCGCAAGTGCTCTACATATGGGAGGTTATAATGTGATCTCAAATGTAGTAGATTTGAATGATGTTAGATGCCCATTATATCCAAGGGCTAGATGTTCCAATTTGTTTGGCACATTCATTTTAATGAACATATACACAATCCATAGTGGTTCCAACAAATTTATGGATGAATTATTTTCTTTCTTGCACAAGTTCATCCTTTTGATTTGATAATTGTTTGTCGCCCACAATGTACCATGCAAAGAGCCTCACTCAAAAGATGGGCATGGAATGCAACTTGATACATACATGTAAGAGGGGGTGCATCTTATATATTGGCACCTATGTAGACCTTCAATAATGCCCAAAATGTGGTTCACCTAAATATAAGCAAGTGGGCCGTACTCGGATCCCTATGAAGGTGTTACGGCACTTCCCAATCTAACCCAGATTGGTACGTTTTTACTACTCGTCAACCATATACAAACTTTTGGTATGGCATCACAAGAACAAAAACAAGGATGGCCTTGTTTGACATGTGGTGGATTCCAAAGCATGGATGCATGTCAACAACAAATGACCTAAATTTGGAGCTAACCACCCAAGAAACATACGCTTCAAGTTTTCAATGAATCAATTCAACCCATTTTCCAACAAGGCAAACATTTGGTCCACATGGCTAGTTATGTTGCTCATGTATAACTTACCACCATGGATGGTCACAAAGCAGTTTTTCATGCTCCTTGCCCTACTCATCTCAGGCAAAGAGTAAGTGAGATCTGAAAATATTGATGTTTACTTGCAACCATTCATTGATGAACTTCAAGAATTATGGCAGCTCAAGATTTTGGCATGGGATTTCTCCAAAGTGCCTAATGATCGATTATTCACCTTATGAACAATGGTCTTATGGACCATTATGATTTTCCAAGATATGGCATGCTTTCAAGATGTGCATACCAAGGATACAAGGCTTGTCCATTGTGTGGCCCAAATATTACTTCAAAATACTCCAAACCATTGAGAAAATGTGTGTATTGGGTCATGGATCGGTGGTTACCCATATCGGCATCTTTAGAACAAAAAACATTTTGACAATAAAGTGGAACGTAAATTACATCCATCAATGCCAACAACTGAGGAGATATTAGCACAAGCAGTAGAAATAACAATATGGCTTGAAGTTGGGCCATGCACATGAAGCACAAGGTGACCCTTTAAAAAACCATGGTGTGATGTGGAGGTTGGTCCTTTACAACCTCCCTTACTTTGGGGTGAGCTAATATACTTGTTGCCAATACTTAATTTAATAAGTTCAATGATTTTCTTTACTATTATTATAATGAATCCAATAATGACTAGTGTGAATTTCTTATGTTTACATTTCGTGTAATACCATGTTGGAATATGCTTTAAAACTTGCATAGTCAAGTGTTACAATAGCATAATTGTCAGATTTCCAACCAATTTAATTAGCAATGTTAACTAACCTAGTCGAATTTTTTTTTAATTTAGTTAGCATGTCAATTTCCATAGTTGTTGTGAATAATTAGGACAATTTTGTTGTTGATAATGCATTGTTTTACATTGTTGGGTTATTTGTTGCACATGGACTTCTTTTCAGAGATTGTTTGGATGTCATGCACATCATAAAAAATGTATGTGAAAATGTTGTAGAAATAATCCTTGGGATGAAGGACACCATTGCATCCCAATAAGACCTAAAAGAAGAGGGGCTAAGGCCACATTTGTGGGTGTTTCAAGAACCTCGTGCTCTTGACAAATGGCTAAAAGGAACAGCACCATATGGACTATAGACATGCAACAATTCCAATCAATAAGGAATCGACTATGGGATTCTAATGAAAAAGAAGGCATCATTGGGGAGGTGTTGGAAAGTACTGCCATTTGATGGGAACTTCCAATTGCAATGTGAGATATTGCCCACAACTATGTTCTCAACAACACCAATGCCATGGCTCCATGGGTGAGGTGAAATAAACATTCAAACTTACATGCAAACATGTCCTAATGTTGTTTCAACACTTGGGTTGATTCCTTTGCAATTATAATGGTCATATAAAAGTCAACATGTTTACTTTATGCCAACTACTATAGTCAAACATAGTGTAAAGGTGTCAACTATGCTTCGAGTTGTTAGTCGATGTAATATGTTTAATGAGGATTTGTTGTTGTGTTCAATAGGAAGTATGAGTCAAAAATTAGGGCTACCAACCCAATGCATGGTAGTCCTACACTTTATTTGGATTGCAAGGGCAATTTGAAAACACCACCATGCAGTTGGCACATTAGATTACTCGGATGTTGTTGCCTTTTCCATTCCACCAAATACAAAAACATGAAGCTACAAGAAAATCAAGGCTTATGGGAGCCATTTTTGCATAGATGATTCATCAACCATTGGCATTGTGATTTATGATAGTGGGGCAACATTTCTCAGCCATAGTAATGATGATGGCAATCACCTTCCTTCAAGACAACTACATTATGTAGGAGTGTTGAAGGAAATATTGGAATTAGATTATGGCCCAATCTCTATTCCCATAATCTTGTTTTGGGGTGATTGGGTCCAAAATGGCCTAGATAATAAAGGTAATCCAACATACAAGCAAGATTAAGTGGGGTTTTTAATGGCCAACTTCAAACACATGTTGTTAGAAGGCAATGAGCCATTTGTATTCCCTTCCCAGGTGGAGCAAGTTTTTACTCCAATGATGCACACAACCCATGGTGGAAGATTGTATTACACATAGAGCCACAAAGTAAGCGGGTGTATCTTCACGCAAACAAGGGGTATGTAAGCATAATTGAAGATGAAAATTATGTGTTGGACCCACGAGATGCTTTGCCTAATGCCCCATTTAGTCCCAATTAGGGTTGGTGCAATCCTCCTCTCTAAAGAACAATCTTTCTTGCTCAATGAAACAAGGCAACTTGGGATTGAAATAAGACCTTAGAGAATAATTTTAGGGCATAAATTGGTTGTTTAAGGCAGACACACATTCTAAGCCATGCCATAAGGTACAAGGAATACACATTTTGCTAGAAATGCACAAGACTTTACCATAGTGGTGGTCCCTTTTGAGGGGGTGATCATAAGCTGTTTACTGGGCTTGCTTAAGAGGAAAAGAATTTGTGGTAGTGTAACACAAGGAATCAATGTTGACCCAATCTTGCTTAGTAAAAATTTGTTAATTTGCAAAAATTCAAAATTTTGAATTTGTGTCAAATTTTCAATTCAAATTATGACATCAATTAATGTGAATTTATGAAATCAATTTGTGAATGTGATGCAACATCTAATAGTATGGATAAAAGTGCATGTAGGATAACAACCACATTTACATCTTATGATGAGGAGGATTATCATTTTGAGGGGGTTGTGGATTAATGTGTTTTCAAATTCATCACAACTTTGTATTTCCATTGGGAAAATCCTACATTTTTATATATTTCTACTCATATTAAGTCTTATATTCATTTTTGGGCATAATAGTCTTTTGGGGGGGATTTTGGGTTGTAACATAAATGGCGAACATTCATCATTTGTAGTTTAATTTAACTAGCATTGGCCATAAGCTAGAAATAAAGGCAAACAATTTGTGATCATCTTTCAATACCTTTTGGTTATCGCATTGAAAACCAATCAAACTTGTGAGTGAAAGTTTCCAAAATCCATTTTTTTTGCAAGATTTATTTAGTTAGAATATATATCACCATATCACCTTGGCCAATTCAACACATGATTGTCAAATAGTTTATAAAGTTTGAGGTTCCCATTCCAGCATTTGCCATATTTTCAAATATACTAGATCAAATTCTTACTTTTCATTATTAAATTTTTCTTTTGTAAAAATAAAATTTTAGGATAATTCCCAATTTTTTGGAAATTATATATTTATTGTCAAACTGGTCCATTATTTGTTTTTGCAATTTTTTGATGCTGCCACTTTGGCAATCATCTAGATATGAAGATTTAGCCATTTTTGGTTATAGAACAAATATGAAAGTAGATGTTTGAAAAAGTCCTTCAATATCTTGGCTACTTGTTTGAATAATGTATAAAAATGTGGCACTTTTATAAAAGAAATCGTTTCATTTTCTTGATGCTAAAAAAAAGGAATATTTTTTATAAAAAAAATCACCCAAAAAAAAGCTTAAACTAGTCCACTTACTATGCTAATATGGAAAAATGCATTTTTCTAAATAACTTGGTTTTGTAGTCAAAATGTTGAGTTGTAAAGATATGTAACAAATGCCTTATTGCATAGATATTATATATTTGAACTATATTAAAAAGGTTTAAATTAAATTACACCCCCAAGTAATTTTGATAGCTAAGTGGTCAGCATCAATGACATAGGGGTGTCATGCCAACATAAATGTTAGAAGTTCATTAAGCTTAAACCTTCCCAATGTTATAAGTTTCCTAACAATTAATTTCAGAAATTATTCTCATTCAGAGACTCTTAATTGTGAGCCCAAGCAATGATTAACTATAGTAGAGGATCTTCATGGAATGCATACAAGGCTGAAGCTATAATTGTCATTTGGGCAACCATTTCATGTAGAGTTTGAGGAACGTTTGAAATTCTCATGGCTCATCTCATGGCATGTTGCCTTTCCAATCACTTCTCCTTCCATTCATCATATTTTTCATTACAACCTTGTTTGTACAATTTGATAAAAGAACCTTGATGACCAACATTGTGTAACTCTTGGTTACATAATGCCAATGAAGCAAAGTCACCACAACTTGGAGGCGTCATTAGATTTATGTCCAGGTCAAATGTTGGTAGTAGTTACTCAACCACCCACTACAACAAGATGAGCATTAACTCCTTGCCTTGTCCATAATGTTGTGCATCAATCCCTCCTTAATCTTACCAAATTACTCCATGGTCAATTCCTTCCTTTCCCACTCACAATCGGAAATTTAAAATGCAAATCCACACCTTGGCATCCCATCCTATGTGGTATATATAAGAAGCATCCATTGTTTTGCTTCCCACCAAAAAATAATCTCGCACTTTACACTAGACTAATGTAAGAGACAATTTTTTCTCACGCATTAGGGTTAAAAAATCAAACATCAATACTATAGGCATGTTCTTGTATTTTGGTAAAATCTATTTCAAAGAAAACAGGGTGGGAAGGGGGCACTCTTTTTATAGATAGTGGGGGTTTTTTGTTTCTTGGAGCCAACAAGAAAATAGACCTCATCCTCCCAATTTGTTGTAGTTCAAGATTTTTGCACAACAAGTGGAGGAAGTGGGTGTTGATGTTTCTCGTAGCTTGCTTTTGTAAAATCTCAACCGACTATTAGGTCTTTGTTCTTCCACAAAAATCTCATCCAATAGAAGGTATGTTCATTGGCTTTTCTATTGTGTTCAAAACAACATCTTGTCATCATAATCTATAGCAATGATGTGTGTGGCCTGCATTTTGTGTTAAATTCTTGAATTTTTTTGGGATTATTTTTCCCTAGACTTACAATATTAGCTTCAATGGAAGATATTCAACAATTGCACATAATATTAGAATGCAAATCCTAGAGGGATGAGTGATGAATGGCGAAAGGATTAGTTCTTATGTTTGTTGGATTTTATGTATTTTTTTAGGGTTACAAGAACTGAATAGTGCAACTAATTTCAATGATATCTATCAATAACTTTTGCCACTTATTCAAACGTTGCCACCATTTCTCTTTTATACGGACATTGTGGTTGAATGTTTACTCCCTTATGTGCACTTGAGTGCATGTAATGGAACTGACTTTTTAATAATGCATTTGAAACAAGGAAAACTTTTTCAATAATAATTGGTAGACATAATATGTGCTTCTAGACATGTCTTTGGTTGAATCTCTTGTATTGTTAAGTGGAAGTGCTTGAATCTTGTTAAAAAATTTGTGCATCTTTCTTAGTGTGCATAAAATTGGTTGGACTTTCATTAAACATTGATTTTGTTATGGCTATATAGTTTAGTAGAATTGTTGTCATGTGATTTACAAGATGAATTTTTTTGGTACAAATTAACTATTTCCTTTATCCATGAGATTGAGCATGGTCTTTCCTAGGATGGTTTGCTACATGAAATCCTATTTTCTTCTCATTAAACTTATTCCTTACATGATATAATAATTGAACAAAGTTTATGCATTGAGTGTGAATTTTTGAGATCATAGTAGCCATTTTTCAATTAGAAAAAACCCCATATATCAAATGACATGAATAGGTAAATCTATGGCCTTATTTGCTCAAGCTGCTATGTGCCAAACATTAACCATCCTTGGAGTCTTCTATTTTGTTTACCCATAATTTCTTGGCTTCCTTAATATGTGTCTATTTGTGTGGATTTTAAAGATGTTAAGGGACTTGAGTTTTGATAATCATCTTTGAGTATGCAAGTATATCCCACGATTTTTCTATGCTTGTGTTGGTGTGTTCAAAGAGGGTGCAAATCATGACCCTGAGCTCCAATTAAAATAGGCATGGGATTTATGACCTTATTTTATGAATGGGGTTTGGTATGAAGCAATATTGAGGATTTACATTCATGTGGATTATGATGTTCATGGTTTTGCATTTTTTTATGTTGTATGATTTATTCATATTTTTAGTTTGGGTGTCAAATTATGAATCCAACTAGTACTTCATGATACATATAATATGGAACTTACTACATGTTGATTTTCAAGAGTTTAAAAAAATGGTGAATGGCTTATTAATGCTATAGATTCATACATCAATTTCATTTATCATCAAGTATCTAACCAAGCTTTTCATCAAAGACGTTTCTTCTATCTTCAAGTGAGTATTGGGTATTCATCGTATGTTTCTTTGCTCATCTATGTTTTTGGATGTGGTTCCAATAGGTAAAGGCTAGTTGGTTTTGAATGTTGTTTACTAGAAATTTTGAGGGCTTTAACTCTATATGTATGATTACATTTTTTTATATTGTAGTTGAATGAGTCTTAATTTCCTTAAGTGATTATTGAGGGAGAGGTATTTAGATTTTTCAAAACTCATGTCCATTAACCCCTAAACCCTAAGCATGGCTCTGTTGTTGGTTTTGAGATATCAAAACACTAATTTTAGCTACAATGAAATGTTTGTTGGTGGTTTTTGGATGTTGAGATGTAGAACAACCAAAGGCTTACATTACTATTTGTCCTATGTGTAGGAATTTACTACAATGGCCATATCATTTTTGCTTAAAGATGCACCCATTTAAAATAAATTATTAGAGGTATTTTTCTTTCTAATTGACTACTAATGCTATCACTATTGAGAGTTTGATTAGTTTTTTGAAAATTGGCTACTAGTTATAGAAAGGTGCAACACTTGTTGAACATTATTTTTAATCTTGTTAGAGGTAATTGTCACATATTTTTAGGTAATTTGACATTTTTTCTTGTTGGAGCATTGTAAGAACTAAAAGATTAATTTTAGAAGTTGAAGTAGATCTTGATGGTGGAAATGGATCAATCTTAGCTCTCTTTTGGTTCACTTTAAAACCTATTTGTTAGGGTTCCATTTCCGAGTTGATTCCCTCTTACATATGTTGTTTGGCTACTCAATTTTGTCTTGGGTGAACAAAAACACATCATGTAAAACTCTTGCAAAATTAAGTCAATTTCTTAAATGAAGGAATCACATAGGCCCTTGGTGCATTTTTTTCTTAGGACAGAAAGGGGCTTTGGGCAAAAATGTTGATATATCCATGTGATCATGTGGTTTTGTGTTTTGTAAAAAGTAGAAACATTGTTGTGCAAGTTGTGGAAGAGACATTAGGGCATATATGTGAAAAATTGTACCAAGGAAAGTTGAATCTTCTTTGGACTTGTATGTTAGAGAAAGGTTAATGGAGAAATATAACGAATATCACAACATTTAGATCAAGTAGGAATGCATTCAAAAGGTATGAAACATAAGATTGAACACAAGACTATAAAGGCAAAAGTCTGCATGCAAGAGGATACAAATGGAACATCTGTTATGTACAATGTGACAACAATGTTTTGTTGGAACAAGATTGGTGGTCACATTTAACTAATCTTCTATACTTGTTGAATGGCATCCTTAAGTTCCAAAATGGAAGTCAAATTGCATGTGGGTTGAGACTTAGTTGGGTAGGTTCGTATTTCCCTGAAATTGGAAGGGGGAGTTTGATTAAACCTCTTGTTTATGAATTTAGGTCGCATTTGTTTCTTCTTTGTGATGAACATTTTTGCAAGCCTTCATAAAAAATGGCAATAACATCGATGGCGCATGTGTCAAAGGAAGCACAAAAATGTAATATTAGCAGGACAAAATTTGGTATTTCATGGGAGTTAATGAAGGAAGGGCATTGTAGAATTTGGTTATGGTGGCACGTTGCATGTTTGTTGCCTGAGAGCTTGTATTCTATTATTTTCTACTCCAAGCTCTAGAAATGGTCTTTGTTTACTTGTAGATTATGAACCACATTTCACTTTAGCTATTAAATTGCTCCAACATTTTTTGAAATAGGTTGTAGAAGCACCTATCCTATTAATGCCTTCACAATCATTGTTAGATTGCTCCATCAAAATTATAATCTGAAATACTAAAACTTTTATTGGGCTTGGTGAAAAGTCATGGACAGGTTGCTGGTGCAAGTTTTGGCCCAACTATTATTACAAATATTATCTCAGCTTTGGTTGCTGCATTTATTTGATAATGGTTAAGTGGTACATATCTACACATCTATTAATGCGTGAAATCCTTTTGGTTTACACTGCATATGGGGACACATAATTCATATGTATGTAAGTTTGATGTTCATTCTATTTCCAAGGCAGATCACTATTGAAGGCTTATGTTTGTACATGTATTCTATGATTTTTTTTTCAATTTCAAATGTTGTCACCCTTTCTTGTAGGTAAAAATTGAACAAGACCATGACATTGGTGCACTCCTTTGTTCCTCATTTTCTTAGGTATGTGATCTTTTAAAATGCAAGGTTAGAAACAAAATGTGTAAGCTACCACTAAAATTTAAACAAGAATTTTAGTGGCAAAAGCTTATGCAAGAACGAAGTGTGTATATGAAATTGTCTTACTTGTTTTATCATCCTTGCAATGCATTTTGATCTACTTAAATCAAGCTAGGCCTCCTTAGTGCTCCCTTTGCTGTTGAATTTATGCATGAAAATGAAACTAATAGCAAGCCAACCACTCTTGTTGAGAAACTTGGTAGATAATGTTGGATTAATCACCTTTATCAATCAAGTGATCAAGCTAACAATGATAAAACTTAGGTTAGGTTCAGGTGCTATGAAGAGGAAGCCCTAAAACATGAAGATGAATAGTAGTAGATTGTAGGATTAAATTTGGTTTGTATAACACTCTTGTGCTTTTTGTATTCAATTGAGTATGAGGGTGACAACTCAAATGTGGGAACCTAGGAATATTCATTGGTTGATGAGGACCATTTAGTATCTTTGAACAAAGGTATACACTTTGCTTCAAGTTTGGTTCATTTTATTATGAAGGGTGTAGGTTTGTATATATGCTTGTTGTTGAAGGTGTATGCTTTGACTTCATTGTTTTTCTTCAATCCATTTATTATTTTCTTCAAACCTTATGGTTCTTTTGTTTTGTTGGTTATCATTTTGAGTTTCTAGTTCATGTGTTCATGAGTTAATTTGGCATCATGGAAAAATTCTCTTGTAATACTGAGAACATACTATTGGATGATGATGGAAAAAATGGACTTGAAAATTTGAAGAAGGTTCAAAAGAAATATGGTTGGAACCATTTGATTCACAATAGTGAAGTCTATCTTGAACATCTTACATTATGTTTGGGTGTTTCTTAATGTGACTTTTATATAAGGCATGGAAAAAATTAGTGCAAATGTCCAAAAGTTATGGAAGGCCTTGCTAGGGGTGGCTTTTAGGGCACATATGATAATTTTCCAAACGGTGTCCATTCTAGTTGCTTTATCAAAGTATATATGAACACTTATATATCTTGGGTTTACTATGGAGCATCAACAATTAGCACCTATCTTGAAAGCTATTCGTGGTCTCTCAGAATGGCAATAGTCACTAAGTTCAAGCATCATGATGTTTGACCTTAGTGACTACTGCTATTTTGATCATAATGTTAAAGATTGTGTTCACCATATAAAGATCATCAATTTGAGCCAATTGCCAGTCATTTATTTTAATGTATGTGTATGTGTCTTGGGAGGAATGAAGATGATGTAAGATACTTCTTGTATATATTGTGTACTTACAACTTAGGAGGCTAATATTTGTTCAACAATTTGCCCCTTTTTTTGGCAAATTATTATGTATGTATATATAACCCAATGTTGGGAGCGCATGAAGTTAGTGGGAAATCATGGTAACCCATCACAACCAACAATTACAAAGGTGATGGTTTAATTATTTTGTGAGTGACATTTAAAAAGGTTATGATTATATTTAGTCTTGTTTTCTTAATTTTGTTGAAATTAACAAAATGGTTACCTTCCAAAGGGTTGTAGAGTTTTTTTTGGAATTTCATTGATAATCTTCAACTTGGGCATCAATGTCCTAAAAGAGTCACAGTGTGTGAGAAGGGGAGTCATTAAAGTAGTCACATGGGTGTCGACCCAACCATATTGTTGATGGGTGCTTGTAATTTCATATAAAATTTAGATGATTGTGGAGAAAATATTGAAAGGAAAAGAGATGAGTATGTTCCATAAGGTGTAATCACTAGGGATGGTTTAAGGTTGATATGTTACCTATGTGTGTGCACATTTGCAAGCTAGGTTGGATCATTAGTTGTTTTCAAACATTAGAAACATTAATAGTGCTACCTTACTTACATTGTTGTTGTGGACAATCCGAAAGGTTCCAAAGCTTACAAAGGCAAATTCACAAAACTTCTGCTTTTGTTTTTTGTGTATTCTAGCATTAAGGACTACAAAGAAGAATGGTTTGTTTTTTTGTTTTTATATCACAATTGTTTATGTAGAATAGAGCTTTTGAAGATAGACCAACGGTTTTTTTGGGTAAATGTTTCATTGGGCATTGTGGGGTTGTACCTCTAAAAACTTTAAACTTGAAACTTCAAGCTTGAGATATTTTAATGTTGTGGGTTTTTTGCATTTTTAGTGAAAAGGTGGAGGTCCATTGAGGTAGGAGTGGGAAGATTGGATTTTGGCTTTGAAGGGATGGTTGATTTTGCTAAATTGGATGCAAAATGCAAAATCATTTTTCAAGGGCTCAATTATGAAAAAGACCCTCCTTAATAGGTGTAACCCAAGGGCTAGAACATGGCCATGTAGTTGCACAATTCTTTTTCTACACTTTACTTGATTCCAATATGTAATCTTCTAAGTTTGTACATATTAAGAATCAAATTTTGTCTTGCATGTCATAAGTTTCTTATGAATAGTGACCGAGCCATCTAGAAGCTAAGCCTTGGGTGTTTTGTAACCTTGAAAACTTGATCTCACATTCAACCTTTTGAGAAGAACAAGTCACATGGAATGTGAGTAGAGATAGCCACTAGGTGTAGGCATAACATCAAGAGGGGTTGTTTATAATTGTGCTCAACATTGTGTACCCAAAAATCATGAAACAAAGTACCCTTTAGAAAGGTGAGAGTCAATACATGTGAACTAGTGCTCTGGCATCCTCTAGCTTGTCCCAACCTTCTTAGGAATCAATGAACTCAAATTTCATTCATGGAGTTGAGTGCAAGGCCATGGCAATGTTTCCTTATAGAGGAAAATTAGGTTTCTTCATATGGTCAAAGATGCATGGGGTACCATAATGGACGAAGACCATTGTAACTCCTAATGTTGATGTTATAGATGTTCTATGCCCAAAAGATTCATTTTCTAGTGGTCACCTTATTAAACCTAGATTTAATGCATCAGTTGAAGGGCATTTTGCAAAATATGTATATTTTTTTTGCACACAAGTTCCCCAAGAAGTTTATGGAATTTTAGAAGCTTATTGATCTAATGAACTTGGAAGAAAATAAACATTTTCAAAATGCAAAGACAAAGTGCATTTCCATGTTATTTTTGGCAAAGTGAGTGTACATAGGGTAATATTGCCTTTTGATTATGAAGATACACAGTAACAATGCAAAAAGTGAGTGTACATAGAATAATACCACCCTTTGATTGTGAAGATGCACAAAAACAATGCAAAAAATGAGGTTGCTTTGAAAAACTTGAATGCATTTTGTGACATTGAGTACATTCTTTGGTTCCTTTGCATCCTTCCTTTGCTTGAAACAATGCATAAATTGATCAAATTGCACAAGGCAAAGATGTTTTTGTTTGCAACTTTGTAGATGTTGTAGAACTAGTTCAATAGGAGTTGTATAGGCCTTATTGTGATCCTTATGCCAAGTTTGAAACCCATCTTTCAATGATTTTAATTTTATTAAGTCTCTAACCAATCAAACCCTTTCAATGAATTGATTTTTTGACTAAAATGGCATCTTCCAAGATATTCAACCCTAAAATGGAAGATGTTGAATATCTTGTGTTTTCATTTGCTAGAAGTAAATACCCTATCTACTAGTCTTATGTTGATGGTCCTAGAGGTTTCTACCTATTACCAAGGATTGTTTCAAAGAGGCTATGGCCAAGGTGAAAGGTGAATGTGAAGTGGTAGCTTGAAGCCTTATTTTTAAGTTAAAACAACATTTTTTTGGAACATCAAGTTATGACTACCCTTGGTGTTGTTAATCCCCAATTGTAGGCTAGAATTTTATTGAAGCAACGGACACCTTTCACACTCATTTAAGCGTTGAAATAGACTTTTTGTACCCCTTGCAAAGTTAGTGATTTTGGCAAGATTGTGCATGTCTTGTTATTAATACACAATTTGGACTTGCAAACTTGCAAACAAACTTTTCAAGATGACCATGGTTCACAATTATGAGGCAATTTTCCATGAAAACAATGAATTGAACTCAATCACTAAGCTTTGAATTTATTAAGTTGGTTGAAATTGTTGTCCAAATGCTTGGCTCCATCAAAGATGAACAAATTTTCAACATTGTCAATTTATGAAGAACAAGTTGCAGAACCACTTAAACACACACTTGAAACACACACTTGGATCTATGCATCAAATTTTATAGTTAACATTTCTTTACATTGCAAAACTTGCTTTATAAGTAGGCCAATGGCAAGGCATAATTTGTTATTGTGAAAATGCATAACTAAAGCATGACACCAAGCTTGTAAGTTTCTTTTTACAACAAATGTTTTAGTGGCAAATTTGGAGTATGCCACAATTTTGATGTGGCTTTAGGTTTGATAATATTTCTTGAGTTTCTTTTTTCTTCTTTTCAATATCCCCATTTTCAATCTTGGTATGCATTGAGGAGTGTTTAACTTGGCATGAATTTTGTAAGATGGATTCTACATGGAAGAAGCGAATGGTAAGGTACATAATAAAAAGGTGGTAGTGGCTTCAAGTCAACTCTTAACCTTTAGGGTTGTTATGTAAATCTTAAACTTTGTTTTTAAATTTTTATGCATGTTTTCAATTTTTTTTAAAAAAAATTGTTATGTTTTGTGAAGGTGCATTATGCCAAATATGACATTTTAAGATTAGTCTTATATGATTACAAAATGCCATTAACAACTAAAAATGGCATAAAAGATGGGTCCAAATCGGCTACAAAACATAAGTGATTACTTTAATAGAAAAAGACCAATCATAAAATGTCATTTTTGATGTAGTGATGTTATTCAATTTGAACATTCTAGTGTTTAACTTGAAATATAACCTTTACTTTTATTTGCATCCTCAATTGAAACCTAGAGTTAGTTTTTCAAACAAATTTTTTAGTGCATGTATTTTAATTGGTTTGGGTGTGGGTTAGGCCTTGAGCTACAATGGGTATCACCCTTCTATGGTTGGAGCTCAAATTCCCTTCAAGGTGATTAAGGTTTAAGTAATTTTAATTTAATGATTTTTTTGTCCATGGTTTTGAATTTCATTTTAATTTTGTAAACAATTTTAGAATTGTATTAAGATCTAAATAATTGAATGCATTAATTCTTTAGTGAAAGACATAATTAGCCATGTAGCCAGAAATATTCCCTTGCCAACCCACATTTCGCCAAACAACCCCTTGAAAACCTGCATGTCGTCAAATCTGACTTACAAACCCAGATGCTGCCATTGCTTTCAACCATGATTATTTTGGTTGTAGCCACTCTATGCACATTTGAAATTATTGACTCGTCATCATAGCCACTTAGTTTTTAAAAGTCGTCAAGTTGGCTGCACCTCATGCAAAAAGTTTAGCCACCTATGGCAATTGAGGTCTAAGGTGTATTGTCACATTAATTACTAGTCAGACTTGAAAAAAATGACTGCTGATGACTTTTTTGTGTTTATTTTTTTTCTTTCAATGAGAAGAAAATTCATTTGGAATTAATGCAACTTTATTGCAATAAAAAAATGTAAAGGAAAGAGGAAAAATGAAGGCTACAATTCATTTTAAGATTATTATGAATTGTGTGCTAAAGCCTTAGTTTTTCAGCTTGCTGTAGACTCATGAATCCCAGCGTTTCCTTTTGTGGCGAAATTTTGGCACTTGGAGACAGGGAAAAAAAGGGCTGCGACTTTTACAAAGGATCTGTTGAAAAAAATTTGCACCAAATTCGCCATATTCTGAGGAAAACCATTTTAAATTGCCACATTTATACAATAGGTTCTTGTATTAAAAAAAATCTACTTTATCTCTGTCTTGTAGCCAAATCTGGCTAGGTCCTCTAGTGGAGAATTGCCAGTTCAACAACCTCACAAAATTGAAAAAAAAAAACCACCTGAGTCAAGTGTCTCATGGCCTATAACACAGTTAGAGCATCTCCACCAAGGCTCAGTACGTCACCCTGGAAAAAATATTTCGCACATCCAAGTTTTAGTTACTAACTTTTTTTTCAACCCCACCCATCAAACTGAAACCGGGGCTGCAAGTAGTTGGGGACTACTAATAGCAACTTACGTAGACTAATCCAACTATCTAATCAATCAGAAATAGGGAGTACGATTTTGGATTTGATTGTGTTTATTAAACTTTTCCAGGGCTCCTGCAGGGCTCTGAAACCTGTGCACAATTTCAGGGTCCCAGCACTGTTCAGTGATTCACTGGATTTGACTGATGAACTTCATCTAAGATTTCCAGTGCAGGGTACAATAGGGCGGTGGAGGTGCGCAGTGTGTGACTCCAGACAGTAAAATTTATTACAAAAATGTCAAAATGTGTCGGTTTAGCTCAGGAAATTGGTTTTTTTCCACCAAATTTGTACAGCTTGCCGTGGCTGGTGAAAGGTGCAACACAGTTGTGCACCTCCAAAAAAGAGTGTAATAAATTGGACCTAACTACAGCTCAGTAATTCTGATTGGTCGATCATAATGATTGGTCTAGGTGGTTTGCTATTAGTAGTCCCCCACACATATGCACTTCCAGTTACAGTTTTATTGGTGGGGTTGGCAAAACAAAAAGCTAAACTTAGACATTTAATTTTATTATCCAGAGTGACATACTGAGCACCTATGGAGATGCTCTTACTAACTAAAAAAGAAAAGAGAAGGGACTCTGATGCACGAGTCCGTGTATGAAAAGTTGAGGCAGGGCGCAGTAAGGTACAGAGGAGAAATAGATTACGAGTGCCATGGGGAACAAGGTACACATTTGGTGGAAGTTGAAATTGAGAGTGGCCAGGGCCCAGCACTACTCTGGCCACACAACTTTTAGAATTGACTACATCTGTATCAAACCCACACCTCTTTGACATTGTCTATTATTTCTTTCTCAGGTCTACTGAAGTCAATTTTTATCTCCATAATTTTGGAGTCCATTCGTCATCCTTTATGTGTTGACTCCGTACTTTGTGGCTTCTCGACTTATTGCTAGTGAAGTACGGCTACCTTGAGCGAGTACTTACATTGCCTTCCTGTTCTTGAGTGAGGCCCCTAAGTGCATACATTTAATAAGAAAAGTTCAATTTGGATTCTCAAGCTAAATTGAATTCTCAAACTAACATGTCTAACCCAAGTTGGAAATTGTTATTTCAAACAAGAAGCAGATACAGTTAATTTTGTTGAAAATGAAGAATTGGAATCTGGTTTTGATTTCAGCTCTGGTTCGTGGCGAAGATCAATTTAGATTTTGAGTCCAGACGATCTGATTTCAGTTCTAATTCTTATTGTTAAAATTTAGAATCTATGGTTTGGATACCTGATAATCAGCCCAAGAACAGAAACCAGAACTGGCCAAAAATCAAAACCCAACATAGTTGGTTTTTACCATGGTACCATTGCAGGTGCCGGTCCACCAAAGGCGGTGTGGGTTCACCCAAGGTCAAAGGTTTCTACTATATCTTTAGCGATTTTTAGGTTCTAAAATCATTATTTTTAAGCCGTCATAAAAATAGCCAGGCTAGGGGGAATACCTGTCAACCTCCAAGCTAGTAAATGAATGCCATGCCAGCAACCCTTTTCAAAACTTGACGGAGTGGTGACAACATTGATTCGACTTTAACTTATGTGCAATCCAACAAATATTTGTCTAACTAGGACAGAATCTCTCATAATCAATTTGAAACTTAATCGTATGCACCAGTGTTGGGTGGTGAATTAAAAGAAGGAATTCAAGGAACTCCAGTTTTTTGAAAATTTTCATAATCAAAGAGCCTCTGCTTCCAGGGTTTTCAAAAAGCATAAAAAAACAAACAGTTTTCATGAAATAATCAGCAAGAACCCATAGGTTCATAGAAGGTTATTTGACTGTTTCTTTTTTAAAAAAAGAAATGTGATTATATATCAGAACTGGTTCTCAGATTCTTTCAAAACCTTGGTGACATATTACAACCAGTTATTTGATTTTTTTGAGAATCACAGTTACATTCTTTGAGAACCACCCTATAAACTGCCAAGTATCAAGTCCTATTGATTATAACATGATATAAAATATCCCTCCTAGGACTAAATCAAGACAGTCTCTGCATTCAAAATAAACATTTTCTAAACACAGCATACAATATGCTGTTCCCACAAAGAAACACAATCACACCCCCTTCAGTGCCCCCTCCCCCGAAACACTACAAATTGTCCCAAATAAATAAGAGACGCAAAACAGCAACAACAGGTTTGTTAACCCTATGCATTGAGCACACTAATACTACTGGGAGTCCCTGTGTTGACCATTCATATTTTCACAATAGGAAGAAGCTGAAGAAACAGCCAGAACATTATAGTAATCTAGCAGGTTCAGCATTAAATAATTTTGAGAAAAAAATTCAGGAATTTTGAGAAATTATTTTGTAGTTTAACAAGCAAAAAATACACCCTACTAATTTCTTAATGATTATGCCAGAATCTTATCAAATTATACATTAAAAATTCATCATCAAAGTGTGGGATCTGCAAAACTATAACCTTGTGTGTGTGTGTGTGTGCGCATACATATATGTATATAAGTTTATATAATTCTAAAAAACTAAATTAATTTCTTTTTCATGATGAAGAAACCTGAACAGAGTGTTGTATATTTACTTTCCTTTCCCTTTTTGCCGACTGGATGGGTCTTCTGTTGTAGATGAGTCCAGTGATTCAGCACTGGTCTTACCACCAATCCATTTCTGGAAAAGTATCAGCTTTTGCCCGGGTCTTCAGGGCCCGGGCAGATTCTCAAGCTGAATTCTCCTTGTGTACCAGGATTCAGGGAGCTGCTGGCGTCATAGTGGTGACAGACCAGCAACTTCCAGAGATTGACTTCAGCAGCATCATGCCAGAAATCGTGTCAGAAGTAGTCAAAGAAGTTTTGCTCATGGAAAGCTGCTGTATCTTCTTCTCATCTTAAATTGAACCTTCTACTCCTCTTTCCATCTTCAGCAAATTCTGCACTAGATCTAAAACTCATCAACAAGGGTTGGTTTCTTCATCCACATATGACGGCTACTTTGATCAGAACTGTTTTCTCGATCCGTCGCGGAATTCTTACTAATACTGGGGAGTTCAAGGAAAGTCTAGTACTGGTTTCAAGGTTTGGACTCGTCTAGAGACTGTTTAGGCTTGCAGCACTAGGGCGAAGAACAATTGATTCAAACTAGTTGACCACCAGAGCGACCTGCCTGCCTGCAGGCCGCCTTCTGTTAGCTAGCTAGCGTGCACGACGTCCTCTTGCTGCTGCTGCACAGCCTTCGATTGTGTATATGAAATATAGCACGCTGTATGGAAAAGAAAGCGTACAAAAACTTGCTGATGATGGTCTAGAGCAACACCATGTGATCAAATCTCTTTATTGTGATCTTGTCCTACTAGTTAACACGATCTGTAGTTTGCAGAGTGGTGTAAGTAGTTGGTATTGGCAACGACACGAGTGTTCAACAGCTGATGAGATATTACCTTTGATCAATCCTGTACTTGCAGATCTACAGATCCGAGAGACGAAGTTCCTGTCAAGGCAGCAGTCTTCCTGATCTGTTGCGCAGTTATCAAATACAGGTCGAGTAAGATCGACCGCGAGTTTCGTTTTATGGGACGACCAGCAGCTGTTGCCGCCGTCGCCGATGGTCCTCAATTAATGGATGCAGCGACTGCAGGCGAGTGGGACAACAATATGGATACCTCGCAAGCGCCTACCAAGAGTACTAGTAGCAGTGGCCGCGAGGACAGAGTTGCGTACATAGATCTTTCTGTGAAGCCTTCTGAAGAAGAGAGTGAGGAAGAGGAGATGATGGAGACAAGTGCCTCGGACTATCTCTCGATGATCAAAGGCGCCGTGCAGCGGGACTCAAGATTAAGCAGCTGGAAGGATGAGGAAGCTAGTAGCCCAATTAATCCAGCAACAGATCAGAAACTGCATCAACTCCAACCAGCTGCTATGACAAGCTCCCAAGAAAACGTCCTACATACGGGGTCTCAAATACTAGGGTCACGCGGATCAGACGTCATGTCCATAGACAAGCTGCAACTGGTATGCAACTGATTTGTGGAAGCTTATATCTGTTTGACTATCTTGCGGGCTTAAAGAACCGGGACTTATGTGTCCAATACTTCTACTAGCTTTTCCGAAGAGTAGATGTTTCTGTTTTCTATCTGAGAATTCCTGCACATTCACTTCAATCTAAATCCTTCATTTTTTTCATTCTTGCAGACTAGTCATTCCAGCTTGGTGCATACGAACTACAACATGAGTGCTAGTGAGACTCGGTCGACAGTGGAAGACGAAATGTCGCCGCCCCTGTCACCCAAAAGGTCCCTTCGTTGGACGTTGCAGCTGCAGAACGAGGTACTAATTAGGAACAAATTCTCTTCGTCTCTGAAGCTTCGTCTAGACCACCTAGATATTATTCCCTTTCCAAAAAAGAACAAAGTAGTAGCCACAAGGAGCTCTTGGATGATTTTCTAACTTTACCTGCAAGAATAGACTAAAACTGCAAGTAACAGGAAACTGTGCAATAGTTCTAGTTATACGCGCTTAGTACACATATATATCACGATTTTGATCTTGGTTCACACTATCGACCATTAGTGAAGAGGAAATTACATGAGGGTTGTAGCGAGAAGCATGTAGCACGGGTCTCATGAGGGACCGTAATTGGTCTTCGACTCTTTGCAGCTCATGACTGTGCACACAGAGATGACGCGCTTGCGTGAAGAGAACAAGCGACTACGACTACAGCTCACTCAAGCCGGCGTCACCCACAACCAAAACATGCAGCGAGTTGCACCAATTGATCGTACTGGCGATGCAGATTCCTCTCAAGATATTAATCTGCACACCAGCAGTCTCCCTTTAAGAATCTTTCGATCTCCGACCAAAGAAATCAAGCGGCCTGACTTGAAGTCGATCGCTTCGATTACGAGTCCAGATCATCACGCGACCGTCTCACCGATCAAGCTAGGATCAGCGGCGCAGGGGATGTTGAGTCGATCAAAGCAGCGACAGCGAGAGTCCTCGCCAGCTGCAGATGAACAAGTTCTTGTTGTACATGCCTCCCAAGATCATATCAGAACATCGACGTCGTCCCCGACGTCGCATGGACATATGAGATCTGAGCCCACCAGCTTCGATCCAGCCCGAGACGACGAAATTACTAGAGACCAAAGCACGTCGACAGATCACCAACAAAAAGAGTATTCATGGCCACCCAAAAAGTTGCGGAAAACAGCGCCAACTGCTCATACATCAAACCAGGCGCGCATCAAACCAGTTCAGAATCCTCACAGGAAGGATCAGGAATCTCATGAGCCTCCAGTCCGCAAAGCTCGTGTTTCAGTCAGGACTCGATGCGAGGCTCCAACCGTAAGCTAAATTACCATACCAAACTTATCAAAGTTAGTGTCAAGCATTCTGTTGCTGCGTCGGTTGAGTAACTGTCGTCCTGTGCATTTGAGCTGAACAGTACTAGTCTGAAAAGACCAGCTAGTGTGGTCTATGCTTTACTAGAATTACACAATGGATAGCATTGCTCTAGTGCAAGCGGAACATCGAGTGCAGATCGACATGAATTGAGAGTTCAGCATCCAGCAGCTGCATATGCTAGCTAGGGCCGCGATAGCATGATAATCTTTTGTTGTGCGTCATGAAATCGTTTGTTTCGAACATTTGAAAATCTGTTCTGATATGGGTTCTTGATTTGTGTTGTGATCCTGATTCCTGTATGAAGATGAATGACGGATGCCAATGGAGAAAGTATGGTCAGAAGATGGCGAAGGGCAACCCATGTCCTCGCGCGTACTATCGCTGTACTGTCGCTCCTGGCTGCCCTGTCCGAAAGCAAGTAAGCAAAATTACCAACTTGTACTTCTGGAAACGACATGCAGCTAGCTAGCGGTGTTTGTATACTACTGCACCATGTACATGACCTCAGGCGAAAAAATTCTCGTCTTTATTTCTTGTCTGCAGCATAGACCCTAATTCATTTATTTCCTCCATTGAAACAAGCATTGGGTCCAATAGGTCAGTTAGCTTCTTGTCCAGGTCAGTAACAGGACTGTCGATTTGAAGATTCTCCTACCGACTCATTCTGCAAGCCTCTAACTTCTTTGTTATATAGCACTCATGGTCAAGTATGCTCACAAGCAGCTCTTGGATGATTCCTTCCCTTGTGGGAAAATTTTGTCCAACCTTACCTCCAAGAGTAGACCAGAAACGCAAGTAACAGGGAATTGTGCAACACCGAGTTTTGCAACATTCCAGGAATTAGCCTAGACAGGGAAAGCTCTCAGTTATCACTGTTAGAAATCCCCTCTTAGAACCAATGTCAAAGGCGAAATTGGTCATTTTTCCCTGGTTGGAAAGCACGCATTGGGGGAAACGAATGAGTTTTCCCTTTGACATTGGTTCTAAGAGGGGATTTCTAACAGTGATAACTAAGAGCTTTCCCACATTCAAGCACACAAGGAGTTGTACTAAAACGCCTTGTCTAGATATTGAACTGAACACTGAGCATGGGATCTTCAGTTCAACTGAACGACCATGCATGCACAGAAGCTGGATTTCTACACATTTGGTGATCCCACATGTATGACTCCTGATCGTGAAGTTTTATTGATTGTGGCGGAGTTTATTTCTACAGGTCCAGAGGTTGGCGGAAGACATGTCAATACTGATCACCACGTACGAAGGCAGTCACAACCATGCCATGCCGCCAGCTGCTGCCGGTATGGCGTCCACCACCGCTGCAGCAGCCAGTATGCTCCTCGCAGGGTCCACAACCAGCAGCGACGATCTGGTGCGCATGGCTGCAGGCGGATTGCCCAGTTTCTTCACGCCAGCTGCATTACCGCTGCAAGGCGCTTGCCCGACAGCGCCAATCTCCTCTCTTACTGCCTCCAGCTTTCCAACCATCACTCTCGATCTCACTAAAGACCCCGCTACTCAACTTCGCCTCCAGTCCGGGATAATAGCTCCGGCATCAAATGCAGGTCCCAGCTCGAACCATATAGAAACTTCGAGAATAGCGGAAGATCATGCAAGAAATACGCCAGCCCAGACCTTTCTGCGAGATATCATACAACCCGGCGCTCTCTTCAGCTTGTCCAATGGAACACCAGATGCTTATACGCTAAGGACGGTAAGTCGAAGCAGCTCGTCGAATCTCCAAGCTGCGAGCCCGACAAGCAGCTTCCAAGAGCAAAGTTATCATCATAGGCAGCAGCAACAAGCTGCAGTGCAGCAAGAAATGATGGCAAGGATGGCATCTGTAGGTGCTGCACACGCAAGCAATCAAGCTGGAGTAGGAGCTGCAGCTGTGCACACTCAACCGCCTGCAACTGCTTCACAATCGATTGCTGATTCAGTCAGCGCCATCACAGCTGACCCAATGTTCATGACTGCACTTGCATCAGCCATCACTTCGATCCTGTCGACGACTCAAACAGTGCAAAACCATCAACAATATCATCATGCAGCTGCTGGAGCTGAAGCTGATCATCAACATGCAGCAGGTCGAGCTACAACTATCAGACGTAATCAGGACGACGTTTTGTACGCTCAAGCTGCTGCAGCTGCATCGGTGCTGATGAATCGTGAGATCACCGCGAATTCAGCAATCCAAACAGCACCAATACAGGCAGGTGCATCAATGCAACAGCTAGCGATGCAGCAACTGCAGGGGGGATCATCACCATTCATGAAATCCAGCATTCTGAATTCTGCTTTCCATCACCTTTCCACTATGCAGCAGCAGCTGCAGCAGGACCTGCCAAATCAGACGCATGTAGCTGCGGCAGATCATCCAGCTGCAACCCATCCATAGAGGCAAATTAATTAAGCTCAGTAATTTTCTGAAGCACAAATTTAAAATGCCGCCAAAATCCTGCTTGCATCGTGCATGCTGCAAATGCATCTAGAAATTCAAATTCCATTGTGCACATCGTCTAGATCCGCGTCCAGATCCGTCTAGACCTGTCTAGATCCAATTTTAAATTTTGATTTAGTTAAGGATTTTTGAAAGTGAAATTTTGTTTCATTAAGAAAAATAAAATTACAGAGGACACATCTAATAAAAGTAAGTTGACAATAAAAATATTAGATGATCATTACTTATTAGACACACTAAAAAAAACATTCATAATTTTTAAAAGTGGAATTTTAAAACTATGAAAATTCAAAATATGTTTCAGAATTTCAATTTTTCAAGAGTGCTCTATCACATATTATATGTGCAGTGTAATGTACATGATGTATGAAACAAAGTTGTAGATTATAATACATGAAATTGAACCCTAAAATAATAAACATTTTTTGATATAATTGAAATTATCATCATTTTTCAAAAAGAAACATATAATTTGCAAGGAATCTACAAAATTTTATAAATTCTCATTTATTCAACAATTTTTTAATAAAAAAAGTGATCTATTAAAGCAAATGTAACTACTTTTCATAACAAGTTGTAGCAAACTTCATTAAAAAATTCATTTGTTTGAAAAAATTATTTTGAGAACAAAAGACATGCAATCTTAATATACATTCTTAATTTTGCACTCTGACAAAATCTGAAAATAATTTATAACAAGCTCAAAGAATTTTTTTTTGTCAAAAATTTCACCAGAAAAGTAGAGGGAAAAGGCACTATTCGCCACCTTTAAACTATGTGTTTATAAAAGGTAGCTAAAACTAACAAGATTCTAAAAAAAACTTAAACTTTTTGATTGTCCTGTAGTCAAACCTAGCTAAATCCTCGTTTGTTTATGGCAGCCGCCTTCATAAATAGTAGTTTTAGTTTTTTTTAAAAACTTAAACTTTTATTTATTATTTATTATTTACTTTTCACTTTTTATTTTTGACTGTGAGAATTGAACCCTTCTCAAAATGTGAGAACCAGTCCAATTCTCAAACTGGATGCCAGATGAAAACTTGGGTGATTCTCAATAGGCGGTTCTCATCTCCAATGAGAACCTTCAATCCGGTTCTCATGGCAGTTGTCATTGTCTGGTCTCATTGAGAGCCGAACTAAAACCAGCGTCGGTTTTATGAGAACTGCCCAACACTAATGTCTACCCTACCAATTGGTAATTCTTTTCTGCTACCCTTTCAAAATCACCCCATCCAGCTAGTAAATATTGTAGATTTACCATATTTTATCCTGCCTGATTAGTAAAGTTTGAGGTTTAACTTCATCTGTGAAGGCAGATAGTTACAAAAGTCATATTAACATGTAGCTTACATGAAGGCTCATATTTAGCACTAGATATTTGGTTATATAAATTTTCTTTTTTCGTTTTATTTTTCATTTCATGCATTATCTACCTTATGCAGATTGAACTATCTTATTCTTATGCCCAACCTTTTTCAATTATGCTACCATTCACCATTGCAGTCAACTGTTTTTCTGTTATCAGAGTTCCAAGCGAAAGGTTTTTGTTTTTGTCTTTGTTTATTTTTTCAAGTCATTTGATGTTTTAATTTTTGTCTTTTCATGTTTGTGCACAACTCATTGTTTTTCCCTTAATTGCAAATGTGCAATGCTAATACAAACATCATACATTATTCATATGTTCGCTAACTTTTGCCCGTTTATTGGCCCTCGCCCATTGGGAAGACACCAAGTGTTGGGTGCTTCTTAGACAGAGGGACAGATAGCCAACAGTCAGTTATGGGCTCAAGTATATACCCACTTACTCGGCAGTTTTCAAAATTTTAAAAGAATTGATATATAATCATGGTTCTCAAAATATATGAAAAGTCAAAGAACCAGTGGGTTTTTGCTTGGTCTTTCACGAAATCTGTCAGTTTGTCAAGCTTTTTGAAATAACCAGAATGTAAAGTGATTCTTTAATTCTAAATATTTTCCAATCTTAACCAACAGTTCTTTGATTCTAAAATACTCGAAGAACCACCCACCACTAAAAAGAGACCTAAAATTAGAGCTGGGTATAAATTTTGTTTTCAACTTGACCCACTGTGTGAGTGACATCTAGAGTAAAATCTGTGGATATGATAGGTGAGCATGTTCCATAAAGCACATGCATGATCTAGATAAGAAGTTGAAGATCCAGTATCTGAAGGTTTTTGTTTGAACTTGCCATGAAGCACAGAGCCATTATGCAACAAGCTGCCTGTTTCCATAGGATAAATGTAAAATAAATTTTTAACAAGTTTTCTTTTATGAAGTTTACTGGGTCAACTAATCACCCCACCCCATGTGCTACCTTGGGTCAAAGATGAGGGAGTGTTGAGCAATTGCATTGACCATAATAGGCCAAAACCAATGACCACCTGCAAAAATAGAACCAAAATGGTTAGCTATGGAAATATCCCCTAGAAATATAGCCCACTCTTCCAAAAGCAATGTCAACATGAGGAAATTTTTTTTGAAAGGATGTGAGTCTTGTGCGTGTCTTTGGTCACTCTCAAGGCCTTTTCATATCCACTATAGAGGTGATTAAACCTTGCTCTTTTTTACCACTTTTTTCCCCTTTTTTGTGGCTTGTTTGGGATTTTCTCAAAGCCCAAAAATAGATTTTACTTTACAAGTTTGACTCTACAATCTCCTTTCAGATGGGCAATGTTGAAGAATTGTCAACTTGCCCTTCTGTTCTCAGTATTCTAGAGGTCTGCTCATGGATGTAGAATTTTATGACATTTTTGTGTCAGGAAAAGAAACTTTTTGAAAGACATACCCAACAACATTGAAAGATATTGCATCCCAAAAAAATTAGTCTTGGTCCAAAAAGTTTTATAAATGGTCAAAATGGAAACTAGATGCTCTAGAGTCTAGACATGAATCTTCTGGTAATGCTGACCAACCCCTCAGCCCACCATTGCACTCATGCATTGCAAGGGATTACCTCATAGTTCAATGGTCAACAATCCATGTGCCTTAAAACCCTCCGGAATTCCCTCGTGCCATGCGATGTGAGCATATCTGCACAGTTGAAAACTGCAAAAAGTGAAAGGAATTTGAGGAGGAGATAAGTGGCCTAACAAGAGACGATAAGACCAATGATGTAAAGTGACAAGGGCTAAGTGACAAGGAGGTGACTGTAAGAACAGATCATCTTAGTCCTTGTACACAACTTTGAGCCATCTCAAGCATTTTAATGAATCCTTTTTTAATCAGACTTCCTTCTTCTTCTTGGGTTACATATCCTTGGTTTGTTAGACACAATGGTATACTCTTTTTAAATCATGGGTTAATCCTATATCTTGACAAGTCAATTTCTTTTGTGCAAAATTTCACTCAAATGTGAAAAAAAAATTTGGGGCTGTGACCCTGATAAACAATTTATTAGAAAAAACTTGAAAAAACATTTTTCAGGAAAGCAAGGTTTTTGAACTACTCCCTCACGTCTCCAAACAGAAAGATTTTCAAATATATATATATATATATATATATATATTGTCCTATTTGTCCTGTGAACAAATCTGGTTAGATCCTCCTGTGGATGGTTGGAATTTTGGCTACATCACAAAAGTGAACAAAAATAACCCTAATCCCAACTTCAGACTTGGAAGAGCTATCTCATCCATACTTTCCAAATCATACATATCCACCTTTGTACACCTTGGATTTCAGGGTTCCCAATAGTCTTTTTGCTTTCAATTTTGTGATGTAGTCACAGTGACAAGCATCCCAAAAGAGACACCTTTGTAGAAGACCGTTACAACAGTAGCCAGTAGACAGAATTGTGGCAACACTCTCCCTCTCTATAAAAAAAAGAAAATAAAAAAGGAAAAATATTCATGAATTTTTTATTTAAAAAAGGGAATTTGTGACAAAATCTTTGCTCCTTTTTTCTTTTACCTTTGGCAATCTTTTGCCCCGAAAAAACTGACTTGTTTCCACGTGACAACATTTTTGCTTGTTGAAAAAAAAGTCTTCATAGACCAGGGGTTGTAGGGTTTCGAAATAGCATTATTTTCACTTTATGGCAATCTTTCTGTAAGGGTTTTATATCTGGTTTTGGATCTGGGTGTTCAATGGCAAGCATAGGCATCGAGTTTGCTGATATAGAGCTTTAACACATTTTATTACCTATCAAACAAGGGTTCTAAACCCTAAACCTGGACTGCAGTTTTAAACCCCTCGATTTCTACTTACTTCTCAGTTTTTTTGCAGGGGTAGCCCCTCCCTTGTGGCTATCTTGGTGTTTAAGGTTTAGTGTGTAACCCTTGGCCCGTTCACCCTCACTCCCGAGACATGCCCATGTAGGAAGGACTCTTGTACAAAGTGGCCCCTGGCCACTCCTTCTTGAGTGGAGGCAGATTATAAGGTTGTTCATGGCTAATGAAGGCTGAGCTTTATGCATAGGTTTCTTGAAGAAAATTTGATGCCAAACTGCATTAAAATTACACAGAAACTCTTGATTAAATTTACGTGAATGCACATATGGGTATAGTTTGAGACTCTTGTACAAAGTGGCGGGGCCTGGCCACTTCTTCTCGAGTGGAGGATTATAAGGTTGTTCATGGCTAATGAAATCTGAGCTTTTTGTGTAGATTTGTTGAAGAAAATTTGATGTTGAAACTGCATTAAAAATATTTTTATAATTTCTTTTAAATTTATGGTGATGCACTCGTGGGTTATGGTTTTAGAAGGACTCTTGTACAAAGTGGCAGGCCTGGCCACTTCTTCTCAAGTGGAGGATTATATAGGGATGTTCATGGCGAAGGAGAGCTAAGCTTTATACTAAGAGTTGTTGAAAATTCAATGTCGAAGTTGCATTAAAATTATAAAGAACCTCTAGTTTAAATATAGGGGGATTCGCTTATAGATATATATTATTCATTGACTCACAAAGAATATACACAGCTCTTACATCACCTTTGAGCTTGGTCACTCGGTTTGAGGAATATTTGTTCACTATCCTGGGCAGAAAGCGATTTCAGTGTTAAGCGCTGAGAGGGGCAACGTTTGAAGGGTGTGCAAGGAAATTGCCTTTGAGGGTTCCTTTTTCCAGATGGAATTTCTTATGCAGATTAGTCTTTGCCTTACAGCATCTCCAACGGTGCTCACTATGTGACTCCAAACAGTAAAATTTATTGTGAAAAAGTGAAAATGTGCTGGTTTTGCTCAGGAAATTGATTTTTTAGCACCAAATTCGTGCAGCTTCCCGGGACTGGTGAAAGGCTCAACACAGTTGTGCACCTCCCAAACAGAGTGTAATAAATTGCACATGATTGCAGCTCAGTAATTCTGATTGGTCAATCACAATGGTTAGTCCAGGTGGTTTGCTATTAGTAGTCCCGCATGTATATTCAGTTCCAGTTTCAGTTTTATTGGTGGGGTTGCCAAAAAAAAAACTAGATAAACTTAAACATTTAATTTTACTATCCAGAGTTACATACTGAGCAACGTTGGAGATGCTCTTATGTAATGCATATAGGTCTCCAACAATAAGCAATACTTGAACTACTAGTATCTACAGTCCTGCAAACGATTATGTATTTGGGTAGGACCCAGTCCAGCTTAGGACCATGGTGAGCTTGGTAGGGTGAGCTGCTGTCCTGTTAGCTCTTAGCCAACCTCGGAGAGAATTCTTAGTATAGTTATAGGGCAGGTTACATTTAGTAATCAGGCTTACAAAAAGAGCCCTAGGGCGGAGTGTGTGTGAGATTGTAAATTTCCTAGGGTGCAGGATGTAAGCCAATAAGATCTTTGAAAATGAATTCTGTTTGAAAAAACCATTGATTACCTCGGTTGTTATGCAGGATAAGGCCCTGCTGTGCTATCAGGGAAGTACTGTGTGAGCACCGAGGGCGGAGTCTCTGTGTCTCCATGCAGAGTTTCTTTTCTTGGTGAATTTTCTCGCTGTGGTAACCAGTGCTTTTTTCTCAAATTCCTCAAGTAGGTGCACTGGTTAGGATCCTCAGCATTAATTAGCAGTAAATGGCGACTGTCCTGGTGGACTAGTAGATCTTTTTTGGAATCTGCCTAGTTCTGGCGACCTACAGCAACACACTGTCTAATTCTGGCGACTTCTAAAGTTTTTTTTGTTAAGATATGGCGAATTGTTTTTTTGATGTCAAAAATCCCTTTGTTGGATTCGCCAGCCCTTTTTTTGGGTGGCCAGATTGCGAAAATTCGCCGGAAAAAAAAAAAACTAGTGATTTTTTTTAAAATCAAGAATTTATATTTTAAGTAAAAGTTCGAAAATTTTGCCATAAATTTGGAAAAATTCGCCAAACTTTTGAAACCAAAAAACACCCTGTCTCCATAGTGTAGAGGACTGCTTTGTGGAGAATGCCTGACAATCTGATATCATAATGCTCCTTTAGGGATAAGTTTGTACAACAAGCGTTGTAGCTCAGTAGGCCCCCTTTAGAACCATCAAATAATTGTAGAACCTCATGGTTTCAGAGAAAGGGAAAAAAATTCAACTCATAGCATGCTTTAGATGGCTTATGGGGTATGACTCCTTAGCTTGCAGATAATTTCAGTGCCATGCCAACCAACGTGATCACAGGACAACTGCCCAATCAATTACCTAGTATGAACATGAATAGTATCCCTAGCAATTTAGGGAACATTTTTTCTAGTTTGCAAGGTGGTTTGATTGGATTTCCAAAGGTGAATAATATGGTGTGTGGAGGCTTTGCAACAAATGCAAACTATTGGGCATTGCAAACTTCAAACACTGCAAACCTTAGTGTCAATAGCGATGGGCAACGTCTGATAACAAGGAGTTGGTCCACGTCAAATGCTAGTTGGACAAACCCCTGTGACAGCTGAAGTAGCTGCAACTATCCAAACTTCTATTAACAAAACACAAGGAAAACTCTCAAGTGAATTGTGGGACTGATATTTCAATGTTTTATTCTTATTTTCTAAGTGCAAAATAAAGGAATCTTTGTATTTTCCCATTGTCTAACAAACTGTTTCATGTTTCCAAGGGGAAATTCAAGTTTTCCTGGATGGTCCCATAGGGAATCCTAAAAAGTTTGTTGTGGTGGAAATTGGGGAGGATTCACTTACTGTTGAGTTGAACAAGACAGCGTGCCAGGCCCCAGAATGCACGGCTCATAGGGAAATTATGAGCAAAATATGAAACATAGCCATTGAAAGAAAGGCGAATAGGTATAAACCTTTTTTTTGTCACACAATTCAATTGGAAAACCAAAACCCCCCACAAAAACATTTGGGTAAACATTTTGTGTGAGTATTGTGGTTGTTTGGATCTTAGCATAGACAATATCAATGCTCAACCCCATGCTTTGATGAATGCAATGAAAAATAGGTTGGAGGAAAACTAGGAATACGTTAGATAGGATTTGTCCTACCATGAGTTCAAGGCACAAGGGAATGTGTTTATGAAGAACAAACTCATTCCTTAAAAGCTTCTCATTGAGGCTAATGCACCAAGGCCTAAAATTGTAGTGAAAAGATTTGGGAGAATATGAAATCCCTTATTGCTTCTAAAGCAAATAAGTTGAGGCAATAGAGAATTGTGCCATGTTGGCATGAATAACTCCAAGTCATTCTAGCCATTGGTGGGCTATTATTTTTTTACCCAAATGCAATCACAATATCATGTACCATAACAAGTATAAGGTTTGCTTGGTTTTTTCATGTTTTAAAGTCGTAATTTAATTTGATGTTGAAATTGTAAGATTTTTTTACATAGTTTTATTTGTAGTATATATCATGGGAACATGTGAATTGATTTGAAATTAATCCAATGAATAAAAAACTAACAAAAGCATTCATTAAGCATTGTAACCCTTGTTTTTAAGTAGTAAAAAGACTTGTAAATGGATTTCAATTTTTTTGAAAATGAAATTTTAACCAAATTTTTAACATGAACCTTAATAAAATAATATGAAAAAAAAATTAATTTAAAAAAAAAATTGAAGACTTTTTCAAGAATACTTCAAGAATATTTTTAAAATATTTCTCCAAAAGCAATCACAAAAGCAATCAAAAAGCAAGCGAGTGTGGCTTGTGTTATCTGTTTGCACCTAGTGCCTTATATGTACACTTCCAAGTAATTTTTAATGCCAATTGCATTCCAAAGTTTGTATTGTGTTGAAAGAGCCTTGTACTTGCACACATGTTGACATGCTTAGGAGATTGAATTGGGACGAACACCTACATTAGTAGAAGAAAATGAAAAACCCTTGAAAAACATAGGGTCCCTACAAAGCTTACCCACTACGCTTGAACTTTTCCTTCTATGAATATGGTAAGACCAAACAATGACTTAAGCTCTCACTATCTTCAACAATTTGGGTAATTCATGCATGGATGTTAAACCCATCTTTTCTTTTTGTTAGGAGATTAGTAACTTGTGCCAAGTGCATTTTTAGTATAAGATGTTTGATGTTTCTATATTTTGTAAATGGGTTTATAAGGCAACAAGCAACAAGGATTGATTCAATGCACACCAAGTTCAAGTGAAACAAATAGTTGCATAAGAAACTTAGTGCCTTGGAAGGGATGATGGCATAATTGGTTGATATTGTGAACAAAAATTGGTATCATAAGTTGCAAAAAAAAGAAACACAAAAATGTGAGAAGATTCCCATGGTGTCATTTAATAGCAATTAAAAAACCTTGTGATCTTTTTAAGAATTTTAAATGTGATGGTGTAACCACAACAATGACCATTATGCAACCATTGAGTTCCAATGGTGTTCAAATGGGTTTGTCTCACTTTGGCCTTGTTCTTTTGAACTACATGGTTTGAATTATTAGTATTTGGAACTTGAAAATTTTCAATTAAATAAAGGTTGATATCTTTCCTAAGTTTCATGGGTTTTGTAGAAGAAAAATGTGTCAACAAAGGATGATGGTAAACTATGATTACTTATTACTACTTTCATTTGACATTCAACTTCACAATATTGTATAAAATGTGCAAGAGCCTAAAAACATTGTTATCTTGACCAAATCAACTCCAAAGTTGCAAATGCTCCACAAGAGAATTCCCTTGTTATTTAAGGGTAAGCAAGTGGGTTTTAATATTAATTGTTTGGTTATGAGAAAGTTTAATCTTATAAACAACTCTTCAACCACAATAAATTTTTATGCAAAATTTTAAATGTATGATTTAACACTAGCATGCCCTAATGTGTATATACCAAAGTGCAGGTGAATCCCCAAGTTTTCATGATTATTATACTACAATTGACCTAACTACAATGGGCACACACAAGGTAAACAATCAAGTAGTGAGCTTAGAAAAGGCAAAGATGAATGTTTTCGAAGTTGAGAATACCAAAACACATTTTTTTAATGTGTTTTCAAAAACACAAACATGTATCTCCCAGCAAAATGACCACATTAGGGGTGAATTATATTGGGACATTTGTGTCACTTTTGTAATTTAATCATCCACTTGTAGGTTAAATTGGAATATGGCATTTGATAGGTTACATGCACTTGGTTTTCAAATTTTTATTCTATTTAATGACTCCATGGTATTTTACAACCTAGTTTGAATGCATTGTTAAGAGTGTTGAAAGGCAACAAAACTTTGAGCACACCATTCATTTATCTCCCAACAATAAATTGAAATTTGTTGAAGTGTAGATGGTTTCAAATAGTTAATAAACATTATCATACCATAATTGTTAATGTTAAATGATATGGCATGATAAGTTGTTTGCAATTTTTGCTTCAGTTACTATTCATACATAAGTTTGATATATGTCATGTGCTTCTATAATGGTTGTCATAAGCTAAAATTGGAGTTGATATAAAGTAACAAAATTTCAAACCTCTCAAATACCCTAATGTTTTCTAAATTGCAATCTTCAAACCTTTAGTCCCAAGTACTTTCTCACCTATGCTTGTTATATTTAATTATGATTGGTTATCCACACTTTTTTTTAAATCATTACTTAGTTGAACATAACCAAAACTATAACAATGTGATGAATGTTGTTTGGCTTGTAGGTTTTGAAACCACATGCAAAGGTTGACATCTTCAACTTTGCTAGCAAACTACCATGTGCGACTAGTGAAATATGTAGTGTGCCAAGGATCACATTCCATGGGAACATTATTGCACTTGCACATTAAATTATAGTTTTAAAAAAAAATTAAAAAAGGTTTATAAAATTACCATTTCCAAACCTAAATGCTTCAAGGGTGAGTGAAATGCGAAATGGCATTATTTTGCAGCATGAAAACCATTAATTAATTGTGTTCCATAAGTAGTGCATGCAAGTAATGTGTGTGGGGCATAGAAGACCTTTTGAAACTATGATTTCAACTCTAGTGTTGAATTGCATTATGATTATGAAATGTAAATTTGAAAGTTATTTTGATATTTTTAACAGTCAAATAATATATGCATATCTTTTTGTTTGAAAACCAAGCAAGGTCAATTGTATAAGAGTTGTACCATTCTCACAAAAGCCAATGTTGGTCAATAAAACCAATGTACATGTAATGGTTGGTCTTATAAAACAAAAAAGGTAAATATGAAATTGGCACCATTATAACATTTGGTTTTAGTGTTAGTATGAAACACAATAATGTATCTACACCAAAAATGGTCAAAAGGATTTGAGTCACCCCCAACATGCACATAAACAACCAAATGCAATCAGTTAAGCCATACGAACATTCAACTAAGATTAATCCAATAAAACATTCATTTTTAGTTGTGTAACTAACCAATTGAATAGCTTCATGGATAATGCAAATGATGATAGGCGTCACTAAGAAATGCAACCATGCACTTTAATAAAAAAAAGTGACATAATAATGACATGCAATAAATCAATAACACAAGGCTCCAAGATGAATGAAAATGCCAATAGAGATGCCACCATACATTGTCATGTTGTTACTCAAAATGTCATATATTTGTGACATGTGGCATAAATAGATAATGTGGTTTTTTTACCAATGGTCTTGAAATGACAACTAATCATATTGATTAGTCAAAATGTTCACTAGTCAAAATGTCCATTGACCCTTTAGTCAAAAAAACACCGGTCAACACAAACATGTACAAATCAACTTACCCAAAATGGCATTTTGGTCAAGTTGGATGGTGAGGCAAAATTACCACAAGGGGGCTTTTCTTAACTAATTTTTTGATAAAAAAAACTTTTCTTTTTGGTAATGAAACATAAAATCTTGTCCCCGACAAAGTTTGGAAAGTTATTTATTAAGATTATAAGTTGCAATTCCTCACCTTTGCTTTCCACAATGAAAACTAATTAAACAAATTATGAAATACATTGAAAGAACTAAATATAAAAATGGAAAATGAGGAGGTTGTAAAGAAAACCATGTTGTAAAGTGACTATGTTTTGGCATAACTCAAATCAACCAACATACATGCAACATGGAATGGATTGAAGAGGTGGTAGATCCTTATGGAATGCCAAGAAGTCCATCATATCATTCCACTTCTAGCCCTATTCCTATGTCAAATGATATGGCATGGTCATCAACTATACCTCCTATTACATCTACAAGTACATTAATTGAAAGACCAATGACTAAGTTGGAAACGTTATAATCACAATCAAAAACCCTTGCCATTATTGTCAACAAACTAGAAACCAATGTAAAGGAATGGGAGGTATTGGGTCAAAACCTATAACAACGAACCAAACAGATTACTTTGGAAAAGGACTTCAAGTCCTTTTCCCCAAAAGTAACTTCTCCATGCAAATGAAATATTGAATGAAATATTTTGTAACTTTTTCTTTAAAAAATTTAATTTTCTCCAATGCATCACATGTTTTTTTGTTAATCATGATTGAATAAAAATGAATTTTTAAAAGGGTAAAAGCATGGTAAAGTATACCCAAAAAATGAATGTCTCTAGATTTACACTACATTGCGCATATAAAATTGAACAAGTAACATTAAAATGGGTGGAAATCTAATTGTAAACCATCCCACACCTATGTTATAACTATAAGAATTCACTTCTAAAAAAATTAAGACCAAATAAAAGTAGACCAAAAATATCCCCATTTGCCGAATGGTAAATTTGTAAATGGGGATACTTTTAGTTTCCTTTTAAAACTCAGTTGCTTAATATATACTTTTGGGATATAGATATCATTATAGTTTTGAGGTGTGGCCATATTAACAAATATAAAATCTATCTATTAAAACCTATTTACCACATATTTTACAAACATCCACAATACAAAAAGTAGTTGAAAAGTAGATTGCAAATCTACTTTCAACTTACTTTTACAATGTGGAGTTCAAAAGTTAATGCACAATAATGAAGAACTATCTTGTCTTTGAGCACTCAAATAAAAATATTCCATGTACAAATGGTTTATGATGGAATTTTTTTTTTAATTTATTTTATACTTGTCAAGTAGACTACCAAGGAGATTTAGTTGTCTACTTTACCATGGTTTAACCCAATAATGTGTAGATTCTTTACAATTCAATATTTCATCTTGAAAAATGTTCAAAATTTGAAATCGTCACCAAAATTTAAAATTTCACATTCTTTAGTTATATTGAACTCTAAGTTCTTTTTTTTTTTAATCCATCATGTAAATTATAGTCCATTTATATGTGATAAAGCACTTTTGAAGCTCTAAAAATTTAAAGAAAATTTTGAAACATCCTTTGAATTTTAACGTTTTAAAATTTCACGTTTTAAAAATTATGAATGTTTTTAAAATGTGGCTAATATGTTCTTATCATTTAGATTTTTTCAATGAAATTATTTTATTGTATGAGTCCTTTTGATAGTCCTTTGTGAAATTGACTTTTTTTGATGGAATATATGTACATTTTGAAATGTTATAAATAAAAACCAAAACTTAAAATTGGATCAAATAAATTTTTATTCTAAGTTTTTTGACATTCATATGAGGGAAAAAGGACTAACTTGCCATGATTACTATGGTTTCAAATGGTAATATAAAAAAAATGTTTGATTTTGACTAATTATGTTTAACACCTAATGCCCTTTTTGGTTCCTTGTTACATGTTTTAACATTTTTGTTATAAGCAAAGGTAAATGTTAATTAAAAAATAAGAATGCAAGGCATATTCACAATTAAGGTACCACTTTTTGACCAAAGGACTCAAAGACTTTGGTTTTACTATCTTCCAATTATAGAATCTAATTGGAAAAAAATTAAATGAAAAATATTATATAATTCAAATTATGATCATTTTCATGGTGGTGGTGAATTTTCACATGTATCTGTAATTATGCATAAATATTTTGGTAAAAATTAGAAATGCAGAAAATGTATCCATAAATTTTCATATACAACTTAACATGTTTTCTTGCATGAAAATTTCTTGCACATTTTTTCAACACTTGGGCTCACAAATTCTATGCTTGGTGAATACAAAAAATCAACCAAAAAAAATTCATTTTCCTTGTTGCCCTTTGAGAATGGATTCTAAAGCCTTCAAAATTCTTGTATCATATATTATTTAATCAAATGCATTATATGAACATTGCCAAACATAGATGTATGCATTACTTATCTATGAAAGAAAATTGAAATCAATTGCATTGTTTAATACATTCCTTTTGATTCCTTTAAGATGAAAATTGCAATTGAAACAAGGATCCAAATTACTTAAAAGGATTAAAAAAGAAATCTATATTATATCTAGTTTATTCTTAGATTTTTTTAATAGATTAACATGACATTTTAGTTATAATCATATGCCAATCCCCTATAATCATGAAATAGTAAATGTAATAAAAATCCAAAATAGTCCTTTGTAGTCTTTTTCTATTAGACCTTCCTTTTTGCTACCTTGATTATGAACATGCCTTGCATTCAAAATAACCAATTTGAGGGTAATTAGAAAATGTAAAATTCAAGGCTAGGGTCAAAGATTTGTTAGACCTATAATTAGTTTTTACCAATATCCCAAATATATTCTATTGGGTCATTTTGGTGTTTGCCAATAACTTCAAATGTGAAGTTTTAGCAATGCTTGTGTTAGATGTTTATTAGTAATGTAATTACCTTAAATAAACAATTATATTTTTCCTTTGTTGAATCAAAACATTTCATTAACCTTCTCCATTTAAATTTAAATCCCCCAATGCCCCATTCGACCCCAACCCGAAAACTTGTGCATGGATTTTGTTGTAAGTTAATCAAGTTAGAATTCGAAAAAAAACTTGAAATTTAAAATGTTAACCTAAACCTTAAAACTTATATACCCCAAACCTTAAACATGCAACTTTTGAAGTATAATTTAAACCTAAACCTAATAACTTAGAACATGAACCCTAAGCCTTAAAACTTTAATCCTAAAATTGTAAACCCTAAATCCTAATTTGAAAGATCTTAAACTTGAACCCTAAACCCTAAAACACTATATTCAAAACCCTAAACCCTTAAATGCCTCCCAATGTGGCACATCATGAACATCTCTTTGTCTATGTGACTAGGATTGCCCAAGTATTCAAAATACTTGTTGTTGTGCACAAAATACTAACACCAATTTTTGTGAATGTTAGATTGGTGCAAACTACTAGCATCATGGTATGACCTCGAATACCTGATATCCAAATATATGAACCCACAATGGTCCACCACTATGTTGTTAATGTAAAAAAAAAATTGCACATTAAACCAACTCTAATGGGTAGGATTGTTTTACAACTTACAAATTTTGATAAATATTCCATCAATAAATTCAATGTAGCCTTGGAATTGTGAAAGTGGTGTTGCCAACAAGCATCACTCATTGCCAATGAGCCATCAAATATCATCAACAATGATGGAATTGATGCAAGATGCAATAAATATATCATTATTATTTATTGCACTCTTGTTCCAATTGCACAAAGAGACATCATGTTAGGATGAAACTAAGCCAGTTTTGTTTTGAGAACAATTTAAACAGTCACCCAGAAATGTGATGCATCTCATCTGTTGACCTGGCATGTTTAATAATAATTAGTATTAAAAGTTGCACTAATTCCTCAAACTCCACTAGAGTTAAATTGTCTATGGTTTTAAACAAATCTAGCATGCCCCACATGATCACAAAGATGTTTCACACACCTACACTGAGGTTGATTAATTGCCTGCCTGCTTCGACTCTGCCGGTGTGAAGTACTTCCAAATGTTGACAAGCAATTGTAGACTATATCGCAATACAATCCTCTATAGTAATCTCCTCAAGTAGTTCTTCATTGTTGCTAGAGGAGCTTGAGCTAGAACCTAGAATAACAAGGCATCACAAACATGCTGGCTCTGCCAATCAATATAATGTTGTACATCTACCTACTGTGTCCACACTTTGAACACCAAAAATAATTCCATTCCAATCTAAACAGTCTAAACACTTTCACCAAAAGCACCAGTTCATCTAATATGAAATCGGTTCTAATAACATAAAGCTTCCAAAAGTTGGATCCAATGCAATAGTCCCTGTCCCTGTGGGGGCAGGGCCCAATAAACTCAATAAGCCATAAGTAAAATGGGTCAACGAAATACGATATTAAGTGGAATGAGCTGTCAAAAATGAAATAACAAGTGGAATGACCTACTCAAAGATAAATAAAATGAGATTAAATTGGGCTCTCAATAAAAATGAGAGACTTGACACTCCCAAGTGAGAAGGGACTTGGACAAAACAAAACAAAAATGAGATGCCTCCCACTTGTATAACCTGTCACAAACAAAACCTAGAGGGCTTGAATCACCCGCAACCCTCCACACCCTAAACCCTAAAAAAAACACTCAGACCCTATGCTATGTGAAAGGCCAAAACAAGGGGGGGGGGGGAAA
>Ga0209208_10000544_pt1 | contig 49408 bp, 33 predicted proteins | sample S1TSphfallax_3_FD_187694 | JGI IMG/M metagenome (GOLD analysis project Ga0209208, IMG submission 187694) | Host-associated microbial communities from peat moss isolated from Minnesota, USA - S1T2_Fd - Sphagnum fallax MG (SPAdes) (version 2) | ecosystem: Host-associated > Plants > Peat moss >... | reverse complement strand
GCCCAAATTGGGCCATTGGGATTTGTAAATAGGCCATCCAAACAATTAATTAAAATCCAAATGGTTTCAAGAAAATCCATTACTTCTCATGTTAAAAAATGGAAAATATATTAAAGAAATGGAATCACCACCATATCCAAAACCGCATGCAAATGGGGTTGTATATTGAAAGATTCATTATGGGAAAAAAGGTGATTTGTAACTAGCCTTGCAACTAAGTTTTTGAATTGCAACAACCATTTGTAACTTCATTAAAACTCAACATATTTCTACATCATGAGTGTTGTCAAAAGAGTTGCATGAATTACAAAAAACACAACTCACTATATATGGAACTATATTTGTATGTAACTTATGCAATTTAGTTACAACTATGTAGGAATAACTATTGTGCAACTCTAATGCAACCAGTTTACAACTACTATTGTAATGTTTTGCTAATTTTTTTTCCATCCATCCATGAAAAAGGTAAGCATGTTGTGGACTTAAAAGCCCAAATTAGTAGGATTTTAAATGGAAAAAACTAAATTGTCAAAGGAGAGAACAATTGGTACAACGAATGATTATACTTTGAACCAATTGTCATGATAATTTGACAATACTAAAATATTACAACAATAGGAATATGGTTTGTTGGAAATTATGAACCAAAAAAGATGATGGAATTGAAAAGGGGTGAAAACGCATTACAAGGGAGCCAAGATTGTTGTCACATTGTATTATTTTTCAGGGGTCCCATGTTTGAACTTCAACCATGTCATTTTATTTTTTGCATATTATGGTAAGTTAAAACCCAAAGAAGCCAAATGCAATAATAATAATAATAATAATAATAATAATAATAATAATTTCACATGATGTGATGTTAAAATATAATTGTGCAAAAATTATATATGTCACATCTTACTAAAAAATGAAAAGATTCAAAAAATGATTGAAATTATTTTTAATTTTTATGAAATTTGTAGTATCTATTAAATGTTGTGATTCCAAATGATTGGAATAAGTTTGTGAGTCATGTGAAGAGTTTGATAATGATCATATTACAAATGGTTTTTGAATGGTGATGACCATAAGTATGTGACAAATTAAAAATTTGATAAACAATAACTTTCAAATTGAAGATGACAAGAAATGTGAGGTGGGCCATTTTTAAAATTTTCATTTCAAACATTAATTAATTCAAACCAAAACCTAGTGTAGTTTTTTAAAAATGAGATGTATTATACTACATCATATACCATAGATGTGCCCATTATTCTTTGAATTTAATATTTGAAATCTATTTATTTTAAAAATTAAATATCATTAATTTTGTGAAAATTAAAACATAAAGTTCAAACACTAGTAATGAAACCCATAATCAAATGCAACACGTTTTGAAATGTATACTTTATGCACATGTCATGACACAATGCCATTAATTGTTAACATAGTCACAAACCTGACCACCATTGCAACTACAAATATTATTTATATATTATATATCATTTAAAAATAAAATAAAAATTATATTTACCCAATTATATTACTATTTAAATAGATTTTCACATGTAGATTTTACAAAATAATTATTCATTTAAATAATCTTGAATTATTTATATACAACCATATAAAAGTGGTTGTATCATACGAATATCATATAGTCATTGTACATTCAATCAATCAACATACTCCAACATTCATTATAGTTAATGTGATCAAACATTGGAGGGAACAAGTTTAAATCCTTGGACCTATTCAAAATGGTTCGAGGCCTTTGTCATTCACATAACACATTACCCATGAAATGATCTAGTCATATATAAGGTTGATCATGTTCTAATGTTTGAATGTAAATAAAAACACAAAGTTTTATTTTATTTTTTTTCAATATTTACTGAAATGAAAATGTGAATATGAATTATGGGTTTTATTGTTACTTTTTGTGAACTTGACAACTAGATTGTTAGTAGGTCGTCAAGATAATACATATTTTTATTTTATCTTGTTGACACCTTTATACATTTATATTTTTCAAAACCCTTAATATGGAATTTTTTTATAATCAAATATATAGGATTTACATAAAAATAAAAAAAGTCACACATATATGAAAATGTTTTAGATTTGATTAAAAAAGACATTAATTGAACAAAAAAATTTGAAATACAATAAGTAACAATCCTTTGCACATTATCACAATAATTCAATTCCCAATTCAATTAATTGCAAAATGAATTATACATCATTCATAAGGTATATGTAATAAAACATGGTTGAACATACAAAACATTATTGAAAATTCATTCCAATTTTTTTTAATATTTACTTTTCCCAATATGTCACAATGTTTTTCAAGTAAACTCTATTGTTTAAAAAAATAAATAGCCTTAGGACAAATGCATAATATGAATTAACACTTATTTGTTTTAAATCTTATCACAAATAATTTATAATCATTTTTTTTAATGAAAGAGAAAAAACCAGAATTCATTAATACGTCAAAATTTTAATGATTTATTTAACTAATTTAACAATATATCTTTGTTATAATGAACATGAAACAAGGGTGAGATCACAATTAAAGGAGCCAAAGGACTTGTTGACAGTCAATTTTTTATGTACCATGTCTACTTTGAAAATATATCACATATAACATTTAAATGATATAAATATACTATTTTTTACATTATGTTCATTTATTCATGAAGTTATCATCCTATGAATTTGAAATATTTTCATTATGTTATGAAAGTCCTTTTGCATATGCAAAGGACTTGTTGACATGTGTTAGAAAACAACCATAAAATATGTACATTTTTTTGTTATTCAAACCTTTACCAAATGCTTTCAAATTTTGTATGAGCTTTAATATACTTCACAAAAAGTGGGCCATGTGTGCAATCATTCAAAAATATTTTTACATGTTTATATTGAAACATTTTTACACGATTGGTTAAAATGGTTTCAAATGTCCTTAATGACTAAAATAGTTCATAATTTATCATCATAGCTAAAAAAAAAAGTTGTACATTTGATTCTAATGTAAATCATGATGTAAGAAAATCAATTATTTATTATGTTTTGGGTCATATTTGGCCTCAAATTTGATATCTAGTCATTATCTAGCTTGAAAGCTATTTTTTAAAATGCAATATTAACCAACACAAAAAAGCCACATGTGCAATTTAGTCCTTGAAAAGGACTTAAACCTTGATGTGAATGACTCCTTTTATTATGATTACACCCACAAAGATATTATATGATAATATTGTCTTTTTGACTAAAAGAGCTAATATAATAAACTATGATGCATAATTTATTACAACATTTTTTAATGTGAATGAACATGAAATTGACATGAAGATATCAATAAAATTATAATTTATAAAAATTAAAACATAATGAAAAATTTCTTGCCTATATTATAAGAAAATTTTAAAGTATGTCATTGAAGTATCCTACTACATTGATTTAAGATTTTAATATTGACATGTTAAAAAAAATCACAATCAATAATGTTACAAAGTTTTATGGACAAATATGATTTAAAACTTACTTATAAAGAAAATACAATTATTTGTGATACATAAATAGATCATGTGTGGATTATGGAATACCAAATGTTTAGGTATTTTGAAAAGGTCACTTTTCTTGGTTGCAAACTCCACTTTGCTAATCATTTTGGCCTAGTTTTTTAGGTCATGAGGTGCCAAGGGCACGCCCTCCACGCCCCCCCCTTTTTTTTTGACTTGATAAGTATTTGAAACTTCAAAGGAGCATTTTCAAATTCAAATGATCCCCTCAATTATTTTTAAAAAAATTTAAAAGAAAATTGAAAGGTTTTGACTTCAAATCTTGATTTTGTTTTTCCTATTTTTGTGAATAATGTGGATTTGAAGTTAGTATCCTAGTGGCATGGAAGTCCATCCATGAAAATTCATGAAGTTTTAAGATGAAATAAACTTCATTCAAGAAATATAATTTCTAGTTTTATTACATTTATAAAATGTAGATGCAACATGTGAATTCAAATTGTTGAACTTGATTGGCATGTGCTAACCTCCTTAGCATAACACCTTTTTTTTTTCCCCCAAGGAGTATATAAAGGGATGTTTGGTTCATTGTCGAAGACCCATAGATTACCTTAGGATGTCCTAACAACTTTAATTGTGTGGATGAACTTTTTATCTACGCCCCCATTGGAAATCCATATATGATAATTCATGCATGTTCATCCATGGACTTTGGATGACTTTTGATGCAAAAAATTAAATTGTGAATAAATTACATTTCATGGAAAAACATAATTACAAATTGTGGATGAACATGCAAGTTGGATGAACTTCATTTCATCTTGAAATTTCATGAATTTTCATCAATGGCTTCCATCCCATTTGGATGGCTTCAAATCCACATGACTCACAAAATTGGATACAAAAAAAACTTGAAAAAATTCCAAAAAACCAGGTTTTGGGAGGAAAAATCAGTTGAGGACGTGGTAACACTTGGGCCAATGGCACATGCTAGTACTATTGAAAAGCTCTTGATGAGTCGGGGTGCACCACGTATGGTTTGATAATGTTTTGACCTAGAGTGGAGAAATTATTGAATATTGAACAAAAAAATTATTGAAAATTCATTTGAATCAAAAACAAAAAATAATTTATAATTGGAATTTGGGTGGGTGCACTCTTGTTATTGTTGGAAAGCTCTTAATGAGCAGGATTTAATGAAATTAATTTGAATATTTTTAGATCTTAGGTGCATGAGATATTGAATTTTGAATAGTTTTTGTTATCGAAAATGCAACTAAATTGCCAAAAAAATGGATTTGGAAGGAAAATTTAGTCAGGTAACTGGTTTCACACTTGGGCCAAGGACAGAGGCTACACTAGTTATACAAGCGTTGTGGCAAAACCCTAAAATGAGCTCTACACCACCAGCACTACAACCTACCTACCAGCACTATTCACTGGCAGAACTATTCACCGGCAGAACCGGCCTCTGTATTTTCTATGACAGAACCGATTCTGCCGGTGAAAAATTGTCGTGTCAGATAGACGCCGTACAAACGTAGTGAATTTATATATAAGATATCAGCTTGTCATGAACGGACATAATACTAGAATCTTTTGATGTGAGTTGTAGCCATTAGACAATCTCCAGCGGTGCTCAGTATGTGATCCTGCACACTAAAATTGGATGAAAAAAATGTCAAAATATGGCGGCTTGACTCAAGAAATTGGTTTCGACTCAGCATAAGTGCACACTTTGCGGTGGCTGAAAAAAGGAGCAACAGCAACGCTGTGCACCTGCAAAAAAAAATACGGTAAATAAATATGATCTGACTTCTTCTGATGAATGTTTCTGATTGGCCCATCATAATGATTCGTCCAGGTGGTTTGCTATTACGATAGTAGTAGTCCCCCCAACTACTTGCTCTCCCAGTCTGAGGTTCGTGGGTGTTGTTGCCAAAAAGCAAAATAACTAAACTTGGATGTTAAGAAACATTTGCAGGCTCTCACTCACATACTGAGCACTCTAAAATAAAATTGTGCAAAATGAAAGGAAAAAGTCTAACATCCAGAGAGTTCTATCTAAATGCTGAAAAGTTGCTCGCTTGTTCTCAAACCCTAACACTTAGAAAGGTGTGCAAATGATAAAGTACATTAGCACATATTCCCTTCCTTAGGGTTTGGTGCATCCCCATCTCTGTGATCTTCTTCCTCTCTCTCTCTCTCTCTCTGTGCGTGGTTTCGGGGCCGGTGTACAATAACCCTCAGTGGGGCAGCACTGTTGGCTGGACTTGGGGGCCGTGGGGAAGCGATGCAGAGTGGGACGAGCGGTGCATCCTCTGTCTTTGGTAGGCCTTTCTGCCACTGATTCTTTGTTTCTCACTACTGAAATCTGCACATTTTGTTCATGAATTGCTTTGTGGCGGTTGATATATTGGGATTTACTCCAGATCTTTCATCTCTCTGTCTGTGTCTCTCTCTCCCTTCTCCGCGTGGGAACTTTGAAATCGGGCCGGGGGGGGGGGCGTGGACAGCTTTGAATTCAGCTTCGAATTTTACAGATTACTATTAATGCATGTTGAAAGTTCCGAGGTGCACTGTGCACGATGGGAAATAAGGATTTAGAATAGTAAATCTGGTTGCATGGACAAGAGCAAGAGCAAGATCAAGAGAAAAATCCTCCGGTTGCTGATTTGTAGAGAGTATTCTAGAATTTTGAATAGATTCGAAACAAAATGTTTGTTTGAGAAGACCCCAGTGTTGTTCATCTGTTTGTGCTCTGCCTACAGGCTTGCTCAATGCTCAGCCTTGTAGAGAAGGGGTTTCCTAAAATAACTTATTCAATTCAGCATGTATTTTCTGACTTGCATTTTGCAACTGTGCAGATGGTGTGTCGGAAAGCTTAATCAATCTCTGCTGATAGAAGGGAAAATTAGGGTTTGGTTGGAAGGGTGCTTCATAAGACCTTTGTGTGATGAGAGTTAAGTTTTCAGTTAGGGCATGTCATTGCATGATATCTGTCACTTGATGCTGAAACATGGTTTGTTTTCAGTCTATGTGTGGGGGAGAGGAGACCTCGGACAACTGGGTGTCGGTGATGATAACAACCATAATTCTCCAACTCTGGTGGCCACCTTGGCAAACAAGAAAATAGTCCATGTTGCAGCTGGTGACTACCACACAGCATTTCTTACAAGTTGGTGATCCTCCTCACATTCCTAAACTGATGTGTGTATGTTTGACTTTGCCTTCTTGGAACTTAAAAGGAGTTCATAACATGGACATGTGTATAAAGAACCAGAAGATGGGTGTTTGTGGCAGTCAATCTCCCTGTCTCTTTGTTTGGAGACCTTTTGACTCTGAGCTCCATCTTGCTAACAGGTCTAGTTCAGCTGACTTCTAGAAATGTTTTGTGGTTCCTACCAGTGAGCAGTGCCAAATTGGCATTTGGAACAGGGGTGCTCCAGAAGAGTACTGATAATCATGTAGCAAGTTTCTCCATACCTGTGATCATTCTTCTTGGACTTTTTACATGCTTAAGCCTGAATGCTGTCATTCTTTCTGAGGGATTAGTGGACCCATATTGCCATTCCATACAGATGGAAGTATGGACTATCCAATCATTTAGGAAGTCAATTCTGTCATGCTGTCACAATGCAAGTCTACTTTCTGTTTTTTTCTGTTCTCTTGTTTGTGTCTCATGAGCTCTACATGCACAAGGTATTGATGATATACGCTGTAGATTTTGTGCTGTATAACTCTTTCCAAGTCTACAGAGGTGCCAAAGATTGTGCTGGCAGCATTAGTTGTCTGGTCTGGACTGAAGTCTCTGAAACTTTTTTGGCGGGGTATTCTCTATGTGACAATGATGAGGTGTTTGCCTGCCAGATGAAGGGGAGGTCTACACAACGGGTAGTAATGATGTGGGGCAATTGGGAGCAAAGGGGCGAGAAAGCCAGGTATCTCCTGTTCGAGTGGCTGCACTGGACACACACACCATCATCCACATAGCATGTGGACTCGCACACACAGTGGCTGTAACAGGTTAGTTTCACTCATAGACTCAATTTCAGACTACATCTATGTTACTCAGAATCAGCTCTGTTGCATTGTTCATGCGTTTGGGAGTGAGCTAGTGCAAAAACATGAATTTTTGGATTTCTTTGGTTCCTAGTACTCCAGAACTTGTCCACTATTTTGCCACTTCTTTCAATCAATTCTCTCCAATTGAACCCTCTTTCTCCATGGAGCACTTGCTGATTGTATTGTGCCTGTTGCTTTGATCCATACAGACACAGGTGCTCTGGCATCATGGGGTGATGCAGAGTTTGGACAACTGGGTGTGAAAGAAGCTGGGAGTGTAGTAGGTGGGATGCAGCCACGCATTGTGAAAGGATCCCGAGAATCTCACTTTTCACATGTGGCAGCAGGTGGTTACCATACCCTGGCGCTGACAGGTACTGCTCTGCCAGAACTCCTTTCTCCTTCTTCTTTTCTCTCCTCATGATTTTCCAAAACTCTAAGCTGGTGCCTGTGCTTGCAAATCGGCAGGATGCTTATTTTGGGCCTTTTCTTTGTTTCTTCTCTGCCTGGAAAACCAATTGACCATCTTTTGTATCTCCTCTTAATTCTTGTTGTTTGATTTTGCACATTTTGATGGAGTCTGTTGATTCACACAGGCAGCGGGGATGTGTACTCATTCGGGCAGGGCAGTTCTGGTGCCTTAGGGCATGGGGACACAGAGAGCTGTGTGACACCCATTCTTGTTGAGGCTCTGTGGGGTCTGGGTGTAGTACAGGTAGTCTCTTTCAGTGAGGCGATGACATGAATCAAGTTCATTACATGTGAAAAGGATGTTGCTCAAGTTTGGTCAGCGTGTAAGGACTCATGAGTACAAGTGTTTGCTATGCAAAATATTCAAAATTACATTCTGAAGTTCTGGATCAATGACCATTTCTCATATGGTTTTGATTTTCCAGGTTGCATGTGGAGAAACTCATAGCTCAGCATTAACAGTAGATGGGCAGGTGAGTGTGGAACTTACTAGAGCCAGAAGTTGAATGCTTCTCCATTCACATTGATGGGGGCTTGAAAAGAGTGAAGTTGGACAACTGAATCTTAACAGAGCAGTTTGTTGCTGTACCGACACTCAGTAAGATGACAAAATCCTGTTAGCCCTTTTCCTTCTGGACTTGGCAGTCATTGCTTTCGTAATGTGTTTGCAGGTATTCACCTGGGGACGAGGAAAGTATGGTCAGCTTGGTCATGGAAGCACACAGAATGAAGCATTTCCTGTTTCAGTGACAGCATTAACAGATCAGATGATAGTCCAAATCATCTGTGGTGGGGATCACACCATGGCCATAAATGGAGATGGTGTGCTTTTCAGTGTAAGCTCTTCTTGTTTTCACTGACAAGTGTCTTTGAAAAATAGTTAGACACTAGTGGCCTTTCTAATGGGCCCCCTAAAGAAGACATGTGAGTTTGCATGAATGCTTGGTCATTCTTGCTCATCCTCCTGCATTGTTTTGACAGTGGGGCCAAGGTCATTGGGGCCAAACTGGTGTTGATAGTAAAGAAGATGTACTGGCACCAAAACAAGTGACTGCACTTGAAGGCAAGCGTGTGAAGCAAGGCTCCGCTGGTGCTCGTCATTCCATTGTACTGACTGATGATGGTGAGATCTATGGATGGGGGGACAATGAGCAAGGCCAGCTTGGAGAGCTTGCAAGGTTTGGTCTGCAACTGCTCAGGATCTGTAATCCCTTTAGATGTCTATTGGTGGAATTCTGTGCTGAGTGCAGAACTGATGTCTGGAACTGTCTAATAACTGGTAACTGTAATGGTGAGCTACCTTTTCCAATTTCATTTTGCAGTGAGACCCAACTATCTCCCGTGTTGCTTTGGGGATTCGAGGATGGCAAACGACCCCTCTTTGTGGTGGCAGGTGGTGAGCACACTGTGGCTGTATTTGACATGGTTCCAGGCAATTATTCGATTTCAGGACGAGAAAGGTTAGTGCATGTCAGATTTTATGACCCAATAAAGCATTTTCCAGTCCTGTTTGCATCTGAAGGCTGGCCCAAGCAATTATTCAGCTGCACCTGCTGGTTGCATGATTCTGTTCTTTTTTGAGGTCATTTGTGACTGACATGGCATCCACATTAACTGTCGTGGCCGGTTATAGCCTCCGAGAAGGAATGCCTATGGAGCTGGATGATGATGAAACATTGGGAAAAGCTGAAAGGATTGGATTTGGAAATGGACTCAAGCCACTTGCTTTGCCATCACTGGTGGATTTGGTCCAGGTGGTCACTTTGCTTTGGTTTTTGACTTTGGAAAGCCCTCATTTTGGTGACTTGCTGGAAGGACTATTCTTTCTGCAAATGATGCAAAACCTCTGATTCCTGAAACTTTGACAACTAGTGGAAAGAAAAAGAGGTTTTCAATAACTTGATTTATTAATCTCCCTTACAGAATGCCAAAGTCTCTCCACGAGGGCTTCCACATTTAGCCCATGCCTTGGAGGACACCTTCTCTTCAGTCAAATTTCTCACTCTTGCCTTCAAGCGACAGCATAGGAATGGAGAGATGAGAGGAGCAGCTGGTGTGTTTCCAGTTCAAATTCTGATGAATTGCAACCTCTATTGTTTCTCAACTTCATTTGCAAGTTGCCATAATTTGCTTGGGAGCCTGTTTGCTAGTATTTTGAGCTTGAACTATCCATGATTTGCAGGTGAAGAAATGGATGGACCAGGCTTAGATATAGAGATGGTGCGGAATATCTACCAAGGTATCTTGGAGCTATACAACCCAGAGGTATAATTCAATTGACACTTTTGGTGCTTGTTTATATAGAATGCTGAAGTGGTTATTAGAAACCCACACAATCCATTGTTCTGCTTTGCTATAGTTCTGGTTGTCTCATGATGTAAGTTCTTGTGTGCTGCTGCTACCATCAATTTCAATGTGGCTACTGTTCTTAGTTTTATTGCCATTTGAACAGCTGACCCCCTCGTGTATAAACAGAAGCTCTTCCAGCAAGTATTCAGGACTTGGGCTGTTGTTGGAAGGTCTTAAAAAGGTCAAATTGGAGCTTGTCAGAGCCTGTGGAAGGTCATTCATTGTTTGGTAATTTGGGGGCAGGTATTGCAAACACTTGGTGAAGCAATGGTTCGCCTATTTCAGGGCATTGAACAAAACATGGATCATGTGCCAGAAACACGATGGACAAGGGTAATACCTCTCTTGGGTCACCTTTTTGCCCACATTGCGATATCTCGCTGCGACTATCTGTTCATGTAGAAGAGAATCACCTCATCAAATCATTGGCTGCCTTTAGATGTACTTGTGGTGTATTTTACTTTACATGCTTATTTTCTAGGATGTCCTCACAACCCACAAGCGGGATTCCTTTCATACTTGTTCACTAATGATGGCAATTTTTGAAGAAAATTTCACATAAGTCACATACGTGCACTCCCTTTTCAGACAAGTTTGTATGGTGTTATAGTCAATGTGACATGTGTGCTGACTGTGTTCTCAGGTACTCCTCATCGGGCTTCAAAGTCCTCTTATAGGAGAGAGAGGGTGAGTTGTGTTTTTCTGCCCAGAAATAGTCAGTGTCTGTGTCTCTATCCTGACAAGTTGACATTGAGTTATCTTACAATCTGTATACCTTACTGCAGACTTGGAGATTTGATATCAGCTCGACTATTTGCAGTCTTTCTCCGGATGTCTTTAACTGCTGAAAGGGTAACACTTCCTAGTGGCTTATCTTTCTTCTTGGTTGCTTGATTTTGAATCACAGACTTTTCAAGATGTTACTGGGGCTTGGTTTGCCTTGTGGGCTTGCAGACATGGGTTCTTTGTGAGATCTTTCTGAAGATCTGGATGAGGAAGAATGATGAGGGAAATGGGTGCTGGAAATCTGTCTGTGTCCTGCAGAAAATTGGGCGATGGTTGAGAACATATCCTCAGGATATTTTTGGAGGAAGGTTTGTAAGGGGAGTACAAAGATACATTTCAAATAGGTGAGCAGACCCAACTGTGCCAAGCATCATCAAAAACACTGTTCTGCCCTGTGATTTTGTTATTATGTTGGTATTGTCAGTGTTGTTTGTTGATCTCAGTGAAAGTAACTTCCTTTTTCCCCTAACGGAATTGTTACTTCAATCAGAGGAACACATTTGTTGAGTGGCCGAGGAGGCATTTCTCCAGATGTTTTTGCAGCAATTAAGGTAAAAATTCAGTTATAATTCACAGGTCTGTTCTCTGGATTTGGTCAAGTTTGACTGCCTCAAGCTAGCAGAGGATTTCAAGTGAAAGGAGATTTTTTAAAGATTCTCTGGCAGGAATGCTTTGTAGGTGTTGTTGCTACTGTTTGAAGTGGACAAAAAGGAATGCTTGATTCCATATTCTGAATTCTACAATAATGCCATCAGTGAGCATGCAAGCCTTGAGGTGGGTCTTTTTCTTGCTTTCAGATGTAAAGTTAGTGTGTGATGTGCTTCGTATGACACAGTAGTTGTCATCTGAGAAAGTTGCAATTAGATATGCCAAAGGTTCCTTTGACACGTGCATGTGTCTAATCTGAAATTCCCCTACAGTATTCTGAACTTATCTACATTGTTATGTGTTATTAGAGCACATGGTACTGGAGCTGAGGAACAACAGTAATGTTATTTGCAGGAGGACTACATAAGGTGGAGAAAGGGTTACCAGGAAAAGGATCCCCGGATTGTCTCGTTTTGTCAGGTATTCTAGAGTTTGCAGTACAGTGAAGGTGGCTTGAGATGGAATGTAGACAATTTTATTGCTGCAATGCCTAGGTTTCTGCGCTTTTGTATTCATGATTGATAGCTGTGAATGCCAATTTTTTGTGTTTAATATCTTGGTCATTTTTGTTCACAGAATATTGATCTAATATTAACTCCTATTTCATAAGGTTACATTCCTGATGCCAGCAATATCACCCACTGTACTGAATCCTTTCTTCATGTATCAGGTGGATCAGTAATTCTCTCTTCTTCAGATTCTTATCATGAATAGACAGAAGCACACTAACTTTTCTGAAGGTGTTCTTGACTATATGCAGGTCCCATTTATTTTGACTGTAGATGCAAAAGGCAAGGTTTTGCAGGTGGTAATGACTTTTGGTTGAGCTCTTGTTGCCCTCTTTTATGTCTTCCTGACTTCACTTTTCTGTTGCAGGTTGTGAACATTGACTTTCTCTGATTTTTGATGCAGGTAGAGGCAGACATTGAGAAAAGACGAATGGTTCAAACTTCAATTGTGGCACAAATTTTCGGAAATTCTGATGAGAGCCCCTATTTAATCCTTGCTGTATGTCTCTGCTTTCTTCTTTGCTGAATCCCTGAAGCTTTATTGATCTACAAAGCATGCACTGGCCATTGTAATTTATTTTTGTGAATTGTCTGACATGTTTCATTTGAATTTCTGTCAATCTGCAGGTGCGACGCAGTAATTTGGTCCAGGACAGTCTGCACCAGCTAGCAGAGCAACAATTCTATCTGAAGAAACCCCTGAAGGTCTACTTTTTTTCTTTTATGTTTTTTTTGGAGAAGGGGTTACATTGTTCCATACTATGCAAATGAGAATATTTGCACTGACAGTTGTGTTACTATTAGTCTTCATGGCACAATTTGGATCAAACCACCTGTGTTAGTCCTGGTGTATTCTCAGAGCTATTCTGTGTGTAGCATCTCTCAGGAGCAAGTGAAAGCATGGGTTGTACATAAAGATGATTCCAGCGTTATTTGCAGGTTGTGTTTGTGGGAGAGGCTGGGGTGGATGAGGGAGGTGTCACCAAGGAATTCTTTCAACTCCTGACACGTGAACTCTTCAATGTTAGTTATGGTGAGTGTTCTGTCAAGTTTTGATACACAGTATTGTATAGTATATCTTTACCCATCCACCTGGCTTCACCCATATGTCAAGGAGACGTATTGATATCTTTCTGCATGTTTCTTTATGGTTGGCACTTGTCTGCAGGAATGTTTATCTACAGTGAAGAGTACCGTACTTTCTGGTTCAACCACAACTCAATGGAGTCAGAGCAGGAATTTCATTTGGTCAGTCTATCTCCTCCTTAGGAAATGTTAACCATCTAGAAGCCTCTGCATGTCTTAACCTGATAGCCTAGGGTTCTCTGCAGGAAGAAAGCTCAATCCTGCTTCAAAATTGTGGGACCTTGCTAAGTAAGCATCGGTAGGAATTAAACCAGCATATTGCCTTGGTCTTCTAAACATGCTGAATAAGGGCCATTTGAATTACAGCTAGCTAGGAAAAAAACTTAATGGAGAGGCTACACAATTGAATTGCAAGAGTTTTGAGATTATCTGTAATGGAAGTTGGTTCTGGCAGATGGGGAGCATCTTGGGCCTAGGGATCTATAATGGTGTCATTCTGGACATTCATTTCCCTTTGGTGAAATCTCTTTCCTCTCTTGAAACTCTCCACACCATAGTACTGGGTGTCAAGTAGCTTGTTTCTGAGAGTGATACTTCTTTGTTCTGATGTTGAACAGTTGTGATTCTTACAAATTTTGCAGATGCTTGACCTCTTTTGGTATTTAGCAGTATTGAAGCTGAATGTTAATGAGAAACCCTTCACATGACTGCAGTGCAAGGTGGTTACTAATATGACTTTTGGCTAGAGACAGGTGGTTTACAAGAAATTGATGAAGGAACCGTTGCATCTTAGTGATCTGAAATCACTTGACCCACAATTGGGTAGAGGTTTGGATCAGCTTCTTGAATTTGAAGGGAATGTGGCTGATACATTTAGCCTCAATTTCCAGGTTTCCCTGCCACTCCTTCCTCCAGATCTCAGGTGACAGATAAAAAGGAATTTTACGCAACTTAATGAATGGGCTTTTGTCTGCTTTAGGGTGCTGCTATATGACCCAAGATCTTTTGTCATGGCCTAAATTTGTCTACCAACAGGTAACTTATGACTTCTTTGGTGAGACTAAGACACATGATCTTATTCCCGGTGGAGGAGACATACCTGTGACAAATGAAAATAGGGAGAGGTACATATCCCTTTGTTTTCATGTTGTGGTCAAAGATCTGTTTTGAATTGATTGATTGATGTGAACAAGGTGCCATATTGGTGTGGCTAGATTTTCCTGCAGCTGTTATAGAACCTTGTGGATTGGCTTCACTTGCATGTAGAACTGAACTTTGGCATAGCATCCTAACTCACAAGCTCTGTACCACTGTCTATTTCTCAAACCAGCATCCTAATTCAGTGCCTTCTGCTTTCAACATTTCAGATATGTCAACTTGTATGTCAAGTATGTGCTAGAAGATTCGGTTGAGAAACAGTATGATGCCTTTTATCGAGGCTTCATCCAGGTCCATCCTCTCACAATCTGACTGCTGCAAGTTTACTGCTGATTTTTTTGTCCCTGTGCCAGAGAATATAGAATATACAACAGTTTGCTGTAGACTATGTTGAGTCTGAGTGAAGTTGGCAGAAGCATGTTAAGGCTGGATTTTGAAATAAGAGAGATATGAGTTCTGGTACAGGTTTGTGGAGGCCCTGCACTGAGCCTTTTCCGCCATGAGGAGCTTGAGCTGCTTGTTTGTGGACTTCATCACTATGACTTTGATGTAATGTTTCAGTTTACCTCCATGTGTGTTGATCTTTGTCTTATACAATGCTGATTAGACTCTCAAATCTCTTTGCTGTTATTATGTTGTCTTAGAATTTGATATAGTCTTTCCCTTCAAAGGTTTGTCAATTGCAGCCAATGTTTCAAAGCTTTGAACATGGTCTTGTATCATCCCTGTTAGAGCATGTAAGCTTTGTGGTTGTTTCTTGGTATTGAAATATTAGACACCCATTTCAACATCTGTTTAAGACAAGGATTTGAAGCTTTTTTCTCATAGAACGTTGTATGTTGTGCAGGCACTGGAGCGGGTGACATCTTATCAAAATGGGTTTACAAAGGACAGCCAAGTTATTCGTTGGTTTTGGGAGTTGGTAAGCCACAACACCTTGGTATTCATGATCACCAAGCTCCTTGCCTCAGGCTTGATGAATGCAGAAGCATGTGTATCCTTGAACCTCCATTTTCCTCATTTCCTCATGCAGTTCTGATGTCAGGGAGTTGTGGACCACTGTGCATTTCTCAATAAAATTAGAACTAACATTTTCATCATGAATTTTTCAGGTTAGAGCCATGAATACTGAGGAGCGAAAGCAACTGCTATTTTTCACCACTGGAAACGACCGCGCTCCTGTAGGAGGGCTTGCTACACTCAGATTTATTATTCAACAAAATGGTGAAGATACAGAAAGGTAAATGTGGTTAATTTGTGTAGGGAACATATTTACTGCTCTTGCAATTCTGGTGGATGCCTTCTCTCTCTGTGAACCGGTCAAGTTTTGACTTCTGGATGTCAGGAAGACTAGATCTCCCAGTTGTTGTGTCCTACTCAGCAGGAGTGAGTATCAATGCTTGTTGGCTCTCACTTGTCAGAAGTCATCCTCCGGCATTGCTGGTCTTGAAAGGGGTCTTTGCTTGTGAGTAACAAATGGTCTCAGATTCTCTCCTGTTACATGATTGCTTGGCTGTGTGTGGAATTTGTGTAGATTGCCAACGGCCCACACATGCTTCAATGTACTTATGCTGCCTAATTACAGCTCCAAGTCAAAACTTGAAAATCGGTTAAAACTTGCCATGGCAAACTCAACTGGGTTTGGGCTACAGTAGACAAATTTCATTTTGCCACATCCCCTCCATGCTGATTGGTGATGATTGTGTGAATGTCCCTTTTCACTCCATGAGGGCTTCAAAATTGTCTTCTTTGCTGGAGGTGCACCAGGTTGAATCAGGATGTTGTGTCAGCAAGCAATAAATATGGATTGTCCATGTGAAGGTGTCGGTAACTGTCTTTTAAGTTTCAGCTACACTATATGTGTAGAAATAGTGATACATGTTCAATTATGAAGATTCCACAATTCTTATATGTGCCTCAGGTTTCAGCTATGTTGTATGTCTGTAAAGAAAAGAAACCTAGTGTTTCCATGATGATCTTTATGTGAATAAACTTCTTGGATTGGTTTTCAGCAATCTTGCCTCACTGGATTTATGTTCAATCTGGGTCTTCTTCACCAATCAGTGTATATACAGATCTCTGTCCTATGAAGACTTGTGGAGGGGATGACTTCACTGTCAAAGATGATGAAGAATTGAGAGCAAACTACGCAACAATTATCCTCAGGTCTTGGATTGCAATCTCTGGTGACTTGATGCTTGACCCACAATTAATGTACATAAAGTGATGAATATAATACATGTGGCTGGACTTCAGCTCTCTCTCTCTCTCTTTTACTGATCAGAATTTTTTTATTAATTTAGACTGGTTTTGTTCTATGGACACCACACACCCATGTACTACACATGGCTGTGGAATCAATCAACAATGGCCCTTCAAGGGAAACCATTTAGGAACACAATTGAAACTTGTTTTGGCCTTTTTGGGTGGGTGTTTCCAGATGTCCACAGGCTGTGCAGTTACAGAATGAGAGAATTCTCCCTTATGATATTATTACCAAACCTCTAGTTCTGAAGCCTGACATGAGTTCCAACCTGCACATTGGCCACTTGAACCACAAAATTAACATTGGACTAAGGTTAGCTTTGACTGATCTCATAAACTGATCTCTTATTATTAACTGAAAATATGGTTTGAGATCTCATAATGACAGAAAACTTGGAAGTCCCAAAAAACTTATACAAAATGGAATCTAATTGCAACAAATTGTGATGCATATCCTCGAACCACAAAAGGTGCACAAATTATATCTCAAGAGGTAACTTGCAATGAAAAGTATTGTGAACAGAATAGTGCTCTTCGTGCAAGCAGATAGTTGATTAGTTTCCTACCCAAAACAGTTTTAATACAATATCTGGTATTGCTATTATGGGTTATGACACTCTTTCGGATCTCTACTGTGTTATTGCAGCATGATTATCTTGAAATGCCACCCATCCCAAGACTATTTTTCACCCAGGGGTGCTTTGCTCTAATTTCAATTGTACACTATATATGAGCTGTGTATGCAGAGAACTGGCATTCTTTTCTGTTGTTACCTGAGGTACCAAGTGCCAAGGCATCTTATGCTATGTGATAGTCATCTGGTAACTTTTTCCTTTTATGAGTAATTATTTATCTTTGGAAGCATATAGATAGATAGCAAAGGAATACTTGTCTTCAGGTAGGAGAAAGGTAGGCCCCTTGGGGGAAGGGGGTTTATTAGCACCTGCAATTTTCCTTGGGTTTTTACTATGTGACAAGTATTCACCCAGTTCAACTTGCATCTGAAAACATGAACAGATCCCGGGACGGAACAGCCCACAGCCCACCATAGTGCATTCAAGCAATGACTACAAGGTAGCCTGAAATCTTTACATGACTGTCCCCTAGGATTTGAAGTTCAGTGCTACTTCCCTATGAATTCTGAAGATTCCTGTAAGAGACTGGGTTGCATGAAATCAACTGCAATGTGTGGATTAATCTTGTTATAATGATAGTTGACACTGATGAGCCTTCTTAAGACTTGCTGAGAATGATGGGTTCCATGCATGGTAGAAGGATCAGTTTGTTTAAGGTGCCATTGAAGGATATTGGCATGCACAAATTTTGTTTTTGCTGATTCTGTTTCAGCACCTCACCATTGTGTTCAATACTTTCCAGATCTGTGGTGGAAATATTATTGAATTTTCCTTGCAAATGACCTTGTGAGGCATCATTTCTAAATTTTCAAATTCAATGTATGTAGCAGGATGTAAGTTCTGTTGTTGGCCTCTTTGAGAACTGGGTGTTGCAGTATAACATGGTCACAAAGACAAGTACCACGCTGACAAGCATTTGCACTCTCAAGTGGAAGTTCCAAAAAGGATAAAAGGTCATGATAAACACATTGCAATGAGTGCCCCCAGATGTGACAGATCACAGATCCAACTGAGACTCTTTTGCGAAGTCTATTGTACCATTTGCAAGGGTTGCAGTTATCTTCTTTGTGTACCTGAATCCTTCTCCCTGTGAACAGCAAGATCACATCCATGATTCATATTCCATGAGGGTGAAAAACCATCATGAATCACAGCCAAACTGGACAGTTTCAAAGAGTGCTGGTGACACCTTGTTCTCCAGCTGAGATTTTTTTGTGCAAACTCCCCTCCTTTTTTAGCTCAGGGTGAAATTTGAAACCTTGATCATTTCTTCTTGTATTCCTATAATGTACTATCAAATAACTGATGCAATCTTGATTTCAACAGCCAACATCAGAAACAAGATCCTCAAGGGCACGCATATATAAATTCACCAATTTGTTTTGTGATCATAGAAACATTATTGTAACCTTTTGCAAATACCCAAAATACCATTCAAGAGGCTTTAAGTCCTCTGACTCTCTACAGAATTCAACCTAACCAGATTAAGGGGGAGCTACTGAACATTATATACACAAGATTCAGCCAGAAGACTCCACCTATGAATTTTTGTGTTCATGAGATGACAATCAGGTGCAATGTTCTACATGATGTAGATTGATGAAACTACAAAAGCCAGAAATTTGCGATACACGTACAAAATATACTAAGTCCCAAACTTACAAACTGACCCACAGTGACCTGAATATATAGACTTGCTGCATCAATGCAAAACAGCATCTCATACTTTATGAGTCTATGGAAAAATTGTCAATTATGACAATAGAATGCATTGAGCAACAAATTTTTTTTACCACTAAACAACAAACAAAGAGCTACATGAGAGGGCTTAGCCTGATTATCAGCAACAGTATCTTGAACTCTTTTAACCACTGTGGACCCGGTCTTCAATAAGAGCCTCAACAAGATATTCTGATTGATTTTCACTAACATCTTGCTTGTAGACAAAATGAGATCCTCCCCAGAGTAATAACAACATTGCAAACACACAACCAACTGCAAAGAAGAAAAACTCATTTGCATTTGATAGATGATCACCAATAATCGCTACCAGAATCACCGTCACAAGATTACCTGCAGGATTTGGAGCACACAGTAAGCTCCACCAGGTCACTGAACAATCACTGTCATCATAACATTGGACAACATATAACATCTGACCTTGACATACCTATGCTGCATTCTACATCACTCATCCAGTTCACATGTTGTAATGCAGAGTAGTATAATAGTTAATTGCATGAAGTATATTGAAGTGTTCGAAAATACAATAAATATGACTATGCTTATCTTCAACTAATTCCCTGAATTCTCAAAGTGCAACTTACCTGCTGCAACGGTAAAGAGCCAGGCAGCTTGGACAACGGATTTCATGGAGTCTGGGGCCTGAGAGTATGCAAATTCCAGGCCTGTAATGCTGAACAAAATCTCACCAGCTGTTATTGCCATTATTTGAGGAATCTGCCATAACATGCTCAAGGTAGTTGCACCAGCCTGGTCCATGGCAATCTGTAAGAGGCCAGACAGAAGGAATGCCAGGGCACTCAACACCATGCCTGCTACCATCCTTGGAACCGGACGTAATGGGACCTGATGCTTCTCCAGAAATGGGTATATGATTTGATCAAAGAGTGGAATCATTGCCAGAATTAGAACTGGATTCAGGGCCTGCACAACCATAGGAACAAATTTCTCTCAGTTTGCAGAAAAATGCACATGAACAGGTTCCTGAACTGAAGGATTTGTTTTCCACCAGCGAGCTCATGGACACATGCCTTTCAAAGCATCCCAAATGCATGCTGGATCTGAACATCTAGGACATGGATGATGCAGATGTCCTTTGGACCATTGAAACAATATGGAGTCTACAATGAAGTGGTCAGAATGGTCACCTGCATTTGATCAGGTTCAATCACAACATTGAACAGCCATGGAACATGACCATCTAACTTGCTTGCCTGGAAGACCCACTTGGAAGACTGTTGATCAAATAAGGACCAAAATAGCGGTGTTGGCAGTAACAGAATGAGGACCCGGAAAAGAGCCTTCACATCCTCAACAACAGTAGGGTTATGCTTTAATTTCGAACTGTCCAGCCAATGAGAACCTTGACCAGCCCTGCCCCTCAATCTTATTGCATCCACTACCACTGCTCCCACTTCACCAAACACATTCCCCTCAGGAGGCCGGTCAACGTAAGAGCGACGACCAGACCAAAATATCAAGAGAGCACACATCATAAGTGCTGCTGGCACTGCAAATGCAACTGAATATGAAACATCTGTCCGCAGAACAGGTGTCAAAAGAGTTGATATCAATGACCCTGCATTCACAGCAAAATAGTACATGGAGAAGAACTGGCGATGGAGACGATCCTTTGCGGGGCTGTCAGGAAGAGTGAACTGAATTTGATCTCCACCAAAAGCTGACACACAGGGCTTGATGCCCCCAGTTCCTAGGGCAATTAGAGCCAGTGCTAAGGCTGTAGACCAGAACAAAGTTGACTTTGTACTAGGGCTTGGTTTAGGTGCAGCAGCCAAAGCCATGACCCAATTCCCAATACAGTAAACAATTGATAGATAGAGAATTGTTCGATACTTGCCCTGCAAACTCAAAACCCTGCATTATTTTAGAAGAGTTTGCTGTACAACTTACAACTCTTGTCACCCATCCAATCACTAGCTGCAACTCCTAAGATCCTGCACCATAGACCTAGCAGACATGCAATTCAATTAACTCTATAACTCCCAAAGAACAAAGACACCAATAGGGGGAAAAACCCCAAAAAAGAACCCACTAAGAAAAGAGGAAGGAAAGAGAGAAACAACAGAGAAAACATGGTAAGAGCACGATCTTTAGAGGACAGACAAGAACCAAAGTGCAATTGTGAATAATAGCCACCGTATCTTGCATGAGCAACGACCATCAACAGCAACATATATGGCAGGGAGTTGTCCAATAACAGTGCCACTAATAGTTACTAAGGCAATGTAAAGGGAGAGAGAACATACCCATTTACAGTCACTAAGGAATGCCCCGAGAAGGGGTGTGGCATAACATGCCACGATGAAAAGATGCACCAACTCTGTGGATTCATTTTCACTCAGCCGCAAATGTTCCAGCAAATAAAGTGCCAGAATTGTTTTCATACCATAGAATGAAAACCGCTCACAAAACTCATTCCAAACCAAGTACTTGATGCTGCCAGGAAATGCATTAAAATACTCCATGTATTTTGACCCACGGACAACAACATGATTATCATCCACTTTGCCTTCTTCCAACAAGGGTGCTGCCAATTCCCCACTCTGAGCATCTGTTTGGATGATGCTGGAATTCCCCATCAAATCATCACCAGGCATTTCTTGGAAACCCTTGTTTGGTGCTCAGCTAACCACGGAATGGATTTGGGGCTCTCTGGTACTCCTGTCTGCTTCACTGACGACCTAAAACCTGCCACGACATGAAACAGAAGTACACACAAAAAGATCAAAAAATGTTGCTCCAAATCCCTTCGCTGCATTTGATATCTAAGTGGGTCAAAAGAAACAATTGTTGCACGTCCCAACTTAGTCCTTACGTAATCCAGTTGCATACGCGATCTCAGGTTGCGCCTTCGCAAGTGAAGATGTAGATAATTGAGAAAACAACACACACCCAGGGGGGAAAAAAACGAAAACGAAAAGCATGTGGAGGACTTACCAGAGAGAAACGAAGAAAAACAATCCGTGCATATAAATTCCGTTGTCCACTGCAACAATCTTACGAGCACATGTTCAAGCAACAATTCCTTGCGATGCAGAACTCCCGATCCATTGCAATGATTGCTTCTCGATGCCCAAGAGATTGCTTGAAGAAAGGGATCAGCGCCGGTAACGTGGAGTGTAGAAGCCGGAAGATTCTGAAAGACCAGAATCTCGTGGATTCCCGAGCCCTAATTCGCACGGTGCACTTTTTTTCTCTGCGTTTGAAAACCAAGGCACCCCGCTGCCCACATTCATCCTTCTTGATTTTTTCATCCCAGAAAACTCTAATTACACGCGCGCTTTTTGTCTGCATTTGAGAACCGAGTGCACCCCAGGTCCACACACATTCATCCTTCTTGAAAATTTCATCCCTTGGAACCCCCCCCGCAATGATATATGGGGAATTCCAGCATCATCCAAACAGATGCTCAGAATGGGGAATTGGCAGCACCCTTGTTGGAAGAATACAAGTATGGTATTGAGTACCTTGGCATTCCTGTTGTCTGGCATCCTACAGATTGCCATGGACCAGGCTGGTGCAACTACCCTAAACATGTCATGGCAGATTCCTCAAATAATGGCAATAACAGCTGGTGAGATTTTGTTCAGCATTACAGGCCTGGAATTTGCATACTCACAGACCCCAGACTCCGTGAAATCCATTGTCCAAGCTGCCTGACTCTTTACCACTGCAGCAGGTAAGTTGCACTTTGAGAATGCAGAGAATTAGTTGAAGATAAGCATAATCACATTTGTTGTCTTTTCGAACATTAGAATATACTCCATGCAATCAACTACTATACTACTCTGCATTACAACATGTGAACTGGATGAGTGATGTAGAATGCAGTGTAGGTATGTCATGGTCAGATGCTATATGTTGTCCAATGTTATGATTACATTAATTGTTCAGTGATATGGTGGCACTTACTTCGTGCTCAAAATGCTGCAGGCAATCTTGTGATGATGATTCTGGTGGCAATTATCGGTAATCATGTTTCAAAGGTGAACGAGTTTTTCTTCTTTGCAGTTGGTTGTGTGGTTGCAATGTTGTTATTACTCTGGGGAGGATCTCAATTTATCTACAAGCAAGATGTTAATGAAAATCAACCAGAATATCTTGTTGAGGCTCTTGTTGAGGACCGGGTCCACAGTGTTAAAAGAGTTCAAGATACTGTTGCTGATAATCAGGCTAAGCCCTCTCATGTAGCTCTTCGTTTGTTGTTTAGTGGTAAAAACAATTTGTTGCTCAATGCATTCTATTGTCATAATTGACAGTTTTTCCATCGACTCATAAAGTATGAGATGCTGTTTTGCAGTGATGCAGCAAGTCTATATATTCAGGTCACTGGGGTTCAGTTTATAAGTTTGGGACTTCAGTATATTTGTGTCTGTATCTCAGATTTCTGGTTTTTGTAGTTTCATCAATCTACATCATGTAGAACATTGCACCTGACTGTCATCTTGCTGACACAAAAATTCGTAAAGTGGAGTACTCTGGCTGAGTCTTGGGTATATAATGTTCCAGTAGCTCCCCCTTAATCTGGTTAGGTTGAATTCTGTAGAGAGTCAGAGGACTTAAAGCCTCTTGAATGGTCTTCTGGGCATTTGTAAAAGGTTACAATAATGTTTCTATGATCACAAAACAAATTGGTCAATTTATATAGGGGTGCCCTTGAGGATCTTGTTTCTGATGTTGGCTGTTGAAATCAAGGTTGTGTCAGTTATTTGATATCACACTAAAGGAATACAGCAAGAAATGATCAAGGTTTCAAATTTCACCCTGAGCTAGAAAAGGAGGGGAGATTGCACAAAAAAGTTTCAGCTGGAGAACAAGGTGTGTCACAAGCACTCTTTTAGACTGTTCAGTTTGGCAGTGATTTATGATGGTTTTTCACCCTCATGGAACAACAACAATTGATGCGATCTTGCTGTTCACAGGGAGAAGGATTCAGGTACACAAAGAGGATAACTGCAACTCTTGCAAATGGTACAATACACTTCACAAAAGAATCTCAGGTGGTTGTGTTCTGTCAGATGTGGGTGCACTCATTCCAACATGTTTATCATGACCTTTCGTCGGTTCTGGAACTTCCACTTGAGAGTGCAAATGCTTGTCAGCATGGTACTTGTCTTTGTGACCATGTTATACTGCAACACCCAGTTCTCAAAGAGGCCAACAACAGAACTTGCATCCCGCTACATACATTGAATTTGAAAATTTAGAAAATGATGCCTCAGAAGGTCATTTGCAAGGAAAGTTCAATAATATTTCCACCACTGATCTGGAGAGTATTGAACACAATGGTGAGGTGCTGAAACAGAATCAGCAAAAACAAAACTTATGCATGCCAATATCCTTCAATAGCACCTTAAACAAACTGATCCTTCTAGCATGCATGGAACCCATCATTCTCAGCAAGTATTTAGAAGGTTTATCAGTGTTAACTATCATATAACAAGATTAATCCACACATTGCAGTTGATTTCATGCAACCCAATCTTCAGAATTCGTAGGGAAGTCACACTGAACTTGAAATACTACAGAGAGTCCACATGTGAAGATTTCAGGCTACCTTGTAGTCACTACTTGCATGCACTATGGTGCCCTGTGGGCTGTTCCATCTCAGGATCCGTGTCATGTTTTCAGATGCAAATTGAACTGGGTGAATGCTTGTCACAAGAAAGGTCCTATATAGTTTACAGGTGCTAATAAACCCCCCCTCCCCCAAGCACCAAGGGGCTACCTTTCTCCTACCTGAAGGACAAATATTCCTTGCTATCTATGTATATTCTTAGAAAGACAAAGAGAATTGGTCATAAAAGGAAAAGGTACCAGATGACTCACATAGCATAAGATGCCTTGGTACCTCAGGTAACAACAGCAAAAGAATGGCAGGTCTTTGCATACACAGCACATATATAGCACACAACCAAAATAATTGCAAAGCACCCTTGGGTGAAAAATAGTCTTGGGATGGGTGACCTTTCCAGATAATCTTGCTGCAATAACACATTAGAGCTCACCACTGAAAGAGTATCATAACCCTTGATACCAATACCAGAGATTGTGTCATACTAATCAACCTTCTGCTTGCATGATAGTGCTATTCTGTTTGCAAATACTTCTCGGTGCATGTTACCTGTTGAGATACAATTTGTGGAACTTTTGCTGTTAAAGAGGATATGCACTACAATATGTTGCAATTATATTCCATTTTGTACAAGTTTTTTGGGCCTTCCCAAGTTTTCTGTCATTATGAGTCTCAAACCATATTTTCAGCTAATAATAAGAGATCACTTGATGAGACGAGTCAAAGCTAACCTTAGTCCAATGCTAATTTTGTGGTTCAAGTGGCCACTATGCAGGTTGGTGCTCATGTCAGTCTTCAGACCTAGAGTTTTGGTAATACTGTCCAAAGGGAGAATTCTCTCCTTCTGTAACTGTAGCCTGTGGACATTTGGAAACACCCACCCAAAAAGGCCAAAACAAGTTTCAATTGTGTTGCAAAACAGTTTCCCTTGAAGGGCCATTGTTGATTGATTCCACAGCCAAGTGAAGCACATGGGTGTGTGGTGTCCATAGAACAAAACCAAGTAAATTAATATAACATATTGTGATCAATATGAGAGAGAGATGAAGTCCAGCCACATATGTTTGATTCATCACTGCTTATGTGCATTGATTGTGGGTGAAGTGTCAAGTCACCAGAGACTGCAATAGCAACCTCAGAATAATTGTCGTGTAAATTCTCCACATCTTTGACAGTGAAGTCATCCACACCGCAAGTCTTCATAGGACAGAGATCTGTATATGCAATTGATCGGTGAAGAAGACCTAGAATTAACATAAATGCAGGAGCCAAGATTTCTGTAAACCAATCCGGGAAGCTTATTTACATAGAAAAGATCATCATGGAAACACTAGGTCTTCTTTTTTTCACAGACATACAACATAGCTGAAACCTGTGGCACATAGTAAGAATTGTGGAATCTTCATAATTGAACACATATCACTATTTCTACACATAGATAGTGTAGCTGAAACTTAAAAGAGAGTTACCAACACCTTCACATTGACAATCCATATTTATTGCTTGCTGCCGCAACATCCTGATTCAACCTGGTGCACCTCCAGCAAAGCAGACAATTTTGAAGCCCTCACAGAGTGAAAAGGGACATTCACACAATCATCACAAATCAGCATGGAGAGGATGTGACAAAATGAAAGTTTGTCTACTGTAGTCCAAACCCAGTTGAGTTTGCTATGGCAAGTTTTAACCAATTTTCAAGTTTTGACTTGTAGCTGTAATCAGGCAGCATAAATACATTGAAGCATGTGTGGGCCGTTGGCAATCTACACAAGTTCCACACATACCCAACCATTCATGTAAGAGGAGAGAATCTGAGACCATTTGTTACCCCCAAGAAAAGACCGCTTTCAAGACCGGCAATGCTGCAGGATGACTTCCTGGCAATTGGGAGCCACCAAGCATTGATACGCACTCCTGCAGGAGAGGACACAACAACTTGGAGATCTAGTTTTCCTGACATCCAGAAGACAAAACTTGACCAGTTCCCAGAGAGAGAAGGCATCCACCGGAACTGCAAGAGCAGTACATATGTTCTCTACAAAATTTAACCATAATGTACCTGTCTGTATGTATGTATCTTCACCAGTGCGTAGAATCATAAATCTGAGTGTGGCCAAGCCCTCCTATAGGAGCCCAGTTGTTTCCAGTGGTGAAAAATAGCAGTTGCTTTCGCTCCTCAGCATTCATGGCTCTGACCTCCAAAATTCATGATGAAAAAGTTAGTTCTAATTTCATCGAGAAATGCACGGTGCTCCACAACTCTCTGAAATTAGAACTGCATAAGGAAACTAGGAAAATGGAGGCTCAAGGGTACACGTGCTTCTCCATTCATCAAGCCTGAGGCAATGAGCTTGATGATCATGAACCAATGTGTTGTGGAGGGAATCGGACGGCCGTGAGGTCGCTTGAAATATCAAGCGTTGGATTCAAAACCCTAAACCCTTGTCTGCCTCTCTCTTCCTCTTGTGGGCTCTGTACCCTAATCCAGAATCGACACGTGTCATTTTAAAGGGTACAGAGCCCTTTAGAAGAAAAGAGGGCTGTTGAGGGAATCGGACGGTTATTAGGTCGCCTGAAATCTCAGGCGTTGGATTCAAACCCTAACCCCTTGTCTTCCTCTCTTCCTCTCCTGGCCTCTGTACTTGGAATCCAGAATCGGCACGTGTCATTGTTTGGGCTGTGGAGGGAATCGGACGGTTATTAGCTCGCCTAATATCTCAAGCGTTGGATCCAAACCCTAAACCCTTGTCTGCCTCTCTTCCTCTGTTCGCCTCTGTACCCGCTGCCTGCGCAGCCCCGCGCGCTACTGTGTGGGGGCTGGGGATTGTTAAGTTTTGCACTAGACGTCTCTCTCTCTAGTGGAGTTGTTCCGGTGTTTTTAGATGCCTAATGTCTGCTCAGTAGCAGAGGCTGGACCTTCAAACTTTGGGGTTCTTAAGATCCATAGAATTGGAAGAGGAAGTGGGTTTTGTAGCTGAGTTTTAGGGCTTTGTTTTTTTTTGCGTGTACTTGCTTTTGTTGTCGTCGTCGTCCTTCGGGAGTTCCCCTGATGGCAGCGTCGGAGAGCAAGAAAAAAAGGAAGGAGAAGCGCAAGGAAGAAGGTGAAGAACTTGAAGAAGGGGATGGAAGACTAGTGGTGGTGGAACAGGCAGACGCAGATTATCTCATCAAGCCGCAGTCGACGACTCCCCCTCTGGACACCTCCAAATGGCCAATCCTTCTCAAGAATTACGACAAGCTGAACGTGAGGACGGGGCATTACACTCCATTACCGACGGGTCACACTCCACTCAAGAGACCATTGTTTGATTACGTGAGATATGGAGTGATCAACCTCGACAAGCCAGCCAATCCGTCTTCCCATGAAGTTGTGGCATGGATTCGTAGAATGTTGAGAGTCGATAAGACCGGACACAGTGGAACTTTGGATCCCAAAGTGACGGGAAGTCTCATAGTTTGTGTAGATAGAGCTACCAGGCTTGTGAAAGCTCAACAAGGAGCTGGTAAGGAGTACGTGTGTGTTGCTAGACTACATTCTGCTGTTGAATCTGTAGCTAAAGTTGCTCAAGCGATTGAGACTCTGACTGGAGCTTTGTTTCAGAGACCCCCATTAATCTCTGCAGTGAAGAGACAGTTGCGTATTCGAACAATCTATGAAAGCAAGCTTTTGGAGTACGATGCGGAGCGGCATTTGGTGGTGTTCTGGGTTTCTTGTGAGGCAGGTACCTACATTCGGACTCTGTGTGTACATTTGGGTCTGCTCTTAGGAGTGGGTGGACACATGCAGGAGCTAAGGAGAGTGAGATCAGGCATTTTGGGTGAGAAAGATAACCTTGTGACAATGCATGATGTGCTTGATGCACAGTGGTTGTATGATAACCACAAGGATGAGAGCTACTTGCGAAGAGTGATCATGCCCTTAGAGGTGCTTCTTACCAGCTACAAGCGGTGTGTAGTGAAAGACAGTGCCGTAAATGCAATTTGCTATGGTGCCAAGCTTATGATACCTGGTCTATTGCGGTATGAACAAGGCATTGAAGTTGGGGAGGAGATTGTGTTGATGACAACCAAAGGAGAAGCCATTGCCCTTGGCATTGCACAGATGACCACTGCAGTCATGGCTACTTGTGACCATGGTGTGGTGGCTAAGGTGAAGAGGGTGGTGATGGAAAGAGACACGTACCCCAGAAAGTGGGGTCTAGGTCCTCGTGCAACAACTAAGAAGAAGATGATCAATGATGGGTTGCTTGATAAGCATGGAAAACCTAATGAGAAAACACCTGCAGAGTGGCTCAGAGTTCCAAACCTTGATGGGCCCACGGCTGCTGGTGCTCCTCCGACTACTAAGGAGAAGACTGAAGATGCTGACAAGGTGCAAGCTGAGGAGACAGCAGATGCCAGTGCAGTAGTAGGCAAGAAGCGGCCAAAGGAGAGTCCGGTACAAGCATCAACACCTGAAGGTGCACCCAAGAAAAAGAAGAGCAAAGTTGAGGAGGCAGAGACGCCCAATGGAGAGACAGAGAGTCAGAAGAAGAAGAAAAAGAAAAAGAAAGAAGACTTGGAGATTGTGAACACTCCTCAGGTGGTACCTGCCAGTGCCAACAATGAAGAAACACCAAATGGGGAGACAAAGAGTGAAAAGAAGAAGAAGAAGAAGGACAAGAAGGAGAAAAGCAAAGAGGATGCAGACATGATGGACACTGCAGAGTTACCTGCTAGTGCTGAGAAGAGTGACAAGAAGAAGAAGAAGAAGGAGAAAAGCAAAGAGGATGCTGAGGACACCGCAGAGTTGCATGTCAGTGCTGAGAAGAGTGAGAAGAAAAAGAAGTAGCAGCCACCAGCCATGACCTTTGGTATTGAAGCTGTTCTTTCTGTTCTGAGATTCAAGAAGAATTGTCACAGCACTGCCACGGTAAATATGTGCCAACATCAATGGGATTGAGTAACCTCTTAACCCTGAAGGCACTGTTACAGAAAAACCTAAACACTAAGATGCACTTTGTTGTGCTAGTGTTATACTGAGGAGATTGCTCGAGTAACAAGGAGTTTGAAAAAGCAGCTAGTTGCACAGTGGCTTTCAGGACATGGAGCTTGTCTATCTATGCAGACAAAAAAGAGCTATGGAAAGAGCAAGGACTCCATTAGATTTTGTTTTGCTTTCAACACCATTGCACAGTTCTTATTTCCCTGATGCAGTGAAAGTATGCCTGTAACTAGCAATCTGACTACTGAGCGACCTGTGTTCCTCTCTCATTTGGAAAGCGACAAGACTTTCAGGCTTGCCTGACCTCACTTCTTCAATTTTGTTCTGTTTTATGGTGGGGAATCCTGTTGTGCTATATTTTTATCTTCTCAGGTCTTTTTTTGACTATGCAAAGTGCCTGTGTTGTGAAGCCATAGCAACATGTAGCAGGCATGATTCACAAACTCTCAGTACTCAGTAAGATGTACTGCTAGCAATGTGAAACTCTTGTATGTGTTTTCAACAGCCAGAACTCAATTTGTATCTCATTTCCCTACAATCTGATTTCACATGTGATTTTGATGAATGTGTCTCAATAGATTCTTAGGTTTATTATCTGTTGCTGAACTTTTTGATTGAACTTCTGGTTCTGAGAATTTTATCAGTTGTGCTCTGGCACCACTGTAACTCCTCTTACTAGGGGAGGGCTGCAGGACAGTAGATATGAGAAACAAATCAGTTTTATGCAAACTGAAACAGAGAGTCAAAACATGGGTAAGGTGGTAATGTGAATGGCATGCTGTCTTTTGGTTGTTAAATTTATGCATACTTCTGTAATGGTGCACAAATTTGAGATCTGATTGCTTCAAATCACAAATCTGCTTGTGACTTTGACTGGTCTACTTTAATTTATGCAAAGGGAAATTTGGTCATTTGCCTTCACAGAGATTACCCATGGACATTGCAAGGATTGGAGTGCTCAGCCTTGAATGGAGAGTCGCAGGAGCTGGCTGCACTGAAGTTGATGGTCAGATTTTTGTGAGGGGAACTAGCAAGGCTATCACCACACTCATTCTTGCATTGTTACCTTTGAATTTTTTTGTCATGGAGTTTCCTCTGCAATCTCATAGATATGATAAGCTCCTGGCAGATGCAGTTATTCAAGGCACAATGCACTGTGACAATGATTTTGGGGTCTGGAGATCTATTTCAATATATGTGATGAGGGAGAGTCTTCATGCTGCACACAACTGCAAGAAATCATGTTTCTGTGCATCATCAGACATCGCCATGAACCTCAGCATGTGCTGTGCACAGATCAGGTGTTATCCATGGTGTGAAACTCTATTCTGCTGAAATTCAGACCAGTGGAAGATGCAGAGTCCTAGAAATGCTGGATCCATCATGGGCAAATGGCCACATCAGGCAGATCAAAGAGTAACAGATGAGATCTCTACAGTTGGGCAAGAACAGGTTGAAATAATTCTTCTGTCTGGAGTCCGTACTCTGCAGATGACCATCATTCAAACATCATACAGGCATCAATGCACTCTCAGATGTGGGTAAAGAAGATGCCAATTTGAGTAGCTTCATTGTGACAGTTTTCTGAGCATTTCTGATCAAATCATGAGCTTCAAGCAGTCATAACTTGTTATCTATCTATCTTTTTTCTGATCCTGAGAGTATTTGTAGGAGTGTAGAAGGCCACTGATTAGCAGATCTACTTTACAATATGATAATGTAACTTGATCAAGCTTCTAGTACACGAACCCTCACTTGCTCAACCTTTGTATAAGCATCTCATCTTTGATTGTGCTCACATTGATCCATGTCTAATGTAGTCTCAAGGGTTGCTTTGTACACATGATACAACAGAGTCTAACACTCAGAATTGTCAAAGGGCTTTGCAACTTGGGTTTGGATGTGGCATTCAGACTTAAAAGAGATCACTGGCATGCCTACCGTCATCGTAGTCTGTTGTGGTTTTGGAACCAAAAGTGGCATGGCAAGGATACTGGAACTCCAACTCCATGATAACTCATCAGACTGATGACGGCACTCACATCTCCTTTGTCCACCATATTGTTCATCATCCTCACATATGCATCTTGCAGCTTCGCAAGCAGGCGCAATGGTCTCACAGACTCCCACTTTGAACCCTTGACTGGCTTGTGTATTATTCCTGTTGGAGCTGCAGCTTGCTTCTGCAGCTGCAATTCAGTTTGACAATCCAAAGGAAGCCCAATGCAATCTTCCAGCACTGGTGCCAACTTTGACCTCTCATGATTAGATCCCATGCCACTGATCATAAAACTAACTTCTGTGCGAAAGTCTCCCAAAATCCCTTCAAAGCTTGAGATCTCAAAAGACACAACTTCGTGTGCTAAAATTTGCAGGAAACTCTTCCAAACTCAAAAGATCTTCAAACCGCAAACAGGAAGAAATTACAAAATACAAAAGAAAAGGATTAAAAACTCTTAAGCCCGAAACCAAGCAAAGGTGCACATTTGTAATGTATGTTCACAAAAAAAGAAAAGTGTCTCATTTGTAATGTATGTTTACAAAAGAAGAAAGTGAGAGAGAGAGAGAGAGAGAGATGAGAGAAGGATAGTATTTTCAGCTATGATGTGGCAACTTGTTGCCCAAATTTCTCCCAGGTTTTGACCACAAGGTCTGCACTTGGTTTTCATTGACTTGTTTGCCTCATGACGCCTCAACTAATAGCTGGTTGAATGTAATATGTGAGGTAAAGACTAAAGAGATTCTCCAATTTTTTAGTGTAATTGAAGGGCATATTACCCAGATTCATATTTTCCTCGGCCCCTTTATTTTCATTTTTTTCCCCTGATCATCATCTCTAACGAATCGAAGGACCCTACACATTAAGCACACCCTTGTGGTGATTTGCACTAAAAATGGCTCAAGACTTCCCCTGAGTTTCTATTGAGGATGGATAACACAAGGTATTATACAGCCAAAAGTTTGGCACCAAAAGCATTGAGTTTGTGCTTAAAAGCTCAAACTAATACGAAGAAAAACTGGTAAATTTATGCACCTACTTGCAAAGGAAAACCATAGGAACAACTACCTCCACTGGATTTTGAAAACCTGGGGTATTGAAAGCTCATCTTCATCTAGAATTTGTGTTTCACAAATCACATGTCCTAACCTATCCTAATGTAGGACATAAAAACATGTACTTGGGCTTCCTGTTACTTTGCTCACAGTGACGATGAATTGACAAACAGATTATAGTATTATAAAATTAAATGATTTTAAAGGAAAAATAATTCGTTACCAAACATTGGTAATCCATTACCATATCAATTGTCAGTGAAATCATTTACACTTCCATTAATTTTAAATGCATGAAATTTAATTTTCATCTATTGCAAACATTAACCTTTTTGGCACCCCTAACATCCCTCGGTGACGTTCTTGGAACCCATGCCATATTCAATGTCCTTTTTGGCACCCCTCATTGCTCCCAAAAACAAATGTTTCGGGGATATTTCCAATGTCCCCTAATGTTTTTCTTGGTATGTTTCTTAGCGACCATAACACCCCTTGTGATTCAAAAATACATTAAAAAAAAAAAAATCTTACCACAATGCCCACAATGTCCCCTACATACTTTTTGACGCCCCTAGCATCCTCTAACATCAATTTAACGCCCTTAACATCTCTTGGTGGCTCTTTTTGCCAAATTTTTTTAAAAAATTGTATCCAACCCAACACCCCTAAAGTGTTTCCAATGTGCCTCTTCAAGGCCCCAAGTTGTTGCTTGTCACAATTGTGCCATTCCTTGTTGGCATTCCTTTTTTCTTTTTCTTGTTCCCCTACCATCTTTGAGCATCCTTGGTGTTGTTTAAATATATTTTTTGTCATTGATCAAGCTTAGGTTGTCCTTAAACCAAAATGCCCCATCAATCCAAAATTTTCTTAAGAACATTTAGGCTTAAAACATTTGGTAGATCATTGTCTCATCTTTAGATGTTCTTTTGGGACCTTGATATAACAACACTCTTGTACAATTATAGTGATTTAAACATTCAAGAAACTTTAGAAATGTTAAAGTTTTTTTATTTGAAACTAAAATTTCCAATGAAAATTAAGTTCTATTTTATTTTTTAATGTGTATTTATTTGTTGAATTAAAATTTCAAAGCTAAAAAACCTAGCCTTCTCAACCCACATATTACATATACATTGTTGGATTGTCATTCAATTGAGTCTTATTGGGAAGCACATAGTCGGACAAGCATGATAAGTTTTTAGGTGTTGAAAGTTGGGTTTAAATGCATTTTTGACCTATACTTAATAAATGACACAATTTTTTTAAAACAAATTTTTTATAGTTTTTACATGAATCATTAGTCAATATAATCAACAAACACATTTTAATGTAATTATGGGTTGTGATACTTATGATTTCATACACTACTATAAAAGTGAGGTGCAATTTATTAGCCTAAACCACTATAGGACCTTAAAATTGAAATAACTTCATTGCATTTTATTGATTTCATTATAATATCACTATGTAAACATCATGTTTTATTACTAGTTAACATAATTCACTATTATAATTTACTATAGTAAATAGGTTTATTTCTATGTTTATAAAATATATATATATATATATATGTTACTTTATGATATACCATGTATTATTTTAAACTACTTTAGTTATTTTAACTAGTATTTTATGTTATTATAGGCTATTATAAATTATTGTACCCTAAATTATTATATGTTATTTTATTTTAATGTATTTTAATTAGTTCATTATAATTTTTTAATTTATTCTAAATTAATTTATTCAATAAACTTTAGGTTATACCTTAGGTAAATTAATATATGTTATTTCAAGTTATACTTTAAGTTATTATAAATTATTTTACCCTAAATATAATAACTTAAAATAATCTAAAATAAAATATAATGACCTAAGATTTTTAAAAAAATTATAATACAATAATCACCAATAGTTGTAATACAACATATAATAATCAACAATAACTTATAATACAATAACCATTAATAACCATTAATAAGATAGCCAACAATAACTATTAATATAATAACCATTAATAAAATAACCACCAATAATCACCAATAGAATAACTATTAATGACCATTAATAGACTAGCCATGAATAATTATTAATAAAATAATCATTAATAGGCATTAATAGGCACAAATAGAATAGGCACCAATAACATTAATAAATGAACAACCAATAGCCATATATTAAAATTGGTTAGGATTCGCAAAAGTTATTTAAGGTGAAATAATTTAAATCAATGAAAAATAGTCATATAATAATTGAAAATAACTTAACATAGGTAATATTATTCTATTAACAAACAAATTATCCATTTCTTAAACTTTTATTTTTCAAAAGAATGGTTAGTGAAATGTTATTGAATAATGATATTCAACTTTTTTTTTGTTCAAATGATTTTAAACTTTCAAAGGAAATAAATGTAATCATGTACATTATTGAATTTTTTTTAAAAATAAACTTGAATCATTTCATTTGAACAAAATTTCAATGAGATATGAATTTTTGTAATGTTTTAAATGAAATATTTGATAAATAAAATGTAATGTAACATATTATCATAACAAGCGGGGTGGCTTAATGGTAAAGGTGTTTACCTCCATTCCAAAGGTCAAAGGATCAAACCTCGTGAATGGTGTTGTGTGTGGTCAACAATAGTATGTTTACTGAATATTCTTTTATTGAATTTCTATAATATGTGCCTAGATTAGTTACGTGGCCTACTTACCTACCTAGGCTAGGTAATGACACGTGTCAATAAATAATAGGTTACAAAATCATGAAAGTATCAATAATATTATATATTAAATAATTAAATTTAAATTGATTTCCATGATGGTTAGTTAATTAACTAGCAAATGAATGGTTTGGTAAGTTTGTATTTCATTTGAAAGTAACCTTATTTCACTAAGTACTAGTGAAACAATTTATTGTCCATAACAACTAGTCCCCGTTCACTAGGGGTTAAACAATTTCATTAGGTAAAAATGTCCAAATTCACTCAAAATCTAGTGAAACCCAAAATGAATTAGGATGCATTTTGTAATAGTGATGGGTGTGAAATGTTAAACATGGAATTTAAAATTGAATGAGGAGAAAATTTCGATGAAAGTACCTTAGGTTAACATTAATTAACATTTTTATTTATTTATTCATAAAGATTTTTGGGCTAATTAGGAAGGGGGAAGAATTGGGCCCCCAATAATTAAAAAAAAACTAGGGATTTTTTTTTAATTGATTACAAAATAAATGATTAATTGAGAAAAAAATTGTTTATCCATTTTAAAAAGAGGGTGGTAAGAAGGGGTGAAATAAAATGTCCAACCTCATGTCATTGTGGAGCTCATATTAAAAGATTGTTAAATGTCACCTCTCATTATATTAATGTATTTGATGTTTAGAATGAGTTTATTCAATTTTGTCGAAGATTGATTTTATGTGACAAAAAAATGTCAAATGTGAATTTCAAAAATATATCTTTTCATCCATTATTTGCAATATTTGATCATCCATTTATTGACCTTTTTTTGTATTATTTAATATTAAAAATTTATTTATTTATTTATTCATTTGGTTTAAATAATTTGAGAAATACATAGGTTTTAAATGTTTAGGTTTTTTTCTTTTTTCTTTTGAAAGAGATACCCATGTCATTGAAAACATGGTTATACAATATAAATGGGTTCATATCATATGACTTTTTCTATATAGTAATAATGTGATGCAAAAAAACTTAATTAAGTTATCAAAACACATATTAAAATGTTTTTTAAACCAAAAACAACACATGGAAAAACATTGATGAGAATATTAAATCTTTCTATTTTTTGTTCATTGATTTATTTATTTTCATTTCACATAATACACACATAATGAAATGAACATCACTTGTTATGTAACTCCTTAAGTGGGTGCAAACCACAAAAAAAGAAAAGAAAATATGTGCATGCCCAAAAATTTAAAAACTCATGATAAAATTATCCATCATAGTCACAATGTACATGATAAAAACACAATTTTAATATCTTTAATTTTACAATCAACCTTCATTCTTGTTTTGTGTTTCAAATAGATCACAACACCAAAATCCCCTATCCATGACTCCATTTATGATTGAGTTGCCAATTGTTCTAGACATCCATGACTAAGAAATGTCGTATTTAAAATGTCTTTTTCAATTATAGTTATGAAGGGCAGTGTTTTTTACGACCATGATTTTTGCAAGTATAATCATGAAAGACATCAATAAATAACTAAAAATTAGCCTACTAACCTAGGCTAGGTAAGCCTAAAGTTTGCTAGGTTAAAAACTTAGCCTACATGTTAAAAACACAAGCTATTTAGGAACTTATTCTAACCTAACTAACAACCTAAGTTAAGTTATGTATTTAAGCTAAGCTAACAACCTAACCTAGCTTAGTTAGCTTTATAGGATTAGGTTGCAATTGTGAGGATTTGAACCTTTCACCTCCACATTGAAAGATGAGATCTTTAACCATTGCACAACATTTTTTAACATAATAAAGGTGTCACCATAATATTATAAACAATTGTTTTCTAACTTACTTACCAAAATGTCTAGCTTAATTAAGGTACCTATTGAATAACATCTAACCTACCTATTAACTTAATAGGCACTTTGGTAGGTTTTTCCACCTACCTAAAGTAGGTACCTACTTAGTAAGTAATATGTACCAAGGTGGGTAAATAATTAATACATACCTAGGGTAGGTAAGTATGTGCCAAGGTACATACTTACCTAGGTAGCTACTACTAGTAGTTAACAAGTAATTAGGTAGGTGCTTGTAACCTAGCTAATAGCTATTAGCTAAGTAATATGTAAGTACCTAATAACCACCTAGGTAGTAGGTAATAGGTTCCTACATAATTACTAGGTAATTATTACCTACTAGCTATTATGTTATACACCAAGGTGGCTACTAGGTAGTATGTACATACATATTATTACTAGGTAGGTAGTTATAACCTAGTAGAACATAATAACTACCTAAATAATAGGTACATAAAGTTAGGTACCAACAACCTATTAGTTACATAATAACCATGTAAATAATAGGTACCTACCTAGTAACTACTTAGAATGTAAGTAATAAATATTACCTACTAAATATTTGTTTCATAGGTACCTTAGTAGCTAGTAGGTAGTTAATAGTCAATACCTAAGTAAGTTACTAACCTAGGTATGTTAGTCATGTAGTCACATTGCAATTGTAGTCATGTAATCATAATGCATTCACAATGTAGTCGCAAAGATGACTAAAGGTATATGACTAAGGACATATGACTACATGACTCAATTAGGACATAGTCACAAAATGTCTTAGTCATGAAAAACACATTTTGGCAATGTGCATTTTCATCGGATCATTACCAAACTCATTACATGCATTCACATTTGCTCCTTCATGCCCTTTCGATCCATAATGGATAAAATTAATTCACCATTGTTCATTTTGCATTCATAAATGTACATAGGAAAGTGCTCAAAAATATTCCTTAGATGATGTGATGTGAAGTTACCAAATGATGTATCCACCCTTTACCTACAATTTCTTCAATGATACAACCTTATGCTTTACCTTGTCCATTTTGTTTTATGTTTGCAACCTTTTATCCTTTGAATAATTTTGAACAACTTCTAAAAATTTTGTCCAACTCTTGTGCACATTTTAAAATCTTTAGGCTTGATCATTTTTGCACCTTTGACTAAAACCCTATGGTCAAGGAAAAAGCTTTAGATTCATGGAATGTATTCTAATAGTCAAATTATTTTAATATAAACTTCACTTTGAAAATGTGAAAAAGAGGCAAGAATAACTATAAAGGAGATGGAGGTTTATCAATTTAATAATATTCCCCTTGCCCTCCCCCCTTTTTATTTCCTTCATATGTTCCCATATGGTTTCCAATAGTTCATCATTATTTATGTCAATCTCAATATTGTTTTTATTATATAGCATGAAAAGGCTAGGTGGCTAGGGGGAAAAAGTGTGGTAGTTATTAGGAAGGAAGGTAGTTGATGAAAAGGAACATGTTATTGTGCCTTTTCATGTTTTAAAAAATAAAGGTATTGAATAAATAATTTTTTGAATTACAACATTCAAACACACATACAAAGATGGACCATTTGAAGCCATAAACTTTGAATAAATCTTAAACATTGTGTGCCAAAACCCATCATCAATATGTTTTCGCTTTTACCAAAAAAATTCGAAAAAAGATCCACCCAATTTGAATTTAACATATCAACTTTCTGAAATTTTGAGTATGATGAAATCATGATTAAAATCTATGATAGGTAAGAATGTATCTACCAAAATGTCTTAAAACATCAAAATTAAAAGAAGTATTTTCTTGCATTCTTTATTGTTTGAGGACTATACTTTTATTTCAATATTGTAGGTGTATTCTTAAGTAGTTATAAATGTCTTTTATCCTTGTGACATCTTTAGACCAATCACAACAAAAATTATTTATTATTTTCTCATAATTAGTTTAGACAAGTTGTAGTTATGGAATTGGATGGTTATTGGATGGTGAGAGCTGAAATGTAAAACCTTGCTTGCACTAGCACATTACCACACAAAACACATGAAATTTTATATTTCCACTCTTTTTCTTTTCTTTTCTTTTATAGTTGGGGCTGGGATATTTTTTATTTCTTCAACTAAATAAAGTCATATTAAAGTAGGTGAGTTGGGGTTCTTATCTTGGGTTGGCCACAATAAGGCAATAATGGTTTCTTGTGTTCCAATTGGAGATTTAATTGTAGGGTATAATTAATTGTGTGTGCATTTGTTTATATCTCCAAATTTGGTTTTTTTATATTTGGGTGTCACAATTGTAGACTTGGTTTGCAACCAATGTCCAAACTAGGGTTTTCACCATGTTCATCTGGTTGCCACAACACAACAAATGCATTTGGACACATACACACCCTTTGTGTCACATTAATATAGGTTCAGTTTAGGTTAGCCTAAAGTCAACCTAGGTCAAGGGCCAACTTGGGGTACCTAGGATAGGCTTATGAATGACCAAAATTGGACTTGTTTGGGTTATCATAAACCCTATGATGATTGAAATACCTTTCAATCACTTGAGGAATTCAATTGCCGAAAATTTGATCACCACAAGAATTTGATTACAAGATTTTTGTTCATCACAAGGATTTAGTCACCAAGTGTAATCACAATCCAACAAGCCAAAAAGGGTGTCAAACCACAAAGAAAAATAATCAAATTTGGATAATTTTATTTTTTTTCCATCTAAAGCCATGGAAATCATGGCAAGTAAGTTTTTTTCTTTCATATCAATTTTAAGGAATTCAAACCAAAAATCCATTTGATGAATTTTAGTTTAAGTTTTGATCTAGGACCTCTAGAAATGAACACCTATGGCATAAAATAGGAGTCAATTTTGCAAAGGACTATCAAAAGGACTCATATAATAAAAACACATTTGATGGGAAAAAAATAAAGAGGATAAAGACCTATTAACCACATTAAAAAAACACCCATACCTTCAAATATGTGGAATTTGAAAACTTTAAAAATTCAAAGAATTTTCTCAAACTAACTTAGAATTTTAAAACTTCAAAAGTCCTTTACCATATATAAATGGGGTAAAATGTAGATGATGTGTTAAAAAAAGTTATAGTTTATTATACAAGAAAACATAATAATGTATAAATAAATAAAATGATTGTGATTTGAAATTATTGTCATTTTTAAAGACAAAACATTGAATTTACAAAAAATTAGGACACTTTCAAAAACTCATATTTATTCAAAAATGATGAACAAAAAAAATGTCTATATTTTGACAACTATAAGCATTTATTATAACAAGTTGCAAAAAAAAAAAATCCAAATTAATATTCATTCGTATGAAAAAAGTTTTTGGGGGAAAATGACATGTAGTCCTTTTCTAAAATAATCATGTTGGTTCATAGTATCTGTTTGCACCCCACCACAAATTTAAATTGTTACAGGAATTTGGTTGCCACAAATTTTGATTGCAACACATTTTGGATCACCATAGGTTTTGGTTGCTAGCTTCAATTGCCACATTTTCAATCACTAACTTTTGATCACCACAACTTTTGGTTGCCACATTTCCAATCGCTAAATTTCAATTACTAGCTTTTTCGGTCACCGCATTCTTCATTGTCGAGTTTTCAGTTGCAACTTTCCCATCGCTAACAACCATTTTGGATTGGCATTCTCTTCGGTTGTCACCTTGATCGGTCGTTAGATAATGACCTTTTTAGTGATGGAGAACAAAGGTTGTCCAAATGTTTTTGTGCAATGTTTTTTGGTTGTTTCAAAGTTGTTTTTGGTCAAAAAAGATTGGAAAATTAAAAAATATTATAAAATTTCAAAAAAAAATTGCAATAAAAAAATGTATAATGGAGTTTGGGTAAAATATGAGTCCCCCCAATTGAAAACAAAGGTGTGTCACACCTGGCCTTGCCATTTACATTAAAAAATATCTTAAGAAGAATTATGGAAATTCAAATAGTTCAACATGCAAAAATATAATTGAATAGATGCATGCTACAATGGTTCACTTTTTGCATCCTTATGGACTTTTTGTAGAGTGTATTTTATTTGAATGCCACAAATGCATTATAAAATCATCAATTTAACAAAAATATTTATGGATTAAGATTGCCAACTTGAATAAAAATATTTATTAAAAGGTGACATTCAATAAACATACACCAATCATATAGTAATGGACTTTTAAAGTGAACATATGGATTATAATGTGAGTTCTGCATTAACATTCAGGGTAAAAGCACATTACGAGTGAACCAATTTTCACCAAAAGTGGGACAATCCTAAAACTATTAGAAGTATGTTTTTCTAGGACTAAATACATTCATATTTGAATTTGCACCAATATTCATAGCAGTGGGGTTTGTGTTTTAGACCAGAGTAGGTTTGTGAAGTCTAATTCACTCATAGGTCATTGAGGTGGGCTCAAGCACATTCGCTTGAGTTTAATTTTTTGACAACTTCTAGGTTTCTAGTTTATTTTCAAAGATGCGAAGATTTGCAATTGGGCTTTGATTGTAGCTAATAGGTTTTAGGGGTGGTCGCACAGATGATGTTGCACGTTTCAAGGGCAAAATACACTATGCATTTTTGCAGCACGATGGAGAGGAAGAAGGTTCAAATATTCATTTGTGAATAATAATTATTAAGTTTTTTTTTTCATTTTATGTTCATTTGTTTTACATTTCTATTTTGCATTTTATTTCAAGATTGAGATTGCATTTCTTTTCACTTGATGTTTTCAGAAATCACAGCTCCAACTTGCCTTTGGGAATCAATGCTTTCAAATTTGGGAGTTTCTAAAAGTTTTTTTTTTCTTTTTCATTCTCTATCTAGGTGAGTTTTTTTTTAATGTTAGTAGCTTGAGGACCTTTGTTTTATGTTTGTCTCCAACTTGAGGTTCTACTTGTTTTTCAACTATTTCTTGTAGTCACTGACCTAGAATTGTTCCAGAAACACATTCATTTTTTTGAAATGGTGGTGTTTTTACTTCAACTTTTCTTTTTCAAGCTTAGGTGGGTCTTTGGGGTTTGTATCAAAGAGCACAACAAGCTACATAAAAATAGAAGGAGGATTTGTGGTTAGAGGCGCAAATTGATAGGTTAACTTGCAATAACTCTTAGTGAGACAATTTAGTGACTTCTATCTAAAGATCCAAGAACAACATGTGTGAACAAATAATTCTCATTAAGAGCAATGTTTCTGAACTATGTGTTCAATGCCTTCTTGTTCTACTAAAATGTTGTCTTTTGTGCTTAAGTTTTTTTTGCAAGCTAAAAATGAGGATTGAATTTTGTGCATTGGAGGGCTATGGATGACTAAATTTTGGGATTCATGTTTGAAAATGGCCACATCCATTTTCAAGTTTGACAATTGTTGATATTGATATCTTTGTTCTTCTTGAGGTAAGTACATCCATAAACTAGAAGTTGAATTATGCATTTAAGAGTTTTTTTTTCTAGGTTTTGTGTTCAACCAATTCAATCATGCAATTTATTTGCATAATTTGAGGTTTAGGAAAGTAATATCTAATTGTTGAAGGGCTAGTGTGCCTAGGTCAAGTTCTTTGAAACATGTTAGCAATGTTGCATGGGAGACCTTGAGCAAGGCAAGACATGTCGATGAGAAGTTGGCTTGGGAGGGAAAGGTTGGGAGTGAAGATGAGGTTTTTTTCACACCACCAAAAAAAACTATAAAAGAAAAAACTAGTGGCAGTGCAATGTTTAGTGGCCAAACTCATTTGGAAGTGAATGGGGTTGTGCATGCTTATATCATTAAACAACTAACTAGTTTAAACATAGTTCATTTTTAAAGGTTTACTACACCTAATCCATCCAAATCAAAGTCATCATTAAAGTGTAGTGGCATAAAAATTGGCGATAAAAAACCCTCCCCAATATCCCCTTGGATTTGGTGGTTGTTGGGGAAAGAGTCAAAACTTATGGCAAATTGCAAAAAGTGACTAAAAAAAATCTACATCTAAGCCATCTAAATCCACCTTGGTGAATTTGAATTAGGGAATTACCCACCCCCATTTCACTCTAATTATGTTTTGATCCTGCTACCACACTAAAGGTGATAGATTTGATTTGACTTGCAAGTCTTTGAGAACAAGCTTCCAAGTTTTCTAATGCTTGAAAAGAGAATTCAACATTGTCCATTTGCTTTCATGACGATAATATAATTTTTCTACTATTTTTAAGGATTGTAATTTTTCTTCTAGATTAAAAGCTTGCAAATTCAAATTAGCCCCATATTTGAATGCCTTGGAAATTATAGTGATATGATAGATTATGATTGGGTGTAATTATTGAATTTAGGTGCAATAATCATAGAAAAGGTCAAGTTAATGGGGTTTTGAGTTTGATCTTGGGTTTTATGGCTTGTAGAGCAACATGTCTACAAGATGTGAAGTTCAAGATCATATTCTGCTAAGTTTGCCATAATGACTTACACTAGATCCACAATGATTGGGCATTAGCACAATATCCCATGGTTCCTGAGTATGCAACTTTCTTGTTCAACTTGAATGTTCCTACACTTATCTTTTCCATGATTTCAAGATTTGGCAATGTAAAAAAAAAATTGTTGTAGAATCTAGGTTCATAGTGTTATGGCAACAACAAATGTGTTTAACATTAAATTAAAAAAATAAAAACAACCATTGAAAACCACCAAAAAATAGACTCAAACATGGATCACAAAATCAATTAAATTATAATACGCAGTTAAGTAAGATCAATGAGAATTACATATGCTTCAACAACACAACTTATAGTACCTACACCAATTTGATGTTTTGTTTTTCCTTTGTGCATTCTAGTCAACTTCCAAAACCTAAACTCTTTGTATACAATTTTTTTCTTATGCACATGAACCTTTGAACATCCATTTCTAAATCCCCATAACCCCATTTTTATTATGTTTGCAAAGTTAATGACTTTAATGGTGTCATGGTCTACAACCGGCCAATAAACTTGGGGACCTGTCAATGGAGAATTAGAATATGGCTTGCTCCAGCCATCATGACTTGTAGTGGTTTGAAGTCATCAAATTACATAAAATCCTCACCTCCCTAGTATGAGATGAAGCAATGTATCATCTTTAAACTTGGTAAGCTCTAGCCTAAATTATTTTCGTTTGCCAAAATGACTTATTGATAATGTACCTATAATTTGTGCTACAATGATGTAGTATTGGTGTTCTTGTGGGTATGGGTCAATTTTTTGATGGGCAATTTTCTAGATGAATCATATATTGACAACAACAAATGAATGTTGATATAAACACCTTTGTATTTCAAACTAATGTGGTTGATGTTTATTACTATTAGTGGTGTTTTAAGTAGAAGGAGCTTTACTTGTTGCATTAAAGTCATAATTACATTGCACCAATACTTGTGTGTTTTTTCTTGGCAACAAAAAATTGGTGAATATTGGTTGGCATTTGTTGGCATTTGTGAGGATAATTGGGTTTAAGGTGGCACTTAAAGTAGTGCATGATGTGTACATCCTACCACTTGTAATCTTGACATAGCATACCTTGGAGGTACCTTTATTCTTTTAATTTAATTTAATTCTTTTAGAATTTTTGTAAACTAGCTAGTTCCACACCCAAGGCTCAAGGTTGGTCAATTTTGATTTAAATTTACTTGAAGAATATTATAGTAATTGGACAATTGTAAGATTGGGCATCCCGCTACTTGAACCATAAGTATTGCTAAAGCGAATGAAAGTGGTACATAACAATCTAGGGGTATCTTTTTTTGTCTCATTAGGTTACTTTGAAGGATTTACTTATGGTTGCCATGGGTGTTGATGTTCAAGGTATTGACTCTACTATTGTAAAATAATAGAAGTGTCCCACTTGTTGGGAGTTATATGTATTTAACTTTGACTATTGTTTTGGGTTGTTGGAATGGATCTAATAACATCGTGAAAAAGATACCAAGACCTCTAAAATCCAACAAATCTAATAAGGAGAATGCATTAAGTCATGATGAAACAAAAAAATACCTTTATGGACAAAGTCAATAAGTCAATTGAAGAAATTGATAGCACTATCAACCAATTGTTGAAGAAGCCTCCCTGTATTGCTTGTCCTTTCAATGAATTTAAGGATGTGCACAAATTGCCACATGAAGGCATTAACCCCGATAGGTTGAAGATTGACATGTGTTGGAAATTGAAATGGTTCAGGTGGGTGCAAGCAAGGTAAAGTAGACGGCTCACTGCTCCTGGTCAAAAACAATTACATGTAGCCATGAAAAAAAATTAATGTATTGAAAGCAAAATTTTTTTTCAACAATTAACATGATAATAATCTTTCATTTTATGTTTAAAATGTTGAAAAACCCCATCTTCAAAGTAGAATTAAATAGAATTTTAAAAATAATTTCTAATCACACAAAATGTTTAATATTACAAAATGGGCTACATGTAGATGAAATATTGACTTAAAAAAAATTCCAACTTAATGAAGCCATAAAAAATACTTATATTTTTTCAAATTATGAATGTTATAATCATAATATATTAAAATTTTGATATGAAGTAGGTTTGAACACCATTTTGACCCAGTTAGTTTGAAACATACTTTCAACCTACTTTTATGATACCAAAGTTATCAAATTTTGTATCCAACTTCCCATAAACTACATGTAGGGCCCTATGGTTTTATATTTATATTTAAAAATATTTTGAATCTACTTTCATGTGTCCATATAAAAAACTATTCCATTTTTAAATTGGATTTAAGGCTTTTTTTGTTTTGTTTATTCTACCTTGTCGACACCTAGGTGTTTGGCCCAGTCAAAGGAAGAAGTGGGTATTCCTTTGCAAATGTCCATGATGAAAAGGTGTAGGATAGGGTTAAAGAGTTTATACCCGATTGTGTATGGCAAGTCAATTGTCCCAAAGTCTAAACTATTAAGGAAAGAATTTGCAAAAGGCATTGTGGTAAAGGTGGTGAAGAAAATACCGCATAGACATGATTCAAATTGTTACACCTATTAGCAAATGATACACAACACCATTGGTTATCAATTATTTCAGGGGTAATATTACCCAAAAGCAAACAAGTTTGAATATGGTCTTAATTTAAAGCATGTTTGGTACAACATGATGGGGGAGGAGATTGGGCAAAAGTTCACCCCAAATAATCTTACCTTGAAGACCAAACCAACTTGACATTAGAGGAGACTAATGAGTGGCCACATTTGAACCTAAATGATGCTACCTTCATATTGTTAATTGCAATATCTCCTCACATAGTTGCAATGCTTGATGAATTGGATAATCTTCCTAGGTTGGACACAATTTTGAAAGGGAAGCCCATTGGGCTAAGAAATCATGCTAATTAATAACATGGCAATAATGTTGAGGAAAGTAGATGAGGTAATAGAACATAGAATTAGGGTGAGGCATATATATGGGGGCATTTCATTCAAAATGCCCTAAAAATTGAAAGTTTGGAATTTGAATTCTAGAAATGAAATTGTCTTATATGGGATACATCAATTTCCAAATAGGGTCCTAAAGCAAATGGTTGTAACTTTATTAATATAAAAACATATAGTTGGAAAAAGATATGTTTAGACCACCATGTGGATTTGCATATCAAGTTCAACTTGTGTGCAAGTATTGCAAAACGTCAAATGCCTAAATTTTTGGTGCCTTTAAACAATCTAAGATTGTGAAGCCTTTGTGATTCATGACCTAGGAGGATGATTACTAGCAGGATTTGGATTTTTGGGTCAAGGTTCACAATAGTCATTGTCATTCGGGGCCTTAATTGCCTAATCAGGAATGTTGGTATCATCATCATCATCATCATCATGTCCCTCCTTCATCTCTAAAATGTTTGTCCCACACAAGGTTGTGATGATAATTCACCCCAAACTTTTTGTTACAATTCATCTGGTTGATGTTGTCCCTTAATATCCAAAATGCCATTATTGGTGTGTGGTTGTTCATGATTTTGTTCATCTAAAAAAGTAATTGTTGTTTGATTAGTTGGCCTTTTCCTCAAATAATTCAATGTGTGGATGAATCTTGAATAGGTGGCCAAAGATGGTTCATGGAAACTACCACAATGACTAGTCTTGACCCCATATCAACTTCGAGCATCAAGGATGTTGGATGCCATATGTATTGGCCAATTGGTGCATGGTCAAAATCAAAATCATTTTATGTCAACTTCGAGGGTCTTGTAGCTTTAGGACTTGAAGGACTTTGATGTGCAACTTGGGGTGCACTTGCGTTAATGATCGTATGTGGGCACACATTTGGCTTCAATGTAATGTCCATTATGTCATCAACTATAATATTGGGAGGATTGATGAATGGGTCCACTTGTTTGTCTAAGGTGTTTATTAATGTTTTTTATGCGTCCAGCTCCGAAATGATGTTTCAAATTAATGGTGTGTTCAAGCTATTAGGGGGGAACATTTGCATGGAACCCATCAATTGCATGGGCATGTATAGCATGAAGGGTGCATTAGACACTTGAACATGATCATCAAGTATAGGCATGTTTGGATTTGCATTGCCATTGTTAGATCCTTGAACCTGCCAAACCATGAAATCAAACAACAATCTTGAAAATGAAATGTTATAATCATTAAAGAAATCAAAGGGGTCATGTCATGAGGTTCATCTAAGGTGAAAACACATTAAGGTGGAACAAAAAGGCACATCATGACATTCATTTTTAATCGATTATGAAATAAAATATATTAGGAAAACATGACAAAAGTAGGCAAAACCAAGATATTTTGAATTAAGGCAAGGTGTTGTAAGGGGTGAAAGCATGGTATGATAGATAATTTTTTATCCTTGTCAGCCCCCAAAAAAAACCCATAAACAAGTTTTAATGTATTAAAGGTAGATTTGTTTTTTAATTTAATGATCAACATGAGGATAATCTTTAATTTTATCACAATGATGTTGATAAATCACATATCTAATATGAATTAAAGTAAATTTTGTTAAAAATTGCTATTTTTTCTTTTATTTTAGTTGTCCAAACTTGTACAAGTAGGTGAAAATAGATGAATTATTGAATTGTTTCCATTTTCAACACAATGTAGGGTGAAAGCATGGTATTATATATATAAAAAGTTAACAAAAAAATATCAAGTTTAAAAAGAGACAAATTTTCACAAAATCACAAGAAAGTAGATTCAATTTTTATTTAAATTTCATTTTGAAACCATGGTGCTTTCCATTGGGTTTGTATTAAGTTGAATACAAATTTTGAAAAAAATTAGAATAATAAAAGTAGGGAACAAATAATTTTGAATTTGATTGGCCAATATGGTGTTCAAAAGTAATTTTTCATTATAAAATTTAATGAAATAGATTTTTGTGAAGTTATAATATAAAAATCATTGTATATTCAAAGGAAGGAAAATAAATAAATTTTACTTTCTCTTTGGTAGAATATACTTGACACATATTTGAAACAAATGTTACACTTAAAAAATTAGGTTTCAAAAGCTATTTACATTTAGAAAAGTCTACTTGAAACGTACTTTTACAATTTAGAATTTTAAAATAAATTCATAATAATGAAAAAATCTTTTTTTCATCATTTAAATAAAATTTTAAATGTATAATAATTTTATGATGGGTTTTAGTCCTACTTCTTGTTAGCCAAGTGAATTGAATTGTATACTTTACCATGATTTCACCATGTAGTTTTAAAATGTACTTGTAAGTTTTCAACATTTAAATTTTATAATAGAATACATCAAACTTCTAATGGAAAAGTAGGTTTGAAATTCAATTTAACTAATCATTTTCCAACATACTTGTTATCTATTTTTATTGTGCCAAAGTTTTTCAACTTTTGTAATTGCTTCATTGTAAACTCAAAGAAAGACGCCATGCTTTTATTATGTAATTTTCAATTATTTTCAATCTACTTTCTTCTACTTTTGTCAAAAATTGGACCATTTTTTAATTACTC
>Ga0209208_10000543_pt1 | contig 49428 bp, 34 predicted proteins | sample S1TSphfallax_3_FD_187694 | JGI IMG/M metagenome (GOLD analysis project Ga0209208, IMG submission 187694) | Host-associated microbial communities from peat moss isolated from Minnesota, USA - S1T2_Fd - Sphagnum fallax MG (SPAdes) (version 2) | ecosystem: Host-associated > Plants > Peat moss >... | reverse complement strand
CTACGACAACAAGGCACTGTCCGCAACCTACCGCCGCACGGCAGCCGGAAAATACGAGGTGACCGTCGATGTCGAGGCCCGCAAATCGCAAGTGGACGCCGACGGCAACGAGACACGCATGCCGCTCGCCGATTTCATCGAGATCGGTGTGTTCTCCGGAAAGAAAGACGAGGAAAAGCCCTTGTATCTCGAGAAGAAGAAAATGACCCAGGAACATGCGACCTACACGGTCCTGGTCGATGAGAAGCCGACCCGCGCCGGGATCGATCCCTATAACAAGTTGATCGACCGCATCGCCGATGACAATGAGATCGAGGTGACGGAGAAATGAGGGGCCGACGAGCCGCGAACGCGCGAGCCCGTGGCTCGGGCGCAGGCGAGGACGTATGCGAGGACGTATGCGAGCGCGTTTCCGCTGAAAGTGCGCGAGGTGAGGAATCCCAGAATTGCAGACTGCCCTTCGCCACGCAACCAGGGTCATTGATGGGCCTGTTTACGGGATCAATGCAACTTCCATGGAGGGCTTGTCCCGACCTTCCGCGAGGCAAGCGCGGTTGGACGTTCCCACCACAGTGAACCCCACTTTCATCAATACGCAGCCGGATGCGGGATTATCCAGATAATAGCCTGCTTTGAGTCTGCGGTAGCCCAACGAGCAGATACCGGCCTGCACGACCGCTTTCGCAGCCTCGGTGGCGAAGCCGCGACCCCAACAGTTGCGGGCGATGTAATAGCCCAGTTCAGCGCTCTCGCCGTCCGCATCGGGCTTAAGGCCAATTACACCGATGATCGATTCGGTCCGCCGCCATAAGATGGCCCACGTTGGCTCGTTGGGTACGACGTGGTCAAGAAAAAAGCGGTAGTGGGTATCCAAGTATGGGTGTGGCATGCGACCTAGCCGGCGCGCGACCTCCCAGTCGCCGGCAATGGCACTAATCGCTTCAGCATCCTGCTCTGTCGGTTGACGCAAATATAGTCGCGTCGTATCAAGAGATTTTGAAGTTATCGATGTCACACACCACACCTATCCACTGGGATCACTTATGGGAATGATATTATCTGGATTACGCAAGGGTCATATTCTGGTACCGGCAGCATCTGTACTCCACGACGGTCCAAAGCCACGATCCTTGCGTCGCCCGGAGCCGTCATGAAATTACTTTTGGCCACACTTTGTGCGGCGGTTATTCTCCACCCGCCGCAGGCAGTCCTGGCACAGGCACAGGAGTCGCCCGCCCGGCCTGCCCAACACCGCTATGTCATAGCGGATTTCAAAACAGAGGCTGGCGTCGTACTGCCCCAGGCCGTGGTCGTATACGGCACCTACGGGAAGCTAAATCCGGCAAAGGACAACGTCGTGCTGCTGCCGTCTCACTACATGGCGACCAACGGTGGTTACGACTGGCTGATCGGCAAGGGCAAGGCCTTGGATCCCGGCAAGCTGTTTCTCGTGATGACCGAGATGTTCGGTAACGGTCGCAGCTCGAGTCCGAGCAACACCCCCGAACCGTTTCACGGCCCAAGATTTCCCGCGATCGGCATTCGCGACGACGTCGAGGCCGCGCGGCAAGTTCTCGAGGACGATCTCGGAGTTCATCACCTGCGGGCGATCGTCGGCTTCTCGATGGGCGCGCAGCAGGCGTTTCAGTGGGCGGTCAGCCACCCCGCTTTCGCCGACCGAATCGTCGCGACATCGGGAACCGCGAAGACCTGGCCACACGGCTATGTGCGACTCGAAGGCCAAATCCGCGCGATCACGGCCGACGCGGCGTTCAAGAATGGCGACTACACCGAGGAGCCGACCGCGGGGATCGAGGCGACGGGCGCCGTGTGGTTAGGCTGGCTTTATTCGCAAGAGTGGTGGCACCAGGGACTCTGGCAGTCCGAGGCCGCCGCGCACGAGCCACCCTTGAACTTTCGGCAATACGTGGACGATCAGATCAAAGGTTTCTTTGCCGGGCTCGACGCAAATGACTTGATCCTGCAAATGCGGACGTGGCAGTCGCACGACGTCGGGGGCACGCCCGGATTCGACGGCAGCACCGAAAAGGCGCTGCGCTCGATCACGGCGCCGGTTCTCTATATGCCCTCGGCGACCGACTTGTATTTCCCCGTCACCGATGCCCGCGCGGAAGCCCAGTTCCTGCGCCACGTGACCCTGCGGCCGATTCCCTCCTTGTGGGGGCATCCGGCGGGGGCGGGCGCGGGGCCGGGGGATCTCGCGTTCCTCAATGCCCAGATCCACGCGTTTGTTCGTTAGCGTTGCGACCGTGTCTTTGAGTCCCAGATCGAGGCCCACCGCCTCGCGCGGGGCGACGTTCGGGATCACCGCCACTTCGACCGGCCGACATAGGAGATATACTCCCAGCAATACATTGTGAACAACCCTCATGGATCGCCCGCGCCCGCATGGAGCGGCGCTGCCGAGAAGCGAAATTCAGCATGCGCGTATTGGTCATTGGAGCAAGCCAGGGTATCGGGTTGGAGACGGTGCGGCAGGCACTGGCGGCCGGGTATCAGGTGCGTGCATTCGCGCGCTCCGCGGCCGGAATGGCGCTCTCAGATCCGAACCTCGACAAGGTTCGCGGCGACGCACTCAATACCCAGGACGTGGCGGCCGCTCTGATGGGGGTCGACGTCGTGATTCAAACTCTTGGGGTGGGAATCGGTGACCTATTCAGGCCCGTACACCTTTTTTCAGAGGCAACCCGGGTGCTGATTGCGGGGATGAAAAATCAACACATCAACCGCTTGATCTCTGTGACAGGATTTGGCGCCGGTGACAGCCGGGACAGTATCGGCTTCCTGCAACGAGTGCCTTTTGAGGTCGTCTTCGGCCGAGCCTATGCGGACAAGACCTTGCAGGAAGAGCTCATCAAGAAAAGCGGTCTCGAATGGACGATTGCCAGGCCCGGAGTACTGACGGGCGGGCCGCAGACGGGTCGCTCACAGGTTTTATCCAAGCCCGGACAGTGGCGGAATGGAATTATCTCGCGGGCGGATGTCGCCGCGTTCCTTGTTCGACAGATCAAGGATGGCGCGTACATTGGACAAGCGCCCGTCTTGGTGAACTGAGCTCTCGAAACGCGACGGAACGCTAGACCTGACGCAGCGTTTCGAGCGCCGCCTCACACAGTCGAAGCTGTTGCTCACCGAGACGACCGCTGCGGCTGGCGGCGGCGACGCTCTCCAAGACGAAGCTCGCGATTTCGATGCAGCCACGGGTGTGCGATAGCGTTTTCTTGAGATATTCGATCACTTTGTCTTTGGCGTCGAGTTCGCGTACCAGAGGATCCCAATGCGGCACGCGGAAGTGCTCCATCAGGCTATCGACGACCGCGCCATGCTCGATCAGGTAGTCGCGGTTGAAATCCTGTGCACCAAACCCGGAGAACCCATCAATGCCATTCAGCCCCTGCGCCGAAACACGCTTGAAACCCATGCTCCAATCCGTGTACTGACGACTATCGATGGCTTTGCGGTACAAGAAATGAACGTCGGAGTGTCGCGGATCCTTCTTGATCTTATCGACCAAGGGTTCCAAGTCCGCCTCTTCGCCCTCGAGTATCTGCAGGAATGTGTCGTTCCCGTAGAGCAACATGCCGGTGACGCCGCTCGCCTCATTGTTCGCGAGGCATTCCTGTAGCAGCGACAGCAAGGATGCTTCCGGCATTGCGCCTGAGGCACGACTGACGTAGGCGGTCTGGATCATCCGTCCTCCATTACTGCTTGCATTGCATTATGGCATCTGGGGAGTTTACGGAGTTCGCTTCTCGAGGCGAGAGGCGCACATCGTCAGTCCAACAGGTGGCTACGGACACCGGGTTGGCGCTTGCCACCCCGCCGGCGACAGCAATCGCACGGGCATTCCGACGCTGGCCAGGGCGCTGCTCGAGGATGCCGCCTCGCTGCGAGCCGGCGGCGTCCTCAGCCACGCTATTCGACGGCACTACCAATCTATTGAGAGCCCGTGCAGGTGTCCGCCGGACCACCATCCAGATCGATGCAACGGCCGTCTACCGCGGGATGAGTAACTCCCACGAGCGCTGCCAGCGTCGGCGCAATGTCCACAGTCTCGATGGGTAAATATTCTTCGTAGCCTCGCTGCCCCGGACGCCAGAACACAATCGGAACCCTCCGGTCGTAATTCCACGGCGACCCATGCTCGGCGATATAAAAGCCGTTGGGATCAACCCGGTCCATGGTTGCGTAAGGCCTGAAGGCGATCAAGATATCGGGGCTGCGCTCTGCATCCACGCTCTCAGCGAATCGCTCATCGAGAAGCATCTCGTCCGGCGGCACATTCGCGCGGACCCGCACCTTCAAGATGTCGGTCTTGGCAAACGCCTTGGTAACCCACGGCTGTTGGTCCAGGAATCTGATGGCTGCCTCCGTGATTTTCTGTTGCTCTTCGATGGAGAGGTGCTGGATCCGGCGGAAGTAGAGTCCGTATGACATGTATTCAAACGGATCGAACGCGAGCCGCAGGTCGGAGCGGCGCAGGGACTCGTTCACTGCCGCGGCAACATCAGTCGTCATCCGTGCGGCGGCGAATCCTTTCAGTTGGACGCGTTCTGCCGCATCGATACCGCCGTGATCCGCAGTCAAGACCACGACGTAAGGCACCTTGGCGGCATCGAGCGTCCTGAAGAACGCGCCGAGTTCACGGTCGAGATGGGCCATCTGATCGCACATCTCGGGCCCTTCGTTCCCATAGCGGTGACCAATGTAATCGGTGGCGCTCAACGAAATGGCAAGAAGATCCGGTGCAATGTGATGGCCAAGTTGATATCTCCCGAGCAGAGACGTCGCGAGTTCAAGGGTCAAATCGTCCACGATTGGGCTGGCACGAATCCACCGTTTGAACAGCTTGTCGTTACGGAACTGCGGCAGGGCTTTGGCGAACTGCGCATCCGGCGGAACATGGTGATGCAGATGCCAGGTTCCATCGTAGGTGCCATCCGAATCGAGGCGTGCGCAGCTGATATCCAGCGGCTTCCAGACGGGCAATTGCTTATTCCAGCGCTTCGCAATGGATTCGTTCAGTGCTTTGACGGCCTCGAGTCGCTGATCCGGATCCGCACCGGGCGGAACATAGGTGTTGAATCCGAGCTCATCGTCCCACCAAAAAACAGCATCCGGTCCGTGCCCGGCCATGTTAATGGCCGCTCGATCCTTACCTGACACGGCGACCACACGGGAAGCTGGGTTCTGGGCCTTCATCCATTCACCCAAGGTCGAGGTACGAAGGTTCGCGGGTCCCCTCGGTTCCGTGGGACGCCCCGGCACGGTCATGCTCGCATCCGTTACACAATAGACCGCTTTATCGTCCGGCCCGAGCCACTCATTGGCGATGATTCCCGTGCCGCTCGGATGCTTACCGGTGAGGAGCGTCGAATGCCCTGGGCAAGTTTCCGTGGCCGCGTGGCTCTGATAGCCATTCGGAAATACAACGCCTTCCTCAATTATCCTATGCAAACCATCTTTGAAGCGGTCGCGGTACTGATCAAAAATTCCTGCTGAAAACTGATCGACGGCAATGGCGACTATGAGTTTGGGTGTTTGTGATGTGTTCTCCGCACTGAACGATGTGGGGGTCCCAGCCCGTGCTGAAAGGCTGATCGCACAGAGGGAAACAAAGATTAATCGCATTGGGGTATTAGTCATTCTATCTGGACGTCGACCGCGGCCCATAGCCGATCTTCAATAAAGACGCGCCACGCTTCCGCGCGGCGGCCGCCGCACCTTTTCCTGTAAACATGCCGTCATGCACCACTTGTAGCCTCCAGCTATTCTTGCCAATTGAGGGGGGACCCGATACCACCGTCCACTGCGCTTGGGGCGTATCGAAACGAACACGCGATCCCCAGCCGAGAACAGCTAGCGACGGGGGCCGCCTTGCATCGGTGGATCCTATCGGGATGTAACGAGCGTGACGACTAAGCGCCTTTTCTTGCATGTGATTGGCTTTGACTCGAACGGACGTCGGGGTCTCTCCAGGCCACTCTGACATTTCGAGCGTCAACCCCCGTTTTCTTGCCGCTCTTAGCAATAGGGTTGCGACCTCGACTCGATGACAACCGGGGAATCCATCGTCCATTTTCAATATGGGCTCTTCACAAGCACAGAACATGATGATGCGCCGGCGCGTTTTGGCCTTGTCGAGGATCAAGTCCAAGAGACCCTCGGCGGCGCCCGGATCTGCAATTTGAATCGGCTTTCCCTTCTTACTCTTGATTCGCTGATTACCCAATTGAGGCATCCAAGCATATCGTCGGTTTCCCACGATATCTCTGAAAGAAGTCCCTTTGAAGTTAGCGGCTCTGCCACCTCGAGCGAAGCGCAGATCGACGAATATAGGCGGCAGGAATCCCCTCTTCTTTTCCAGAAAATCGACGGCGCGCACAAAGTGCTCGGCCTCGCTGCCCCAGCCCCAATACCCCCAGGTAAACGCCTTGAGTTTCGTCACGTAATGATCTCGCGGTTGTGGGTCGATTTCGGCACCTGAGCGTCGTCATTCCGTCATTCGTACTGCCCACGGTGGTGGGCTCGGCGTCCGGTGTAGCGGCATACCGGCTCAACGCCTGGCGCGAGACGAGCGTGATGATGTTGAGCCATCGTCCTGCGACGACACTCAGGTTGTCCGTGCGGTTTGGCTAAATCTACCTTTTCGTGAGGCCGCCCACAGAACCGCCGCGCCAACGATCGTGCAAACTGCGAATGCAGGCACCGAGGCCTCCGGCCCAAATTTGCCGCCCGTCAGCCAACTGGGGATGGCGCTTCTCGCTGTGCTCGTTGCAATCGAAGGTCCGAAGTCGCTGCCGGAAACGGTGGCGCCGAATAGATAACCTTGAGTGAAATTCCACCCCGCATGAACCCCGATCGACACCCAGAGCCTCCCGGTCAACGAATAGAAGGAGCCGAGCATGATGCCTGCTTCGATGGCAACGCAAGCCGTGGTGAATAATGTGGCACCTGGATTGGCAATATGCCCGAGGCCAAACAGGAGACACGATACGATAAACGCGGCAGCCGGTCCAAAGGCACGCCATACCAGGCGCAACACCACGCCGCGTACGATCACTTCCTCCAATACGCCCGATTCAATTGCCAGCCCTGCACCGCGCCATGCTGACGCGGGACCGTGAAAAGTGATGTCATAGAGACCGCTTGCGATCATGATTGCCATTCCGACAGCAAACATGATCAAGCCGATTGCAAGCCCGGTAAGAATTCCCAACGGCGCCGATGTCAGCGCTAGCTCGCTCGGCACGCGCCTTTCCCCCAGGCGAACGAGCACCCAATAAGTACTCAGAACAATCAATGCGCCGCTTGCCTTGGCTAGAAACTGATAAACCGGCTGCTTTGGCAGAGAATGCGAAATCGCTTCCATCGCCGGCCCGAAAGCCAATGCGATTGCAAATATCATAACGACCATCCAGCACAGGCTTCGAACCGGAAGCCACTTTCCAGCCCGCAGAATGCGTTGGTCGCCGAGAACGGGCTGTATACCCCAGTCTAATGTGGACATAACGGACGGCGGCGGCATGAGCACCGGTATTTCAGACTGAACGTATCGGCAATTCGCCGGCCTTCTGCATGCGCCAGCGGGTGGTGCGCACGCGATGAGTAAATGGCAATAACAATAGGTCCCTTGAAGGTCATCGCTCCCGTGAAGAACGTCGGAAGTCCGGTTATCAGCTGAAACGTCAAAACGGCGAATGGTGCGCAAAGGCAGACGGCAACGACCAACGCGGCCTTCTCGAAAATGCCGGCGGAAACCCCCTTCGCACGAACCGTCATCCAAGCGGTTGTGACCAGGTACAGCGCGAAAGCGCCGATGAATACGTTTAACGTTTGGCCCGGCATAGCAAAGCCGAGGTAGATTGCGAACGTTGCCATGACCCACATCGAACCGACGAAAACGTTACCCGCCTTTCGGTGCAGGTAGCCCCCCGCGCGACCACCGCGATAGTCCCAGAGACGAGGCCGATCGCGCCTCCGGCTATGTGAATTACCAAGGCGATCATCGTCAGTGCGTGAAGCACAGAACTCGGATCTGTTTGTTCACTCATTTGAATGACAGGTAGCGACAACACCGGCAGCCATACCCGACGGTTGTCGGATCAATCTTTGACGCGCTGGCCCCGGCGGCGACCAAGGACCTCGACGCGCGCGCGGTCGGACCATCCGCGCTGCTCCTCAAGGGCCTGCAACCAACCGCTTGATGGTGTCCGGCGCGATCCGCAGCATCATGGGAAGGAGTTTGGTTTGACCGGGCAGAGCCATGGGTCGACGGAGCGCCAGTGCTCTGAGAGTGACCGCCGCGACCTCGGCGGGTGAAATCTTCTTTCCTTTCGTGTTCGCGGTCATGGGGGTATCGACGAGGGGCGGAAGGAGTTCGAGGACATGCGTCCCTCGCGGAGCAAGCTGCCGGCGCAGCCCTTCGGCAAAGCCATGCAGTCCGGCCTTCACGGCGCCATAGGTCGGCGCGCGGGCGGGAGACACCAGGGCGTAGCCCGAAGTGACAAACACGATCGCGCTCATTGTCGGCCAGCGGTTGAGCGCCTCGCTCGTCAGCTGGATGGGCGCCGTGAGATTGACGGCGACCTCCTGTTCGAGTCCCTGCGTGGCGTCGACGCCGGTTGCGAAGTCTCGTTGGATGAAGGTGCCGGCATTGTTGATGAGGACATCGAGCCGACCGAACCGATGGGCGACCGCTTCGAGCAACGTGGTCCTCGCCTCACGAAGGGTCACGTCAGCCGCGATCGCCAACGCGTCGGGGTGTGTGCGACCGAAGCGCTCGAGGGCCGTCGCTGTTCGAGCGCAAACCGCTACGTCAGCGCCCTGACTGATGAAGGCGTCGGCCAGACCGAGGCCGATCCCAGAGGTGCCGCCCGTTATGAGGACCACTTGTTTCATCCGGCCGCTCTCGCTCTGTATCACCAAACGGTGTCATCCTTTGCCGCTGCCCCCAGTATGTTGGAGATCAATCGGGTATGCCAGGAGGCGACCCCATTGTGTCGGCCGGCGGGTCGGTGTCGGCTGGGCCGCCGCCGCCGCCCGCGCGATTGCCATGGCCGCCGCCGACACTCCAAGACCGGTGAAGTATCATTCGGTGATACCAAGCAACGAGGCGAGCATTCATGAGCGCGACCACAGTCATCGTTCGCGGCGTCAAAGCGCGGCTGCGCGCCAATGGCATGTCCTACAAGCAACTGGCGGAACAGATCGGCGTGAGTGAACCGACCATCAAGCGCGACTTGTCGCGCGGCAGGTTTTCGCTGGAACGGCTCGACAGGATCTGCGAAGTACTGGGTGTCGAAATCACCGACTTGCTGCAGCCGGCGGACCCATTGGCGCTCACCGAGTTGAGCGAGGAACAGGAACAGGCCTTGGTGGCGAATCCCAAACTGCTCTTGGTGACCTATCTCGTGGTCAATGATTGGAAGTTTTCGGAAATCGTCGCGACCTTCCGACTCGATGAGAATGAACTGGTCAATGTTCTCCTCAAAATGGATCGGCTACGGATCGTTGATTTCCGGCCACCGACCCGGATGCGCAAGTTGACCGCGCGTAACTTCAGCTGGCGCAAGGATGGGCCGGTGCATGTCTATTTTATGCGCAACATCATTCCGGAGTTCTTCAATGCACGTTTCGACAGCCCGGGCGACGAGTTTCGGTTCATGGCCGGTACGCTGGCGCCGGCCTCGATGCTACGCTTGCAATCGTCGATTCAACGCGTGGCGGCGGAGTTCGAACAATTGACGCACCAGGACATCCGCCTGCCCCTCGAGCGTCGCGATGGATGCACCGTCATCTTGGCGACCCGGTCGTGGGAATACTCGGAGTTTTCCAAACTGCGGCGCGCGCCGCGGGATGCTCGCAAGCAGGAATCCCGTAAGTGACCGTGTGGGGCACCGGCCAGCGGGACTCGCGAAACTGATCCGAAAGGGGGCACCCAGGCAGGGCTCGCTAAAATCGGCATAATACTTTTCGCCGGCGTCCGTATCATTAAATGATACCGGCCGCATCATCGCGCGGCAGCGCGGCGCAGGCATTTGCGCGGCGCCCCGGGTCCTCACAGACTCCGCTCATCGATACTCGTTTACACGAAGAGGACACGTTCGATGAGCGCCAATGGCCAATGGGTTTGGACGAGCACAGAGCCATGAACGGTGGATGGCCCTTGATCTTGGTCGTGGTCGTCGTGCTGCTGGTCTGGGGCGTCACGGAGCTGAACGCGCTGCGTGCCCGCATGCAGGCGTTGGACGACGAGGTGAAGCGACTCTGGCAGTACGTGCGACTGACCGTGGAGCCTGCCGGCCGGCAGCCGGCGGTGCAGGAACCTGTCGCGACGCCGCCGCAGCGCGAGCCCGAGGCGTCGCCGCCGCCCGCTCGCGCGGCGGCGACGGTTGCGGCGGCGGTCGGGGCGGCGGCGACGGCAACGGCGGCGGCTCCCGCTGCGCAGAACGTTGCCGCGAAAACGGAGTTCCCGCCGTTTCGCTGGCTGCGCGAGTTCTTCACCGGCGGGAATGCGGTGGTGCGCATGGGCATCGTCATCCTCTTCTTCGGCGTTGCGTTCTTGTTGCGCTACCTGGCCGAGCACAGCCACTTGCCGATCGAGTTGCGGCTTGCCGGCATCGTACTCGGGGGTGTGGCGCTGCTCGTCGTCGGCTGGCGCCTGCGGCTCTCGCGTCCTCCCTATGCACTCGCCTTGCAGGGCGGCGGGGTGGGCGTTTTGTACCTCACGGTGTTCGCGGCGATGCGGCTGTACGGGCTGTTGCCGGCCGCGGTAGCCTTTCCGCTGCTCGCGATGGTCGCCGTCCTGTCGGCGGTGCTTGCGATAATGCAGGATTCCTCGTGGCTGGCGCTCCTCGCCGTCGCCGGGGGATTCCTCGCTCCCGTGTTGGCGTCGACCGGCGAGGGCAGCCATGTGGTGCTGTTCAGCTACTACGCCATCCTCAACGCCGGCATCGCCGGTGTGGCGTGGTTCAAGGCGTGGCGCCCGCTCAACATCGCGGGCTTCGTGTTCACCTTCGGCATCGGCACGGTGTGGGGCGTCTTGCGTTATCGGCCGGAGCTCTTCTCGAGCACCGAGCCGTTTCTCCTTCTGTACTTTCTCCTCTATGTGACGATCGCGATTCTTTTCACCTGGCGTCAGCCGGTGCAGCTCTTGGGCTATATCGACGGGACGCTGGTGTTCGGTACGCCCCTCGTGGTCTTCGCGCTGCAGTCGACGTTGCTGCATGATCGGCCGATGCCATTGGCCTACAGTGCCGTCGCGATGAGCGCGCTGTATCTGGCCCTGGCGTGGCTGCTCGGGCGACGCCGCGTGCCTTCGCAGGCGCTGCTCGTCGAGGCCTTCATCGCCATCGGCGTGGTGCTGCTCACCTTGGCGGTGCCGCTCGCGCTCAACGCGCACTGGAACGTGGCGGCGTGGGCGCTCGAGGGGACGGCGTTGATCTGGGTGGGTTGCCGTCAACAGCGGGTGCTGGCACGGGTGGCGGGGGCGCTGCTCTGTCTCGGCTGCGGCCTCATCGTCGCGACCGAGTTCGACCTTGGCTCCGGCCATGCGCATCTGCCGCTGGCCGACTATGCCGGCGTCGTGTTGACGAGCCTCGCGTCCATTGCTTCCGCGTGCGTTTTGCACACGCATCGTCAACGCCTGCGGTCCTTCGAGCCGCCGATGTCGACCGCGCTCTTTTGGTGGGGTCTCTTGTGGTGGTCGGCGGGCGGGGTCAGTGAGATTGCGCGCATGTGGCCGCGGCAGGCGTTGGCCGTGACGTTGATTGTGTTGACCCTCACCACGCAGGCCTGCGGCGAGATCCACCGCCGTTGGGGACTGCCGAGCGCGAGGAGCGCCGCGTTGTTGCAGTGGCCGCTCATGTTCGTGGCCGCGGTGTTTGCCGCGGGCCGTGTATCGCATCCGGCGGCGGCGGCCGGGTGGTTGGGGTGGCCGCTGGCATTCTTGGGCTTGTATGGCGTGATGGCTCGATTCGAGGGTGTCGCTCGCGCGCCCCTGGCGAACGCGCTCAACGCCGGCGTCACCTGGCTGCTGTGCGCGCTCTTGAGCTGGGAGGCAGCGTTTCAAATCAATGTCGCGATCGCCGGCAGCGTGGTGTGGCCGATGACGGGTTGGGTGCTGTTGCCGTTGGGTTTTCTCGGGTTGCTGCCGCGACTCGTCACGCGGGTGCCCTGGCCGTTCATCAAAAATCGCGAGGCGTATCTCTCGCCGGTGGGCGTGGGTATTGCCCTGTATCTCTGCGGCTGGAGTGTGGTGGCAAATCTGGGTTCGGAGGGGGACTTTGCGCCGCTGCCCTATCTGCCGCTCGTCAATCCGCTCGATCTCGCGCAAGGCTTCGTGTTGCTGACGCTGCTGCGCTATTGGCGATTCTGGCGGGCGATGGGCTCGCCGGAATTCGGGCGCATCGATCGGCGGGTGCCGACGGCTGCCTGGGTGGCCGTCACGTTCCTGTGGCTGAACGCGATGTTGCTGCGAACGCTGCATCAGTGGTTTGGTGTCGCCTATGGCTGGGATGCATTGCTCGATTCGACACTGGTGCAAACATCGCTCTCCATCTTCTGGACGGTGCTCGCGTTCTTGGTCATGGTGTTCGCGGCGCGGCGGCGAGCGCGGATCGCCTGGCTCGCGGGTGCCGCGCTCTTGGGTGTCGTGATCGCGAAACTCTTTCTCGTGGATCTGTCGCGCGTGGGTTCGGTGGAGCGCATCGTGTCATTCTTGGGCGTGGGGTTGTTGATGCTCGGCATCGGTTACATCTCGCCGTTGCCGCCGGCGGCCACCCGCGCCAACCCCCCTTAATGCGGGTGGTCGCCGATGATGCGCCGCCCTAACATGGGACCTTGCGGTAACATAATCCGGGCATGGATGTGAGCATTGCATCCCACGCGCGATTGCGTAGAAAATAAGTCATTGGCTGCGTCGACGCATAGGGACATCGCGCTCATGAGCACCTGCAACATACCGATCAGCACCCCGGCGCGACGAGTGTTTGCGCTGCACTTCGCCGCCGCTTCGTGACAGCACCCTCCGAGCCGGGCAGCTGCCGCGGCAAGCTGGACGTGGTCCAGCGCGACAGCGTCGAAGGCTGGGCACAAGACGAGACGGATCCGGCGGTCCCCGTCACGCTGCGCGTGTTCGACAACGGCGTACCGCTGGGCGACGTCGTTGCCCATCAACATCGCCCCGATCTGGAGGCGGCCGGTATCGGCGACGGCCGGCATGCGTTTGTGATGCACGTGCCCGGGGGGCTGGCTCCCGACATCCGCCACTTGATCGAGGTGCGGCGCGCATCGGATGGCTGGGTATTGCCGGGATCGCCGGCCGTGCTCGAGGCCTCGCCGCTCGACCTCGCCCGCTTCAGCCGCCAGGCGCCGGCGGCGCCGTGGCGGGGAATCGTCGAGACCGCGACCCGTGCGCGGCTCTCGGGTTGGGCGTGGGACCCGCGCACGCCGGATGTGCCGCTGGCGCTGGTCGTGCTCGACAACGGCGAGCTGATCGCGCGCGTGCTCGCCAATGGGTACCGCAAGGACTTGGCGGAGGCGGGGATCGGCGACGGGCGGCATGCGTTCTCGCTGCACATTCCGGGGGGATTGTCGCCGTTGACCCGGCATGTGATTCAAGTGCTGGGCGAAGCCGATGGCAGGGAGATGCCCACCTCGCCGGTGGTGATCGAGCCCTCGACCGCCTTCGATCCGGCGCTCGAACACACGGTGCGTTCGGCCATCTCGGCCCTCGTCACGCCCGCCGACAGCGAGCGCGTACTCGCCTTTCTGGCCGCCACCACGGAGCAGGTATTGCAGCAGCGCGCGGCGGTCACGGCCGGCCTCGAGGCGCGGTTGATCCACCGGCAATTCGAGCGCCGCTGGGGCGGCGAATCGGGCCCGGAGCGCGCTGCGGCGGCGGCGGCGCTGCCGGTGGATCTCGAGCTGGCGCCGCGCGCGCTGGTGGTGGATGAGCGCATGCCCTCGCCCGGCGACGGCGATGCGACGGCGCTCATGTCGCACGTGAGCGCGCTCGCGAGTCTCGGATTTGCGGTGAGCTTCGTGGCGGCCGAGGAGTTGTGGCCGTCTCAGGAGGCGGTCGCGCTGCTCGCCGCCGTGGGCGTCGAGTGCTGCCAGGCGCCGTATTATGCGTCAGTCGAGGAAGTGCTGCGCCGGCAGCACGGCGGTTTCGAGGTCATTTACCTCCGTGGCGCCGGCAGCGTCGCCAGGTATCTGGCGCTCGCACGGCATCACGGCGGCCGTGCCCGGATCGTCTATGCGGTGGGCGAACTGACGCATTTGCGTCTCGCCCGGCAGGCGAAAGTCGAGGGACGGCCTGAGCTGCTCGGCCAGAGCCGGCGCGTTCGCTTTGCCGAGTGCAGCGCCACCGGCGCGGCGGATGTGGTCATCACGCCCTCGTCGGTGGAAGCCGCGCTGCTGCGCCAGGCGGTGCGTGGCGCGAACGTGCATGTGGTGCCGTGGGCGGTGCCGCTGCGCGCTTCGCCCGCCCCCTGGGCCGGCCGCGAGGGTATCGGGTTCACCGGTAACTTGAGCCATCCGTCCACCGTCGATGCCGCGCATTTTCTCATCACCGAGATCATGCCGCGCGTTTGGAAGGTCAATCCGGACATCCTCTGCCGCGTGTCGGGGAGCCGGATACCGCGCGAGATTCGGCAATTGTCGGCGCCGCGGGTGTCGGTCAGCGACAGCGCGGCGGACCGCGACGCGCTGTTCGATCGCGTGCGGTTGACGGTGGCGCCGCTGCGCCACGGGGCCGGCGTCAAGGCCCAGGTCTTGGAGAGTTTCGCGGCTGGGGTACCTTGCGTCATGAGTCCCCTGGCGGCGGAGGGGATCGGCTTGCCCACCGCAGAGTCGTTCATCGGCCGGGATGCGGAAACCCTGGCGGCGCAGATTCTGCGGGTCTATGAGGCAGGCGACGGCGCCGAGGCGCGCAGTCAGGCGTTGCAGTCATTCATTGCGGCAGGTTACAACAGGGATGTGGTCAGTGACCGTTTGCGTGCGGCACTCGAAGGGCAGCGCACGGCGGCCGGGCTGAGCCCGGGAACTGGGTCGGAAGCGCTGATCGGCGCCACAGTCGAAAGCTAGGGTCAGGCTTGTTAAGGGAGGTAGGACGGATGAATGCGGTGCCCGCGACGGCGGATCAGCGTGCCTGTGCGTGCCGCAGCGGCTTGAGCCGGGCGCGCTGCTGCCAATTGAATCTTGCGAATTTGGGCGCCCCCGAGGCCAACCGGCACCTCGTGCCGTTGGAAGAGCGGGCGGTGGCGGCCCGCCGCAGCGGCGCCAATGAAGAGGCGGAACGCCTGGCCCTCGACATCCTGGAGCTGGCGCCGGCGCGGACCACCCCCTTGGGCGTGTTGTTCGAGATCCGCAAGTCGCAGGACCGTCAAGACGCCTGCCTGGCGCTGGTCCGCCGCATCGTCGCGCTCGAGCCGAATAACTTTTGGGCCACCAACGAATTGGCGCTGTTGTTGCTGCGCCGGGGCGAACTGGAGGGTGCCGCGCGCCATGCGCGCAATGCCGTGCGGATCGCGCCCGAGAACGCCCAGTCGCATTATCTGATGGGCATGGTGCTCACCGAGGCGCAGCGTCCGGCGATCGGCGAATTTCATTATCGCCGCGCGCTCGAACTGTCACAGACCCGCGATCCCGTGGTGCTCGCGAACCTGGCGCTGTGTCTCAAGAACCAGGGCAAGATGCAGGCGGCGCGCGCGCTCTACCGGGAATCGCTCGCCGCCGGACCCGACAATCTGCACACGCTCTTGGGCTTCGCGCGGCTGGAGGAGGCTGACCGTGACCTCGGAGCGGCGCTCGAGCTCTTGGATCTCGCCGAAGCGCTGCAACCGAACCATTCCAGCGTGCTGTTGCTGCGCGCCGTGGTGCTCGGCCGCATGGGCGACACGGCGGCGGCGCTCGCGGTGCTCGAGCGGCTGGCGGCGGCGAAGCAGACCTTGGGCGCCGATGAGTTGCTCGAAAAGGGCCGCTTGCTCGACCGCATCGGTCGCCACGCCGAGGCCTTCGCCGCCTTCGATGCGGGCAAGGCACGGCTGCGCGAGCGCTCGGGCGTGAGCTATCTGGATGAAGCCGCGCAGCAGAATATCGCCCGGCGGAAAAACTTCTTCACGGCGATTCGGCTGAAAAAGCTGCCGCGGGCCCGGCGCCGTGCCGATGTCGCGCAGCCGCTGTTCGTGGTCGGCTTTCCACGCTCCGGCACGACGCTGCTGGAGCAGACCTTGAGTGTGCATCCGCACATCGCGGCCGGCGACGAGCTGCCCTTCATACCGGAGATCGTCCAGCTCATGCCGCGGCTGCTCGAGAGCCCGCTCGCCTATCCCGACGCGCTGGCGGAGCTCTGGATGGGGGATCACCGCGAGGATCTCGACAACCTGCGCGATCACTATCTGCGCAAGGTGGCGCAGCTCGACATCCTGCGGCCGGGCGCCCATTGGTTCACCGACAAACTGCCGCTCAACGAAACCGATCTCGGGCTGATCGGCCTGTTGTTTCCGGAATCGCCGATCTTGCATGTGACGCGCCATCCGCTCGACGTGGTGCTGTCGGTGTATTCGAACCTTCTCACGCATGGCTACTTTTGCGCCTACGCCCTCGAGAGCGCAGCGCTGCATTACGTGCGGATCATGGACCTGGTCGATCATTATTGCAGCCAAATGACGCTCCGTTACCAGCGCGTGCGCTACGAGGGCATCGTCGAGGACCAGGAGGCCAGCATTCGCAGCGTGCTCGATTTCATCGGTGAACCCTTCGACCCGGCCTGCCTGGCATTCCACGAGAACCGGCGCTACGCGCGCACCGCGAGTTATGCGCAGGTGACGGAGAAACTCTATGACCGCTCGCGCTATCGCTACCGCCATTACCTCAAGGAGCTGGCCCCGGTCATTCCCCTCTTGCAGCCGGTGATCGATCGCCTGGGATACGTCGTTTGACCCATTTGTATGCTATGAAGAAGTGGCCGCAGTTCGCGCCACAAGGACCGTGCCATGAAGGAAATTGCCATGGAATTTGACGTACCGCCGTACGCCAGCATCGTCAACCAGCGTCTGGTCGTGCCGAGGGCGGGCAAGCCCTATGTGATGGTCAACGAGCATTTCCTCTATGAGCTCATGCTGCCGCGGCTCGATCGCATTCGGGTGGATGAGCCCTGGTATCTCGCCACCTATCCGGATGTGCTGGTGGCGGTGAAGGCCGGCACCGTCACCGGCGCGAAGATGCATTACAGCCGCTTCGGCTATTACGAGCACCGTCTGCCGCATCCGGTGATGGTGCGCGAGCAGTGGTACATGAGCGAGTATCCCGACGTCAAAGAGGCCGTCGCGGCGCAGCGCTTTCGTTCGGGCCAGGAGCATTTCGAGCTCCTGGGCTATCGTGAGGGCCGCTTTCCCTATCCTGATTTTCGGCTGGACTTCGAAACGTGAGCACGGAGGAGTCCGGCAACGTCGGCGCCAAGGTGCCGGACGGCGTCGGCGTCAAGCTGCCCGGTGGCGTGGTCACCGAGTCGCCGGAGTGGTTCGACGAGGATGCCTATCTGCATGCCAACCCCGACGTGGCGCTGTCGGTGGCCGCCGGCGCGTTCACCTCGGCCTTCGATCACTATGTGCGCCATGGCCGCGAGGAGCGGCGGCCGCTCACCGGGGCGTCGCATAACCGGCTGATTCGCACCTCGGTCCAATTGGCGGCGGTGTCCACCGTGAGCCTCGAAGTGCGGGCGAGTCTCGAGGTGCTGATGTTGTCGCCTGGCGGCGGTCTCCTGGTCATCGGCTGGGTGGACGACAGCGCCGCCGCGCTGCAATGGGTGACGATCTTCGGCACGGGCTGGCTCCTGACGTTGAGTGATTCGCGGGTGGCGCGCTTCCGGCGCACGGATGTGGAGTCGGCGCTCGGCACGAACCTGATGCATGCCTTCGGCCTGTATGCCTTTGCGTATACCGGGGAGACATTCGACGTGGGCGGCGGCTGCAAGGTGCTCTTGCACTTGGGTGACGGTCGCGAACTCACGGTCGACATGCAGCCGCGGCGCGTCACCGAAATCGAACTGCGCGACACCCTCTTGGGCTACGTGGCGAACTCGGAAACCTTCGGCAATCGTCAAGTGGAGGCGATGCGCACGCTCCAAGGGCCGTTGACCGCCGCCATCGTCAAGCACAACTGCGACATCAGCTCGAACATCGTCAAGGGCGCCTATGTGGAGCGCTTCGGGCCGCGCGGCCGCAAGGTTCGCGCCTCGATGGTCGTGTGTCTGTATGGAAGACACGAGTATCTGTTCCTGCAGAGCGCCTTGTTCAGCGGCGGCGCCGGGTTCGAAGACTATGAAATGGTCTACGTCTGCAACAGCCCGGAGCTGGCCGAGCAGCTGCTGAAAGACGCGCGCACCGGCGCGCAGATCTACGGGCTGCCGCAGACGCTGGTGCTGCTGCCGGGTAATGCGGGTTTCGGCGCCGCCAACAACATTGCGGTCAATTACGCCTCCACCGGCCGCATCCTCATCGTCAATCCGGACGTCATTCCGCGCGACGAGGACTGGGCGCGCAAGCATCTCGACGTGGTGAGCGGCCTGCCCACCGCCCAAACGCAGCTCTTCGGCGTACCGCTCTTCTATGACGATGGCTCCCTGATGCACGGCGGAATGTACTTCGAGTACGACACCGGGGTGTCGCTCGATTCGGCGGGCCTGCGCGGCCAGCGATTGGTGCGCGTCGAGCACTATGGCAAGGGTGCACCCGCCGGTTCGGAGTGCTTCACGCGCGCGCGGCCCGTGCCGGCGGTCACCGGCGCCTTCATCTCGCTCGCCCGTTCCTGGTATGAGCGCCTGGGTGGCTTCACCGAGGACTACGTGTTCGGCCATTACGAGGATGCGGATCTGTGCCTGAAGAGCATCTGCGCCGGGGTCGCGCCGTGGCTGCATGACATCAGGCTCTGGCACCTCGAGGGCAAGGGCTCGACGCGGCTGCCGGTGCACGAGGGCGGCTCCTATGTGAACCGAACACTGTTCGCGCAGCGCTGGGACGCGGCCATCGCCGCGGGCCTGGAAGGACCGAATCCCAGCCATCCGCTGCTGCGCGATGGCGGTGTCGCGGCCGGCTTGGGTGTCGCCGCGGGCGCGGGCCCGACCGTCGGGACCGGCGCGGCGTTTGGCCCCGGCGCGGCCGCCGGCCCCGGTGCCCCTGCGGGCCTGACGCCGGCGATGGCCGCCGGCCCTGGCGGCGCGAGCGCTGCCGGTGCCACGCCCGGGAAGCGGGCGCTGCCGCGCGTATCGGCGTCGTTGTCCAAGCAGGCGGGTCCGTGAACGTTCTGCTCATCAGCCTTTTTCATCCCGAGCTGGTGCGCGGCGGGGCACAGCAGATTTGCTACGAATTGTTCGAGGGGTTGAAGGAGACCCCGGGGATCCGCCCGACGTTTTTGGCGTCGATCGATTCCTCGCAGCCCGCGCTCTACAAGAGCGGCGCGCGCATCACGGGTTTCGACGGGCGCGACGGGGAATTTTTGTTCCTGAGCCGCGAATACGATTATTGGTGGCATCGCAGTTCGAACGCCCAGCTGCTCGAGTCGTACGCCGAATTCCTGTCGCTCATCAAGCCGGACGTCGTGCATTTCCATCATTTCCTCACCCTGGGTGTCGACCTCATCAGCCTGACCCGGAAGGTGTTGCCGGCGGTCAAGATCGTTTTCACCTTCCACGAATTCCTGGCCATCTGCGCGGCCGATGGGCACATGGTGCGGCACTTCGACAAGTCGCTCTGCGACCATGCATCGCCGGTGCGCTGTCATCAGTGTTTTCCGTCGCTGCCGCCGGAGCAGTTTTTTCTGCGCGATCGCTGGATGAAAAAACACCTGTCCGCCGTCGACTTCTTCACCACGCCCAGCCGTTTCATGATGAAACATTACATCGACTGGGGCATCGACCCTCTGCGTCTGTCGCATGTCGCCAATGTGCAGCGCAATTGGGGCAACCCCGCGGGTGCGCCAGCGGTGGGCGCGCGTGCGGCCGAGGCGAGTTCGGTGGCCACCGACGCGGGCGCGGTCGCGGCGGGGGCGGGTGCGGGGGCGGGGGCGGCAGAGGCGGGCATGCTCGCGGCCGCGTCACCGCGGGTGCGCAACCGCTTCGGCTTCTTCGGCCAGTTGGTCGATGTGAAGGGCGTGCACGTTCTGCTGCGGGCGGTGGAGCAGCTGCGCAACGAGGGCTTCACGGATTTCACCGTGGAATTGAACGGCGACAACCTGCGCTACGCGTCGCCGGAGATCCGCGCGGAAATCGAAACGTTTCTCGAGCTCGAGGCGGCCAAGCCCGCGGCCGAGCGCAACGTCATTTTCAACGGCTCCTACCAGGTCAAGCAATTGGCCAGCCGGATGGCGCGCGTCGATTGGTGCATCGTGCCCTCGGTGTGGTGGGAGATTTTTGGATTGGTGATCTCGGAGGCATGGATGTTCGGGCGCCCGGTGATCGTCTCGAATGTCGGCGGCCCCGCCGAGCGCGTCAAGCACGAACGTGACGGATTACATTTCGAGATCGGCGATCCCCGCTCGTTGGCGCAGGTGATGCACCGTGCCTGCACCGAGCAGGGTCTGTGGGAGACCCTCACCGCCGGCATCACGCCGCCGGCTCCGCGCTCGAACATGGTTCGCGAATACCTGGCGCTGTACTGGGCGAGTCGGGAGCAGTTGGCGGCGGTGTAGTCTCAAGCCCGGGTGGCGCCTGACGTGGCGTTGCCCGGTGCTCATCACGAATCGAACGGGCGCCGAGGAGGGGCGGGATCGACGGTGATAAGCGGTGCGGAAGCATGGTCAGGAATAAAGCCTGATAGCTCCACCCATGCGATCGACCCTGTCTGATGGTCAGGCGCGACCATGAGTAAAAACTCCATGGGGGTTGCACCGCGTCAACATTCCCTGTCTCGAGGATGCTTACGCACCGCCATCACCGTCGATCCATCCTAGAGGCGTTAGGGCAAACCCGCATCCCCCATTTGGGGGGATGGACGTATTTGTCCGCATTTGTCCGTTCAATTCCGGGGATTTTCAGTTGATTCGGGAACGTTGTATGGGGATCTCGTGCGTTGCATTTGAGCATCCCGTGAGTTCCTGTTACGTGTAACATCCCAAGGGAGCGCACATGGCATCACGAACCGGCGTCGCCCAACGTGTTAACAAGCATCGTCTGGGCCCTGCGAGCAGCGGGCTTGCGACCCGTACAAATTTGGGTGCCTGATACCCGAAGCGTAGGTTTCGCGGCCGAATGCCGCCGTCAATGTCTGGCGTTACGAAAGGGTGGTTCGGATCACCAGTGAACTTCGAAGCGCACCGTTGCTGCGGATTCCCTTGGCACCGACCGCTGGAAACGGCCTCAGAAAAAATCCCGGGTCATGATCGATAAGACTCAAACCGTGCCGGTGGACAAAGTCGGCGCGACGATTGGCAAGCTCCAGCGGGATCAGATCGCTGCGGTTGATCGAGCATTGGCGGTGTTTCTCGGAATCGCTTGAGCGCTTGTCTGCGCGAGCGTCGGCTGGGCGGGACGGTTGTCGACTGCTGCGCCAGTGGCCAATCGCCGCCGCACCGCCTCCAACTCCGGCCCCTCACCCAGCCGCGGCGCGCAATAGCGCACGGGCTGACTTGGCGCATCGGGATACCGCTCATGAAACTCCGCCGCGTTGTCGAAGATTTCGCGGGTCTCTTCATCCACAAAACTCTCGGACGGGGCCCCCTCCGCGAAGATCACCGCATGCGTGTCGAACTCCAGATGGAAGTAGGCGATCTCCTCGACAGACTCTTCCTGAACTATCGAGTCTCCATTCACCAGATCCCGCGCTGAGATCAACATGCCGTCGAGGTACAGCGCGTGCCCAGGCGATACCCATAGATCGCGCGTCGGGAGCATCTCTCCCATCGCGCCCGCCCTCACCAAAACCGGCTGAACGTCGAGATTACCGCGCGTAGACCAACCCGGGTAGCTGCGCCGTCCGATCCAGCGGATCGGCCGGGCAACGCCTGACAACGTCGTCACCCGGTCCCCGATCCGCAGGTTCTCGATAGCCGTCTCGCCGTGCTCGGTGCGGATGCGAGTGCCGCGGAGAAAACAGGCGACGGTGACCAAGGTGCCGCCGCTGCCGTCGGAGTTGAAACTCAAGGCGCCGGGAAGGCCGGCGAAGGTCAATGCCTGGTGGGCATTGCTGCCGAGCGTTATGGTGGACGTCGAGGCGTTGTACTCGCCGGCAACCGTCGACACGCCCTGATTGGTGATATCGATGGTGTCGCCGACGGCGAAGCCGCCAATGCTTCCGAGGAAGCTGGCGTTGGCACCCACGGTCATGCGGCTGTCCACGCCGCGCTCGAACTGCACCGAATAGGTGTTGGGCCTGGGGTAGTTGCCCTTGCCACCGACGATAAAACCGGTGGTCTGCAAAGTCCCGCCCTGCAGGTAGACGCCGACGCCGCCCGACGAATTATTATCCCCGCCACCCCCGTTGATGTGACCTTGATTGACCAGCGTGGCACCGGCGGCAACGCGGACGCCGATGCCGCCTCCCACCGTGTAAAAGCCGGAGATGTAAGCGCCGCTCTTGTTGACCACAGTCGCGCCGCTGCCCAAGTCGATGCCGTCGGCGCCGAAATAGCCGCCGGAGGCACCCACGCTGCCGTAATTGTCGAACGTCACCTTGCCGGATAGCTGCGCCCCGGCGCCTCCGTTAAAGGCGCCGGCGCTGGATGCACCGCCGACGATTCGACCATGGTTGATGATGTGGGTGTATGCGGCGCCGCTCGCGGTAAGGGCTGTCCCGCCGTTGCCGCCGTAGGTAGCGTCCGCCGAGCCGCCGTAGATTTTGCCGGTATTGCCTAGGTAGCCGCCGCCCGTCATCACGAGACCCGCGCCGGCTCCATCGCTGTAGGCGCTGGCATAGCCCCCTGCAATCGTGCCGGCGTTCACGACGTGCGTAGCGACTGTCAGATCGACACCGATGCCGCCCGAGGTCTCCGAGCGGTAGCTCGAGTTGCCGCCGTGAGCCTCGCCACCCGCATCGATCTCGAGACTGGCGCGGGGATCGTTGGACTCGATGGCGATCGCACCGGCAGTGGCGGGGGATACTGTCACGCCGGAGCGGATGTCGAGCGGGCTCGGATAGTTCGGGGTGCCGATGACGATGGTTGAGTCGATGGTCTCGGCAAGGGTGATGAGAGTGCCGCCGCCGCCATCGTAGTTGAACTGAAAATGATAGCTCGCGGCATAGCTGCCGCCGAACTGCAACGTTTCATTGGCAACCCCGGTGGTTTGCCCCGCACTCAGCGTGTTGGTGGCCGAGTTGAAATCGTTTTCCGCGGAGCTCGGCGCCAGATTGGCGATGTCAATGCTGTCGCCCAGCTGAAACCCGCTGACGTCGCCGGCCAAGGTCCAGTTGCCATCCAGCGTCAGTGCGCCGCCGGTGACTCCGCCGAACTGCACGGCATCGCCGGCGACGTGGCCGCCGGACAAGCCGCCGCGCAGATAGCCGCTGACGGTGACCGCACCGCCGTTGATGTCGACTCCCGTACCGGCTGCCCCGGTGCCGCCGACGCCGCCGCCGAGAAGGCTGCCGGCGTCGTGCAGGGTCACGCCCGATGTCAGGATGGCTCCCGCACCGCCGCCCGCGCTCGACTCGCCATAGCCGCCGGTGATGGTGCCGTTGTCGGTTATGCTGCCCGCCGCCGAGAACTGCACTCCGGCGCCGGCGAGCGACGAGGTGCTGCCGCTACCGCCGGCCGAACCGCCGAGGAGCGCGCCATGAGGATCGACTGTGAGGCTGTTGCCGGACACCGTCGACACGACCGCGGCCGTCCCCGCCTCACCGGTAGGCGCGACAATGTTGTAAGCGAAGATCTCGAGTGGACTTGGATAATTCGCGCTGCCGATGACGATCTGATGACCGATGACCGTCGACTCACTCTGGAGGTAGACGTCAGTTCCGCCGCTGCCGTCGGCCTTATAGGCAATCGCATAGCCCGAATAGGTGCCGGCGAAGGTCAGCACCTCGTCAGGTACGCCGCTGCTCGCCGTGACATCGAGCGTCTGCGTGCCGGCGTTGAAATCGCTGGACCACGAGGTTGGAGAGAGATTCGTGACATCGATCGAGTCGCCAGCCGCAAGACCGATGACATCGCCGGCGATGGTCCAGCCCGAATCGAGGGTCAGGGTACCGCCCGGAACGGTACCGAACTGCACCGCAGTGCCGATGCCGCTCATATCCAAGCCGCCGCGAATGTAGCCCGCATCGATGACCGTGCCGCCATTGATGTCCACCCCCACGCCGGCGGTGGCGCCAGTCCCGCCGCCGAGCGTGCCGCCCGACTGGTTGGTGAGCGTAGTGTCCGCGGAGACGAGGGCGCCCGTCCCACCGGTACTGCCAGTGGGATAGTCCGTCGAGACACCAAAATTCACATAGGCATCGCCGCCGACGATTTTGCCGTAATTGGTGAACGACGCCGCGACCCCGGACTGTGCATACAATGCCGCGCCCGTGCCGGCCTGCGCGCCGGGATAGTTTGCGCCTTGAGCGCGTGCCGTACCTCCCGTGATGTTGTTGTCGTTGGTGGCGGCCGCCCCGCGCAAGCGCACGCCGGCGCCGCCGGCCGCCCCTTGGTTGCCGAGTCCACCATAGATGTTGCCTTGGTTCTGCAACTGGGCATTCAGGGACAAATCCACGCCGATGCCGGCCACCCCGGTGACGCCGCCATAGCTGGTTGCGCCGTTGATCTGACCATTGTTCATGACAATGGTGGGGGTCGCCGCCGAGGGTGAAGCGGCATACACGCCAGCGCCGCCGATGCCGCCGGTGGTGTCGTTGTTGCCGGCAAAGATAGCGCCGGAATTGGTGAGCGTGCCCCCGCCGGTCAGGGACACCCCGACGCCGCCATTCGCGGCGGCGATGAAGCCGCCGGCATCCACCGTGAGGCTCGCGCCCGCATAAGTCGAGACCACGCCGTCCGCGCCGTAAGTGGTCGGAGCCACGTAACCGGTGCTGGTGATTTCCACCGGATTCGGATAACTGCCATTACCCGGCGTGCCCGTGGCACCGATGATGGTGACGGTGGTGGTGACCTTCCCTGAGATGGTGGTCATGGGGACGAGGCTTTGGAAGTTGAGACCGTCACACGTAATTCCTCGGGCAGCTTGGATGGTAGTGACCCTCCTGCAAGGTGCACCCTGAATGATGCCTACACAACGATGGCGAGCGGACAGGAGAGGACAATTGCGGACACCGTGGGAGCGGTGGTGCGGCGGCACGCTGTGACTCGTGCTCGGTGACTCCCCCTGTGCCCTGCGTTGCCGTCGAATTCGCTCGATGGTCGCCGCCGCCTCGATGCGGCGCTTCGAGAGTCAAAGAGCGGCCGAGCGCTCCCTACCGGACCCTTTCCGTAATCGTCCGTTCCTGACCGCTCATGTTCGTTGTAGCACGGCAGCGCTGCCGGCAGACTCGAAGGACCGTTTGTTATCGCGTCTGCGCATCGCTTCAGTTCTGACATCGAGAGTGAGAGGCGCCCGATGAAATACACTCCCAACAGCACCTATTCGACGATCTACCTGGGCGCGTATCCCGCTCCGGGCGGCGGCGGCCCCAAGGGGGCTTCCTATTACCTCAACATCCCGACAGGGGTGACGATCGAACCCGACCAGCCGACCTCGACGGGCGGCGGCGCGCCCGGCGTATCTGCAATCGGTTCCAAATATGAGCCGCTAACGAATGGGGCCATCGTCAACTTCGGCAATGTCATCGGCGGTGTGGGTGCGCCCGGCACGAGCAGTGACAATGATGGCAGCGGCGGCGACAGCGGTGTTGCGATCGGTAATGGTGCGACGGGTGGCATCGGCATCGATCTGTCTTTCCATGTGCCATACCTGGGTTATGGAACCCCCTTTCGAATAGCGCTCACCAACGAAAAAGGCGCCACCATCACCGGCGGCGCCGGCGCTGCAGGTGGTGAGGAAGCCGCTGGTGGCACGGGTGGAATCGGCGTCAGTCTGACCGGGTACCCCAACGACAATTACAACGGCGGCCCGCTGTATAATGATGGAACCATCACCGGCGGTATGGGTGGCGCCGGCGGCCAGGGTGTCTATGCCCAAGGCACGGGTGGACCTGGCGGTACCGGCGGCGTTGGCGTGTATCTCGCCCATAACACTACTGGTTGGGGCAGTACCAACGTAGGCGTCATCCGCGGCGGCGACGGGGGCGGTGCTCCGGCGGGTGCCGCTAATGAACCCGGCAACACCAGCGGCAGTGGCGGCATCGGCGTGCAATTGGGTGAAAATAGTAATTTAATAAACTATGGCCACATCTACGGCGGCAATGGCGCTGACTCGACCTTCACCCAAGGCGGCAACGGTGGGGCCGGCGTGTCGATTTTCACCGCAGCTGATCCAGGCAAAACCCCGGCCGGCGACACCAGCAACACTCTCTTCTATCGGGCCTATCAGGACGTTCTGGAGACCGGCATTGGCACCATCGTCGGCGGCAATGGTTTAGGCACGGGCACCAGCGGCGGCGCGGGACTGGAGATCTTTGAGGGCTTCGCAGAAAGCGATGGGGGAGGGGGGTTCTCCGGACAGAGCGGTTACGGGAGCATTACGGGCGGTAACGGTGGCATGGCAGGAGGCGTCGGCGTCTATCTCGATGGAGGTGCGTTTATTGCGTTTTCGCACATTTCCGGCGGCATCGGCCAAAACGACGGGCTGGCCGACTCGGTGCAATTCGGCCGTGAGCCGGGCCGGCTCATCGTTGGGTACGGCGCCGCATTCAATGGCGATATCGGCGGCTTTGTGCCGGGAGACACGATCGAATTTCTGAATCTGACCCCGAAGCAGGTCGCAAGCTATTTCAATGCCAACACCGACACGATTACCGCGCCGAATTACACCCTGAAGTTCAGCGGTAATTTCGCTGGCGATGAATTCACGTTCACGAAGTCTGACTACGCGTCTGAAAAAAATATTACTACTACGTTGGTCTCCCTAATCGGCTCGAACAATGCGAACAACAAGATTATCACCGGCCCCACGACGACACCGATCGTGGTCGGCGGCCCGAATTATCCGGATGGTGTCGACGTGGCAACTGATGGGAGCGTCACGCCCACGGCCTATGGCGCCACGGGGGTGTATAGCTACGCACCGAATGCCGGCATCATGAATCAGGGGGCGATCGCCGGAGGCGCTGGCCAACAGGCCGCCTCGTACGGCGGTGCCGGTGGCGTGGGTGTGCAAGTGACGGCATCGGCCACCGTCACTAACTCCGGCTCCGTCTACGGCGGTACCGGCGGCACCTCCACCGGCGAAAACTCTCAGTCCCAAGGCGGCACCGGCGGGGCGGGTGTCTACGTCAAATCATCATCCACCAATGCTTCCATAAATGACATCTTGACGCAGTTGAAGAATTTTCAGAACGGCAATATCGGAGGCGGCAACGGCGGCACCTCCACCGGCGGATATTCGCAGTCGCAAGGGGGCGCTGGCGGGGCAGGAGTCTACGTCAAAGCATCGACCAGTTTTTATTTCTCCGCTGACCTCAGCAACTACGGCAAGATTCAAGGCGGCAATGGCGGCTCTGATTATAAGAGTGCCGCGGCGGCCAAAGGCGGCAATGGCGTCGATTTTTACAGCGTCTACCCGGGCTCGAATGCTTCCGTGTACAACGCGGGCAACATCGCGGGTGGTAACGCAGCCTCGGGCGGTCAGGGGGGCGACGGCCTATTCGCAAACTACCATGTCACCGTGGACCTCACGACCTCCAGCATAAGCAAGATCAGCGGTGGCGCGGGGTATGGCGGCGTGGGTGGCACGGGCATCGTCCTCCAGGGCTTGAGCGATTCGATCACCAACTTAGGCACCGTGTTGGGCGGCATCGGCAATGGGATGTCGGGTCAGATTGGCGGCACGGGTGGCATCGGTGTCGCCCAGTCTGGGGGAACATTTACCAATGGCGGCTTGGTTGCGGGCGGCAGCGACGGCACCGGCGGGGCGGGTCTGCAGCTCGACGGGGGATCGGCCTATGACAGTGGCAGCATCACGGGCGGCACCGGCGGAAACGGCGGCGTCGGAGTCGATTTCGAGGCGGGCGCACTCTTCATTGAAGCCAGCGGCAGTGTCACCGGCGGCAGCGCCGGAGGCGCCGGTTACACCGCCGGCGCCGGCGTATATTTCGGTGGCGGTGTGTTAACCACGGCGGGCATCATTTCCGGTGGCGGCGCCACTCCCAGCGTTGCCGTTCAGTTCGGCCCCGGCGGCTACGGAGAGTTAAAAGTCCGTCCGGGCGCGCAGTTCCACGGAGCCATCAGCGGTTTTACTGTCAGCGACGCCATCGACTTGACCACGGTTAGTGTCAGCCAGGCAGCAGCCTACTTCGGTGTCACGGGTGTTCCGGCCGACGCGACGACGCTCACCATCGCCGGCAGCGCCTCTGAGCCCTCTCTCATGACCCCCACCGAGGGCACCCTCACCCTGACGGGCAGCTTCTTAGGCGATTCGTTCCTTTTGTCGAGCGACCGGCAGGGGGGCACCGACATCACACTCGAAACCGCTCCCGCCTGTTATCTGCGCGGCACGCTTATCCGCACCGAACACGGGGAGGTTGCCATCGAGCGGCTCGCCATCGGCGATCGCATTCCAACGCTCTCGGGTGAGCTGCGTGCGATTCGCTGGATCGGGCACCGGCGGCACTCGGGTGCCAGGATCGAGCGTGACCGTGACATTCAACCCGTACTCGTTGAAGCGGACGCATTGGCGCCGGGAATACCACGACGCGACCTCTGGGTCTCGCCCGAGCACGCCATGTATCTCGACGGCATGCTCATACCCGCGCGCGCGCTGGTCAACGGCACGAGCATTCGCCAGGAACAGAACTTGAGCGACGTCACCTACTTCCATCTCGAGTTAGAGGAGCATGCGGTCATCTGGGCCGAAGGCGCGCCGTCGGAAAGTTTCGTCGATGAGGCAAGTCGCGAGATGTTCGACAATGCCGAGCAGTTTCACCGGCTGTATCCGCACGCCGAGCCAAGGCCGACCGAGCTGTGCGCGCCGCGAGTCGAGGAGGGCTGGGAGGTCGCGAGGGTGCGGGAGAGATTGGCATCGCGTCCGCCATGGGGCGCCGCCGCTTAAAATCACGGCAGCCGCTGAATGATCTCCTGGAATCGCGGCTGCGCGCGATAAGCGGCAAACTCCGGGTCGACGCGCAAGGTGTTCAAGAGATGGTCGTGCTGCGTCTCGGCGGTCTCTATCCAGCGGTACATGCCCGCTTCATCGTGAGCGAGCGCTCGATACTGCGCGGCGATCACTGCCGATCCCGTGCCGCGGGCCACCGCCTCCGCTTCACTCTCGGTCAGCTCATCGAGGAGTGCCGGGCGCCCTCCCGACTCAAATTGCTGTTGGGCGAAGTCCAAACGCGCCAGCGTCTCGGTCTTACCCCGCAGGTCGGCCGCCGCGCGCGCCTCGCGCAGGAACTCGGCGTCCCGCCCGAGCGTGAGGTAGGCGCGCGCCAAGTAGGTGTGCGGCGAGATGAAACTTGGATCGACATTGACCATGTGCTCGAGAGTCGCGAGCCCGTCGGCGCGCTGTCCGGCAATGAAGCGCATCCAGCCGTCGTCGGCGACGATCGAGCGGTTGTCGGGATCGAGCGCCCGGGCACGCGCCATCATCTCGAGGGACTTGGCGAATTCGCCGTGGGTGAGGAGGGCGGTTCCATACCAGTGGTAGGCCTTGGCCGAGTTGGGTGCGAGTTCGAGTGCCCGGTCGAAGGCGCGGAACGCCGTAACGGAATCGCCTTGCCACCAAAAGGCGACGAAGGCGTGATCCAGCCAGGCATCCGCCGAGTTGGGATCGAGCGCTATCGCCTTGCTCGCGGCCTCGGCGGCTTGCGGATAGGCCGCCGTGTCGTTCAACCCGCCGTATTGACGGAGCAGCAGATAGGTGTCCGCGAGGCCCGACCAGCCCGCCGCCTGTTGAGGTTCGAGCTGCACCAGTTGGCGAAAGTCGTGCTCCGCGGCGGCGAGCCCGCCTGCCGTGCGGGTCGACAATTCGAAACGTGCGGTGGTGTAGAGGGCGCGAGCGGCCGCGTTGCCGTCATAGGGAGTGGACTGCTCCGTAGCCGGCGGCCTGCCCGCCACCAGCGGGGACTTCCAGATCGCCACAGTGGCCGCGAGCACGATCAATCCCAACAAGACCGGCCAACCCCAAAAGTTCCACCGCGAGGTACCGGCCGTGGGTGCTGCGGCGAGGTGCGAGGGTGGCGCCCGAGGCGCGAGGGACTCGGTCGCCGCGAACGACGTGCCATTCGCGGCTGGGTAGGAGTAGGCGAGTTCTGTGCCGCCGATGGCGGAGAGGACATTCGCGACAGGGGCCGGGTCGGCACGTACCGGGCCGGCGCTCGCGCGTGCCGGGCCGACGGTCGCCGCCGGTGGCGCGACAACCGTCACCGGCAACGACGGCATCGACGAGTCCGGCACCCACTCCGCCGCCAGTTCGGCGCGTGCCTCGCTCGGCAGCGACTCGAGCCACGCCAGCAACTCGTCCGGGTGGGCCCACACGACGCTGCGGCCGCCACCCGGAACCCGATGCACCGGCAGCGCGCGATCCGCTTCCCAACGGCGTGCAGTGCGCTCGGTGCAACGCAGGAAGTGGCCAATGGCCTTCCAACCGACCAGCCGACTTCCGGGTCCGTTCGCGTGGATCACAAGGCCAAACGCCGCGCCAGAGGCCGCGAGTTGCAGTGAACATAATGCATTATGTATCCCCGACTCCCGATCGACTCACTGTCGATTGAGCCTAGCCTACCCCAAGTACTATTTCGAATCACACCGCAGCGAAACACACCATGCAGCGGCCGCCGTCGGGATACGGGACCCTGGCGAGCTACTTCCCGCTGTTCCACCACCACAGCGCGCCGAACAGCGTCACCATCGTCACCGAGGCCACGAGCTTCGCGAGGGTGCCAAAGAGCAAACCGACCCAGGTGCCCACCGCGACATGCGCCGAGCGCAGCACGCTCTTGCCGGCGAGGAGTTCGCCGACCACGGCGCCCACGAAGGGTCCGAACAGCAACCCCGGCAGCCCAAAGAACAGCCCGACCACCGTTCCCGCGAGCGTGCCCCAGAGGGCGAGCGGGCTTGCGCCTTGGCGTTTGGCGCCGAGCGCACCGGCGAGGAGATCGACGGCGAGCCCGGCGACGCCGATGCAGGCGATCCCGGAGAGTCCCCATGACCCGACGTGGGCGTAACGATCCGCGCCTGCAATCAGCCAGATGCCCGCAAAGATCAGCGGGATGGCGGGCAGCGCCGGGACGATCGCGGCGGCCAAGCCGGCTAAGATGAGGACGCCGCCTATTAAGAGCGTTAGTGTCATATAATGATACTATCAGTCTTTATTACAAGCGGGCGACAATGGCCACCCTGGAGGAAATTCGCGATGCATTTCAGCAGCGGTTTGCCGTGGGGATCAGTGAGTGACCGTGCATTGGACTCAGGGCTTGGAGCGGGAACTGTCGAACCCCAGGTCTCTGCGGGTTCTCGACAAGAGTTCCGTCGTTCGCCTGGCGCGCGGCGCGGCGCATTCGACCGTGTCGAACTCGTCGATCGATCGATGGATCAGGGACTCGATCGCGGCTGACCATCTGCAACGGGTGGTGCGTGGGCTTTATCTCAACCGTTTCACGTCTCCCGCGGCGGTGCCGTGCGAGGCGGCGGTATGGCTCCGACCTGGGGCCATCATTTCGCTGCAAACGGTGCTGGGTGATTCGGGAGTCTGGAATAATGTCACGGGCTGGGTGACGGTGGTGGTGCCGCTGTCGCCGCGCTATTCGACGCCGTCCCTGGGGCGCGTCGAGACGGACGCGGGTACTTTCGTCTTCCGCGGAATCCCCGAGAGGTTTCTTGAAGCGGGAGCGGCAAAGGATCGACTTGAGCCGCAGCCTTGTTATCGTCGGGCGACGCCTGAAGCGGCGTTGTTGCACTGGCTCTATCTCGCTCGTTCGCCGCGCAGCCGGATGTCGGCACCGCCGGCCGATCTCGATCTCGAGGCGCTCAAGGCACGCGGCCTCGAGCGGTTGGCGCGGGCCATGGGGCTTGGTGATGCGCTTCGGGAGTGGCGGCGGGGGGTGTAGTTAAACGGCCATTCAATTAGGGACTGGTCTCCGCGATTCAGTTGGATATAATCGCGCCTCGGCCGGGGGAGACGGGCGCAAGGGAAATTCATGAAGCACTTACTGAGATCTGTTACGGCCTTCAATTGCCTTGTCGTTGCCGGGGGAATCCTGACCGACGCCGCCATCGCTCAGCAAACCGCCGCCGACACGGGTCAACTCGAGGACATCGTCGTCACCGCGCAGAAGCGCGAGAGCACCATCGAGACCACGCCCATCAGTTTGACGGCGGTTTCGGGTGCGGACATCACGGCCCGCGGCATCACGGACCTGTCCTCGCTGATGCAATCCGTGCCCGGTGTGTCGATGCGGACCAGCGGTCCCGGCATGACGGAATTCGAGATGCGCGGCGTCGCCTCCAACGGCGGCAATTCGCCGACGGTGGGCTTTTACTTCGACGAAACGCCGTTGACGGCGCCGGCCGCGGCCAACGAGGGCAAGATCGTCATTTCGCCCGATCTCTACGATCTCGATCGCGTCGAAGTGCTGCGCGGACCCCAGGGAACGCTCTATGGCGCGGGCTCCATGGGCGGCACGATTAGGGTCATCCCGAAAGCACCCAATACCGACGCCTTCGAGGCCTCGGGCGAGGTGAAATTCGACGATTCCGATCATGGCGGCTTCGGCAATGGCGAGAACGCCATGGTCAACCTGCCCTTAGGCGGCGGCATCGCGGCCGTGCGTATCGTCGGAACGTACTCTTATGATCCCGGTTGGATCGATCGCGTGGTCATTGCGCCGGGCCAGTTCCCGCTGCCCACCGGTATCGTGAACAGCCCCACCGGCCCTTACGCGACAGTTCGCGGCAATGTGCTCGCGGCGCCCGTGGCGGAAGATTATCCCGACGTCAACGACGTCGAGAAGACGGCCGTGCGCATCAGCGCGGTCATCAAGCCCTTCGAGGGACTTACGATCACGCCGTCGTACCTGTATCAGAAGCTGCGTTCTGGCGGGCTACCCTACATCGACAGCACCCCGGGGACAGATGCTCATTACCAGCCGTTCGACATCTCGGAGGCTTATACCGACGAGTTCCATTTGACGGCGTTGAACATCAAGTACCACACGGATGCCTACGAAATAAGCTCCTCGACAGCGTACTGGACGCGCCACGAGCCACTGGTTCAGGACGCGTCGGAGTCGTGGACGACGGCCTTCTTCCCACCCGGATATGTGTCCTCGTACGGTCCGGGTAACGGTGGCCTCGGCGCGGCAGAGGCGCAGGAGGACAACCAATCGCATCAAACGACCGAGGAGCTGCGCATTGCCTCGGTGGGCGACTCGAAGCTCAAGTGGTTGGCCGGCTACTTTTATTCGGATTTCGAGTCGGGCTGGAATATCGTCTTTCCCTCGCAGACCGGCGCCGCCATTTTCGGTTCGAACAATCTCTTCGACTATTACAGTCCGTTCAAGATCTTCCAGCAGTCGGAGTTCGGCGAGGTGACCTACAACATCACCGAGCCCTTCGCCGTCACGGTGGGCGCACGTCATTATTACTACAGTGCGCCGGTGGGACTCGACCAGTACGGCGCGGTTACGACCGCCGTCACGAGCGAGACCTCGGAGAGGGACCAGGGCTTCACCCCGAAGGTGTCGCTCTCCTACCAGTTCGACAAGGACCTGCTCCTTTATGCGACAGCCGCGAAGGGTTTCCGCCCGGGCGGCGGTACGGGTCCGGTGCCGACGTCCGGACCGTCCACCTGCGAGACCCAGCTGGCACAAGAGTATGGCTCCAAGGGCTTCGTCAACGGGCCCATCTCATTCACCTCCGATAGCGTGTGGAGCTACGAGCTCGGTGAGAAGTGGCGGTCCGCCGACGGGCGCTTCAGCGTCAATGCGTCGGGCTACTTCGAGAGCTGGATCGGCGTGCAGCAGGTCAATTCGCTGTCCTCATGCGGCTACGTCTATACCGCCAACGTCGGCGATGCGCATGTGTACGGTAGTGAGATCGAGGCCAAGGCGATCGTGTTGAACGATCTGACGGCCTCGGCGAGCGTGACCTACGCCCATGCGGCGCTGGTGAGCTCGACGCTCATCGGTGCGGGCTTCAATCCCGGTACGCCCATCCAAGAAGTGCCTCGCTGGAGCGGCTCGGTGCAGCTCTCCTACCACCACGAGTTGAACGAGAAGCTCTCGCTCATCGGACGGGCTGAGTCCAATTATACGGGCAACCGCACCGACGAGACTTTCTACACCAACGAGCTGCCCCCGTATGACCTCACCAATCTTCGCGGTGGTCTGCAGGGTGACCGTTGGTCCGCGGTGCTGTTCGTGAACAACGTCGCCGACAAGCGCGCGCTGCTCAACAACGTCACGGAGGCCGCCGAGAACCTCGCCACGTACAATCGGGTGGCGGTGAGCCAGCCGCGCACCGCGGGCTTCGATCTCAGTTACAAGTTCAAGTAACGGCCAAGGGTTCCAGTGACCCTCAAGGGTTCGCGCCAGGGATGGCGCGAACCGGCAACGGTATGTTGCAAAGGTCAATGCGGTCGGGGCTTACCTGGAACCATGCCTCGTGGCGCGTGCGCCGTTGCTCGAGCACCGCACGGAAGGTGGCGCTATCCGTGCGCAGGACCTCGAGCGGCGAGCGTTCTGCCGCCGGTACGTCGGCGGCGATTCGCACGGAGCGAATGGGAGTGACGGGTTCCGCGGGCAGATAAAAGCCCATCTCGCCACTGCCGCGCGGCAGGCTCGACAGCAATTCCATGCCCTTGATGACGCGTCCCAAGAGCGCGACGTTGCGGTCGAGCTGGCGCGGCGCGTTGCCGATCACGGCATAGAGCTCAGTGCCGTCACTCTCGGGCGGATCGTCGCGTCCGGCGCCCACCATTCCATAACAATGCGCGAGCCACACCTGATGCGAGTGCGGGTCACGCGCGGCCGGAAAGCCATCGAGAAATCCGACCTGTGACGCGTAGACGTCGTGCTCAGCGAGCGGCTCGAAGCGGGCATCGGCGCCCGCCGCCGCAGTGAGTTCCACCGAGGGATGCACGCCGGCAGGAACGGGTCGGTGATGGTCGGGATCGGCCCATTGCACGACGTAGTTGTCCTGCACCCGGATGATCGCAAGGCCATCGAAATAATGCGCCCGGGCGAGCGTGCGCAGGTTGGCAACGTGCTGGGGCGCGACGCGCGCAGCCAACTCGATGACCACCCGACCCTTGTCGAGATCCATGTAGAGCGTGTTCTCCGGGTCGGGCGTGCGCCAGTCTGCCGCCGGCGCATTCGCCAGCAAATCCGCGACGGTCACGGGTTTCGCCACGCCATGGCCGGCGAGGGCGAGGCCGACGGCTGTGAGTACCACGGCCGGGAACCCGCGTGAGCCGAGCGCGAGCCCTGAGAACTTCGCCGTGCTCCGCGCAGGCGCATCTTTTGGGCGGTTCATTGGCCGCTCCTCGTCATTGTCATGGCTGTGGCCGCCGTGCCGCCGGCTGACGGGTTGGCGGCCGCCGGGTTGGCGCCGGGCGCGCTCGCCGCTGCGGCACTCGCCGGTTTGGCGGGGGCCACCTCGGATTTGGCTGCCTGTTCGGCGCCCTTGAGCAGTCCGTCGAGTGCCGCGCGATCCAGATAGCGGCCGGCGAGGACGACGGCACGGATTTTCCTGGCGTTGCCGATGTCTTGGAGCGGATCGGCATCGAGCAGTACGAGATCCGCAAGCTTGCCGCGCTCGACCGTTCCCAAATCCGCGAGACGACCCAAGAACTTGGCCGGATTGAGGGTCGCCGTCTGCAACGCCTCGAGCGGCGTCAAGCCGGCTTTGACGAAGAGCGCGAGTTCCTGGTGCAGGCTGAAACCGGGAAAGATATGCACACCCGCGGCGGTGTCCGTGCCCGCCATGAACGGCACCCCGGCACGGAACATGGCGAGCGTCATGTCGAGTTCCATTTGCACGAATTTTTTGCGGATCGGCAGGGGGTCGGTGTCCATGTCCGAAAGGATTTCCTTGGTGAACATGGGCCAGGTCCCCTCCTTCCAGGAGGCGGGTGCGTACCGGGTCAGCGGATCATGCGACAGGTCGATGTCGTCGATGAGCCATTGACCCCGCTCCCAGACGAGGGTCGGCACCTGCCAGGTCTGATTCTTGACCATCAGCGCAATGAGCGCCTTTGCGAGCGCCGGGTCGTAGGTCGCGACATTGCGGCCGAGACTCTTGGGGCCCTTGATGAGCTGATCCTCGATCGTCGAACACCCCTCGAAGATGCCGGTGAAATGCTCGATGCTCTTCTGGCCGGCATTGGAGGCCTCCGAGGCGCGTACCGCATCGGGCACGTGACCGACGAAGACGATGCCGATCTTCTTCGCCTCGTCCGCCGCGGCAAAATAGCCATCGCGCGGGATCAGCGATTGGATCTTGATGAAGTCGACGCCCTGATGCGTGAGATCATCGACCCAGCGGCGCCCATCCGCGGCGTTCGCCACCGGCGCCGAGCTTGGAAAGCGCGGTATCGGTCCGTCGAGCATGGGACCGGCGATGACCATGCGCGGACCGAGCATGCGGCCGGCGGCAATGTCCGCGCGCCATACCTTGAGTATATCGAGATCCCCGCCCATGTCGCGAACGCCGGTGATGCCGTTCGCCACGAACAGCGGCGGCACCAGTTTCGTGTTGGCCGGAATCCAATCGCCGAACACTTCGTGAACGTGCATGTCCCAAAGCCCCGGGATGAGGTAGCGGCCGGAGCCATCGACGAGCCGGGCGCCCGCGGGCGGTTGCACGGCAGCACTTTTGCCGACCTCGCTGATGTGCTGATTCTGGACGACGACGGTCATATCCGTCATCGACGGTCCTCCCGTGGTATCGATGACGGTGACATGGGTGATGGCCACCGCGGACGGGGAGGCTGCGGCGGCCGGTGCCGCTGCGGCGAACGTGGCTCCGCCGAGCGCAGTGGCACCGAGCGCGACGACGAGCATCGCGCTGACCGTAAAACGTAATCTCATCCAGTTTTCCTCGAGGTTAGCGGCAGGGCATTCGTCGAGTCGTGACTCGTCGAACATGACCTATCATACGAGGATTGGCGACCGGAGCGTCACGAACTGCGCGGCGGCATCAGCGGCGGTCAGCTTCCCGACTGTGTCGCGCTCACGCGCCATATCGTGTTGCCCACATCGTCGGCGACGAGCAGCGCGCCGCTGCGGTCGAGCGCGAGTCCCACAGGCCGGCCGTGCACCGTTTCGTTGTCCTTCCCCAGGAAGCCGGTGACCACCGGCATGGGCTTACCCATCGGTTGGCCGTTGACGAAAGGAACGAAAATCACCTGGTAGCCGTTCAAGGGGCTGCGGTCCCAGCTGCCGTGCTCGCCGATGAAGGCGCCGTTGGCGAAGTCCGGCGACAGGTGCTCACCTTCGCTGAACACCAGGCCCAACGGGGCGACGTGGGAACTCAGGCCGTAGTCGGGCTTGATGGCGCGAGCGACGAGATCCGGCCGTTGCGGATGCACCCGGGCGTCGACGTGGCTTCCCCAGTAGCTATAGGGCCAGCCATAGAACCCGCCTTCGCGGATCGAGGTCAAGTAATCGGGGACGAGGTCGGGACCGATTTCGTCGCGCTCGTTGACGATGGCGAACAAGCGATGCGTCTGCGGCTCGAAGGCGACCCCGGTGGGATTGCGCGTGCCGGAGGCAAAGATGCGCTTGGCGCCGGTCAAACGGTCGACCTCGTAAATGGCGGCGCGGCCTTCCTCGACAGCCATGCCGTTTTCGGTGATGTTGCTGTTCGAACCCACGCCGACGTAAAGCTTCGACCCGTCGGCGCTGACGGTCATCGACTTGGTCCAGTGATGGTCGATCGGGCCCGCCGGAAGATCGGTGAGCTGCACGCCGGGCGAGGTGATCTGCGTCATCCCCGCCACATAATTGAAGGCGAGGATGGCATCCGTATCGGCAACGTAGAGCGTGTCTCCCACGAGGACCATTCCAAAGGGGGAGTGCAGGTGGTCGATGAGGACCGTCCGGAGTGCAGGTTGGCCGCTGTCCCCTTCACGGAGCAACGTGATGCGATTGCCGCCCTTGCCGGCGGCGCCGGCCCGCGCTTTCACCTTGCCGGCAATGAAGTCCTTCGGCCGGAACGGCTCGGTGCCAGGGCTGTTGCTCTCGGCGACCAAGATATCGCCGTTGGGCAGCGTATAGAGACTGCGTGGGTGCTCGAGCCCCGTCGCGAGTGCTTCAACCTTGAGCCCGGCGGAGGCGGTCGGCGTCTCGCCCGCGCTCCAACCGATCGACTTCGGGACGCTCATGGGCGGCAGCAGATACTGGCTCGGGTTCGGGAGAAACGGATCCGCGCCATATTGTCGGGCAGGGTCGCCGCCCTGGGGGCTGCAGGCCGCAAGGGCGGCAGCGAGCGACATCAGCATGGCGGTCGGGCGCAACCCTATCGTGCCAAGAGAGGGTGCTCTCATCAAAGAGGGTGCGCTCATGGGCGTTCTCCGGCGACGCGGCCCACTGCAAGGCTCCATCCTGGCGCGGCGGCGATGAGCAGCAGGACCGTGGACACGGCGGACAGCAAGATCCCCTGCGGTACCACCGAGGTCCATGCATCGCGGCTGTGCACGAAGGCGTTGACGAAAGACAGCAAGCCGGCCGCCGCCACCAGCAGGAAGGAACCCTTGAGCCGGCGCGCGCGCCCGCTGACGAAGTCGATCAGCAGCATGAAGAGGGCCAAGAGCAGGACGATCAGGCCGATGGTGATGAGCCAGGCGGAGAAGTTCGCCCACTGCCACAGCGCCGTCAGGGCGTAGGTGCAATCAGTGCCAAAGGCGGCTATCAGGAGCACCGCACCCGCACCGATGAAACCGCGGTGTAGCAGGGCCTGCGCGGGGCGCGGGTCGCTCGATGGGCGCAGCCGTTCGCGTTCCGCTTCACTGAATGGAGCAACTTTGTCGGATGGTCCTTGCGCTAGCATTGAATTACTCCAGCTTTGAATCGCGCTGTTCGAATCCTGTCATGATGCACGGGACGCGGGCCGGAGCTGAAGCGCTTGTTCACGTCAGTTTTTTCCGACCCGATGGCGACCCACCGATGTCGCCGGAGAATCAACATGACTACGATCCCAGCAGCGTCATGAAACAGGCAGCAACGGCAGATGCAGCGGGCCCGCCTGTTGGCAGGCGCGATGTCCTTCGCGCCGCGACCGCCGGGATCGTCGCGGCAGCGGCTGCCGGCACGTTGGTCGAGGCCCGGCCGGCCGCGTCGCCCGCGGTTGCAAACGGTCCGATGCCGGTGACCATGCCGCCGCCTTCGGGGATACGCGCCTTCAAACTCTACACGGGAGCCGACAACGCGTCGCATGTGCGGGAAGGCACCATGGACGAGACGCATCGCACGGAAGTGATCGGCATTCATTTCAAGGAGACGCCGGCGCATTCCGCGGACGACTGGCACGACAGTCCGGAGTCGCAATATGTGATTACGCTCTCGGGAACGCTGGAGTTCACCACCCGCGACGGCGCGACGTTCGTGGTGCGACCGGGCGACATCTTGCTTTCCGAGGATAGGACCGGCAGCGGCCACCGATGGCGACTGATCGACGATCAACCGTGGCGGCGTGCGTATGTGGTGCTGAAGCCGGGCGCGAAGGATTTCTTTGTGGCGAAGACGGCGATGTGCGTCACCGCGCATTAGGCGCAGCACCCGGCCGTTTCAGGCGCGTCGCCAGCCCCCGTTGCCACCGCGGCGGGGGTTCATGCAGCGATTGGACGCTGGTAAACGCAAAAGACCCGACGACCACTTCGGTCTCCGCGCCTTCCTTTTCGCCCTCCTGTTTTGGCATGCGGCTGTCGAGGAAGGCTTCCGCCCCTTCGACCAGCACCTCGGCTCGCTTGGCCATCTGCGCCCGAAACAGCGGGACGATCGACGCATCAGCCTGCAGCATGACTCCGCGGATGGCGACCTGTTCCAGAGGGCCGTTGGTGAGATTGTGTTCGAACGCCGCCAGCAACGCATTCGTGTACTCGCCGAGCTGTTTGACGGTCTCGGGATCGGCGCCTCCGGCCGCTGCGGAGCGCCGCATCGCCTTGACCGCGCCATCCCGGGTGATCTTCACCGCCCCTGTGGCAATGAGTTCCTTGAGCACGCCGCTCGCACGGACGCCGCCACCGACATACCGGTCGACCAGCAGTTCGAACGTTTTGCCTGAACCGGCAACCTCGAGCACAAGGGGGTCTCCTTCGCGCGTCTGAAACTCACGATCCTCATACCAGCCGGTCAGCACTCGCTGGGCGCGCTGGATCAACGACCCCACCCGGCGGCTCGACTCCTCATCGAGGGACTCGACGATCGAGGCCACGATATTGCGCGGCAGGCCGGTGATGATGGCAATCCGTGACGCGGTGACGAGTTCTCCGCTGCGCGCCAGTTGCCGGATCGCCGACTTCACGTACTCCTGTTCGACCAGGGCATTGAGCTCTCCGGCACTGATGCCAAAGCGGATCAGTATTCGGGTGAGCGGCGCGAGGATGCGGCGACAGGATGCAACCAGAGAATTCTTGATGCTCATCGCGGGAAAAATTCCGTGCCCTTTTTAGTGCACATAATATCACACGGGGCAGCCCCCTCGCGGTAACCGGGGGTCCGCCGGGCCTCAATCCGTCGCGCCTCAAGATTCGCCATGACCCGCCGACAAGCGACAAGCGGCTTCGACTACCTCAAGCAACACATGGCGGCGACCCTTGATGAAATGGCGGGACGACTCAACGGCCACGAACGTCTCCCTGCTCTCGCAATGGGTCTACGGCGTTTTGAGGCCCATCGTGCGCATCTTGAGGTCCGCCGGCGTCTCGGAGGCGAGCCTCATCGAGGGCGTGAAGCGTGCGAGCGCCCAGCATGACGGCGATGCCAAGAAGGGGCGACTCGGCTCCGGCTCACGCTATGAAAGCCTTCTCGCCTTGGGCGGGGTCACCGGCGCCTGGGCCCGATCATCGGCATGGACCGACGATTCGGGCCACGCCCGGGCGCTGTCGTTACGGCCGGACGACCCCAAGGGCTTTGCCGCACTCGTGCGGTCCGTCGATCCACGCCTGGACGCTGCCGCAGTGCTCAAAGAATTGCAGGACATGGAGGTCGTCAAGATCCTCGCCGACGCGAGGGCTGTGCGCCTGCTGCGACACTCCGTCCGCGGAACCGGCGAAGAGACCTTCTCCGTCGAGCCCGTATTGCGCGATCTGCAGCGCTTCGCCGAGACCCTGGAACATCAGGTATTCCGGGACCGACATGCGGCCTCCGGCCAGATGCAGTTGAGCGCCGCTCGCTTATCCATCGATCCGGGCAAATTCGACGACTTTTGCCGCTTCGTGACGCGTAATGGCCAGATGCTCCTCGATTCCGCCGACGATCGGCTGAAGTCCTATGGAGAAATCGCCGATGGCGCCGGCGCCAACTATGGGGTCGGTGTCTTCGTCTTCTTCGAAGGCACGCGCTCGGAGTGAGGTGTCATGCGCGACACGGAGTCTGTCAGGAGGCCGCATTGAGCGAGCCATTCACCGTGACACGACGCCGCAGGATCTGGGTGCAGTCCGGACCCGTCAAGGGATGCCCGAAATAGTAGCCCTGTCCGAAGGGACAATCGCCGTGCTGCAGGAAGGTGAGCTGTTCGGAGGTTTCGACGCCTTCGGCGACCACCCGCATCTGCAGATTCCGGCCGATGTCGATCAGGGTACGGACGATGCGCGCGTCATCCGCATTGGTGGCGACGCTGCCCACGAAGGATCGATCGATCTTCAACGTATCGATCGGAAAGCGTCGCAAATGGTTCAGGCTGGAATAGCCCGTGCCGAAGTCATCCAAGGCGAGTCGCAGGCCGAGGTGCTTGAGATCGCGCAGCAGCGCACTGGTCGACAGTGAATCCTGCATCAGAAACGCTTCCGTCAATTCCAGCTCCAAGAAGCGCGCCTCGAGACCGGTGCTTTCGAGCGTCGCGCGCACCCGGTCGAGGAAGGTCTGGGTGCGCATCTCCATGGCGGAAATGTTCACCGACATGAGAACCGGGACGAGTCCGATCTTGTGCCAGGCGCGTGCCTGCCGGCAGGCCTCCGTCAACACCCACCGGCCGATGGGGACGATGAGTCCACTCTCTTCGGCGATCGGAATGAAATCGGCGGGGGCCAGCAGCCCCAGATCAGGATGCTGCCACCGAACCAGCGCCTCGACGCCGATGATCTGGCCGGTGGTCAAGTTGACGTTGGGTTGGAAGTGCAGCTTCAACTCCTGCCGCTCCAACGCGTGATGCATGTCGTTTTCGATGGACTGCCGTTTGCCGGCCCGAGCGTGCAGATCGCGCTTGAAGAATTGCCGGTTATCGCGTCCATTGGCCTTGGCGTCGTACATGGCAAAATCAGCGTGGCGGATCAGGCTGTCGACATCGGCGCCGTCCTCCGGGTAGGTGACGATCCCGACGCTCGCCGTGATGTGCAGATCATGACCGTCGATCAGAAAAGGCGCGCGCAGCGCCTGCAGCAGCTTGTCCGCACACACCGCCGCATCCTGGGGATGTGCCACCTCTGAGAGCAAGATCAAGAATTCGTCTCCCCCCTGGCGGCTCACGGTATCGGACGCGCGTACGCAGCCGAGAAGCCGGTCGGCGATCGACTGCAGAAGGCGGTCGCCGATCACGGGACCCATCGAATCGTTGATGTGTTTGAAGCGATCGATGTCGAGAAACATCACCGCCAGTTGGCGCTGATAGCGGGCCGCCAGGGCGAGCGCCTCCGATAGCCGGGCATTCAGCAGGGTGCGATTGGGTAACCCGGTCAGGCCGTCATGGTGGGCTACGTGGGAGATCTGCGCGACCTGTGCCCGTTCCAGCTCGTCGAACAGCGGGTCTGTGGTCGCCGACCGCTCGATCATGCGGCGGACCGCATTCGGCAATACCTGCGCATCCCGGTGTCCCTTGAGCAGATAGTCCTGTGCGCCGCGCTGCACCGCCCGCTTGGCGATGTCCTCGTCCTTCGCGTTGGCGAGAATGAGGATGGGAATGCGTCGTGCGGCTTGAAAAAGCCGACTGAATGTGTCGATTCCCCGGCTGTCGGGGAGGTCGAGATCGAGCACGACGGCGAGAATGCGGTCGTCTGGAGCGGTCGACGTCGCCGGCTTGTCCGCGAGTGCCAGGACGCCATCGGCGCAATGTCTCACCCAGACGATGCCCACGGGCTCCTCGCAGGAATGGGTCAAGGCGCCCCGAATCGCGTCGGTCTCGGCAGATCGGTCTTGGATCAAGAGAATCTGTTGCAAGGCAAATTCCGACCCTGTTTCCCTACCTGGTCTTAAGCTATGAAAGCAAGATCGCACCCGGGCGACTGTGCGTTACCGAACAGACGTGCGAGAAAGCAGGGATTCCCCGACCGGTCGCGCCACGGGCCGGGTTTCCCAGGTCTGTGCGATGGCGAACAGACCCTGCGGTGTATCACCGTTACTGTCCGAGCCGAAGAGCTGAAGGATGCAACAGATTGGAGCGCGCCACCGTCGCCAAGGACACACCCACGCCGACGGATCATTTGCAGACGCTGCCGCTTGCCGAGGTTTTGCAGCGGCTCGAATCCTCGCCGGACGGCCTCACCGAGGTCGAAGCATCGAAGCGGCTCACGAAGGATGGGCCGAATGAGCTGCCGGAGAAAAAGACGAATCCGCTGCTCAAGTTCCTCGGGTATTTTTGGGGCCCCATTCCCTGGATGATCGAAGCGGCGGTGATCCTGTCGGGCGTGGTCAAACACTGGCCCGATTTTTGTATTATTTTGGTCCTCTTGGGCACCAACGCGGTGGTGGGATTCTGGGAAGAACGCGCCGCCGGCAACGCCATTGCCGCCTTGAAGGCGCATCTCGCCACCAAGACCCGGGTCAAACGCGACGGCCAGTGGGTGACCCCGCCCGCGCGCCAGCTGGTCACGGGCGACGTCATCCAACTGAAGCAGGGAGACATCGTTCCGGCGGATGCGCGGCTGCTCGATGGGGATCCGATGTCGGTCGATCAGTCGGCGCTCACGGGCGAATCCTTGCCGGCGACGCGCAATCCAGGTGACGCCGTCTTTTCAGGCTCCATTGTGCGCCGCGGCCAGAGCAATGCGCTGGTCTATGCAACCGGGGCGCACACCTACTTCGGCAAGACCGCACAACTGGTCGCGCAGGCGCAGACGGTCAGCCATTTCCAGAAGGCGGTGCTGAAGATCGGCAACTATCTCATCGTCCTCGCCGTCGCGATGGTGTCGGTCATCACCGCCGTCTCCGTCTACCGCGGTGATGCGATTTTGAGCATGCTGCAGTTTGCGCTGGTGCTGACCGTCGCCGCGATACCAGTGGCGATGCCCACGGTGCTGTCGGTGACGATGGCGGTCGGTGCTCGCAGACTCTCGAAGAAAAAGGCGATCGTGAGCCGGCTCGTGTGCATCGAGGAGCTGGCCGGCGTCGACGTGCTGTGCGCGGACAAGACGGGCACCCTGACGCAGAACCAGCTTTCTCTGGGAGACCCCTTTTGTGTGGAAGGCAAGACTGCCGCGGAGGTCATCTTCGACGCCGCGCTGGCCTCGTGCGCGGACAATGAGGACACCATCGATCTGGCCGTGCTCAAGGGCGTCAAGGACACGGAGGCCCTCAAGAGCTACCAGATCATTCACTTCACGCCTTTTGATCCCGTGCACAAGCGCACCGAGGCGAGCGTCAAGGGAAACGACGGGAAGCTGTTCAAGGTGACCAAGGGCGCGCCGCAGGTGATCCTCGCGCTCGCGGGCAATGCCGGACAAGTCAAGTCTGCCGTCGACAAGGCCGTCAGCGAGTTCGCCGCGCGCGGCTTTCGCTCGCTCGGTGTCGCCCGGGCCGAGGAGGCGGGTCCCTGGCGGTTGTTCGGGGTCGTGCCGCTGTTCGATCCGCCACGGGACGATGCCAAGGCCGTCATTGCGAACGCTCTGGCGATGGGAGTGAAGGTCAAAATGGTGACGGGCGATGCGCTCGCCATCGCCAAGGAAACCGCCCAGAAACTCGGCATGGGCACGAACATGCTCGATGCCGGAGGCCTCGGCGACGCCAACCGGCAGGAAAGCGCCGAGGTCACCGCGTCCATCGAGAATGCCGACGGATTCGCCCAGGTATTCCCCGAACACAAATTTCACATCGTCGATGTGCTGCAAAAGCTCGGTCACATCGTCGGGATGACGGGCGACGGGGTGAACGATGCCCCTGCCTTGAAGAAGGCCGACTGCGGCTTCGCCGTCTCGACCGCGACCGATGCGGCTCGCGCGGCGGCATCCATCGTCCTGACCACCCCCGGGCTGTCGGTCATCATCGATGCGATCAAGGAGAGTCGACGCATCTTCCAGCGGATGAACAGCTATGCGATCTACCGCATAGCCGAGACGCTGCGCGTGCTGTTGTTCGTGACGGGGGCCATCCTGATCTTCAACTTCTTTCCATTGACCGCGGTCATGATTGTCATGCTGGCGTTGCTCAACGACGGCGCAATCCTGTCGATCGCCTATGACAATGTGCATTACAAGGACGAGCCCGAGACATGGAACATGCGGGTGGTACTGGGTGTCGCGACCGTGCTCGGTGTCTTGGGTCCCATCGCCGCGTTTGGCCTGTTTTATCTCGCCAACCGGGTTTTTCACCTGGATCATGCGCAGCTGCAGCCGATGATGTATCTGATGCTGTCCGTGGCCGGGCACTTGACCATCTTCCTGACCCGCACCCGGGGCCCCTTTTGGTCCATCGCCCCCGCGCCGGCACTCTGGATCGCCTGCCTCGGCACGCAAATCCTGGCGACAGGCATCGCCGTCTTCGGCTTCCTCATGCCCGCACTCGACTGGCGGTGGGCCGCCGCGGTCTGGGGTTACGCGCTCGTCTGGGCACTTTTGAGCGACCGCGTCAAACTGCTCGCGTATCGTCTCTTCGATTCGCCGAAGGCGGCGGCGGCGGCGCGAGGCAAAGCCGCCGCGCAAAGGGCGGCCTCAGTGGCGATGACTAACCCACTGGTTCGTTGACAGGCCACGGCAGGCCGGGCGGGATGGCGGTTCCCTTGGAGCCGACGGCAATAAAGTGCTGGGTCAGCCGGTCTTGTCAGTGACACAGGTTCACTCTGAGAGACCCATGCACTCGACGGACTCCATACAGTTTGCGACCATGCGCAGGTGCGGGCTGCCGGCAATCGGGCTGCCGGTCATTGGGCTGCTGGCAATCGGGTGGCTAGGCGCGGCGGGTGCCATGGCGCAGGAGGCCGCACCGCCGGGCGTCGATCCGGCGACCTTTGCAGCGAAGCGCTTCCCCCAGCCGGTGCGCGTCGGGGATCTGCTGCATCGCTCCGTGCTCGAGCCGGTTGAAAGCCGGCGGATTCTCGGTCACGTCGACCGTGTGATCCGCGTCGAGGGTGGAAAGGAGGCGATCGTGATGACGTTCGGCGGTTTCCTGGGGTTCGGTGCGCATCGAATCGCCGTGCCTCTCGCTGCGATGGTGCTGCTCGGGAGCGAAGTGGAAGTGCTCGACTTCACGCCGCAGCAGCTGGCGGCCTTCCCCGCCTACGACGGTCGGGGCAGCGTGCTCGGCACCGAGGAGGTCATCCACATGGGCTTGGCCCACCCCTCTCATTGATGCCGCCGCGGCTGCATCCCTGGCCGGTTCGCCTCATGCACTGGGCCAACGCGATTGCCATGATCATCATGATCCTGTCGGGGTGGGGCATCTATGATGACTACGTCATCATTCCGGGACTGCATTTCTCCGAAGCGTTTCGGCTGGGAGCGTGGGCCGCGCCCAGTCTGCTGTGGCATTTTGCCGGCATGTGGCTGCTCGCCGTGAACGGACTGTGCTACCTGGTCTATGGACTGGTCACCGGGCGTCTGCGGCAACGCATGCTGCCGATCCGGTTCGGCGAACTCGTGCACACCGTGCGCGACACGCTGCACTTCAAGATCGAGCACAACGATCTGACCGTCTACAACGCGGTTCAGAAGCTCTTATATATCGTGGTCATACTCGCCGGCATCTCGCAGGTCGTGACCGGCTTGTTGGTCTGGAAGCCGATTCAATTCTCGGCGGCCGTCGCGCTGCTGGGTGGCTTTCAGGCCGTGCGGGTCGAGCATTTTTTCGGCATGTTCATCATCGTCGGTTTTCTCATCGTGCATGTCGCCCTGTCGTTGCTCGTGCCACAAACCTTGTGGGCGATGCTGACGGGCGGTCCGCGTTTGCCGACCCATGAGGACTTGTCGTGAAATCTCCGTTCCGCCCCGCAAAGCTTCCTGATCCCGCGATTCTCGACGATCATCGGCGCCTGATTGGCCGGCTCGAGCGGCGCGGCTTCATCCGCGGCGGTCTGTCGTTGGGCGCGCTCGCCATGCTGACCGGGTGCGACGTCAGCTCCGAACCCGCCGTCGATAAGGCGCTACGAATGGTCTCCTCCTGGAACGACCGCGTTCAGGCGGCCATGTTCGATCCAACGCACCTTGCGCCCACGTATCCAAAATCGATGATCCTGCGACCGCCGAAATTCAATGCCTATTACGACATCACCCGGGTGATGCCTGTCAGCGCGCAGAACTGGAAATTGGAACTCGCCGGATTGATCGCCGACAAGCGCCCGTGGACGGCTGAGCGGCTGGCAACGCTTCCCGAGACGGAGATGGTCATCAAACACATCTGTGTCGAGGGCTGGGACTACATCGGCGGCTGGTCCGGCCCGACGCTGCGAAGTTTCCTGGAGCGGGTGGGGGCGGATTTGACCGCCAAGTATGTGGCGTTCAAAACGGCCGACGACTATCCGAGCAGCATTGACATGGCAACGGCGTTGCATCCGCAGACGCTGCTCGCCACCAAGTACGATGGCGCGCCGCTTGCGGACCCGTTCGGCTTTCCGCTGCGTCTGCGGATGGCGACCAAACTCGGATACAAGAATCCCAAGTGGATCACCGCCATTGAAGTCACGAATCGCTATCCGGGTGGCTACTGGGAGAGCTTGGGCTTTAACTGGTTCGCCGGGATGTGACCGTCATATTGCCGTCCGGCTGAGTAGGACCCCCCCCCACGCTACGTCTGTGCGCTCCGCTAAGTCGAAGAGGGTGCCCGCGCCGCAATCCGCGCCGACACTTGTTCATCGTTGAGTTTGGCATCGTAAATGGATCGGGGCTCGATGATTCGAGCCACCAAGGTGGCTGTCGTGACCGCGAGAATCATCGGAGCAGCGAATGACCGGTTGTGCCCCGTCAATTCAAACATCAGGACAACGGTTGAGATGGGTCCCTGAGTCGTTGCGGCAAGCATCGCGCCTGCGCCGAGCACTGAATACAGCCCCGCCGGGGTCCCCGGCCAGAGAAGCGACCAACCATAGCCCAAGACGCCTCCAAGCATCGCACCCACCGTCAGCGATGGCGTAAAAAGACCGCCGGGTGCGCCACTTCGAATGCTCATCACGGTCGCCAGGGGCTTGAGCACCAACACACAGAGTAGAATCCAAGCGCCAACGTCTCCCTTGAACGCCAATTCGGATATCACCTGACCATTGCCCAAGATTTGAGGAAATGGAAATGACAGGGCGCCGAAAAGGCTCATAACCACGAGCGGTGCGACGAGGCGTTGCCAGCCTTCAGGCTTGTGTCGATCGGCCCATGCAATTGCCCGCACGTAGCCCACCGAGGCGAGTCCGGTCACGGGACCCATGAGGAGCGACCATACGACAACCGAGGCCGACATCTCATAGGAGGGAAATGTGTAGAGAGGGTCGTTGGGAACGACGGTCCATGCAACAAGCGAGGCCACCGTACTCGCCATCAAAGCGGGTAGCACCAATCTCAGCGCCAATACGCCTCGGAGGACCTCGAGCGAGAACAGCGCGCCGCCCAATGGCACTCCGTACGCCGCGGCCATTCCAGCCCCGGCGCCGCACGCGACCAATAAGCGCCGCTGTTCGTCCGACAACTTCGCGCCGCTCGCCAACCAATTGCCGAACACCGCGCCGGCCTGCTTCGGTGCGCCCTCACGCCCGAGGGAGACACCCATGCCCACGAGAAAGATGGAAAGCAGTGCACTGCCCAACGTGCGGATCGCCGGCAACCGACCCGCCGAAAACCAGATGGCCGCATTGATATCGATGCCGTTACCGCTCGAGAGGCCGGAGAGCAACAGCTGACCGAGACCCGTGAGAACGCCGGCGCCGAGCAAAATTAAGAAATGGCGCGAAAAGGACGCCGTGGCGGCGGACTGAAGGATCGTTCCATCGCCCGGCCACGCAACATGCTGCACCCATTGCCACAGCAAATAGAGTCCCGCC
>Ga0209208_10000542_pt1 | contig 49556 bp, 37 predicted proteins | sample S1TSphfallax_3_FD_187694 | JGI IMG/M metagenome (GOLD analysis project Ga0209208, IMG submission 187694) | Host-associated microbial communities from peat moss isolated from Minnesota, USA - S1T2_Fd - Sphagnum fallax MG (SPAdes) (version 2) | ecosystem: Host-associated > Plants > Peat moss >... | reverse complement strand
CATCAAGCAAATGATTTTTTTTCATTGATGTGCAAATATGGCATAGACAACTAAAGGTATTAAAGGCTTTTTTTTAAAATAAAATTTGAAAGCATTTTATATGTAGAAAGTGGCCATAACTTTATAGAAAGCCCATGCCTTATCTATGTTGAAGTTCACTCAAAATTCAATAAAAGATCCATGGTCAGAATCATGGCAGAGGAGACAAAAAGGAAAGGCCAAAGAAAGGCCAAAAGACGCACAACTGGCAGGAACCAGAAAAAGAGAGAGAAAGCTAGTCCCTTTCGTGGTAAGCTATTTCACCCACAGCCCTTCTAATGTCACCTGCATGCAAAATCTTGAAGTGGGTGATTGTTGTTGATGAGGCCTCACCCACAGCCCTTCTAATGTCACCTGCATGCAAATCTTGAAGTGGGTGATTGTTGTTGATGAGGCCTCTTTAAGGTATGGTGTTCTTTTAGGGTTCCCTTCCCTCCCTTTGTCCAATTTGCTTCACACGACCAAATGAAAGGTTTAAGACCTAGGCTTGAAATTTGGATTTAGGTGAGAGCACTCATCTTGAGGTGGGCTTCCTACTTAGATGCTTTCAGCAGTTATCCGCTGTGCACTTGACTACCCAGCCATGGGCATTCCTTCTGGATCGGTGCTTTTTCTTTAATTATGTCAAACACTCGAGAAAAGTTTGGAGTCTGATTAGGGTCTCTATCGTAGCACGGTGATGCACTGTCTCGCGAAGCCAAGCTTTCAGAGGAACTTGTGTCCTTCTGCGTGCAAACGCAGCTGCTACTCCTCTTTCTCCTCCTCCTCCTCCTCCACACCCATCCAGCAGCAGCCCTCCTCCTCCTGGTCGCCTTGCCCCACCTTCCTCTTCTACTCCTCCTCCTCCTTGCAACAACGATCCCGCTTCTTCAATAGCAGCTCCCACATATTCTTTCCACTGCACAACAACAGTGCGCATAGTATTAGCACTAGGGATTTTACGGCCTGCTCTAAATTTCTGGCACAAAGGAGGAATATTGCGGTGTCTGTAGTTGCAAATATGGTGAAGGGAATAAAAGTGCACCAAGTGGGAGGTCCGGAGGTAAAGCTCTCTTCCCTATCGGGTTCTGCACTGTGTTCTCTCTCTCTCTCTCTCTCTAAGTAAAATTGTGTTGTTAGGAACTTTGGTCTAGATATGATGATGATGGTGGTGATGATGATCATGCATGCATTGCTAATTTATGTTTTTGTAAGCCCTAACCTTGAGCTATTGCATAGAATTAGACTTGTGTACATGTGAGTGCAGTTTTCATTTTCTCCCAATTAGAATGAGCTACTCTGTGTTAAAAGCACGGAGGAAATTTGTTTCTTGTCAATGGTTCTATGCATGCAGCTCATAAACCTACTAGTGTGCATGATCTTAGTGAAGGATACAAAGGAAGATGGCATACACTGATAGTGTAGATGAAAAGCTTGTAAGCTTCTATGTAGTTAGGCACATGGAGCTATATAGTATGTCTTCAGCTGAATCACCATCACTTCAATAATTCTCCCCACTCTTGATCCCATTTGGGATGCTGACTGTAGTTCTAGATCCTGAATATGGTGTGCCAAACATTGGAGGGAGAGGTTGTTTGTGTTCTGAATTGATCCACATTTCTTGCAATCCTGTCAATGCTTGTTGAGTTGTTGGAGTTTGTAAACCTTAAGGATGTCCAAGTGATGGTGAATGTGTGAATGTGATGCAACAGGTCTTGAAATGGGAGGATATCGAAGTGAAGGAACCTGGTGAAGGTGAAGTGAAAGTCAAGCATACAGCTGTGGGTGTCAATTACATTGATGTAAACTACCGGAATGGGGCATACAGCACCAGCACTCCCTTCATTCCTGGTTCTTTTCCCATTAACCCTGTACTCTAGTGCAATCCTTGATCACTCTTTCTCTTTCATATACTTGTTTAGTTTTCTTCTCACCATCTGTGTTTCTTTATTGCTTCTCTTGGACATTTAAGGCTGTAATGTCATCATCAAAGCTAGGATGGAGAGAAAAGCATGATGTAATGGGTGGCTTGTCACACTTGACTCTAGTGAGGAAACAAAAGAAAATTTTCTTTCAACTGTCTGGTGCATGGTGCCCTAGTTTATTCCAGTACTGACAAATGTGGTCTTCCTCCTACATGTGACCACTATATAGAAGAACTCAACAAAAACACTAGGTACTACGCAATTTCAGCTAGTACAGTCTAGACACACAAACAATATTGAATGTGTTGTTTGGTTTTCTTCCTTGCCATGTAGATTCTGTTGGTCATGTTAAGTTGGAGTACTGGCACATATAAGTGTCTAACAGCTGTGCACTGGGTTATGGTGGTGAAGGTTTTGAAGCAGCAGGAGTGGTGACAGCTGTAGGGCCAGGGTTAACTGGCCTAAAGGTCGGTGACAGGGTTGCATATGCAGGTAGAGGTCTTACACCTTATCAAAAAAATTGTCAAGAAGATGAATTTTCAAGAGAAAGTAATGGATGGAAATCTTTTTGAGTGCTTGTGTAGGTTCTCTGGGTTCTTACGCAGAAGAGAAGATCATAAGTGCCGATAAACTTGTTCCTCTACCAAGCTCTGTGGATGATGTCATGGCTGCATCCATTATGCTCAAGGGAATGACTGCTCAAATGCTTCTCCGCAGAGTCTTTAAAGTTCTCTCATCTCTCAACTTTACTTATTCTTTCTTTCTGCATATGGTTTATAGAGTTGTTAGCTATGCAGATGGGAACTGACCATATGATAATGGAATTTACTGAATTCTATGTTGTATAATGTTAGAAGTAAAACCTGACCTGAACTGCATTTGTGGTGCTGTGATTGGTGAGTTTGCAGGTGAAGAAGGGTCACAAGATCTTTGTCCATGCAGCAGCAGGTGGGGTAGGATCCCTGCTTGTACAGTGGGCAAAAGCCTTGGGAGCAACTGTAATTGCTGCTGTATCCAATGAGGAGAAAGCTGCCCAGGCCAAAGAGGATGGTGCTGACCATGTCATTATCTACTCACAACAAAATTTTGTGGATAGAGTGAAAGAGATCACAGAAGGTGCTGGTGTTGATGTTGTTTATGATGCTGTTGGCAAGGACACTCTTCTGGTCAGCTTTCCAACTACAACTCTGTACTTGATATTGCATTTAGCACTAATTATCTCCTTTTGCCCAGTACTCAAGGCTTTACAGCACATAGCCTAGGTACATGCCAGGAATGCTTTAAGGACTAGGTAATGGCAATTGTTTGCTATCCCATTATCAATCAGGATGAACAAACCATCCAGCATTCACCAAGGGTTGGCAAGCAACTTTTAACAGATCAATGGTGGGTTTTAGGACAAAACACTTTAGCATAAGGAAGATTCATAATTCCATTACTAGTTAGACATCAGCACAAGCCATACTCTGGTATCTAAACCTGACAAGCCATACCATGGCAGGTTGTCAAATGTGTGGCATTCCATTTCCCTCATCTGGAGACCCTGGGGAACTGGTGCTTGAAAATTTCCTGATTGCAAATTTCCATGTTCTCCAATGGGTTCTGCTAGTGTGGCAACTCAGAAGAGATTGTAAATTCAAAGTTTGATATGTTAGACAGCCTCTTGTTGAGTCCTGTAGAGATAGTTCAAGAAAGATGCTGATAGAATTACTGTAAATTTGTTTATACAGGGATCACTGGAGTGCCTTGGTCTCCGGGGCTACCTTGTGAACTATGGACAGGCATCAGGTCCACCTGACCCACTGCCAATTTCAGCTTTGCAACCGAAATCTCTTTTCTTGACAAGACCATCACTGTTCCATTATGTTAGAATTCGAGAAGAGCTACTTGAGGCAGCAGGGGAGCTTTTTGCTGCAGTGGCAACAGGCATCATTAAGATTCGGACAAACCATATCTACCGACTCTCAGAGGCAGCAAAAGCCCATGCGGATCTTGAGGGTCGTAAGACAATGGGGTCTTGTGTTCTCATCCCTGACTCATACCATTCCCCATAGAAAAGTGAGGTGACAACCTGATAGAGAGTCAGTGAGAGCTTGAGAAAGCAATATCATCAGATGCATCTATGCTATTGCATGAAAGAATGTGCATGAAGTTGAATTTTCAAGTTGTCTATATGTATCTCCAGTGAGTCTTGAGTAGGATAGGGCCCTTGTGAGGCTGTGTGAGAAAGTGCCTGTAAGAAAATAGTGAGGAACAGGAAACACTTATCTGTTGGGTTCTAGTTCCCTAGCTAACTGCTGTGGTTAGCTCAGTTGCTGTGTTTACTACCTATTTACTAATAACCCCTAGCCATTACCTACTAACTATTACCTACATGCTTCTGTAGGAGGCACCTCTTGTCTTCTACAGGACCTATGTTTTCTGGATAGGTTAGCACGGTGGAACCCAACATCAACTCAGTTGAGGGTCATTCATCACTGAGTCATAACAGGCTTTCGATGGATAGTACCCTGGAAGTTGGTTCACTTTTGCCAGCAAAGTTTGTTGCAATGGTTGGTGTCACAAACTGTTAATAGAAAAGTTTCAGTGAAGATAACCCTTAACTGAGTTAAGACATGCTTTTTTTTTGGAATAAGGGAAGTTTTGTTAAGTTTGGAAAATCCTAAAATCCTCTGCTCTTTTTGACCTTCATGTCTCCTTTTGATTGACATGTGTCCTTAATGTAGCATAGTACTGAATGTTGGTACTTCTTCCCTTCAGGTTTCAAAAGAATTGTTCAGCTTGCAAGAGATTGGAATCATTGGGGATTGTCAATAAGGGTGGTTGGCATGTAATGTGAGGGTATTAACTACTTACATTTCACGCAATCATTGACAATCACTAGTGTTACCAGTTTCTTGCAACTTGAACAAGTTTTTTGGAAGTTTCATTGGAGGGAGGGGTACTAACATTTTGCACTGTGTTGTCTTAGTTAAAAGGACACATTGCAGTCAAGTGGGGTGATGTACCCTAATTACCAAAGTTCGATACAAACTCAATTATTCCAAATATTTGGCCATCTTTCATTGCTTTGGCTCTAAATAGTTGGAGAGGGATATGATTTCCTGGAGGTTCTTTAGATTGAAGATTTGTTCACCTTTTTAACACAGTATTGTAACTTGTTTCAACATTATAAGCATAATGTCTCCTTAATAGTAGGTTTCAGATTATTCCTACTCCTAGTATCTTACAAGCAACATATGTACCCACATCTAAGTAATAGGCCTAAGATTCCTTTGACTTGTATTGCCTTGTGACTAGCTTATGATAATGTTCATCTTGTAATCTCTGTTGCAAAAGGCTGGCAAGTGGACAGTTCCAAAATGTGGTGTAGTCATATGCTACCACCTTACCCTAGGCCCCATATTTGGGAGCTTATGGTTTTAATGCCCACAACCTTGGGCTTTACCCTCCCTTACACATAATAAGCTGGAAAGGGTTTTTTTCATATGCAATCAAACATATCATTAAGGAATAATGCTAATTCAAGACTATTTGTTCCATCTTAAAATCCTAGTAGCATGGACCAAGAAAAATTTGCCAGCTGAAAATACAAATAACATGGATCATAGATAAGATCCTTGCCCAAGCGGGTTTTTTGGCATACAAATAACATGGGTCATATAAAATGGTACCTGCCCAAGTCAAGAAAAAAGGAGTTTTTTTGCATACAAATAACATGGGTCATATAAAATGATCCCTGCCCAAGTCAAGAAAAAAGGAGTTCTTTTGCATACAAATAACATGGAACATAGCTAAAGGTCCCTGCCCAAGTCAAGAAAAAAGGCGGTTTTTTGCATACAAATAACACGGATCATAGATAATAGTCGCTGCCCAAGTCGAGAAAAACAGGAGTTTTTTTCTTTGCCAACTTGTAGATTTCCTTATTGGCAAGGATATTTGGCAAACCCTAAACTCCACACCCAAGGATCAGACAAAAGTTATGACATCCGTTGGCTCAGAGTTTTTAATTTGATCCCACATTTTGAGGAGTATTCACAAGAGTTGCTGTGAACTGTGAGTTCAATTTTAGAGATGAAACATCTCCCTACGAAGTTAATTGAAGCCACTTCGAAGTTTGAACTTGTCATAAGGGCAGAGCCATTTGGCAACGAGCCGCTTGTTTTCTTTTTGGGTACCTATCTCCGGCTATATTTTTGTTTTTCGGAATATTTTCTGTTTTCTTTTTTTGGGTGGGAGAGGGGGCGGGGGGGTATTCTTCTTAATTGCTGGTTGTGTACATGGGCAAAACATAAGTGACAAAACAAATGGATGCTAAAACAGAGCCAAATGCTTTCTTCACTTCACCCTCTTGGACGATGTAGTCCTCTTCAAAAATTTCGTACTCCTTGCTATCGAAGCGTCTCTCAAAAATGGCTGTCAAATCTTTTGCCAAAATGGTTTTAGCAACGTCCTCGCTTGCATGGCCAGAGTACTCAGCTGCATAGCCTCCGATGTGAAATTTGTCCTCTTTCCTCCGAATCTAACACATCTCACCCACCAATACACACATCAACATAATATTTGCATGAAACTTGCCCTTCTTCCTCCAAACCAGATTGTCAGAAATCTATCAACAAGAAGAAATCTCTCTCTCTCAATAAGCAGAAGAAGAAGGAAAAGTCTTTCCAAGATTGTCCGAAATCTCTCAAGGAGCAGGAGCAGAAGAAGAAATCTCTCAAATAACGTCAGAAATCTCTCAAGGAGGAGAAGGAGCAGAAGAAAGAAGAAGTCTCTCAAAGATTGTTAGAGATCTCTCAAGAAGGAGAAGCAGAAGAATAAATCTCTCAAATAATGTCAAGACATCTCTCTCACAAGAACCAGAAGCAGACGAGGAAGTATCAAAAAGATTGTCAGAAATCCCTCAAGAAGTAGAAGAAGCTTAAGAAGAACAAGAACGGGAGAAGGAAGAAGATGACCAAGAAGAATGTGAAATGACCTGCATCCGGCCTACTCCTGCAGTTATACGATCGCCCTTCACACCCTGCATTCTGGCCATGATAGATTCCATGACTGCCCCGTGCCAGAAAGGTTTGGCCTCTTCCAATGTCACAGTTTCCGCCTCTGGTGGGATCACTGATGAGTACTGGGTTATGTTCAGGTCTTGAATTCCTGTTTCAACCAAATCTTCCCCTCATCATCATCATCATCATCTTCTTCTTCTTCGTGATAGATACAAACATCAGCACTTCGTGAAAGGGAGTTTCATATGAGCTTCAGAGTACACTTGAGAAGAGTCCCATTGGAGTTTGAGAAAAATCGGAACAATCACACATACCTGCATCTTCAAGAGCAAGATCATAGGAACCTGTCTCCCAAGGATCCGAGCCGTCTCCCTGATCCGTCTCTCCGAATCCTTTCACCAAGAAATAGTGCTTGGGAATGCGTGTCCCGAACACGATGCCATGCCCGCCAAGGACAAGCTCCGAGACGCTCGACTTCATATTGCTGCTATCGTCCGTCGGGTCTATATGCTTTAACCCCAGCCTGGACGGAAGCTTCGGAGCTGCGCCGTTCGGGTGATGCGCAACATGAGAAGAAGACTTCCGATTCTCTTTGGCGAGGTGGTTGGACTGATGACTACGGATGGTGACAAGAACAGCGCTCCTCTTCTTCTTCTCCTTCAACATCTCCACAGGTCCCAGCTTCTTACGTACGGTGTTGGAAAATGCTGCTGCTACGGATGCAAGCTGTGTAGCAGCTGTTGTTCCTACCACACTGCAATTGCTTTGTGCAGGAGTGATCATAACAGAAGAAGCTACAGTAGCAGTAGTAGGATCAGTAGGCTTTCCATGACTTCCAAAACGCAGAACGTCGCGGTGACCCGTAAACTGTCCCGCTGTCTGCAATGTGATGGTCGCCATTGATCGTCGAGGTGATGATCCAAGCAAGCTCGATTTTTTCCAAACCAAAAAAAATCACTCCACGTCCAGCTGATATAAGAAACTAAAGCCTGGGACACAAAAGAATTTCAAAGGGGCTACGTCGATTATGCAAAAACCTACTTTAGAAGATCAAGGCAAGAAACTGAAAAACTTCGAGCTTGAGAATTTCAAAAGGGGTTACGTCTATTTTGCAAAAACGCACGTAAGATGATCGAGACAAAAGAAAAACTAAAGCTTGAGATTGAAGAATTTCAAAGGGTGGCGCTACTACGTCGATTATGCAAAAACCTACATCGGACTATCGAGGCAAGAAGAAACTCCTTTTTTCTTTGCGAATAATTAGGTACCCGATTCGTGCCTGCGACTTGTGGATTCAGAAGCTCACCATCTGTGTCTGTCTGTGTGAGTCATGTTCTGGATTTTGTAGTTTTTTCAGAAAAGGCTTTCTTTTGAGAAAGCAGCAACATAACCACATTCTTCTTCCCCTCCTCGTCTGCATACAAGATTTGGTTGGCCACATGGGTAACTAGAACTGGACCCCTGGTCTGCATAGAACAGAAACCGACGGGTGCTCGATGCGCTGTTACTTACATGCGCCATCGAGCTGCAGAATCGCACTATCTTCGTGGACTGGTAATCAAAGGGATGGCAAGTGCCACCAACACCTTACATGTGTCGGAGCACTAGTGTTTTTTTTTTGTGGCAATTTTTTTTTTGTAAGTGGTGATCATCCATCAGTGTTAAACTTTGAAGGGTGGGTCAACCTTTGTTATTGACCTTGCCAACCAAGGCAAGGTTATTAAGTTCAGATTCATTATAGAGTATAGTAGCTTAAAGGATTTTGGCCCCTAGGTAGGTAATAGGTTTATTCTTATATGAGGAATTTTGTAAGATGATAATTTTGGCTTGTGTTGAAACTTGAGATTAGTTATAGAGTTATAATGTCTTGAAGGATTTTGATTTCTTGTAGAGGAATTTTTTTAATATTATATATTTTTGCATGGTGAAATATTTAAATTTTCATAATTCTTCTTTTGCCTTAAGATACTTTTTAATGTAAATGGCAAGGCCACAATGTGACACACCCACCCCTTGTTGGTGAAGGTCTCTAATTTTTTGCGCTTCATGCTGAAGGATTGTCAAATTCATAGCCCTTCATCATTTTTTTCTATGTCCATGCAATGAACATGTCTAGGATATCAAATCATGATCAATAAGGAAAAAAATGTTGAAGATTAATATGCTCACAACTTGGTCATTAGGGAGACCTAGATTAATTAGGATTAATAGGAAGCTTATTAAGAAACTTCTTACATTATGCAAACAATGGTTTTACGATGGTTTTAGTTCTGATCTAGAGTTCTGATCTAAACTCCAATTAGTTAATGTCTATTTTTAATGTTGCCAATGAGCCTTATATTCTCTTTTGCTTTTGTTTCTTCGAACTGTTTTATTCCCAATAGTGATTTCTATGAGAACTGTTTTTATCATGGTATCAGAGTAGTAACAGCCTGACAAGGTTTTCTTTTTCTTTTCTCATATCTGGTGATTGCCAGACAGGAAGAAGACTGAGCTTTTATTTTTGCATTGATTGTTGGTTAAAATAATTTTTCTTTAGTTGTGTTGACGAGATATTTGAAGAAAATCAGGAGGTTGAAAGTTCATCTAGTTCTACTAGTTCCCAAACCACTCGAGGTGATATAGCAAGGATGGGTATGGTTGGTAGGATAGTAGGAACCTCACAAAACGTTGTTATCAAGTCGACAAAGAAAGACAACCAACATTCCAGAAATTTATCACCTCAAGGGTACATCAAATTATGAACTGTGGGCACATCTTGTCAAACACATGCTTTCAAAGGATGCTTATTTACTTCATGTGTGATGCCTCATTCTGCCCCCATGACTACAATAGAGGCAATTGCAAGGTTTAGAATTCAAAATTATTTTCACAACAATGCCAAGAATCATGTCTTGAAGTTTTTGAATTGATATTCTAATCCACATGTGTGTTGGACAACATTAAAGGGTCCTTTTAAAGATGATAGTGGTCCTAGACATACTTACTTCATAGATGAGTTCTTTAATTTTAGAAAGATTGAATATACCCATGGATGCATACTTCATTGAAGTGAAGAATGTAGCCAAAAAGATGAAAGCGGTTAAAGTTGGATCGCCAAAGGACATCATGGTTTACTACATTATCAAAAATTTGTAGAAGGAATATAATGTGTTTCGTGAAGTGTAGCAAGACAAGCAACAACTTCCCACTTACGAGAAGCTAAAGTCAAAGCTATTGTAGGAGTTAATTCTCAATTCCAAGGATATTGAAGATCAAGGAGGAGAGGCTTCGACTGTGGGAGGAAAGAAAAACTTTTATGACCAAGGCCAATGTTATCCTTCTTGGCCTAACTCTAACCAATCATTTGGTGGGTCATGTTATGGACATTAGGGAGGTCCAAGCAACACATTTGGTCAATCTTCCAACTATGGGAGGCTTTTTCACCAACCACCAAATTACAATGGTGGGACACCTTAAGGGTGTTCCAACCACAAGGTACAAAGTAGCCAAGGCCAAATAATTGCAATTTACTGCGGAAGTGAAGGTCATCTAGAATGTGAATGCGATATCAAGGCAATGATTGACCACATGAAAGAACTTGAGTTTTGACTTTATGAGAAGAAAAAAAAAGATGTTATAAAATAAGTTCATGTGATCAACAAAACCCCTAGATGAGCCACCCAAAGGGGAGGAGGAATACGTTTACTTGGACTGCAATGTTGAGGCATGCATGTTATAAGCCAATAGTTGTTCCTTCAATGCATATGATTATCAATAGGGGGAATGCACAACAAAATTAATCAAGCTATAACTTTCATTTGATTCAACCTTGGTAGTTGAATTCAGCTTGGTGGAATCACCAACATGGTAATAGACAGCTTGGTACCTTGATTCAAGTGCTACTCACCACATGAGTGGCAATCCAATAGTTTTTACTTTGTTTTTTAAAACAAATAGCAACAATTTATGTTTAGTTGGTGAACAAAGGCATATTGTCACCAACATTGGGAATGTTGACTTCCAATTTCCTTTGTGGAGTTACATTGTGGTTTTGTGTAATATCCTTCACAACATTTGTGAGATCATTGGGACCATATTGAAATTGGTACCTACAAACAACTAATCAACCAATTTTGTGTAATTTATGAACATACATTGCATTACAAAACAAAAAATTAATCACATATTTCATGTTTACAAAATAGTAAAATTAATTCATTAGATGGTGAACATCACATCTAAACATGTATAATATGTATGCAAATCTTGGTGCATAAATGTAATAGAGGTTAAAATTTGAACCTTGAAAACTCAAAAACACTATCTATTCATGATTGTTGCAAATCATTGTCAAGGTGGATGTTGTGTTTTTTGCAAAGAAAGTGACATTGTCTGCCATCTATGAAATCAAGCACTCGAGTTGTGGGGATGAATGTAACCTCAACAAGGCGAGGGCCTTGTTGCATCCCAATGTGTTGAATGGCAACTTCCCACATCAAATCTTCATGACCAAAAGGCCATATGGTGGTGTTTGAACTACATTTTCTAATGCTTGCAATTCAGCTTGATAGCCATGTTCATACAAGGGCAATTGCCCTTCCATGTCTATAAAAACCATTGTAAAAAAATTAGTTTCTATGCACCTTACATTCAAATTGTGAAAATCAACATACAATGAATTAAAAAATCATAATTATTTGATTTACATAAAATTAGGTCACAATGACATGTGAAAATTTTATAAAAATGTCAAAAGTGTGCTCCAAAGCACCCTTGGAATAACACAAGAAGATCATGTGAAAATGAAATTCATGTCAAATTTGATATGCAAAAGCTTGAAAAATGTGACCCCAAACCTTAATTTGCAAAATAATCTTCATTGGAAGTTCAACATATATTTATAATAGACTAACAAATGCAAATATTAACTATTTAAAGTAAAAAAATGGTAGGAAATGTGTAATACATGTCAATTTTTCCCATATGTAGAATTTTTTTTCTCAAGTGTCAAATACTAGTAATACACTCAATGTATTACTCACACCACATGTTAGTAACATAGTGGTGCATTTCAATTATACTTATTTATTTTTTACTTTACCCATACACTTTGAAATGTGGCAACTTCTTGTCCATTAATTTTGAAAAAATTCCCGCTCTTTCTATGTTTAAATAGGCTATAAAAATTTTAATGTATCAATTGATCATTAATGTATTAACAAATCTTTTGGGTATTAATAGCACATGGTTAATAATAGTTAGTTATAATATAAAAATTGATGGTAAATGTATATTAGGTGTCAATTTTCATATGTAAAGTTTATTTCTCAAGTGTGAAAATATGTTTATAATACATGTTCAATGTATTGCTCACATCACATCTTACTAATTAGCAGCATAGTGGTGGATTTCGATTGAATTAATTATTTTTGACTTTACCTATACACTTTGAAATTTGGCAACCTCTTGTCCATTTATTTTAAAAAACTTCTTGCTCTTTCTATGTTTAGATAGGTTGGAAAATGTTTAATGTATCAAAATGTTTTTAGTGTATCAATACATCATTAATGTAGTGATAAATCTTTAGTCTATCATTGACATATGGTTAATAATAATTAATTAAGATTGAAAAATAATTGTAAATGTATATCATGTGTCAAATTTTCATATGTAAGGTTTATTTATTAGGTGTGAAAATATGTTTATGATACACTCAATGTATTGTTCACATCACATCTTGATAGTAGATTAATGGTTTAAAACAAAATTAACAATTGTTTTACCTTACTTATAAACTTGGAAATGTGGCAACCTTTTGTCCATTTAATTAAAAAAGATCTCGCTTTTTATGTTTAAAGGGGTTGAATAAGTCTTAATGTATCAACACATCATTAATGTGTTGATAAAATTTTAATGCATCAGTGACATATGGTTAATAATAATTAGTTATTACTAAAAAATGAGTAAATGTATTCTAAATGTCAAATTTTCACATGTAAGGTTTATTTCTCAAGTATGAAAATATGCTTATAATGCATTCAATGTATTGCTCACATCACATCTTGATAGTAGATTAATGGTTTTTAATGAAATTAATAGTTGTTTTACCTTACTATTAAACTTGGAAATGTGACAACCTTTTGTCCATCTATTTTGAAAAATTATTTTTTTTAAAAATGTTTGAGGGGTTGAAAAACCTTAATGTATCAAAAGATTATCAAGTTATCAACACATCATTAATGTGTCAATAAAATTTTAATGTATCAGTGACATGGTTAATAATAATTGAAAAATGAGTAAATGTATCTAAGTGTAGGGTTTATTTTTCAAATGTGAAAATATGTTTATGATACATTCAATGTATTGCCCACATCACATCTTAATAGTAGATTATGGGTTTTTTTATTAAATTAACAATTGTTTTACCTGACCTATAAACTTAAAAATTTGGCCACCTCTTGTCCATCTATTTTGAAAATTTTCTTGTTTTTTCTATGTTTAGATGGGTTGAAAAATCCTTAATGTATCAATAAATCCTTGGTGTATCAAAAACATATGGTAAATTATAATTAGTTATGATTAAAAATGGTGTTAATTGTATGTCGGGTTTCAAGTTTTCATATGTAACCATTTATTTCTCAAGTGTGAAATATTAGTAATACATTCAATGTATTGTTCACACATGTGTCAACTAAAAATTGATGATTTGATACTAAATTAACAATTACTTTACCTTACCCATAAACTTGGAAATATGATAGTATCTTATCCATGTATTTTCAAATTTTAATGTATTTATTTTTTTGATACATTAACAATTATAGTATAGTAAACAAACATTTAGATGTTCATCTATAAAGTTTTTTAATGCATGTAGTCATTTTGAAAATTTCCCCACCCTTCCTTACACGATACATATGTACCATAGGATTTATGTTGATATAACATGATGCATGATGAAATAATGCATGATGGAATATGATGCATTAATACATTGTCATTTTGATACACAACAAAGTAAAAACAATTTACTAGTACTCCCTGGAATATTTATTATTGAATAAAAATATGATTTTACTAACAATTACCTTGTTTTTACTCACATGCACACATTTTCACTCTTGGGCAAGATGCCCTTGACTTCAAAAAGGTACTAATGTAGGCACTTGCCATCAAAACTTGATGATTATTTTATGCTAACGCATGTTTTGTTGTCCTAGAGCAGTATAAACTCACAATCTTTCAACATAAAAAGAAGATTCCTACCAATACCCTACTTCTAAGCACATAAAAAAGAGCATTGTTGTTTTTTAAATTTATGTTATAATTAACCTTGCAATACTAAAATCTTGTGATAAAACTAGGGAGCTCCGTCACATTCATTCATGTGCAAAGCACTAGACAGAGCTCAACACCTCCACAATGTATTTTTGGACCTACACCTTAAAAAATTCCCACATATAAAAAGTTGCTCTTCATTTGCAAGTTTACTTTTTAAATGGCCCTTCATAATGAACAGGTTCATTATTTTGCTTTCCCTTCTTTTGTAAATTTGTTTCTCCCCGATTTGGGGACATTTTTGCAAGGTGAAGGTTGTTGCAACCTTCAAAATCCAACACTAGTACATAAGAAGATGTAAAAAAAGTCAGCCATCATCCCTAGGAAGATTTAGCTAAATCATGCTACAAATGCCATATGAAATACAAAACTTTAATCATCCTTAGATATATTTGGCTAAGTACACACTGAGAACCAAATATAGAAATCTCACTTTTGGTAATTCAAAACCTCCAAAATCACTTCATTTTGGAATTTTGGATTCACTTTGTGACAAAATTTAAGCTATTGTGCACTTACGTGTGTGGGGGGCTCCTGTACATCGTTCTTATCCATTTGAATTGTACACGCAGGTCTGGCAATCGACTTATCAGATGTGTGCTCCATCGCCAGATCCTGGCATCAATTCCCAAAACGCCCAACCTCACTCGCATTTGCCAGCAGCAGCAAATTTTATGTAGACTTTGTATTAGGGAATGGGCAAGATCCATGCCTCTTTGGTAAGGCTGCACACGAGCCTGGTTCTTATCCATTTGTATATGGTACACCATAGTCTGACAACAGACTTATCATCATACGTGTGCTGTGTGCTTTGTCTCCAGATCATAACATCAATCCCGAAAACACCCAACCCGCTACTACACCTGCCAGTAGCAACAATATTTCTCATCTTCTGTTTGATCTGGAGGACTCCAGATGTCCAGACTCCAGACCTCTCTCTCCACATCAAATGCATGAAAAGTGTTGGAACCTTTGGAAATTGGAACGATAAATGAACAGTATGGGGTGTTCCTTTCTGTACACGCATTCAAACTGAGTAACACAATCTTTTCAAATCTGAGAAAGGTGAAGGTGCTAGAGTTGGCAATCTTGCAGATAGTGGCATATGTACCAGCGAGTACACTGGTGACTACCTATGAAATGTAGGGAATTGTCTGGGCATGGTGGGCAATGAATGTAGACACAACCAAGTGAGTATCCAAAAGCTTGAGGACCCCAGCAGTTCCTTCCCAAGCCTAAAAACTTGAGGCTCGAAAGCTCTCAGCCTAGTGAAGAAGATCTCAGACTTGCGATGCTTCTGGATATTCTGAACTTACCACTCTTGCTGTAAGATGGGAGATCCAACTCTCAGATGTTCCATTGATGATACACTTTGTACTTGGGTGGTACATTCAGAACATCGAGCTCACAAACTATTTCACCCTTTGTGATGCCTAAAGAGGAGATCACTAAGACTGGGGGAGGGACCTTCAACATCTAGCGTCTGCCTAAGTATGGAAAAAATTGCAAACATGTCACAACAGCTCCGAAATGTCTAATTAAACACTTAATGAATGAGGTACCTCTGGGCTCTTAAGTGTTTGAGGGCAGAGGAACCAGTGTGTTAACCCAAGTTCCATGAGGGCCGAGGGAAGAAGCCTTCTGCAGTGTATAGCATTTAAAAATTTCTAAACAGATGTTTGTTCCAAAACTGGAAGAGTCTTAATTCATGATTTACCTCTTGTTTTGTGCTGGGCATTCATGAAATAATGGGCCAAGATGAGGCGTTTGGGAATGCCTCCACAATGCAGCATTACCCCTACACATCAAAGCACATAGACAAGTTTCCTATTGTACTGGGAGGACAACTCAGATTTGTGAATAATGCCACTTAGTAGATGTAAAAGGCCTCTTGTAAGAAGAAGGTTCCTCCAACTCCTAAGTTACTACCTCCTGTTTTCATATGTTTAGGCTCATCATAATTATGTTTACTTGGTGCCTTATGATTGGTAAGGCCAACAGGTGGAGCAAATTCGTCAATTGCAAGACTGAACTCAACTACCACTTCATCCTAGCTCCTTATTTCAGAAATCCACCCTGTTGCAATATCTTACACATAAATACCATCATTCGTTAAGGTTATCCTTACTTTGGGTTTGACTTCAATTCTCACTATACTTACTCATTTGCCTTATTGAGCTCACTTAGTTCACCAAAGTGAGATCATTTTTCAAAATTGAGGATGAACAACCAAGTGGTTACCATAAGATTCTATTCTAATCACATTACAAGCTACCTAGGTTACTACCACATAAGTTAGGGGATACCTAGGGTAAGAGGTCAAGTAAGTTAGGACTTGTCTAAGGATTGTCTATGGTGGATGTTTGCAAATTAAAATGTTCATTTTTTTAATGTCATTCCATTATTTTTTTGGCATCCTTATGGATTAAAATGTGTCTCATGTCAAATATTTATTTTTATGAAAAAAAATCAATCATACAATTCTTATATAATATATTCTGATACAAAAATCAAACTGTTTGAAACGAAAAGTTTTTTATCAAATGAAAGACTTTTAATCTCAAACAAGTTGCAAAATCACAATCATTATAGAAGTTAAAAATAAACTCATTATAACAACTATAGTTTGTAATGGAATAACTTACATGAACTTTTCAAAAAAGTGAACCTTGATTGCAATTCAAAATGAAGTCCTTTAAACCATTTGAAAATCACATGAAAGCTTTGATGGACTTTTAATGACACCAAAAATTAACAAAAACATCAAAATTTCTCATGTCATGATTTTGTGGAATTAAGGAAAAATATTTCACAATATTGTAACCTAGGTTATACTACATGGTAAGCATTCATCTAAAAAAGCTCTTAAATATCCCATAACCTAAGTAGCCTTTTATGTAAATTCCTATGTAGCCCTTAGGTATAGCACGTAACCTAATGAGGCCCATAGGTAACATTTCAAGGTAGAACTTTGGGTAGGCCTTATGTAACCCCCTATGTGGGCTTTTGATAGCCCCTAAGTAATCCCTATGTAGGTTGTATGTAACTCATTAAATAGTCCTTGGGTATCCCATAACCTAGATAAACCCCTAGATGTTTTTAAAAATAGTCCTTAATTAACCCCATAAGTAAGGTTTATGTACCCCTAAGTAACCCTTAAGTATCCCATAACCTAAACAGGCCTTTAGATGTCTTCCTCAATAATCCCCAAGTAGCCCCCCTAGGTAGGTTTGTGTATCCCCTAAGTAGTCCTTAGGTATTTCATAATCAAGGTAAGCACCTAAATGTTTCCCTAGGTGGTCCCTAAGTAGCTCTTTAAATAAACCTTATGTAACATTATGTATGCTTTTGATAGCTCCTATCCTATATAGCACCTAGGTAGACCTATGTAACCCCCTCTTTTCACTCTGAATTATCCTTAGGTAACTCTCTAAGTAACTACTAGGTGCCTTTTAACCAAAAACATTTTAAACTAATTCTTTAGGTAGGCTTTATGTAATCCCCTAAGTCTTCCTTCAGCATCTTATAACTTAAGTAGGTGTGTACATAGACAAAGGCCAAATTTTTTTTTAAAAAAAACACACTCAATTTATCCTAGGTTAAGGAAGGTTGGGGAGGAAATTTGAGTTTAGTCCTTTGTTATTTTCTTTTGGCATAGTCTCATCTTGCATTTTGGCTACCATCCTCAATCTCATTGAAACCCAAGGTTTTACTCCTGGGTTTTACTCTCTTTGCAAATAACTTTATTGTCAATCTTGTTTGGAGCAAATAAAAAATAAAAAATAGTGGAACTCCTCCGCCCACAAGATTGTTTGAGGCTTGTTGAGAACAAATGCAATTTTGCTGTAGTTGGAAACAAATTGGCTTCTTCTCCACCCAAGCAGGAACATACATAGGGCCAAGTAGGTGGCTTTTAAGGTTAAGTGACAGAACATTGGTATATAGATTGATACTAGTAGTCCTGGTATTAAAGAACCCACCAAGACTATAATGACCTGAGGCAATAAATATCGCCTGATAGGGACCTACGGACATGAGATAATACCCACCTCATACCAATACATGCTGGGTAGTGACTAAGGACTTGAAGCAATCTTAGCTCGTTCCAATACATGCTGGGTAGGGACTAAGAAGAGAAACACTATATATATAAATCAAGGATGGGAACCCATCCATCAAAAGTACAAGGCAAATGAGAGCACAAGTAGACACCCTCCAAATAAAAACAAAAGCAAGCAATCAATCCCAAAAAAAAAAACCCTATGCAAATAGGATTCATGAATATGAAATGATGATCAATGATAACAAAGAAGACTTAAAACAAAAAAGTTGTCATTTGTCACAAATCAATTAGTGACGAAGGTGTCCTAATCAACCAAAAACAAAAAACCCCCTATGAAAATAGGACCCATGATTACAAAATGAGGATCAACTATAACAAAAAAAACCTAAGACAAAAAAGTTGTTATTTGTCACAAATGGATTAGTGATGAAGGTGCCTTAATCAACCCCCCGCCCCCAAAACACGCCCTATGCAAATAAGACTCATGATTACGAAATGACAATCAATGATAAAATTTTAAAAACCTAAGACAAAAAAGTTGTCATCTGTCACTAATCAATTAGTGATGAAGATGCCCTAGATATGACGAAAAAAGAAGACAAGAAACTCCGACCAAATGCAACAGCCAACTGAAAAATCGCTATGGCTTGCGCACGGTTGCAGGGACCGAGGACTTGAAGCACATCAGCCTCATACCATATCTATACCAATCTCAATACCACGTGTACATATAAACCTGCTTCATTCCAACCACAATACTGTAATCAGCCTTTGGACCCCAATACCAGGATTTGCTTATTTTCTTTCGTCTGTTGATTTGATGGCAGAATCATGGCTCAGTGACAAGCGAGTGTGATGGAGCTCCATAAAGCGAGCAGCCGTGAGGACTCTATTCCGTGCTTGCAGCCGTCGCAGGAGCATGGTGGTTGTCGAATGAAAGTGGAGGAGAATTGCAAGAGGGAGAGGGTAAAATGGAAGAGACGCAGGGAGGAGTGGAGTGGGTGTGTAACTGTCTCTTAGATGCGTATGAAGACAAATGGAAGTCCCTTGATTGTGGCAATTCCAGAAGGAGGCACTGAGAGGAGGCAGGACTCTCTTCTGGACCAAACCCTACTTGGCGAAACACACAGTTTTTCTTTTTGCTTGTCACAACTGCTCAGTGCTTTTTGCTCAGAATTCCAATTTGAAATTTGCCATTATTGATCTGTAGGTGGCATGCCATGTCTCAGCCCAAGGACGAGGACGAGGACGAGGGGACCACGGATCAAAACCCCCTTTTCAGTGCAGCAACAAAGTAGACCAGATGAAGAAGTTGAAAGGTGAAAGGCAGAGAAAGAGTGTCCTGAAGTGGCCACATTATTCAAGACTTGAATTCATATTGCAGGGTTCTTCTCAGAGGGACACATCCTCTCAAGGATATGGTATCCCTGGAGGAACAGATGCTGGCCATGTCTTTCCACCAGTGCTTGATCAGAGCTCTCTCAGCAGTGAAGCTGGATCTTTGGTTCCTGAAGGTGAGGACACAAAACAGCCCCCGACTTCTTTGCCTACAAGATTTCCAGCAACTTTTCCTTACAAGCTGCATATTGCATTTCATTTTTTGCTCTACTGCAGCAGTTCACATACATTTCTTCTGGTCCTCCAGAATCTGTGGAAGAAGAGAAATGGCAAGTTCAGGATGAGGAATTTGATATTGAGAAAGAAGATGACAACTCAAGTGAACTGCCCTTGCAAAAGCTCAGGCCTGCATATAGCCTGTTGGGCCCTATATCAAAAGTGCCAAGACCTCAAAGCACTTCCACCAAAGACAGAAGAGAGCAGCTCAGCACTTCCAATAAGAGCAACCCCGACATCGCGGCAAGCTTTCAATCTTTTGCAAATTCTATTTTGAAGTTAGAAGAGGCCAAATTAGAGATGCATCTAGACTCAGAACACTTGCTGGTTGAAAGAGAAGCCAGACAATTGGATTTGCAACTGAAGCACACAGAAATGCTACTGGATACCCAACTTGAGATTACAAAGCTTTTGACAACTCAAACATGGAAATGAAAGGCCAAGACTAGAAAACAAGACTGGAATCCTATGGTTTCAAATTGATGCTAACAAGGTTTCTACAAGCAGATAAATGATGAATTCAGACAGAGCATGAGTGGAGACAACTATATAGCCATAGAGAAAATGTAGCTGTAAAGAGTCAAAAGCAGCTGTGCTTCATTTGTATTCGTTTCATTTTGACATTCAGTTGCAGGGATGGGCTCATTTCTGAATTTTGCACTAGTCTGGAGAATGGTGCTGCTGAGTCCTCTCTTTTGGTGATTTCAAGTGCTCAACACAGACTTTCTGAGGAGTTTTTATTCTTGTATCTTGTCCCTGAAGAGAGAATCCATAAACTGGCCTCATCAATCCTGCTGGGTAAAATACCCATGAGTCAATCAGTAACTCCTGCAATCCATCAACCCACCACTCATGAAGAGTACCTAGTTTATACAAGCAGAACTGCCATCCACAAGTGTGTGATCCATAAAGACTTAACTGGCAGTTTGGCTTACTTGAAACTGAAAGCATGAAGGATCCAAAACTAAATTTTATTGGATTTAGATTTTGTAGGTTGGACAAATTCTTAGCAATCACAATATGGAACATCCAAACTACCTACACTTTCTGATCCTTATACAACTCACTAGAGTTCTTACACATATCAGGGCCTCTTAGACCACTTCAACTGGTGATGGGTATTTTCATTGGAAAAAGCTGAGTCCAATCTCCTTGCTTCTTTTGATTTCCAAACATACCCATCCAAACAGTATCTTTCCATAATAGAACTTGACTAAGGTTTGATCACCCTTTCTCTACTCTGCCAAAGAAGTTGATCAGACTCCACAAAGAGTCTTTAATCTGAAACAAATCCCAAATATTCTGCACAAAGTGTCCCCAATTAACACCATTTTGCAAAGTCAAGCTAAATTGCGAGAGAGGTCTTCTAATAAGGAACAACACCCACTCAGGTACAAGGCATTATTTCTTCCCTACAAAGAATTGAAAGATGTGTCAAGCATGAAGAAAACTTTGGGCAATGAGACCCTAGATGATATGTTGTAAGCTTCTCATTGCCACTATTAGCAAGATCTAGACAACGTTCTCTTGACATCTGGAACTCTAGGAGTGCAAATGAGGAGGAGAATCCCCTTTAAAAGATCACACAAGGCTCCCTTATCCTAACCCATTCACAAATCCCTCCTAGTGATTGGTAAACAAATACTAATCACCCATCTCAATGGGCCAACTAATCCTAATGGTTTCATATACAAGATGAATTTGTTTAGTGGGTGAGGCATTAACTAAAGAAGGTGCACATCTGGAGGTGCATTAATGGTTAGTTGTGTTCAATTTAATGACATTTTTTGTGCCTCTAACAACTTCAAATTCAAGTCAAAAGGTTTCAATTGTCTTGCATTTCTCATTAATTCATTTGAAGTCAAATTGAATTATAGTATTAGATCCAATTGAAGAGCATTTACTAAAACATCTAAAGACTAATCATCTCTCAAGTCCTCTTCTTATGTAACATTTCTTTGATCAATATACATGGAAACAATACATGTTGAGATGTCTTGGGGAAAAATATCTTCAAAATCTATTTGTTTGGCAATCATTTTTCTTGAAGTCATAATGGACAACAATTGGAGATTTGTTGTTGGGTTGTCGTTTTCATATTCATAGTCCAATGTGTAGTCTAAAGAGGTACAAATTTCAAAACCAAACATTGTAAATATAGCACTACCTCTTTTGCAAGCAAGAGGGGACCCACTAATTCTAGATGTTTCAAATTTGTGAGGAAGTGGTGTGGATGACAACCTTGCAAGTGTTGTTCCAAAAGGGCTAATTTTTTCACTCATGCATTTTATAATTGCATCATCATTGAAACACATTTGCCTTGGGTTAAGTACTAAAACAAACATGTCTACTTTCAACCATCAAATTGCCAAAATAATATCATACATATCTACAATTTTGCCACTAACTTCAATCTCAAAGATAGTCCTTATAGAAGTAGGTTGGCAAAACTCATTTGTTGCATCAATATTATTGAGTTTTCATATTAATCATTTAGGAAGTTGCAAACTATGATGTCCTTAAATGTACATCATAGGGTTATTCTTTTAGTACTACAATGAATTTAAATGGTTAACAACATTATTTAATAGGTAATATTATAATGAAGTAAATTATTATTCCAATAGACCTCCATTGAATCACAATCAAATTGTTTGACTAAACCAAATGAGGTATTTTTAAAGTTTCATAAATCAAATGTCACAATCCATACAAAACTCATAAATGGAATCCTAATTCTCATCGTTATCATATAATCATACGGATTTCTTTTTCAAAATTCATGTGAATGATTACTTAATTAAAATTGTGATTTAAGATGTTATTTGCAGAAATCAAGAAACATGATGGACTTTTAAAGGTTGCAAAATTCTTTGATTTTAGAAAGTTATTTCAGAAAATAAATTTTAATAATTTTTGCAACCTTGTCATTTCATTGTATTTTATATAATGTAAATGAAATTTAACTATCTTGTATTAGTTGGAAAAAATAAACTTTGGTTTTTCAAATGTGATAATGAAAGGGTGATATTTGTGGGATAATTTTTTTAGTGTTAAAATTTGGTCAAAATGGACTCCTACTATGCCAAAAATGAGCCACTCTAGCTTGCAATTACCCATTTACTATCTTTGATTGTGCATGTTTTCTTTTATCAAACAAAATATAATCCACAAAAGGAATTCAACACAAGGTAGGTTCATTAAGCAATTGACAATCACATCAAGCTCATTGTGGTCCAAGATGTGAAGTTCATTCCTACTCATGGCAAATATAAATCTTACATGGGTAAATTGTCCAAAGAAATTGGCAATGTACCCTAAAGTTTTATCATACCACAAGAAATAATAGAAAATATGATATATTTTAATATATTCTATCAAAAGAGGTCCAAACATAAATATGCATTTCAATAATTTTGCTACATCCTTTGGAATCCAATGAAGGTTTTCTACATTGACCAAAAGAAATCACATCCATACATAAAAGAAGATTCGTTAACATCTAGTGCAACAAGTAATATTACAACTCATTTACCGTTTCATATCATAAAACCCTCCCCATCAACATTATAAAACTTGTCAATGTCAACCAAGAATTCAACCAAATCATGTACCCATTTTGAAGGACTTATGGGCTACCACTCTAAAAATCCAACACCACATGTTGTTTAAGAAGCATTATACATGCAAACCTTTGACACCATCACAAATTTTAGGGTCTTTAACCCATCATGCAAATAGTTGTTTACATAGCTCGTTGTAGAAACTTATGTGAATATTAGAAGTAAACAATGTGATCATAAACTTCGCAATCCAAATGCAAGGAATCAATGAACAAAAGTGCAAACTTGTGATGGCAACACCATTGAGTACACACCAATTGAATGGTGTCCATGTGATCTAGGTTTCATTAGTTGCAATCAAGTTTTCTTTTTATGTTGCAACCTTAGCCTTGGGTTAGCAACCAAGGCAAGGGCTTGCAAGAGTGCAGGACAAGAAGGAAGCTTGGGAAGGAAAACGTGGTGCCTAATGCACTAAGTCAAAAACACCAACTTAAAGTGGTGTATGTGGGGGAAACAAAACTTCAAAAGGAAGTTTGACTAACGAGCCATCATGATGAGTTTGCCAAGGAAATGAAACAAAACATTCAAAAGGGAATCAATTCACACTTCCACTTGTGTAATGGATTATTGTGGTATAAGCAAAATCAGCTCTATGTTCCAAAAGGGAGGCTAAGGGATGTGCTCTTGAAGGAATGTCATGATGGGCCCCTTGCGGGTCATCGTGGCACAAAATGCACCATAACATTCCTCAAGAAGTCCTACTATTGGCCTAATTTGAAAGACAATGTGGAGGAATATGTGAAGACTTGCTTGATTTGCCAACAAAATCAAACACTCAATAAGAAACAAGCAAGATTGTTGCGATCATTACTGATTTCTAAAGGGCGATGGGAAAGTGTGTCTATGGATTTCATGGTGAGCTTGCCACCATCAAGGGGATTTGATGCGATCATGGTGGTGGTGGATCGATTTAACAAGATGACACACTTCATCCCCACCAAGGAAAGTGTCACGGCCCAAAAGACGGGAAGGTTGTTTTTCACACACATGTTCAAACATCATGGCCTCCCAAAGGACATTGTGTCGGATCAAGACCCAAAGTTCACAAGCAAGTTTTGGCGAGCCTTGTGGAAGCGCATGGGGTCAGAGCTGAAGATGAGCACCTCATTCTGACCCCAAACGGATGGACAAACCGAGAGAGTGAACTTAATTATCCAACAATTCCTAAGGAATTATGTGACGATGAATCAACAAGATTGGGTGGACCATTTTGAGTTGGTCGAATTTTGTTACAACAATTCGGAACATTCAACAACCAGTTCCACCCCCTTTCAAATGGTGCTAAACAAATCACCAATTGTGCCTACAACTTGGGCCACACTGGGCAACCTCCAAATGATGCAAGTGAAGGAATGTCGATGGTCACACAACTTGATGAATAGAAGCAGCACTTATGAGAGATGGTTAAGGCCAATCTTGAGAAGGCGCATAAACGGTACAAAGATTTTGTGGACAGGTCCCAATGAGAAGTGAATTTTGAAAAAGGAGATGAAGTGTGGTTGAACATCAAAAATTTCCAACTACCAAAAGGAGCCACAAGTTTTTGGGTCCATATGCATGCCCATTCAAAGTGTAGAAAAGAAATTTCCCACATTTACAAACTAGATTTATCGGAAAACCTTAGAGTTCACCCCATGTTTCATGTTTCGTTTTTGATACTGGTCTCCCATGATGCCTCAAGGCCTAACTGAGAGCACAATTCAAGGCCCCCACCCGACTTCATTCATAATGAACCAAAATTTGAAATGGAGGTTATGTTCAAGTCAAGGTAACTAAGGGGGCGAGAGCGAGAGTACTTGGTCAAGGGGAAAGGATACCATCCAATAAAGGCATTTTGGGTGAATGAGTCGAATATGGAACATGCCCAATAAGCCATAAAAGAATTTCATAATAGACTAGCAAAGAAGCAAAATAAGCATAAAATGTGATGAGGACATCACCTTTCTTTTAATGGGGCAAGGAGTTACACAAATGTACCACATCATGTTGCAAGTGAAATAAAGGCTAAAAACTTTCAATATATTGCATCATGAACATAATGAGTATTACTAAAAGAATGGTCAAATGGCATGGACAAATGGAACTTTCTTGTGTAAGCCCAAATCAAAAGAGGAAGCAAACAAGGTGAGCTTGTGAGGAACGCACATGCTTAAAGTGCATCCCAAAGGGTTGGTTAGTAATGGCAACCAACGCGAGAAGCCATGACCCCATTTGCGTACTATAATCGCGTAGCTTGGGACTTAGGTTTTTGCAAAGCCTAAACATTGCTTTTCATACCTTGATAAACATACCTTTAGTTAGGCTTGATTGTTGTGATCAAGGCGCAAGGTTGGGAAAGGAGTCATGTCAAGTAACTTAGGTCAAGATTAGAATTGGTTTGTTCTACTAATGTCTCTCAAAATTTCAGCTCATTTGACTTCATAAAATGAGAGATCTTGCTACTTCCTTGAAGTCACCTAAAAAACTGGGACCTAAACACAAAATGACTTACAACTCGCTCTTAACAACTCCAAACTCCTTGATATTTTGAGAGACACATAAGATATATGTTTTCTATATATCTTCAAAATTTCAGCTATATTGGTGACGACCACAAAGAATTATCAGTTTCAAAAGAAACTGACTTCAAAACTTAGGCTGAAACTTTAGATGCTTGAATCTCTCTTAACACAAATCCAAATGACTTGAAATTTCTCTCACATATTGAGTCCTTTATTATCTATAGGATCCCAAAGCTACAGATCCAAAAAAGCTCAAACAAAGGAGATATGACAAAAAAACCAAATCTGACACGGAATCTTCAGAAACTCATAACTCTCGCAAAACATATCCTTTTCTTCTGAAATTTTGAGAATAGAAGCGTCTTATAGTCTTCTACAATCTCTACAAGTTTCACTCCAAGATGTTCTCACAGTAAATCTAGATCTATATTTAAAGATCTGACTTACACAACTTTTGATATGTGGATCTCCTCTCACCTTTTTCTTTTCTTTTCTTTCTCTTCACTTCTTTCCTTTCCTCGTTTCTCTTTTGCACTTGACAAACTCCTATGATATTACTAAAGACTCTCAAACTCTAGTTCTAAAGATTTTCTAGCTCTATATCTCTTTCAACCTTCTCATCAAATAACCTAAGCTTTGATACCATGTTAACAAATAGGAGATCTACTCAAGTGCAAACATAAAACTTTATTGAAAGGAAACTATAACACGATGCTCACAACAAAAAACATAACATCAAGAACTCCTCAAGGCTCTTGTCACATGAAATACACAAACTTGTGTAATGAAGAAAAAAGAGACAAACCATCAACACCAAGGTATTTAACTACAAGACCAAACCATAAATAACCAAACAAATATAAGTAAAGAAAGTAACTCAACCTTGTGAAAGTAACCTAGTTACTTTCCTACTCCAGTAATTAATGAAACCTAACTAGTTGAGCTTGAATTCTTAACAGGAGGTTGTGAACCTCAAAAATGAAGTTGATAGATAAGAAGGAGTTAGGCTATTTGGTGAGGAGTTTCATACCCTAGGCCACATCTTTTTGTGCATTGAAAATGTGGGTGGTTTACAAGTGCAGAATGGACACATTGAACTTTGAATGGCTCTTACAAAATTGGCAAACATTGTTTTTATTCTAGTGTGTCAAAATCCTTTCTATAAAACCTCAAGCATTCCAAAGTTGTTAAGTTGACATATTCCCCTTTTTGATATCACAGTAATGTTGTTTGGTTTTTTCATGGGCTTGTTGATGGTGTTTACTGATTTTAATTTCTTTTGAATTGAATATGACAAATGGGGTCATTTCATAATGAACTTGGTTGGTTTTTTCATGTTCCATAAAAACTTATAATTTGATATGAATTGTACTGATTTACAAATGTCACCTAAATGTATAAATGTTTTAGGACCTTGAACCTTGATTGAATGTACATGATGCAATGAATAATATTTTTATGCATGTTTGTTGGTGGATACACCATTGGAATCAACAACAATAGCAATTGTTCAAGTATGTTGAATGCTAGTAATTGTGTAAGATTTTCTTCATGAGGGTGGGTGAAATTTTGTATGGTTTGCTTTTAGGTTGGGTGTGTCATGTTATGTAAGGATGGTGACAATTTTAGAGCATTGCCAAAGGCAACCAGAACTTGGGCATTAAGAAATAATATTCCTTTCTTAATTGGGTTAGATATTATTAAGGCTCTTCAAGGTGGAACAAGATCTTAACCATTTGAAAGTTTCAGAAACATCAACTTTTTTATATTGGATTGTTAGAATTTTGTGTATAGAGAGAGGTTGAATAATTTATTCCTTTGAAGTATGGGTTGAGAATCATGGAGTTGAATATTTGAAAATGCATGATTAATGTGGGTGGTGACCTTGTGTGGATGATTTATTGGAGCTATTGTTTAAAGTTTGAGTTACTAAATCATGGCAATGATTTCAAAGTTTGGAAAAAACAAAATCTAACAAAAGCTTGTCAAGATGTCTAATGATATTCACAAGGGACCTTCATCAAACAACTTATTAAAAGGACGATAACATTAGTTCCTTGTTATTATAACCATCAATAGAATATTATTGTGGGCAATCATTGTAACCATGACTTGCAATGACGTATTCCCATTGTGAGTTGAATAGGTTAGGTAGTGCATTCATCGAATGGTTGTCATAGAAACTTTCATGGGCCAAAAACATCCACACTTGCCCACAATGTTACTTGAATTTTTGTCATTAAATTTGAGTTATACGATTGTTGGTAGATGCCATATCAAGTGGATTAGAAAGTTGGTCCATCAAGGATGAAGACTAAAAATGGTGATGAAGAGATTTTTTGTGAAAATAGGAGAACTTAATTGATCATTATTTGGTGCAATAGAAGGTTGACATATTTATTCCCTCTTATGATGATCTTCTTGCATCCAAAGGTCACAACCATAAAATATTAGTAACCTTTCCAATGGCCTTAGATCCCTTTGTTACAATGCATAAAAAGAAGTTTAAATTTTTTTCCATGTCATACCCAATCGTTATTAATGCGAAATTGAATTTGCTTATATGTTTTTAACTTGCAAATTTCAGATTGATGATCATTATATTGGATTTTAATTGATGATTCTATATGTTGCATCTTAATTGATGATCATCCTAGTGAATTTCCATACACCAATGACACTTCATAATTGAGTATCTATCTGGATTCAAAATAACCTTGGTTTTATTGCAAAAAAATAATAAATATGTCACAATGAACTTTGTCTCTACTCTAGATTCACAATATCCTTGCTTTCCAAATAGAAGATTTGAGAAAATAGTAATAACAACTACATCTTTTTTGGGTTGAAACTTGAAATTAACATATGGGTGATTGCATGACATAAAAGACTGTAGAAATTTTTAGTAGGCTGCATGTCTAGGATCATTATTACATCATTTGAAAGAATTCAAAAATGATGAAAACCTACCAATTATCAATAAAACAAAGAACCCAACAAAGGGGGAGAAAAAGGTACAAGATGGAAGCACCCAAGTCTTAGCAAACTAATAATACTCCAAAGAGGGAAAATTGCAAGGGGAATGAAAAGAATCAAGTACGTGAACCCTCCCCCCCAATTGCAAGAAGCATATTAAAAAAGGGGAGGGGAGGATCACCCAAAAAAATGCCTAGCTTAAACGAACCTTCAACTATAATAATAACACACCTCAAAATAAAGGTTATTTATGCACGTTAAAATTGACACCCTCTGCATGTAAAATGAAGGCCAAATTTTAGTAACATTGAAATATGTTATTTTAAAGTCCCAAGGTTCCATTCCCCTTCCTAAGGTAGTCTCATTTTTTCATACCTAGATTTTGTGAAAAGTTTTGCCATTACTTCTTCCACAATGATTGTTGATGAAATACTATAATTCAAATATATTGGTGTAGCCAATGTCATTGGCCTAAATGTGAATTGGTTACCCATTTCTTCCTTCAAAATCATTTTTTGGTAATTTAATTGAATTTTTTGAAAAAACTACTCAAAATTCAATATTTTTCACAAATGCCATTGAATTTTTGCAAATCCAAACACCTTCATTAAATCCTATGAATTGAAATTTTACTAAAAATACAAAAGTGTGCCCAAACTCCATTATATATATTTTACTTAAATGAATTTTCAATGAAAATTTTGTTTTCAATAACTTTTTCACTATAAATTGAAACATTGTGAAACCAACTTGATATACCTTTATTCATTGAAAACTTGCCAACAAAACCAAAAGCATGACAAGACACACCATGATTTGGGAGATTTCAATGTGGCAAACAAATCAAATAAATTACTTTATTTCATAGATAAATATTGGAGGTTTTCAAAGACCATAAGTGAAGAAAAAACTTAATAAAAATCACCATTCTAATATTTGATTTTTAATGTGTAATCAGAAATATAAAAAAATGATTAAAGATTTGTACTTCCTAATTGGAATCTAGCCAAATTTGGCTAAATCTTCTTAGGGATGATAATTATTTTAGTACAAACAAAAATTCCTTAAAAGGAACAATGACAATCACTTACATAATATATATTGGTACCTTCACATTTTAGGGCGAAACCTTTTATTATAGAAATTCCATATATGCATCATACACCAAATTTTAAATGAAATATAACCAATATATGCATTGTTGGGGCATTTGGGCCAATAAACTAGGTTTTGGTAAATGATCACATGATTCAATAGTGGAAATCGGTTTGTTCATTCCTTCATGTGCAAGTGCTCAAGAATTATCACTAGTTTGTTAAAACATACTCACATGTGACATTCGATAGCTTGTCATGATTTCTTGTGTTTATGCCAATTGGAATGAATGTTTCACCTATTGATCAATGTGGTAAGAGTTCATGAAACATTACCCTACCATCTTCTTTTTTGCCATGAATTGTTGTGCTTTGTTTTTGCAAGATGTTGGTCAAGCCTTGGAGACAAATGGTGAAACATCTTTGATGCCAAAGCTTTCTATTGTATTTCCAATGATGTTTTTTACTTTCCCTACTAATACAATGATAAAAAATGGAATGCATTTTCCTCGATATAGGACATAATATTGTTAATACAAGATCCACACTCTTGAACTAGGATTGAAAAATGAAATATAAGATTTAATTAAGCTCAACATGCAAGATTGGGTTTCATAAAACAAAAGTGGAGTCGCAACCCAAGAATCCAATTCCTAACACAAGATTTACATGTCTTAATGAAGAATTGAAGATCGTAAACCAATTTCCTAAGAACTATTAGGTAGTAAATGTTCCTACAAAATTAAGAACTCATATTTTAAATTCAAAAGGATTTAATTCATTTCCTTCCAAAACTTCCTATATTTTGGAAAATTATAAGATCTTGTACTAAGATTTAATAAGGATTATAAATTCTTGAAACCACACCTTGGTTCCTAAAAACGTTAATGGTTTGACACCTCTCGTGACAAAAATTATGAAGGTGCACTAATTGATTTTGACTATGTGTTTGTAAGAAACTCATTAAGGATGATATTGAAATGGACACTAAGACTCAATGAACTAGATTGATTCATGTGCATCAAGATTAAGGATTAAAATAGAACAATGGAAAATTGATTGTTGAAGACCATAGATCTTGAAACAAAACACACAAATGAATGGAAATAAATAACATAAACATGTAGACGACAAAATGTATTCAAAAGTGTGTTTCACACAATTTAAAATGGAATGTTGGGTGTTTCCATTGGGAGTGATTGTACCATATTCACTTCTATTTCATGCCCACCCTTCCTTGAACATCTTTGGAATGTAGTTTTAAACCCCAAGTTGCACACCAATTTGTAATAAAGATGGGCTTACAAAAATGAACAACACAATCGGACAAAGTTGTGTGTATTTTCCTATACACCAAGGGTGATAAGCATGCTCGAAAGAGGTTGTCAATAAATTATTGCAACTAAATCACAATCCACAAAAATGACATGTGGGGTAGTTGCAAGATAGGGTGGCTCATTTTTTCATCACATTTTATTTTCTACATATTGTATTCTATTCAAATGTCATAAACATATGGTGAAATCATCAATGTGACAAAAAAATTTACAAATTAAAATTGCCAATTTGAATAAAACTATGCACATAATCATGAAATTCAAAAAAATACACCAAACATATAGTCATGAACTTTCATTAAATTATTATAATTGCAGTAATTAATTTTGATTATTGTAAAAATATGAATAATTAATGTGAATATTTTCTAGTGCTAATAATTGTTAACAATAAATTATTAATTTTAAGTTATAAATACAATAATTTGGGTAAATTTTTATGTTGGAAGAATAATTATTTATTGTAAAAAAGTAATTATAAATAATAGATATATTAATTTTATAGTAATGATGATAATTACATTAATTACTTGAATTACATTATGATTAGTGTAATAAAAGATTAAATATGTATTTAAATTATAATGATAAATTATAAATAATTTGATTATTTATAATTATTTATTAAATAAATTGGCAGTTAATTTAATTACAATAATTCTACAATAATTATTGTACTTTTTATACACCTATGGATGATTGATGAATTGCCACCTTTATATATACCCCAACATGAGGCTAATATACAATAATAGTTTTTTCAAACCATGCCTAACTAATCTATGAAAATAATACACATATATACCATTATGAATGTGTATGTAAGAGTGCCCAACATTCATTTTTTGCGTTTCAATTTGTAGTTGTAATCGAAAAACAATCTTGCCGTGCACTTGCAATGAAGACATTAGTCCCAATCTCAATGTCATCCATCCAAGTGTGATTTATCATCCATCACTATGTTTTGTGATTGACCAAAGTAGTTGAACATGGGACTTTCTTAGTTGACACACCACCTTGGGAGGTTTGACTATAGACTATGTAATTTTCCAAGTCAATGTTTCAACTAGAATTCAATTGTAGACCATGTGGGTGCTAAGAATATTCCATGAGCTCCAAAATAGTTGGGATGTGCCTTCATTTGTCCACCAATAGAATAGGCAGTTCAATTTACTTGTCAATTGTGAATTTTTTTTTTAAATTCAAAAAATTACAATTGAAATGTAGTCGTGACAATGTCGAGTCGAAGGTGGGTTGGTTGAAAAAAAAGGTTTCCTATTAATGATTCAATTGGTAAGAAATGAAGGTAATTATCTCAAATTGAAAGACATTAACAAATTAAGTTCCTTGAATGCATTAAATTGGCCAATAAACATAAGTAATTCCTACAAGTTCATACATTCCCACAATTAAAACTTTGGAGTGCATTTAATTGGCCAATGTACATGTAAGTAATTCTTGCAAGTTGAAGCATTCACACAAATCAAGATTTTCAAATGCACTCAATGAGTATTAGATGAAAGTAGTTTTTTCAACTTAGAACACCCTTACAAATGAAGCTTTTGGATTGTATTCAATTGTTCAATAAATGAAAGTAGTTATTTCAAGTTGGAACACCCTATCATATGAAGCACTTTGAGTGCATTCAATATGCCCATAGACAAATGTATATTTTTCACGATGTTTTCAAGTTGGACAAAACTTTATAAATAAAGATTTGGAGTGCATTCAATTGACCAATAGCTAAAAGTAGTTCTCTCAAGTTGGGACACTCATACAAATAACACTCTTGGAGTCCATTCAATTGACCAATAGCTAAAAGTAGTTCTCTCAAGTTGGGACACTCATACAAATAACACTCTTGGAGTCCATTCAATTGGTCGATAGATAAATGTAGTTCTTTTAAGTTAGTACACCCTAACATATCAAACTTTTGGATTGCATTCAATTGGCCAATACATGAAGGTAGTTCTTTCAAGTTGGCACACTTCTACAAATAAAGCTTTCAAAATACTTTCAATTGGTCAATAGATGAAGGTATTTTTTCAAGTTGGGACAATCATATAAATAAAGCTTTTGAAGTGCATTCGATTGGCCAATAGATGAAGGTAGTTTTTTCAAGTTGGAACACCCTGACAAATCAAGCTCTTGGAGTGCATTCAATTGGCCAATACACGAAGGTAGTTCTTTTAAGTTTGAACATTCTGACAAATAAAGCTTTTAGAGTGTATTCAATTGGCCAATAGATGAAGGTAGTTCTTTCAAGTTGGAACACCTTGATAAAACAAGCTTTTGGATTGCATTCAATTGGCCAATAGATAAAGGTAATTCTTTCAAATTGGAACACCTTAACAAATAAAACTCTTGGAGTGCATTCAATTGGCCAATAGATGAAGGTAATTCTTTCAAGTTCGAACATTTTGACAAATAAAGCTTTTCAAGTGCATTTAATTGGCCAATAGATGAAGGTAATTCTTTCAAATCGGAACACCTTGACAAAACAAGCTTTTGGATTGCATTCAATTGTCCAATAGATGAAGGTAGTTCTTTGAAGTTGGAACATTGTGACAAAACCAACTCTTGGAGTGCATTCAATTGACCAATAGATGAAGGTAGTTCTTTCAAGTCATAACACCCTGACAAATCAAGCTTTTGGAGTGCATTCAATTTTCCAATAAATGAAGGTAGTTTTTTCAACTTGGAACACCTTAACAAATCCAACTCTTGGAGTGCACTCAATTGGCCAATAGATGAAGGTAGTTCTTTCAACCTGGAACACCTTGATAAATCAAGCTTTTTGAATGAATTCAATTGGTCAATAGATGAAGGTATCTCTTTCAACTCGAAACACCCTAATAAATCAAGCTTTTGGAGTGCATTCAATTTGCCAATAGATGATGGTAGTTTTTCCAAGTTGGAACACCTTGATAAATCAAGTTCTTGGAGTGCATTCAATTGCCCAATATATGAAGGTATTTCTTTCAAGTTAGAACACCCTGACAAATTAAGCTTTTGGAGTGCATTCAATTGGCCAATATATGAAAGTAGTTCTCTCAAATTGGAACACCCAAACAAATAAAGATTTTGGAGTGCATTCAATTGGCAAATAGATGAAGGTAATTCTTTCAAGTTGGAACACTTTGACAAAACAAGCTCTTGGAGTGCATTCAATTGGCCAATAGATGAAGGTAGTTCTTTCAAGTTAGAACAAGCTGACAAATAAAACTTTTGCAGTGCATTCAATTGGCCAATAGATGAAGGTAATTCCTTCAAGTTAGAACAATATGTTAAATAAAACTTTTGTAGTGCATTCAATTGGCCAATAGATGAAGGTACTTCTTTCAAGTTGGAACACTTTGTCAAATCAAGCTTTTGGAGTGCATTCAATTGGCCAATAAATGAAGGTAGTTCTGTCAAGTATGAACACTCTACCAAATTAAGCTTTTGGAGTGCATTCAATTGGCCAATAGATGAAGGTAGTTCTTTCAAGTTGGAACACCTTGACAAATCAAACTCTTGGAGTGCATTCAATTGGCCAATACATGAAGGTAATTCTTTCAAGTTGCGACAATCATACAAATAAAGCTTTTGGAGTGCATTCAATTGGCCAATAGATGAAGGTAATTCTTTCAAGTTGGAACACTTTGTCAAAACAAGCTCTTGGAGTGCATTCAATTGGTCAATAGATGAAGGTAATTATTTCAAGTTAGGACAATCATACAAATAAAGCTTTTGAATTTCATTCAATTGGCCAATAGATGAAGGTAGTTCTTTCAAGTGCGAACACTCTGACAAATCAAGCTTTTGGAGTGCATTCAATTGGCCAACAGATGAAGGTAATGCTTTCAAATCAAAACACCTTGACAAATCAAGTTCTTGGAGTGCATTCAATTGGCCAATTGATGAAGGTAGTTCTTTCAAGTTGTAACATTTTGACAAAACAAGCTCTTAGAGTGCATTTAATTGGCCAATAGATGAAGGTACTTCTTTCAAATTAGAACAAGCTAACAAATTAAGCTTTTGGAGTGCATTCAATTGGCCAATAGATGAAGGTAATTCTTTTAAGTGCGAACATTCTAACAAATAAAACTTTTGTAGTGCATTCAATTGGCCAATAGATGAAGGTACTTCTTTCAAGTTGGAACACTTTGACAAATCAAGCTCTTGGAGTGCATTCAATTGGCCAATAGATGAAGGTAGTTCTTTTAAGTTGCGACAATCATACAAAACAAACTTTTGGAGTGCATTCAATTGGCCAATAGATGAAGGTAGTTCTTTCAAGTTGCGACATTCATACAAAACAAGCTTTTGGAGTGCATTCAATTGGCCAATAGATGAAGGTAATTCTTTCAAGTTGCGACATTCATACAAAACAAGCTCTTGGAGTGCATTCAATTGGCCAATAGATGGAGGTAGTTCTTTCAAGTTAGAACACCTTCTCAAATCAAGCTCTTGGAGTGTATTCAATTGGCCAATAAATGAAGGTAGTTCTTGCAAGTTGGAACACTCTGACAAATGAAGCTTTTGGAGTGCATTCAATTGGCCAATAGATGAAGGTAGTTCTTTCAAGTTGTAACACCCAATCAAAACAAGTTCTTGGAGTGCATTCAATTGGCCAATAGATGGAGGTAATTCTTTCAAGTCGGAACACCTTGATAAATCAAGCTTTTGGAGTGCATTCAATTGCCCAATATATGAAGGTAGTTCTTTCAAGTTGGAACACGATGAAAAAACAAGTTCTTGGAGTGAATTCAATTGGCCAATAGATGGAGGTAATTCTTTCAAGTTGGAACACTTTGATAAATTAAGCTGTTGGAGTGCATTCAATTGCCCAATAGATGAAGGTAATTCTTTCAAGTTGGAACACTTTGACAAATTAAGCTTTTGGAGTGCATTCAATTGGCCAATAGATGAAGGTAGTTCTGTCAAGTGTGAACACTCTACCAAATTAAGCTTTTGGAGTGCATTCAATTGGCCAATAGATGAAGGTAGTTCTTTCAAGTTGGAACACCCTGACAAATCAAGCTCTTGGAGTGCATTCAATTGGCCAATACATGAAGGTAATTCTTTCAAGTTGCGACAATCATACAAATAAGGCTTTTGGAGTGCATTCAATTGACCAACAGATGAAGGTAGTTCTTTCAAGTCGGAACACTGTAACAAATAAAACTCCTGGAGTGCATGCAATTGGCCAATAGATGAAGGTATTTCTTTCAAGTTGGGACAAATATATTAAAAAAGCTCTTGGAGTGCATTCAATTGGCCAATAGATGAAGGTACTTCTTTCAAATTAGAACAAGCTAACAAATTAAGCTTTTGGAGTGCATTCAATTGGCCAATAGATGAAGGTATTTCTTTCAAGTTGGGACACATAAACAAAACAAGCTTTTGGAGTGCATTCAATTGGCCAATAGACGAAGGTAATTCTGTCAAGTCATAACTCCCTGACAATTGAAGCTTTTTAAGTGCACTCAATTGGCCAATAGATGAAGGTACTTCTTTCAAGTCGGAACACTTTGACAAATTAAGCTCTTGGAGTGAATTCAATTGGCCAATAGATGAAGGTAGTTCTTTCAAGTTGCGACAATCATACAAAACAAGCTTTTGGAGTGCATTCAATTGGCCAATAGATGAAGGTAATTCTTTCAAGTTACGACATTCATACAAAACAAGCTCTTGGAGTGCATTCAATTGGCCAATAGATGAAGGTAGTTCTTTCAAGTTGTAACACTCTGACAAATGAAATTCTTGGAGTGCATTCAATTGGCCAATAGATGAAGGTAGTTCTTTCAAGTGGGAACACCTTGATAAATCAAGCTTTTGAAGTGCATTCAATTGGCCTATAGATGAAGGTAGTTGTTTCAAATTGTAACACTCTGACAAATCAAGTTCTTAGAGTGCATTCAATTGGCCAATAGATGAAGGAAGTTCTTCCAAACTTTGGCATTGTGCCAAATCAAGTACTTTTAATTGTAAACAATTAAACAAATTATTTGGCAACTTTCAAATCATGCATTTTTTGAGGCACAACCATTTAACATTATTCAAATTTCGCCTTTCAATGCAATTTTCCACAATAGTTGGTGAAATTTCTGTTAGGTCAAGCAACCTAAGGTTGTGAAATGCCTTTGAGCTCATTTGGGACAATGGAGGCAAATTTACACATTTTTTCAATGAAATGCCTTCTAAATTTTCCATCACCTATCACATGAAATGAAAACAAAAGGATTATTAGTATATAAAAAAAATCATCCTAATGCCAATTTTATTAAAAAAACATGTATGTATGAAATCAAGATTCAAAATTAAAACATTTGGTTTTGGACATCAAAAAAAATCATAGGAAATCAAAATAAAATCATAGGATTGAAATAGTATGGTGGCAACCTCATCCTTTTGTAAAAAGAAATTTTCCTTATTTGATTTCCATATAAAACGATTCATAATTGGAAGTTCCATTGCAATATTTTGACCCATGTCTTGTAATTGTTCATGTATGTACAATATTCCACCTTCTACCCATTGGATTAAAGATCTATGTTGTAAATTTTGTAATGTAAGCTTTGGGTATAAATAATCTCCACTCCACACTCGACAAATTGTACTTATTTTCAAACCACCGAAAAAACAAGCAATATCTAAAAACATGTTTTGATGTTCCTTATCCAAATGGTCATAAAAAATCTTCAATATACTCCAAAGCTCCTCATTATCATTGCCCCCAGTGAAACTTTGCCCACTTTTCAATTTGCTTAATGCACCTACCCAGATTTCCAATTCTTTAATATTACACAAAAAAGAACCCAATACTTTAAGGCTTAAAGGGAGCCCCCCACAAGCTTCTATAATCTTCATACATATATGTTTGAAATCCTTTGTTGGAACATGATTTGCATTACCAAATGCATGGAACATAAAAAGTTCCCTTGCTTGTTCCTCCTCCAAAGACTTCATAACCATTTTCCCATCCTTACTTACATGAGATTTTAGAATTTGCCAATTTCGACAATTCACAAGTACTTTGCTTTTAGAAGTTACATTCTTGGGAGCCTTATCAATGAGAAGTTGCAAGGATGTAAGGTTCTCCACCTTATCAACATCATCCACCACCACTAACACTTTCTGCGATATCATACATTGCCTAATTTTGTCAAGGTCTTCTTTTTTCACATTTTCATCCTTGCATAAACTTTTGCCACACAAATCATCTAGGAGTTGTTTTATGACATCATTGATATTGTCCTTTGATTTCACATCCTCTAAAAAACTAGATTTGTCATATTGGTTATGGAACAAATGATAGAATTTTTTGCTCAAAGTGGTCTTCCCAATCCCACCCATTCCAACCAAACCAACAATAGATTCCTTTTGTAACAAGATGTGTATGTCTTTTGCTTTGTCAATCAACGCCACTTCATGACATGGCAAAGGTGGAAGCAATATATTTTTCTGTCAAAATTCACAAAATATAGGTCATTTATATGTTATCATTCTTATTTGATAACCAATATATATCATTGCATATGCGATACACATAAAGTGTGCTATGACCTAATGTGTATCAAATTACACGAACATATATGAAATCAAAAGATTTAGATTTGATGTTTTTACCTCCATACACATTTTTAAACATTTTAACAATAAATAATAACTTGGATGATCTTTGTTTGGTGGCTTGCAAATTGTCAAGTGATTAGCATCTTCAATTTTGTAATGGTTTTTGTTTGACAACTGAATAGCTGAGGCAAATGGCACTAAAATTCCATGCATATGCAAAAGATTAAATTAATGGAACTCATTGACTTGTTTGTTCATTTATGCTTTAACTTATAAGTAACAAAATAATTCCAATGGTGGTGGAAATTATAGCTTTATAATTATTGATGTTTGAATAATGATGAAATATTTTGTGTAAAAGTAATTTCCTTCAACCCTTTGGTAAGCAAATTATATAAATACATCACAACATTATTGGTGTTTAATCTCATTAATCTTACATGTTTTAATGATGGTATGATTTTCCTTACAAATATTTATATGGAATTGATTTGATTTGATGAAGGGAAAATTTAAACCTATTTCTTGATGTTTGAAATCAGTTAGAATTCCTTTCCATCAATAGTAATTCATGAAACAAAGTTCATAAAACACATGACCCATTCACCACATTAATATATTCAAAAGTATTGAGTACATGATCCCACACAAATTTTGACAATACCAAAAATGTTCAATTAATGAACCTAGTTGGATAACTTTCAATGTGGTGAAATGAAAATCTTACCCATTTCTTGTTGAGTGGTAATCCTTCGCCAAATGCATAAATGTTGAGGTCTTCACGAGCAGCATTTTGAAAATCCATTGAAAGGTGTTCCATTTGTGGGTTGAAAGATTTTAAATTTAAAAAAAAACCAGATTGGGTTGCATACTTGTTCAATGTGTTGATTTGTTGATGTTGCCAAGTGAAATAATTTGATAAATATTGGGTACCACCGGCATGTGGTACACCATAAAATATTACACCTTTAACATTGTTCAAAAATGTCTTACAACATTTGTGTACTTCATCATCCAAATCATTCTTTGGTCTTTGATGTACACATTTGTGAGCTTCAACCACCAAGCTTTTGAGTATAAGACCTCCAAAACTATAAGCAACTAATGCCACCGGTCCATCCCAAAGGGATTGATAACTACAATATATTCAACAATGCACCAAAATTCCATCATCAACATTGTATTAGCATGTACAATTTCATCCTATTATACTTGGGGCAATTTTCCAATTCACACATGACCTAAGCCATAAGTTCATAATTAATTTGCTTGTCACTTGTAATTTTTCATTTATTGACTCCATTCATTTACCTATTAAATGTGCCAACCATGTCTTGGTAAAACAATTATTATGTACAAATATGTAGATGTTTACATTTTTGTATTAATGTACAATTCACCTTTTATGTGTGACTTGGAAATATTGTTGAAATAATAAATTAAAAAAAGATACACTTATATATATTCAATGAAATGGATGCAAAATTTTTACATATTAATATAATATAGTTCAATTCAATTGCATTACCAAATATAAAGCTTCAAAAAACACGAACTAAAAATTGCCATCAAAACCAAACTAGTTGTACCATGAATTTATAATATGAATATAGACATTGCTATTATCCTCAAACAACAACATTTACATTTAAGCCCCATTTTATGTTCTCTTACATGAATCTAACAATTCAAATAAATTGAAACTTGTTGGTGTGTATCACAATACTAGCACACATGAATAATCAACTCATGCAAAACATTTAAGAAATTATAAAGATGTAAACAATTATCTTTAATGTACACAAGGAAAAGTAATTAATGTGTCCATAAATAGAGGAGATTTAGTGTCACACCTTGAATTTGTAACCAAACTTTGAATGAGATTTTTCCCAATTTCAGTCACATCATTGTGAACACTTGCCACAATGTTAGAATCATAAGACAATGATAAAATTCGAACATTGTTGTTCAAGTCTTCAGGTAGCCACTTTTCTGGCCAACATATGCATTCTTCTCTATTGTTGGTGGGGCATGTTGTCCATGTTTCCTTCCATTCATCATTTGTGCCAAAAGCAATCCCATGAAAAAAAATAATGGTCAAGTTCGGATTATTGGAATTGCAAGTGGGATTTAAATCATGCACTACATATTTCTGCAAAGAAAATGAAAAAAGGTCAACAAAATTCTTCAAACATCTCTTGAAAATTATTTAGCTATACAATAAATTAGGGAAATGCAATAAACAAATTATAGTAGTTAGATAAAGACAATAATTGATTGAAAAGATTAAGTTTAACAAAAAGATAATAATAGGTGAATTGGAGAATACCAAATCTATCTTGCATGACTAACAAATGAAGATCATTCACATGTGTCATAGACTTCAAAGTTTCAAAACATAGTTCAATAAGTAAATATTGTTACATAGTAGGTGGAACTATTGCCAATCAATAAAGGTTAATGCTAAGAATTGGATTCTTTCAAGTTCGGGTTGATTAACTAAGCCATCTAGTTTGGTTCATTTGTATTTCATGACATTTTCTCCAACATTTGGGTCACTAAGGCCTCTAACTCCTAAGGAATTGGGACACAAACCCAATAAGAAAGTCCAAGAGCATTTTAATAATTTGCTTTAGGTTGTTGGATTAAGACTACACATTGAACTTAACTCATAATCTATAATGAAAGTTCCAATCCTTACAAGTTCAATTTATTCTTAGTCAATGCCAATTGACAAATTTCCCTATCACCAATTCTACTTGTTATAGCAAGTGAGTCACCGGCCTAATGTAAGAGGCTATAATGATGACTACACTTCCTATTGTTTTAAACATCATTTCATATTGTTTTTATCTAAACAAACAAACTGGAAAGTAGGCAAAGTGAAAATGTATGACAATGAAGCTTGTAAATGATTGAGGACATTCAGGTACCCAAGTGGCCAAAGGGTATGCTTGGGAAGCTGCTGGTTGGGAGTTCAAATCTGAACTAGACCTCCTTCTCCTGATGCTTTGTGAGGACAATAAGCTATCATGGTTGTAAGGGTCAAAGAAAATTGTCAACACACACCCAAACAAAATTAAAAAAAGCAAAGAAAAATCAAGCTTCAACATGTAACTTGGGAAAGCCCAAGAAACAACTGTGCAAAGAAAGCTCATCATAAGATTAAGAAGAAGCACCTCATTGCCGTGCCATCCAGAGCTTGAAGGAGCATTTTCAGCTAGGACCGAAAGTGTCTCAATCACAGCACGGATCTGCACAACATCTCTCTTGCTTTTTGGTGGCCCTTGTGAAAGATCAACTCCTTTTCCCTTGAGGCCATATGAATTTCCCATATTTCGCACTACTGAAATTCCTTTCGCTCGCTGCTCTCATAAATATTTTTCTCTCAACCTTCTGCTCTCATAAAACCTGCTACCAATCCTTTTGCCATCCCAATAGCATACAAAGGGTGTGATGGGTGTCCTTCACATCACAGATTCCCGCAAGCTAAGCTGATCTTTCCACCAGATCTCTCCAAAAAACATCAACCCCTTTCCTCCTCACGTTCTCCCTGGAATTCCCACTCTGTTCTCTTACTCCTTTTTCGACTTTTCTCACAGATGTTTCTTCTTCGTTTTATAGATTTGGACTAGGGACCCTGATTTTGGTCAGGAAAATCCTATTTTTAATATTTAGAATATTTATGAGCATTTTAAATGGGCTTTGCAATATTTACCATGATCCCAATGTGGGGATCAATTTGCCTTGGTTGGGTGAACCTGGCCTACAGTAGAACCACAGTGAAAATCCCAAAGTTTTTCGGGGCAGCTTCAAAACGTTATGTAGCATCCTTAGAGCATCTCCATCCCACACCTGCAAACACCCCTTTTCATTAAATCTTGCGTCAGGATAGCGTGACTCCTGCTCTGCCCCTGTAATGATGTCGATTTTGCAGTGGTTATTTTAACCCCTTTAAAAGCTTTTTTCTACTATGAATTTGGACAGTGACTATTAATGGTCCAGATGTAAAGACATGAATGGTCTTTGAGTGTTTAAAGGGCGTTTGATAAAGTTTGTGGGTGGGGAGAGTGATCATTAAACGCTATTCTATTTTAACACAAAGGAGTTGTTTACAGTTTGGGGGGTGGAGATGCTCTTAGACAAAATCAGGCTCTGTGAATCGACAAAGACAGCCTCTAAGAGGCCTTGCTCAAGAAGCTGAGTGTACCAGTGTAGGTGCTGGTTCGCCCTGGCCAGTGGCTATGATTGGAGCAGCCTGGGGGGAGAAGGAAAAGTTACATGGACGGTCATAGCAAATAAATCCGGAGTGGAGAAACAAAAGAAATTCTGTACAGAGCAGTGATTTTTCTTGGTGAATTTTCTCACTGTGGCTACAAATTGTTTTAGAAGAAATTGTGTTTTTGAAGAAATTGGGAATTTTTTTTAATAGTGAGAATTCGAGAAAAAAATGATAAAAAAATGGAAAAAATAGACAATATTTACAAACCACAAAATTGGAAAAAAAGAAGAAGAATAAAAAACACTGGTAAAGAGGTATATATGTGTGTACATTCTAAAGAACGTATGGAAACTAATGATGTTTTACTGCAAGACCCTTTTGACTCCTTATGTGGAAAACCACAATCAGCACGATTGACATCTGGTGCAAACATTTTGGATCTGAGATCTGAGGCCTTAGCCCAGTGAAAGCCAGTAACTTTTTGCTCATTTTTGGTCTGTGTTATGGTGTCCACAACCAAGTCTGGTGTTTGTGAAGGAATTGGGGCAACCTGTAATTAATGGCCAGGCTGAACCTGCACCTACGTTATGTTAGGACATTCACCGTCTTGAATGAGTCCTTTTCTCGATAATAACTCCAAGACGCATCAAAGAAATGTTAAATTTGAACTCTGAGACCCTGATTTAGTCTAAGGCCCGCTTTACACTAGGAGTCAGGGCTGAAAAAACTGGGCAACATGCTAAATACACCACCCGCTCCCCAATCGAGCTCTGTCCAGCGCCATTTCTGGGCCTGACAGTGTGCAGCCCTGCGGAGAAGCGTGTGATTCTGTCCAGTGTTGGTCTGGTATCAGGTTTGGAAGATATCAGGCGGTTCCTGGTATTAGGTTTGTTTTGATTTTACCCCCTAATTTATTAACATATTAATTTTTTGATACCAGAATATTATCAATAATAACATATTTGTTATTCAACAAACCCGTATCAACTTGATGACATGGAATTGCTTGATTTATTCCCAGTCTCTCTCCCAGTACTGAGTTGTATTCCTTTCATTCATACAAGCTGCTTGATGCAAAAAAAAATTTGGATCTTGCTCAGAATTGTGTTGCTCAATGTGCTTGGATTGTCTCTTTCAGGATTGCAGTTAAACCTGCAAGTGGAGGACTATGCCTGTCTGAAGCTCTGGGCATCACTTCCGGGTTGCCAAGCCATGTTATCAATCTCCTCAACACTGATGTTATGATCATGATTGGTCTTTGCTTGATCACAAACAGCCAATAGATTGTGCAACAAGTTTGCACCTCTGGCAAACACTCCCTCATCATTAGGCTCTCAAGCTTCTTGATCTTGCTTCTGTACATAACAATGCTTGGTGATGGTTGGTCTTTGTGATGATGTGATTTCATTCTTCATGATCCCTCTCATCATCATCATCATTGTCGTCGTCATCATATCATCATTTCTGACATTGAATGATGATCAGTCTTAGACTGGAATAGCAGTATCTCCATCTCATTTGTGAATTTCAAGTCCTGTCCCTTGTCTCTTCTAGCAATGCAAGGAAAATCTTGAACTGCAGCTCTTTCAGCAGTGGCAGGACATTGATCAGTTTTGTTGTTGTGTTGTTGAGAAACCAGATTCGTGGTGTGCCTGTGTGAAGAGAACCACTAGGTTCATACATACTCAGCTTTCCTCAATGGTGGCAAATCCAACCCTCTCTTCTTCAATGAGCATTTGATAGCCTTGGACATGACAGTCAAAATGCTCTGCAACTGCTTGGCTTCCTACTACGAAAGCCATGGGAAAAAGTTGCACAAGCAAGGTGTACTGCTGTCTCGGGTGGAATCTCAAGCCGAGCTCTAAAATCTGTGTCCACTGGTATCCTCCTCCCCCTGCCAGACTCACCAGCAAATCTGCACTTTCCATGGTGCTGTCTGTATTCATAATCACTTGCAGCTGACATCAAACAAAGACAAAATGGTGTGCGGAAAAACCATATCCACATTTCTCGCATATGTATTGTTCTTGTTAAGCTGAACATCCCAAGATACACATTCACATGCATAGAACTTCGTGAGATCAATGCTGCAAGATTGATTGATTACAGAGAGATTGATCAATTGCTGAGAGAGATTTTTGCAATGAAAATGGCAAGATGGACATGAACATTGTTTGTGACACAACAATGAGCTATAGAATCAAGCAGCTTCCAACTGCTGCAGGCAGGGTCAGGTTATGATCAGCTTGGAAGCTCAAGGGTTTGCAAAGATGCAAGAATATTCATGAACATAGCAAGTAAGAAATTTCTTTTGTTGGAAATTCAATTCAATCATTTATGTCTGCTTTGTGCACATTGAAATAATGCAAGTCAAGCAATTTGAGACACTCTCTTATGGGGCCTGGCCCAAGTGATTATTAATTGCATACACTACTTTTAACGGCTCATCCTAGTAATGGCCAAGTTATCATTCCACCTGCAAAGTTTGTCTGCTGCATAATAAGTATAAAAAGCATCCTGAAACTTATCTCTACTTCTAAGGTGCAGAAACTGGCAGCAGATGTGGTCAATACTGGTCAGCAGTGAGAAAGGAGGTGCTCTTGTTCCTAGTCATCCCCATGACATATCTGTGGCACAACACTTACTAAATTGTTGCAGTAGACCAAAGCCCTCTAGTATTGCTGAAACATGCCTCATTTTGATAAACTTGGTGTCCACATGATGTCATATGCAGATGAGCCCATTGTGCTGTGGTTGGACTTCACTGAGAAACTATGGTACGCATCATTTCAGATTTCTACTGCTTTGAAGTCCAGGTTCAGCATTGACAATTGATGGGACAGAGTTAATAGTCAGGAGAACTGGAGACATGCATGGCATCCAAATCTCAATGTTCTAAAAGCCTACTTTGGAAGCATTCTCTATATGCCAAAATGAGGATTTGGCGGATGTTGGAACAACTGTTGCTGTATTTGTTCTTCCTGAGCATCAAGGATGATAACTTCCTTCCAAAGTGTTTTGGCTTGTCGCTTTGTGAAACAATCACTAGCAAGACTAATAGCCTTTATGTACACACAGGGAACTAGGATGGCAGGAAGACAAACAACTAACTCTAGTGTGCAACTGGATGTGTACCTATTCAATTGAAGTGAAGATTTGCCTACTAAAATAGGAAGACCAGGATTTCTTACTGATTTTTTATCACAACTTTGAAGTCATGGAGGGATTCATCTTTTTAGTAAATTGGGATCTCAGAACCCGCCTCATTACTTTATTGGATGCTGTTCGTGGAAATTCTGGAACCACTGCCACAGCACTTACCTGCACAACATTGAACTTTAGTAGGCCTTGCTCCCATGAAACAACAGAAATACGAGAGAAAGAGACATGTACAGTACATTTTCTGACATTTCCTTTGAGTGAAGTTTTGTACTCCCCAGTAAAAATCTGTTGCTGTTGTTTACTAAGGTGCCCCTAAGATACCAGCATGCACCTAGGACCACCAACAGGATAAACTTGTCTTTAACTTGTCACAAGTAACAATGAAAATCAGACATGCACAAGTGTGTTTACAGCATGGCACTGAGTAGATAAGCACCTTGAATAAAGGATTCAATTTGGATGAAACAGCCAAAGAGAAGATCTTCTGAAGTTCATCAAGGCCAATCTGATTGCCCTTTTTGAGCACTGCCACAATCACCAGCTGGTCTGGGCCCCCATTGGGTCCCTGCACACCTATAGCTGCTGTTTCAAGAACTGCTTCATGAGCTTTGTTGCAAACACGCTCTATCTCCACTGCACTTGTCTGAAAGCACAAAAGATCTTTTGCAAGTCAATTGGATGTGCCGTGAGAAAAATTAATGAGATGATTGATGCCAGATTCAAAGCCCAGATAGCCACAAGACCAGAGAAACTTCATGACATAGGCAGAAACCTCAAAGATCTCCAAGTCATGGCACAAACTGGGATGCAGATTATCAGGGTGAATGAAAGAAGACCAAGTGAAACAAGAAGTTCCCATTGTCTGAAGAGATCAAACCTTGATTCCACCAAGATTCATGGTGTCATCAGCCCGGCCATGTGCTTTGTAGAAGCCTCCAACAAGTCGTTCAAACATATCTCCATGTCGCCTTAGTTGCTGCACCTCAGCAATTTCTTGTAGGATAAGTGGGATTGGATGTGTTATTCTCAGAATTTTTCTACCTTTCTGATCTGGTTGATCTAAGCCCTTGGACATGCCTATGCAGGTTGCAGAATTCCTGCTTTTCCCTTTTTCCTCATCCCTCAATCGTCAAACCTGAAACCTCCATACAATAGCACTAAAGGCAACAAAGGTGAGGGATGCAACGAGAACCTACCCGTCCTCTGAAGAAAGGCATGCCCTTGAAGTAAACAGAATCATGATCAGCATTCAGCAAGGTGCTTGATGCTCCAAGCATGATTGGAACCAAAGCTACCTCTCCTATGCATGGTTCATTATCAGGCTGCAAAATTCAAACATGGACTCAGAGATAGCACAGAAAAATCTCCCAACAAATTTGTTGTGTGCAAGGAATAAGTTCACAAAACAGACCCCAAGAGATGAATAGAGAGATTATTGATCCACACAATGACAGTAAACATTCCTTACCTCAGGATGTTTCAGATGAAACATACTATGAGCTGTAAAGACTGTTTTCAGGCAGCACACAAAACCCTAACCTCATAGTTGACAAGTTCAAAGTGCTGGATCTTGAAAACTCACAAAAGGGTTGCCTGATTCATCCAGGATAACCAATTCATTAGCCATAACTGGAGTACTGAAGCAGGAAAAAGATTGAGGTTGGACCAAGCTTCCTCCAACATATGAGCCACCCACCTCTGTGCCTCCACAAGCTTCTAACACAGGTTTGTACCCTGCCCTACCACTTAACCACAAGTAATCATCTGGACTTGATGCTTCCCCTGTTGAGCAGAAACAGCTGCAACCACATTGTAGGTCCTTGATTACAATCCAGTTATCATGCCGAATAACCCAAGATCTTCTCCACATGCACAGAGCCGAAGAAAAGCATATTCTCCAAGAGTACATATGCATCAACTTCAACACTTAGTGAACACAATGCTTGAATGCAGATAAGAGACTGAAAGGCAGAGAGAGCACTAAATTAAGTGAATGATGTGTCACAGTCACTTAATTCTTCTTGACCACTCAGAAATTCTGAATGAAACCTCATTGATACATGTACATGATGTGTAAATCACCAAAACAATTCAAATCCAAGAACAGGCACAGCTTTTCCAGAGCTTTTCTGGCAGGCTAATGATCAAAATAGAGTCACTGTTCCAATTTCAACCATGGTGATTTGAGAAGTATCCAGAAAACTGTAAAGCAGGGCTTGACAGTAATGAGCTTCTGCCTAACAGCTTGCTTCTTTTACATAGATGATCACACACTGAAAAAAATGGAATGTGGTACAATGATAGGGAAGTTGACAAACCGAATGGAAGACCAGTCAAGGGAGGCCATACACCCTGTGCTTTTCCAGGTCTTCACAAGGCTTGGCACTACACCCAATTGTGTTACTCTTGCATCCTAAATTCCAACCACACCAAGTTTCAGTATCTGAGCAGAAGATTCTTATATAAGTATGAGAATAAAGTGCAATACTGTTAGGATCACAAATGAATTCCAGTAAGTAGCACACACCTGCACAAATTTTCCAAAGCTATGCCCATGTGGAGCACCATTGTAGAGAGCTATCATGGCCCCATTGAGAAAGGAGCCAAAAATAAGGTAAGGACCCATCATCCATCCCAGATTAGTTGGTCATGCAAACACATCACCATATCTTATATCCTAGTGGGCCCAAGCATCTGTGGAGCATTGCAATGGGGTCACATGTGTCCAGGGTATTGCCTTTCGTTCCCCTGAGAAAGCCAAATCCACAATGCAACCATTCATTTTAACTGTGAGAAAGAAAAGAGATAGAAGACAGTGAGAAGACCCCAGAATACAGCCCAGAGACATGCTGGGAAAGGTCTCACTCTTTCAACTTGGTGCAAACTCTGCATGGCATCTACATTCAAAAGCTGGCAGCCAGAGAGCTCTGGTAACTGCCCATACAAACACACTTTTTTTCCTCTTGCTTCAATTTGGTGATGATACACAGACACACAACACAAAAGATATTAGAATATCTTATCTGTCTTCACTTTATCCATTGTCAGAAACATATGCAGAATTGCAGCCTTGGTAATCTGTGTTGTATCACTGACCAGTTGTGCCAGATGAGAAAAGGATGTTAGCATGAGCTTCAA
>Ga0209208_10000541_pt1 | contig 49602 bp, 48 predicted proteins | sample S1TSphfallax_3_FD_187694 | JGI IMG/M metagenome (GOLD analysis project Ga0209208, IMG submission 187694) | Host-associated microbial communities from peat moss isolated from Minnesota, USA - S1T2_Fd - Sphagnum fallax MG (SPAdes) (version 2) | ecosystem: Host-associated > Plants > Peat moss >... | reverse complement strand
TTTGTTGTAGGTAATGCCCAATGCCACAAACTTTACCATGCAATAAACATTGCAGTTGCAGAGCAGTGTGGCAGTCACAAGAGGGAAAGTGGGCATTATAATTCTCATAACGCCCATAGAACCTGTTCATCTTGTGACCGAACTTTTCCACAAAGAGTAGGTGGGCTTTACAACAATTGAAAAGCACACATAAGAACTGGACCAAAAAAATTCATCCTGTAATGGAACATCCCAATAGACTACAAACCAAAGATCTTATTAGTAAAAATCCCTTATGAGTTTATTAATCTCAAAAGTACAATTCTATATTGGACAACTCCTATAAGACCAAAGGTGACTTAGTTATACAATGGAAGAGCAGAGTCTTAGTGTTTTTTTTCCCAGGTTTCTAATGTAGCATCATTAATGCTCATACCAAAAAATGCTTAACACTAATTGGCAACATGTGTGTGGACTACTCAACTCAACAAAAAAACTGTGTTGAAATGTGGCAAAATTTTCTCACTTTTTTCTTCTTTGCATAAAACATTTGGTGATTTGTTTCCTTGAAAAACACAGGGAATTTGCCACCCAAAAAATTATGAGGTCAAAATTTTGGGAAAATTGGCCACCCAAAAAAATTGCTGTAGAATCCCCAGAAGGAAAACTGAGGACCAGGACCTAAGCAGGCAAACATAGACCGGAAAAAGAAATTGCAAGGTAGAATTGTAGCTGGGAGAAAGGACCAACCTCTTATCACAAATCTTGCAAAGAAATTTCATTCTAGAAAACTTGTGTAGGTTTTCATAGAGAAAGAACTTCCCATTAAATTTGCTCATCATTTGTGCTTCTGCCGCCTTTTCTAAGAGGGTAGGATAGCTGGATGTTGTCAATGTTGTTGTTGTGTGGTAGTAGTAGTAGTAGTGTCCTAAAACCTGTTCATGATGATGTTCAGCAGCCTTCTCAATTGCTAGACAACAAACTTCCCACTCTACATATAATAAATTCATACCAACTTTTGTTTCCTCTACTGTGATTTTCACTAGCAATTTTTTTGTCTCTTGTCTGAAGGGAGGAAAAGATTTTGATGAGAAAGGATGATGAAGGAGGATTTGTGTTTTCAAAAAATCTACAAGTGTGCAGTTAGGTAATTTCAGGTAGTTAGGGTTTCCAATCACACAATATGTCCATGCAAAATTCAACAATTATGTCGTTTAGCCTCTTGTGAGATCAATCCTTCCTTTTTTTGGGTCCCTTCCACCCCCCCCACCCCAACCAACCCTTCCTTGAAAATCTCTAACTTGAGCTTCTACTCTTTTTTCCAATGGCCATCCGCCATATCATCTGTGCCCCAATGTTGCTAGCTCACAATTAGCAACAAATACGTCATCATCATCATCATCATCATCATCATCCCCCGTGTTTTTTTCTGCATTTTCCTTGCACCATTAAAATTGCATGAATTGCTTGGCACATCTAATTGGGAGCAGCTTCTTCTCTGCATTGGCTGAAAGTTGGATCAATCAATGTCCTGTTTTAAATTTACTCGAATTTCTTTGCATTCCTGTGTTTCAATTCTCTAAATGTGGCCCCCAGAAAAAACAGAATTGTTGTTGTTGTCAACAAGAAAATTGTTTCCAGGTTTTACATCTCATTATTGTTCATTGCCGTGAAATTTTTTGGGAGTGTTGTCGGTCTACAAGCTTGAGGACATTTTTGAGGTGAATGGGTTTATGATGAGGATTCTAGCAACACCCATTTGATGACTGTTGATGGTAACCAATTTCAGGAATGCATGGCAGAGAGAAGAGAGTGCAGTGATGATGAAGGTGACATGGAAGAAGCTTGGAATCAAGTTTTTCGTACAGAGAAAAATGAACAACCATGACCTGAAGCCAACCTCTTTCTTGTCCCCAGAGATGATGACTTTGAACACAAAAGCTCTGGACTCATTTTGAAGCATTCCTGAAGGATATGGTTCTGAAGAAATTTTTGATGTGAATGATCTCCAATGGTTTTCAATGAAATCTAGGTTTTTTTTTTCCCTGCCCCCCAAGCTGCAATGGGTTTGTAGCAGTTGCAGACAATCTCAAAGGCAAAAACAGAAATGTCAAGACCAGATTCCATATTCAAACCAAGACATGGCTCTTTTTCTCTCTTGAGTTCTTCACAAGGGTGCAGCATCTGGGAACTCCTTATTCCAGTCATATGAGCAGATCCATGCTAAGCTCATGACAATAGATCCATTGAATCCTTCTCAAGAAGCTGAGATAAATTGGATAATACGCACTGGTAAATGTGTCATTGGAGTGCCAGACTCTTGAATTTTCAGGTGTTGTCCTCTTCTCCCAAGCTGCATGGCTTGTAGGCATATTGGTAAATGACCACACTAATGACAGGACCTCTGAAACATACCACAACTTTGTTGGGTATGGGGAGAGCACGTGAAAGATGGTAAGAAGCAGTGTCCAGAGTGCTGCTCTACACAATTGAATAAGCTCGATGATTTGTAATGTTAAAATGTTCTTTGTTTTGGAGCTGAATCTTTCAATTGAAATCAACTTTGATTATTCAGCTATTGTGCATGGAACAACTATCAAGGTTAGAGTTGCTGATGAAAGTAGTGAGTGCTTCAGAGGGGATGGCAGGTTGTTCATTGGAAGATCTGACCTGCCGAGATAAAACCACAGCCTTACACTTAAAGGGGGGTGGAATTGCACTGATTCTTGTAGCCAGTGCTCTCGGTGTGGCAGTTCCCCTTGTTGGCAGGCATCTCCAGTACTTGAAGACTGATGGAAACGCCTTCTTTGTTTGTAAGGCATTTGCTGCTGGGGTTATTTTGGCCACTGGGTTTGTTCACATGCTGCCAAATGCAATGGCATCATTGACGAGCCCTTGTCTCCCTGCCAATCCTTGGTCAAAGTATCCTTTTGCAGGATTCATTGCCATGCTAGCTGCACTTGGGACATTAGTGATTGATTTCTTAGCCACCGAATACTATGAACGAAGACATGACCAGAGCAGCAACATGGAGAAAGGCAACATGCCTGGACATGCACGTAAGTTAAAAATTTCCACCCAAGTTGCAGAACTGAAGGACAGGTGAGATTCCAGATGCAGAGAGGGATTGTTTTCTTCATAAAGGTGGTAGATTCTTCTATTAAACTGATGCAATGGAATTGATATGTGCATTCAGAAATGCTGTACCGCTCATTCACTGCATTTGGAAGACGGATTTACTCACAAAAACGTGAGTTGAGTCAGATCTCAGCTGGTAAGAATCTGTACCCTCTTCATGCTCCATGATTAAATCAAAAGATTTTCACTGCAAATCCATGGAATTTGTAACTTGCTGCAAGCTGCAAGCATTGTTACAGAAGCCTGAAATCACCGCAGCATAATGAGATTTGTCATTGTCAAAGTTCTTTCATAGTCTACAATGATTGATTCCCTCTTATAACTCCTTGATGGCTTCCTCTGTGGCTGTAAATCACAAGTCCTAAAACACAAAGAGATCATTAGATATGTCTCATTTCCATATGTGTGTTTCGTTCTTTGGGAATACCAGATGTGACAAAATGTGGTTCCATAGTGAAGTTGCTTCTGAGCTGATTCTTTTTCTCATTGTCTTCGTTGCAGACAAGGATAGGTCAGGTGGATCATCATCACAAAATTTGGTGGTAGGGGATGGGACTGAAACAAGCAAGGAGGTTGCAGAAGTAGGTGATAAGGTACACATAGTTGGGATGCACGCCCATGCAGCATCTCACAGCCATAGCCATCCTGAGGGCCACCATACATGCAACAATGATGCAAACCATGAGCATACGAATGGGCATGTGGGTCATGGACATGACTCTCTGGCCACACCTGATGAAGGCTTGGCACGTGTGCGGCATGTTGCTATTGCACAAGTAAGAAAAAACCCTGATACTCATACCTATCACCAAATTCATCAGCACTGTGGATATTCATTGATGTTCTAGATTTGAAGATCTTTGTTGCTGATGAAAGGGAGTCGTTGTGCGTGTTGGTAAAATTTGCAGGTATTGGAACTGGGAATAGTGGCACACTCAGTCATCATAGGAATGACATTGGGGGTGTCACAAAGCCCCTGCACCATCCGGCCTCTTCTTGGAGCCCTCAGTTTTCATCAGTTTTTTGAAGGTTTTGCTCTTGGTGGTTGCATTTCTCAGGTCAAAAAACACATCCCTAAAGAATCTAAGACTTTTGACCTTTTTCCATTCCAATCAACCTTTGTTGACTGTATGAAATGTGTGTCTCATGGACCATTTCTATCTTAGATCAAGGTACATGCAGTTTTACTTTTTGGATATTGTCTGGATTGCCTATTGAACATAACAATCAGACTTTAAAAAATCAACCAACCAAATATATACTTGTGGCTGGGTGGGTGGTGGATGTTTTGTGTAGGCGGGTTTCAATTACCTGTCTGCAACAACTATGGCATGTTGTTTTGCACTGACCACCCCAACAGGAATTGCTATTGGGATAGGAATCTCTTCAACCTATGTTGAGAATAGTCCTACGGCCCTGATTGTGGAAGGTGTTTTTGACTCTGTATCTGGAGGAATTCTAGTGTACATGTCTCTGGTGGACCTTATTGCAGCTGACTTCTTAAGCAAACGGATGCGCTGCAATCAGCAACTTCAGATTTTATCATATATCACTCTCTTATCAGGCTGTTTTGCCATGTCTGCCCTTGCTATTTGGAGTTGACCATTTCTTTGACACATTTTGTTAGAAGCAAGATTGTTGCTCATCACTGCAAAATAAGAATTCACCTTTCAATCCCCCAAGTCCTAGGATCTTCTGTTATTCCACAATCCACTCTAAACTCCTTATTTTGAGAACTAGAGTGATCTCCATCCCATGTGCCTCTCAGGCATAGGATGGAACAATCAGCAAAATGCATTTTGAAAAGACCACAATGGTAAGTGCCTTCTGTTGGTGGAAGAAGCTGCAGCAGTTTCCAGGAAACTGAATATAACATTCATGATGGTATGCCTGGTAGCATAACATCTTTCTTTGGTCACCCACTACAATACTGTTCCCAAACTCTAACTCTTGATTGCTGTACGAGTTGCCACATTCTGGGAACATGACATCATATGCAAGTTTTCTACAGTTGCAACAGTTTTTTACAGACATATTGCAAATGAACGCTAAATCTTTTTTGCAATGATCACTAATGATGCTGCATAGGAAAACTGAAGGAACAAAAAAGCACTCAAGAGTCATTGGCCCCAAATGAAAACAATTGCTATAGGTCTTGTATTGCTTGGGCTTGTCAACAATTAACCTTCCAAGTTTGGTGATGATAAGTTGTTTTGTATGGTATATGGTTTTTGAGAAAGTTTGTGGGAATCGAACCCCTCATTGGGATTAAAATAATGAATTAGTGTGTATTGGCACAACCAAGCTAGCAACCCGATGCATGAGCAAGGTAATTCATAAGCCATGTAGACAAGTCTGATAGCAAACCCATGTGGATGAAAGGTCGCAAGCCTATGAACAAACAAAGTTACTATTGCAAAGCAAGCTTAACCTACAAACTAGCCAAGTTGCAAGCCAACCTCTAGGCAATCAGTGCAAGTTGCGACTTGCAACCCATGCCTTATCAGTGCTGAGCTTGGTACACTTTCACTTTTGCCTTGCCACATCTCGCATCATGGACAATGTAAACTACTCATTGTTTAAGAATGAGTAACAAACATTTCATTCCTAGCATGCTTGGTCAATCAACAGACCTTAGTGAGATTGTTGTTGGTATCAACCTAAGAGTTTCCTACAACAAATTTGCTCACCTCAAATTGCACACAAAGTTGTGCACAGATTTGTACAAGTCCCCTCACTTGTTAATAGATGGAAACTCATATTTTCAAATGCTTCAGCAACATTCATCTTTCTTCTGTTACTCCTAAAACTTGGTGATCAAAACTTTTGCTTCATACAAGGGTACCAGGGTGATACTGGCAAACTGTTAGAACTTATGTGATATTGTGACATTGGTGAAAAAGCACAGAAAATGGTAACAAGGGGCTGACGAATGGCTTGAACTTTTCAAAGATTGAAAGCTACTCATAGAAGGGCTAGCATATGAGTATGGCTAGCATTCTACGACACAACAGCTATGCCTTACAGTTTCTCTATATTGTGGCAACCATAATGTGGGAATGGACAGAGGAATTTATATATCCTTTATCCATGGATTTTGTTTAACAATTCCCCTAAAAGAATGTGTCCTGAGTTTATAAACAAACAGGTGAGGAAACAGAGGGACCATTAATGCTCCAAGCTCGGAAAGGAATGCTCCAAATGCTTGGGATAAACCTGGTTTTATCGTGGCCAAAAAGACTTACACAACAAGATATAGAGTCTTGGTTCCCAAGATTCTTGCTTTATCATGTGTCGTCTCACAGAATAAGCTTCATGTAATCTAAGCCTCACCGTAACAGCTGCAAAAATTGAACTAAGATCCTAGGGTCTGCTTAATAATGTTCTTTTGAGAATCTGTTAAGGAAGAAGGGAATGCCACCTCAAACATAACAAAGAGATCACCTTTCTTGTTTTTTTCAAACACAGGCATACCTTCCCCAGGAAAGCGTCTAACCTCCTTGGGTTTTGTAATTTTGTTTGTTCCAACGCTCACCAAGTGTCCATCAAGGTGCTTCATGTCCTTTTTGAATCCCACTAGAGCATCCAGCAAGGAAATTGTCAACATGGTGTGAAGGTTGTCACCATCTCTCTGGAAGCGTGAGTGTGGTTGTGTTCGGATCACAAACTTGAGATCCCCAGGTTCTCCATCAATGACTGGCTCTCCGTCCTCATAAAAAACAATCTCCTGACCATCCTGCATGCCTTTCTCAATGTCGACATCAACACTCAGCCCTTCACGCTCAAACTTCACATTTGGACACTCTTGACAGACCTGTTGTGTATACTGCTGATACATCCCAGGCCCTACTTGTCGGTGGGACACCTTGTTCTTGCAGTTGCACTTCCGCTTTCCAGAAGCTGGCTTCAACACATTCTTCTCTCTCCAGATCTGAAAGACATCAGAAAAATTAGAAGACGCCCATAAGCATTGAAACAAGGTCAATTGGCTTTCAAGAACCAAGATGTTCAAGCTGCGGTTAATTTTGCAAAGAAAAGAGATTGACCAGATTCTGACCTAATTCTGACTCATAATCACCAGATTAGATACAATCAACTCCAAGAATAGACAACACCACCAACTGTTTAGGATTTATCAAGGCTGATAGAGAGCCAGGAAATTACCTTGTAAGAGTTTCCCATATAAAGATCTTCCAAGGTTGCATATATGTCAACAACAACATCATCTCCCTTGGGAATCCTATCTTCTTCCTCATCATCCTGCACGCCACCACCAAAGAACTGAGAGAAAATATTATCAAAGCCACCGCCACCAGCCCTGCCACCATTGGCAGCATTTTGCTTCAGACCTTCTTCACCAAACTGGTCATAGATTCCCCGCTTCTCCTTGTCCACCAAAACTTCATATGCATTATTGATTTCTGCAAACTTCTTTGTGGCTTCTTCGTTACCAGGGTTTTTGTCAGGATGGAACTTCAGGGCCAACTTCCGGTAGGCCCGCTTGATTTGATCATCTGTAGCCGACTTCGATATCTGAAGAACGTCATAGTAGCTTTTTCCTGCAGCAGCGTTGTAGATGGCCGACGCTGTGAACAGAAGCAGTAGCAGAAAACCGCTCAAGATCCGCATTGGAGCTTCTGTAAACTCTCAGAGGAGACCTTTTCTCACTGTTAGTTACGTTCAGAAGAACAACAGAGTGAGTCCTCTTCTACGTGCAACAACAGGCTTTGATTTCCTGTGTTGACAAATGATCTCGAACCCCGGTCTTGGTTCGACTCTTGAGTACGGTGCTTCCGTTCTACGCTAGATTTTGCGACTGACGTTTGGAAAAAAAATTCATTAGGGACAAGAATGAGTTCAGACTTTGAGAGTATAACGATTGCGCCCACGTGGACACAAAAATTACTCTGCTTCTAGCTCGGGATGCACAAATGTCAATACTGCTTTAGATCAGCATACGTCCTCTGTTTCTCTCCTTTCTCTGATCGGAACATGTCTTCGTCCACTACAGAATTTCTTTTTAAAACCGCTTAATGAATCGCAAAACGAGAAGCGCAACAGCAAACCCTACTCAAATCTTAACCTGCTCCATCACGGCCAAGACACCGAGATCGCACTACTACTGCTTCCTATACACAACAAGATGATTCACCAAGTCCGTCTTTCCGCCAATATCCAACTCTTCTTCCTACGTTCTCCTGAAATCATTCCAATTACACTAAAGAATGCTTGAAAAAAAAAATTTAATTTGAAGTAGAAGAACACAAAAGAATCCGAACGAGCCTTCAACCACCGTGGCCCAAAAACTTCCTTCCTTCCTCCTCCTCAATCAAAAAACTCCATTTTTCGCCAAAACGACCGATTCTGTCCACGTTTTTTTCTACTTCTTGCTTCAGGGAGACTCGCAGCACCTAAACGAGGTTCAAAAGAAGTAGCACTCACCGAGAAAACACTCCGGCAGCAACCGGAAACGACAGGGGGGCAAAAACGCTGCAACGACGCGCGACGAGCAAGAGAGAGCGCGTCTGTCGTCGTCGTCTTCTTCTTCTTCTTATTCTTCGCTGTGAACCCTTCGTTTCCGTACAAACGGGAAAATTTACCGCACGCAGTTACTATGTACCGCGCCCCCGTCACTACTCCATTATACACCAATGGAGTAACTCCATTTCGCCTGCGGCGCATTTCATTGGTCACAATTTTTCCTACTGGGTTTACCCCACCGTTAACTCCAGGACGGTTTTTTCACTCCAGTTAAAGAAAGACCATCCCAGCGCAAATTTGATCGTCCATTTGAGTCAAATATTGAGGTCCGCATTTTAGAACGTCTGAAAGAAAACGACGTGCCAGACTTTCCACGTGGCCTCAGTTGAGTGGTAATTGATGCGTTGAAACTCCAAACAGTCGTACAAAGGCCTGTTGTTCGCCTCTGCAATAGGTGATGAAAGTGTGAATGCAAGTTTTTAATTTTATTATTTATTTCTTTTTAGCAACCCAGTTTGTCTTTCGTTATTTGGGTTGCAAAAAATGAAGGTGATAGGTCAGAGAAACCCTAAACTGCAAGAGTGGGAGATTCAAGAGGGAGTTGGGTATGGAGCGCAAGATGATAAGCAGAGTACGTTTTTTCATTTTGGGTTTTGTAGCTTTTTGAAAGCTTGGATCTTGATGACTTGTGTCAATTGTGGGGTTGGGAATATGGTGTTTGTGTTGCATGAAGTGGAGGCTATGAAACTTGGGAATTTCAAGCTAAAAAATCAGATATAATTGCTGATCTACATCAATTTGTGAGTGATCATGTCATACTCAAGTTTGTTCAAAGAAGTTTCAGTAGCAATGTGGGTGGTGGTAGCATTTGTGAAGTGTGATGTGATTTGTGGAGTTCCTTACATGGCACTACCTATTGCAACTTGCATTTCACGTTAGAATAATGTGCCCATGGTGATGCAATGGAAAGATGTGAAGGATTATCATACCAAAAAAGGCCATCAAGGGGACTTTTAAGGTTAGTCAATTGTGTTTGGTGATCAAAGATTTGGTTACTGGTGGAGCATCAATGCTTGAGACTATAGAGTTGTTGAATGTTGTGGAGTTGAAGGTCACCAATGTGGTGGTGTTTATAAATAGAGAACAAAGAGGACCCAAACTTTATAGAAGATTGGACTACATCTCCATGTCACTTTCAAGCTTACATACATTGTAGATGTCCTAATGAAGCATGGGAAAGTTGTGGAAGAAGTCATCATTTTCATCAAGCAAGTTTTTTTAGAAAATCACATATCAATGTAAATAAGAGGATTCTTAGTGATGGCAAATTCCAGTCCCCAGAGTCTTTCGAGCTAGAGAATTCCATATGGTACATAATGGCATTGTTGTAGAATCCCAAAATCTTGTTCGAAAAATATTAACAAAAATGTTATGAATTTTTTTTAATCTAACTACTACTATGACTGTTGACAGAACAAAGAACAAGATTCAAAAAAAGACCTAAGGTTTTAGACACAAGGTTTTGATGGATGGTGTTGTTTTTGTTTTTGGCTACATGGAAATAGTGGCTTTCTTGGGTTTGCAATTTTAGGTATTGAGCTCTTCTTCTTTTTCTTTCCTAGAGATCTCAACAAGAGAAAGTTGAGATAGAAAGGTGCATTCTTACATAATGGGCATTAACGAAAGGGTTTTGGGTTTTGCACGAAATTGGCAACGAGGACTTATGAACATGAGGAATAACTCTCTTTCTATTGCCTCTTTTTAAATCATGGAAAACAATCAATATAGATTGGGTCGTCATCTACGAGTTACAAAACTATTACTCTACTCTCTTTCTACTTTGTGCTCCCAACAACAACAAAAAATAGTCTGAAAAAAAACTCCCAACTCTAGAACTCCATAGCTCTTCTCATCTTCAAGTCTCCCGCTGTGAACTAATTTGAATTCCACTTCAATAACCTTAATCTCACCTACCTTGTTTCTACTAAACCTGTTTTGTCTAGCTTGTCCACAAATAAACATCACAACACTTTTTCCGTGTCCTCATACATCCCTATTTGCTTGATTAGTATAGGACACTCTTATTCTTAACAAGGGTGCAATTTACCTTGCATAAAAACTTGTTGAAATTGGTAAAAAAATTAAAAGCCAAATGTCAAAGAACCTTACAAGAATCATGCCCCCAAAACAAAGGCCTTCTTACATAACATAATGCCCCTCCATGGGAAAGGCTCATTGCTAAACTAATCATGTCCACAATCATTGAAAATATGGACACAAAACATCAACATATTTTTATGCATATTTCATCAAAAAATTAATGCAGAGAATTCATTCTTTTGCAATGGAGATGCTCTCAACCCCATTGTTTTTCATGCCCTATTCTGAAAATACAAAATACAAAATACTTCATGCTAATGTGTTGACTTTTAATTAATTATATATTATTTATTTATTTATATATTGTAAGTGACATTCCTATATGTCATAATACCTTTTCAGGTTTGGCGATAATTAAATTATTTACAAAAAATTTGAGTTTTACAAAAGTTATATGTTTACAATGTTGAAATTTAAGGAAATCACAATGAAAGGAAAATTACAAAATTTGGTGGAAAACCCATCAGCTTCTTGGGTCAAACCAGATGGTGGATTGGATACCTATTCTAAATAATTGATAAAATCCAGTAATTGATAAAATTTTGAAATTAAAAAAATAATTGGTGGAACATTATGTGTACCTATTTTTGCAAAAAAAAAAAGTAGTTAAAAATGTTGCAAAAAGTCTCATTATGTTAAGTAGAGGTTCAGAGTCAAGAGAACCTACCTAAGAAGCTGCCTACATTTATTGCCAAAATTCCATAAATTATTATTATTTATTGTCAAAGTGGATTTTTAAAAATAAAATAATTAGTAGGCACCAGATTGAGGGAAAAAAAAACCTACAGAACAGGAAAGCACCGACCTAAAAAATTCTAGTGTATTTGGAGGGCATGTTATCAAGCATAATTTTTTCCTCCACAAACAGGGCAGGCATTTTTATTTTTTGAAATGTGGAAAGTGCAGCCCGAGTCCAAATTGACCAAGCAGACCAGAGACAAATTCTGCCCGAAGAGAGGTTCAGGGCAGCAAAAAGTTATATCTCCCTTTTTCTGGTTGGCACTTGGCACCTATTAAGAGGTTCCTCGAAACAAGTCTCGGGACGTCTTCTCGATGGGACCTGGTTTGGGTACATATCTTCAGGACCTGGATTTAGGGATGAAGCTTTTGAACTAGTCCCAGGTCAAAAGTTAGTAGCTCCTCAAAACAAGTTTTCGATGAGACCTGGTTTGGGGATCTATCTTCAGGACCTGGATTTGGGGACAAAGCCACCTTTGAACAAGTCCTTTTAAAGTTGGCACCTCCTAGAGGTCCTCAAAGCAAGTCTTGGGATCTCTTCTTAATGAGACGTGGTTTGGGAATCTATGTTCAGGACCTGGATTTTGGGGTTGAAGCCTTTCAACAAATCCTTTATCAAAGTTGGCACCTCCTTTGAGGTCATCAAAACAAGTCTTGGGACCCTTTCTTAATGAGACCTGGTTTGGGGATCTATCTTCAGGACCTGGACTTGGGGACGAAGCCTTTGAGCCCAAGTCCTGTCAAAGTTGGCATCTCCTACGAAGCCCTCAAAACAAGTCTTGGTACCTCTTCTCAACGAGACCTGGTTTGGGGATCTCTCTTCAGGACCTGGATGTGGTGGGCTAGCCCCTTCCAGCAGCCTTGTTCGCAGAAGAGCCCAACCTGCTGCTCAAGAAGAAGCGCCACGATCATGTTTCTGGAGGGCTCCACGACGCTCTCTGGTGTCGATCAACGCCTTCCCTTCGTCATAGCAGATCATTTACAGTGGATTGCATAATATTGTAAACGGTTTCTAGCGATTTAAAACTTTTTATTGTTTTTGTTGATGAAAATCGATTAAAACCCTAGCGTTATTGTTGTTGTTCCTGTCTCTCCTAGTGCTTTACGGATTTGCGGGGAGGGAGTTCTTGCAAGGGTTTGCGCTCAGGGATGGTAGTTCTTACGCGAAGAAAGGGGGTTCAAGGTTTATTTTTTCGAAATTGCTGATCACGTCAACGCTTTCTGCTCTCTCTGTGTATTTCGAAACCCTAGTATTATCTCTGTCTGTGTAGGGTTTTACAGGAAATCAAACGGGGAAGTCGCGTGGTGAGGGGGGGAATCGAAGCCGAGAACAAGAGCAGCAGAGAAGGAAGCTCCTTCCCCCGGCATGGCGATGCAGTCTAGCCTTGGGGCTTCCAAGGTCATCATCTTGTTGGGAGCTGGACTTGCGGGCTCGGTTCTGGTCGGAAACAGTCGAATTTCGGACATCTTGTCTGATCTATCCAAGGTACGTGTCTTATCAGTCACAACAAAAAGAGGTTAGGATTTGATACGAAAACTCTTTTCCTCACTGGACAGGCTACAAAGGAACAGTCATCGCCTTTCCTCTGATGTATGCACAATTAGGTCGCTGGGGAAGGCATGGTTGTCAGCAAGTGCTCGCTGTCAAATCCCTTGTCTTGATGTTGAATGGAGAACTGGCTGTAGTGGAAAGAATAAGACAGTAGTTTTTATTATGGGATTGAGAGCTTCACAAGACTGGATTCCAGTCACTAGCAGATGTACTAGGTATTGGTTTGATGTTGCAGAACAGAGCACCCTACTTTAGTTTAGATAAGCAGAATGGGACATGAACTCAGAATAGACTGGCTTTGAGGAAATTTAGGAGTATGATGTCTTGTGGCTCGGCTTAAATTCTCATTAGTGCACTGCTTTTCTGAATCTATAGCCACATACTCACAGTCATGAGAACATGTGCATGTGCATCATACATTGTGTCAGGAACTCTTTTGTTTCCCTGTCTAAAGAATGTCCTTTTAAAGTTGGCGACGGTATGGCAACATCACAATTAGTGGTTGGACTATCTTGTCTTTTGTCTGAAGCAGCCACTCATAGTTCCATGTCCCAGTTTGGAATCTTTCCAGCTTTCAGTTTGAGGCAGACATTAGATGTGGCACCTGTTATGTTTGGTGGAGTTTTCTTCCAGTTCTGATTGATCAAACCCTATGTGTCAATGGAAAGGTGCTGGCCAAGCATTTGAAGGAAGAGGGGGACAGATCTGGAGAAGGGACGGATACTGCTGCAGCTCTCACTGCACAGGTTCGCCGGTTGTCACAAGAACTGAGACAGCTAGCTTCTTCCTCACGAGCTGTTACTGTTGTCAATGCAAACCCCAGTTCAACAACAGCAAATCTTTCAACATTGGTATTGCCTGTTGCAGTTATTGGAGCTGCTGGCTATGGCTACTTGTGGTGGAAAGGTCTGTCATGGGGAGATGTCATGTATGTGACACGGAAAAGCATGTCCAATGCTGTATCAAGTGTATCAAAGCAATTAGAGAATGTTTCAGCAGCACTCTCTTCCACAAAAAAACACTTAACACAACGACTTGAAGTTGTGACCAAAACCCTTGATGATAGCCTTGCAGTGCAAGGCTTAATCAAGGACCATGTATTTGAAGTTCGGGGTGAGGTGGAGCGGAGTAGGGCTGAGATTGAAAATGTGCAGCGTCTGGTGGAAGGGTTGGAGGTGAAGATTGATGAAGTTCAAGGCAAGCAGGATTTTGCCAACCAAGGCATTCTGTTTCTATGTCGTTTTTTACAATCCCTGGAGATGCATCAACAGCACCAGCCTGAGCTGCCACAGGGATTTCAAGCAAAACTACTGAAGTCTAGTAACCTGGACCGAACAGCCTCCGCCCCAGCAGTTTGTAGCGCATCTGTTGGTCTGAAGGAGTTGCAGTTTATCTCAGAGACTCTTGAATCAAGTAGCACACATGGACCACAGAGCAGTGCTTCTGAGATTGCGTCCATTGACAGGAGCAGTGACATTAAACCTAGTGTTGGATTGACCACTCCTAGCCGGAGTTTTCATAGAAGGTTTTCAGTAAATTTAGGCCTCACACAATCGTTGAACCGGGAGTCACTTATATGATGCTGGTTTTGTATTTTGTGTCTGGTATCCAATAAAGCCATCTTCATTTTCTAAAACCTTCCATTTTCTTGGGAATGTTTCAGACAAAAGATGGCTGTGTCATGTGATTGGGACAATTGCAGAAGTAAAGAAGAGAACAAGTAGAAGCATAGGAAGTCATCATGTATTCATTGGATTGTTGTGTAAAGAAATTACACCCCAGTGCAGCTAGGATTTGAGATCAAGCAGCAAGATTTACTTTTGTGGCATACAAAGATGCTTGCTGAGCTACTGCTTGAGCCTTGAAGAAGTTGTGCTTTTCACCACTGAATCAAAACACTCCTTTGCAGACACATAGAGGACCAATGGAAATACTAGAAAGGGACTGTTATTTTCAATGTTCAGCAGAATAGGGTTGTGTGCAGGTCTGAAGATTTTTGTTTCAGGTGAATGGGATTGCTGGATTTTGGTCTGAATTTTCTTTTTTAGTTATCCTGAGTGAACAAACAGTTCAATGTGTTCGTAATAGTATTTGCAGACAGAGTTTTAGCATATTACTTGTGCATTTCATTGTTGTCTTTGAACTTGGCTCTTGTTGCTGCAATTCTGGAGCTTTCATTCCACAGAAAAAAATTCATTTTCTGGCTGCAACTGACTGTAGCTGGAATGGGCTTGTACATTCTCAGGAACTATTCTTTTTGTTTTGCTCCATGTACCATCATCATCAAATGTAGATTGATGGCATTATGTGAGCTCTTGAAGCATGCTATCTCTTTGGAATTTGACCTCGAGCAGGATTTGGAAGGAATTTGTGATCTCATCATCCAGATGCTACACTTGCAGAGGAAGGAGGTTGTCTTGTCCGCAGGAGGACTTGTGGTATACCTACTGTCAGGAAGTATTGCTACAGGTGGAGAATAAACAAGAGGGCAGCAGTGATGGTGGTGGCTGAGGGGGTGGCCAGCATGGTCCTCACAGGTATGATGCAACCTCCCTTTCCCTTGGTATTATGGTGTGAAGTTGTCAGGCAGGCACTTACTTCGCAAGAGAAGTGTGTTTTGGTGCTTTGACATTCCAGTGCTGCTGATGAAGCCCTCCATCCCTGTATGCTTTTTGTGGTCCTTTGTATCACAGTATTAGCTTTTAGGGTTGGAAGGTCTGGAGGAAAATTCAGCTTTGGACAAGGATTTAGTGTTTATGGGTCTATGATCTTCAGAATGGTGGCAAGGAGGGTTATCAATTGGGGGGTGGGTATGCTGCAAGGAGGCATGCCTTACAGTATTCATCGGGTGCCATTGTTCTGTAAAGCCCTTGCCTCCTCCTTTGAGTTTTGTTCCATTTCTTTTGTTCCACTCCAGTATGTGGACTGCTGGAGGCCTAAATCCTAAACCCTATACAATTCTCTTTTGATCTACTTCATTAGTCTGATTCAGATGAAGTATTCTTCCAAGTGAATTCTTTTACTCAAATTTTGGACCTTTCATGGAGCCTTTCATCAAGCTCACTGATGATGCATGTGACGAAAAAATTGTGTGATGGATCTTAGAGTTGGCTTGCTTGTCTTGACTGCAAGCTGGAATGCCTGCCCATTAGCATGTTGGCTACTTACTATCACAAGATGTGGTTTTGTGCTTCAGGAGACAATGTCAAAGGAGCATGCAATTTGGTCCCTGTTCATTGGGAGTGCTGTTCTGTTGTCTCTCTTTCTTCCTTTTAAGTTCTTGCCACAGGATTTGATCAACACTGTTTTCAGTCTCTACTTCTTTGTGCCCAGTGTCCTTGCTGTTTTGTACATCTACTGTACCTTCGCCAGTCTGATATTTTGTTTCTATATATTTAGGATTGACAAGGTTGATCTATTAAATGGTTGTTAGAGCTGTGTTTAGAACTCTCTATTTTTGTTTCTCATACAATAGATGATTGTTGATCAGTGGAGCTCTAACAGTCGTTTAATCTCCAGCTGACCCATTTCTGTGGAATATTTTTGACAATTTTTGGGGAGTATGGTGTTTGGGGGTTTGGGCAGAGCTACAATCCTGCCAACACTTAACCTTTTCTACTGACTGTTTGGAATGAGAGCACAATCAGCTTGGACATACCATAATGGAAGAGTACATCCTCTTGTGGAATGTGAGTGGGCAGATATTTGGCTAGTGCAAACCTTGTCTTTGGTTAATTGTTTCTCTCTCTCTTGTTTGACTGAATATGTTACATCAGGGGAAATTCTGAGAACTGATCAGAGACCATGCTTATTCATCCATTTGTGTCCTGCATTTGGCAAGCGCGAATGGCTCTACAGTTCACTCTCTGCAGTAGTGTCACATTGTATTTTAGGTTTTTCTGAGAATTTCTAGGTGATGCAAAGCTGTTTCTTGGCTTATCTCTCCTCATCAAACCTTGAATGACTCCACATGACCTGGAGAATTTTTTTTCCTTCCACTTTCCTTCCACTTTCCTACTTCTGGGGTGGAAGGTTGCATAACTTCATTTCAAGCATGGGCTACTACATAAGGGGTTTTTTGTGTCTTATGTTCACTAGGTAAACCGGAATCTTGATTTGACTGTCTTGGTTCCATTGGGAACAAGACATCTCTTACCTCAGGCCTACTGCTGCCACATGGCTAATAATGCAAGTAGTCCAGTTGTGAGCTTGGTAATGGAGTCACTTTTTCTGGCAACAGATGGTCACCTCTTTTGGTTGCTCATTTCTGTTCACTCATGGTTGGAGCTTCTTTAAGCTGTACTGAAATTTTAAGCAGATCTCAGAGAGAAGAAGGGGTCTAAGAATGAAGGGCCTTGAACAAATCATGCAGGGCATTGAGATGCTGTCATTGGACTCATTCAAGATTGGGGCAATTCTCTTGGTGAACATCTTTTGCTTCTTCCTCTTCTCAAAAACTTGGTGTTCATGAATTAGGAAGATTCAGCCTCATGTGTGACAAGTGGAGTTCCTGTACAACAGTTCTTCTGTCTTCTTCGGTTCATACTGACACTCTAGGCTTGTAGCCAAGTTTTCACAACAGTGGTTCAATGAAAAGGTGTTTTGTCCACACATGGCCAAATTTTTTGGATGTGTTGACATGCTGATATGGGCCTGCAGGCAGGACTATTCATAATGACATTTTTGGGGGCTTTTTTACACCTTTTATGGTTAGTGTTGCAAAGTCATTTGATGCTACTATTAAGATCTGTCTTTTCCTGTTCCAACACTCTTTGTTGTTATCATTACATTGTTGCATTGTGCTAAGTCCGGTATATGTGAAATATTAGTGTGCAGACAAACAGGCAAGCTCCTGCAGGAATGGTCCTGACATTTCAAGATCAAATGTAAAATACTTTGTGACACATTTCTTACAGTTGTCTATTGTGGGATGCAGACATAGATACCTTGAAACTTGTAGCTCAAGCTTGTTTGTCAATTGGTTTTAAACTCATCCACCATTCTGACTGGCCTGTAGGGCTCAGCAAAGGGTGTAGTCCCATGACAGTTGTTATTGTTGTATTGACCATATGACTTGTTTTGAGTAGCTTATCTTTCCAACAGGAGATGCAGCACAACCCTTTTTGATGTTGGGTCTTAGTGACACTGTAATTCCAGGTCAAAATCCTTACTCTGTAGAATGTTGTAAGATAGGAGGGGTTTTCCAAGAGATAAAGGCATGTAGTTTTGTTACTTGGTGATCCTTTTGACTGATTTCAAGCAGTTTTGATGTGTGTACTGTGGCTGCAGGCATTTTTGTAGCTTGCATTGCAATTTGATATGTCAAGGAACCTTGCAAGAAGACCTACTTTTTCATAGTTCTTTTGCTGGCTACTTTGTTGGCCTCCTGGTCACAATTCTGATCATGAACTGGTTTCAAACTGCTGCTGACCTTTTGTTTCAACTTTCATCCCTTCTGAAGAATGGTGAGCAGCTTCATCGCTTTGAACTTATTTCTACAGATACTTGAGTTTGATGAAGCTGCCGACAATTCTTCAGAAGGAATGGAAGTTGAATATGAAGTCCAAAAACAAGAAACCTGACTGAGGTGATTAAGGCGCTTGCTGGCTCTCAGTGAAAGGTAGAATTATCTCCCTGTCTTACACAGCAGTATTAGTTCCAGCAGTTTGTACAGACATTATTTCACATGGTGATAACTACTTTCACTGCTCTCTATGGCATCAATAGTAAAGCCTGGAATAACATTTTTAATCTTTTGTACAGAAATTTATTGGTTGCAAGCCCTTGGAATCAGAAGATCAAGGTCATTAGCAGTCCCACAAATTTCTTGGTTGCAAATCACATCTCACATTTTTATTGTTGTTGCTTGCTTCGCAACATCTTCATTTGTGAGAACCAAGTTAACTATTGACTATTGAGTTGCTTGAACATCCAAGAGGTTGAACTTATGTTACCTAATCATTATTTGTCTCATGCATTGGACAATGTCAAAAGTTAGTTTGTAGTTTCTCTTGAATGTCAAGTACATTAGGCAGAGCAGATTCATGGTTGTTACATGCTGAAGGGCATCAGTTTTGTGCTCTTGAGCAACTGAAGAAAATTATTTCACAGCAATTGGTGTGTTAACCTTCATAAAACCAGTATTACATGCAGCCCCATGTTTTTTTGTTTTTCTAGTGTACATTTGATTAGTCCTGCTAATTTTATGGGAAAATTCGCCAATTACTTTTTGATATCAAAAAATTGAGGGAAAAACCCTGATATAGCCCACTTTGTGAAGGCAATTACATCTATCAATGTCAAGAGATTGCGAGTCAACTCATTGCTCCATTGTTCTGAAATCTTGCAGGTAATCATCATGTCAAAACTCAAAACCTTCAGCAGGTCCCTTAATTACATACAAAAATCAAAACGCACTATGTTAGAAGTTCAAAATTTGACTAAATTTGTAGTAACAAGGTTACCAAGCAAATGTCACCATACAAAGTATGTCACAAAGTTATCAAATGGTGTATGACAAATGAATTTGCTTCCCAGTCCCTGAGCTCCTCAAAGTTCACAAGCTCCTGATTACAGTTCACTGTTGGAAACTTTTGAGGAAGTGGATAAGACTTTCAGCATATGCTTCTAGATTGGCCTGTCCAAACATTCAAGGTCACTTATTAGCTAAGTAGAAGTACTCAGGTGAGCAAGATGTACGACAGCAAATGTGCAAAGGAGACAGATGAAGTATTAGATAGATGATGACAGATATGAACTTGTGTGTGTTCAATCTTCAGCTGTATCTTATTGGTGCCCATATCACAGATTTAGGGAGTGTTTGAGAAGGGTGTAGCAAATAGAACACAAGAGCACCAACAGATATACAGCATTTAGTTAACAGTGAAGTTGCAAAAGGTAACTTCAAGCCTAGCACATATTGGAGGTTGGAAGGACAATTAAGCAGAGAACTAGGGATAAGGAGAAGACAGGAGAAAACCTGATCTTTGGACATCAGCTCATTAATGAAATGTGCAAATTCATTCACAGCTGCTTCTATGATAGCTTGAGAGTTGCTTTGAGATCCTTTCACCAAATTTCCCTCCTCGTTGCTGTCCCTCCTATTCTGCTTGGTAATCTCCTGAAGGTACATAGATATTATACCTTCCAGATTTGCCTTTGGAATCAGGTTATCACCTGAACCTATCTCATGAAATGAGGGTGCAAGGCATTCTCTTTTATCTGCCTCAAGGCTCACATGTGTTCCAGTTTCCAGGGCAGTTGGTTTTACTTTAGTCCCTTCAGTCTGAGCAGGAGGAAGGTTCTTGATGCTAACTGGATCCACTGTAGAGCATGATGCACTGTCAAGTGATGTTTTGACAGTGCTCTGCATGGAGCCAAGGCTGTCTGAGGGTTGCTTACTGGGTTGATTATCCATTCTGTGAGAGGTTCCTGTATCAGATTCCACCTCGACCATGAGTGGCTGCACAATGGTTGCAGTGTCAGGGGGTAAGTGAGCTTGTACAAGGCCAACACAGCAGTGCCTGTTGCCTAGTGGCAACTGTGGAGACAGCTGATGCCTCAAGACTTGTCTGCAAAGTTTCTCTTCATTTGCTGCTTCATTGGACATTTCCCTCCTTTTCCGTTTTCCTGTTACATATCTTAAGGCTCTCAGGGTCTTTTGACATGGATGGCTGTCACTATTTTCATGCATGATTTCACATATGGTCTTCTTTTCAGTAGCATCAAATGGATTAGTTACAGGGCAGGAAGATGCATCACATCTTATACCAATATCACCAAAGGCAAGTTGTCTCCTTGAGAAAGATTCATCCCATGTATTTTCATCATGGTCATTGATATATACAGGTGTTTGCTGTCCTCCAAACTGCAGGATATGAGCTGGAAAATTTGCCGATGGACTACCAACTCTCAACTCTTTTTCACAATCCTTGACTTCTTTAGGTTGCATTTCATTCCCAAAACATTTGGCCTCTTCTTTTCCTGCATATTCCAGATCTTCTTTGCATCTTGTTGCATGACTGAGAATTGTTTCCACTGTTTCCTGATCCATGATAGTCTGAAAATTAGAATTCCTCTGTGCGTTTGCTTTATTCAAAGCAGCAATATCCTCCTCAGCTCTGGCACTGGACACTGAAGGCCCAGCACCACATGTATGGTCATGTGTTGATGTACACCCCGGTTTACTCATCCTTGAGGCACATGCATCTACCACATTCTGGACCTCAACCTCTCTGGTCTCATGCATCTTGCTGGTACTAACCCCCCCCTTGTGCTTGGAGAGGGGCTTAGCTGATCCTCTGTCCTTCCTTGGTCGCAAGCACCAATTGACGGCACCAGAAGATACATAATCACTGTTCCATGGTTTGGAATCATGTGTTTGATTTTCTACCATTGTACATGCAAAATGACCAATCCTGCAAGTAGCATCTCCTGTACTGATCCTACTGGGGCTTTCCAAAGGTGCCTCTGGACTTTGACTACTGTGAAAGGCATGACCAGCAGGAGATTCACCAGATGGAGTTCCATTGACATGCAACCCCACCTGAGGTGCAGCACTCTCTTCACTCTTTCGGCGCTTGCGAGAGTAGGTGACAGTGATTCCTTCCATGCAGAGGCCAGTAACAGTTGCATCATCTTGATGGATGCTATGCCGATCCTGAGCATTTCCTTCACTTCTTGTTGACTGTTGAAAAGACTCACTATTCCATCCAGATTTGAAATTGAGTGTTGGTTTGACTCTGATGAGATCTCTCGAATACTCTACCTTTAGGTGCTCCCTTAAGGCAACACCAGGAAAGCGCCTCTTGTAAACTTGTAGGAATGGAGAGGCCAAATGCTTGGCTAGTCGAAGTTCTGGACACTTTATTCCTGCAAAATAGTCAAACAAAAGTGAGATGTGGCCATTCAAAATTAATGCAGCTAGTATGCATCCTTTAGTTTGTATTGTTCATGGGTGCAAGCCTTCATCTCACATGTCAAATGGTTATTCATGTCCCTTGAGATTTGCAGAAAAACATGATTGTGCCACAACAGATCCATACCACAAGGTGCATTTGTTGCTGCTGGTGGAAATACTGTAGTCTGCAGTGTTGCTTGATTACTGAGTCTTTCACACTCATTGCCAAATGTCAGAGAGACTTCTCCAAGGCTCATGATGACATCAAGTATTTGGTGATTAACCTGCATCAGTCAATTATGTCATATAAGTCCATTTTTAAGAAAAGAATGCAATTGTGGATCCTGTTTCCAAATCTTATCTACAACTGTATTGTCATCAAGTGGCTTCAACACAAACATTCAGTGGACACCAGTGCTTCCAAACCAAACCCCAGTGAAAGCACCTTGACATCTGTGAGTGATTACGTGTTAGATTTGGATCAATGATTTCAGTTTGTTTCCAGTTCCTCTGACTAGAGGGACTATGCCTCTCTGGACTTCAAGGTTGATAGAGCTTCAAGATGCAACAGGTATTATCAAGCATGGTCCTGAGCTTGGTACTTAAGTCCAAACAGAAAGTCTTGAACCTGAAGAGTCCGGACATCAGAGATGTTTGCATTGCAGCATGGGCAACATCTCTTAGCCTTGCGCACACGAAGACTCACAGGGCTGAGAGCAAATGGATGTTGCCATGGGAGGCTTTTTGAGAATGACGACTCCAGACAACCCTTGCAGAAATTGTGACCACAAGGAGTTGAAATGGGCACTTTCATCAGCTTCTCACACAGAGGGCATTCCAATTCTGTCACCAATCAGAGAGACATGATTAGTGAATACACAAGAAAACTAAAACAGAAGAATTTAGGACTCAATCCTGCAAGGAGAGAGTTCCTTATAAATTGAACAATTTTGGAAATCAACTAGCTGGCCCATGAGACACCTGCTTATCATTCTGGAATCACAGCAGGTTTAAAGATTTGCACAGGTCAGTGGCATGAACACTCGCTCACCTTCTAGAACACGATCTCTGAGCTTGATCATTCTCTTCAGAGATTCGGCATGCTTGAAGTTTGGATTTTCAGCCAACCATCCCCATTTACCTTGGCTCTCCTGAGAACAGGGTAACACAAGAAAGATTCAGGTGATCTTACACATGACTACTGTGTCTATCCCAATCCCTAGAAGAAAAAAAGCCACTGAGAACCACTTACAAATTAGAAAGAAAAAATGAGGGATGCCCATGAATAGTAACCAGAACCAATGCAGAGAGACAAAATGTGAAAGATTCCACAAGTTTATAAATTGAAAAAGTCCCTAAGAGATCTTCAACACTAACACCTATTGCTTGGCAAATGCTGTTTCTAGAACATTGTACTAACGGCATGTCATACCTCCCATCCCCAAGAAGGTGGTTCTTTCCTACGTGTGATGTTGATGGAAAGCTTCAGCTCATGGACAGGAGGTAATCGCAGCCTGCGTTTGTCTCCTCTGCCATTGCTGCAGGTTCACTGGCCTAAGTGAAGAAAATACAAAAATGAAAGATGAAAATACTTATGCTTTTGTCAGATGTTTGGATGCACTACACAATATAAGTTCACAGGACAGGAAAACAGAGAACCAAAAAGTACGAAGTAACTTGCCGCAGCAAACCTACTCAACCTCCAGCACACGGACTCTGGTCAGCTTAAACCACAATAAGGCAAGACCAGGAGGGATAAGAATTTAGAAAAAGCACATTACAATTTCAGAGAAGCTAAGAAAGAGACAAAACACAGAAAGCAAAGCAGGGAAGTCATGCACCAGAGCTCTTCTTATTTGCATGTCCATAATAAATATATTCCTCAACTCAAATCACTGAAGTATGAACATAGATCTCAGTGCTACTGTGTGTGAACAATAACACACAATGGAATGTAAACTACCAAGGCACAGAATCAAGAAGAATCTGCAGATACAGGATCCACTAGAAGCACAATGAAAGAAGAATCCTACCGGGCCCATGGTGGAGGCTCATTATCACAGCGGACAAACAAGAATCGACACACTCTGAAACCCTGTTCACCAACACATCCAAAGAAAAATGACCATTCATTTTCCTCAGCATGAGAGCTTAAAAGAGTGGAGGAATGCCATTCAGCCTGGCCTACTCCACACTAGTTTTCAGTAAAGATACATCATGTCCATAGCTGAAATGCAATGCATATTTTAAGGTTGCAGAGGTACAAAACCTCCAGGTTTGTCTTTTGCCAACACATTTCAATGCGATAGATCCCATCATATCGAAGGCCACTTTCCGGTGCAAATACTGAACCTAGCTTACATGACCTGTACCACAAGCATGTAACACAGACATTGCAGTAGGGCGCTGTAGGTTCAATGTGCAAGCATCCATTCTTTCCAAAGCATCAGACTAGTCAATCAGTTGGTGCACAAAGCCATCACCACCATGAATCAAAGGGCAAACAGATATTGCTATGGTGGACCATTGGCACCTGATAACACGCACTGGGTAACCTTTGCAACAGCTTTCATGCATGGCTTTGTTTACTCTGGTAAAGGTCTGGTCACACACCATCTCTTTTGATGTGCGCTTGTTTCCACTTAAATCATGGCCTCCACTGCAGTTGTGTAAAAATTCTTAGTTGATGGTCTATAAATGAAACCAAATTGCTTGGGATTTATTATAGAACTGAAAAAGAGCCACTGCCATTGCAATGTTGAAACCAGGAACACCTTGGGTGCATTTGTGATGACAGTGCACATCATTCATTCATTGGACACCACACTACACCATTTGGGGTAAGACGTACACAAAGATAAAAGGGGTGGAGGGTGTTTCTAACCTTCCAGTTGATATAAACCAATCACCATGATCCTCATCATCAGCATAGCCTGTTGAAAGCACGATGGATTGACAACCTCTTTTTGCCTGCCCAGAGAATGCGGCAACATGTGGAAAATGGGCACCCCACTGACGGCACTCTAGTCGATTGGTCCATGTATCCCCCACCAACACCCCACGCCGCCGTACTGGGTCAAAATCCTTTGTAATGGGTCCATAGTGCTGTCGGGGTGCTGTGACAAGGATACGCCCACTAGATGCATTTGCTATACCATTCCTCACAGCACGCTCAGAGGTGAAGGCCTTGTCAGGTTTCATTCTGTTGGACATAATACGGGCCTTGCTTTTGCTGGCATCGTCAACTTCTTTCTTAGCTAGGCTTACAATCCTTGCAAGAGCCACATTGACTCGGATCTGTTTAACCAGGGCTACAGGCATAATCACCCGGCAATGACCACAGGTTGTGTTCCTCTTCTGCCTTACCCACTTGCGGAGACATGGAAAACAGAAATTGTGACCACACGGTGCCTGCAACAACCATCATTCATAAGTAAACAATCTCCATGCTGCAACTTATAACAGTTGAACTCACTGCTCAGAGATAGTGAGCTCACCCTGGTGTGGAACTTAACTCTAGCATTATAAATCTTTCAAGAGGCAGGATGAAGGGAGAATCAGGCTGGTGATATCATAAACATTAAAAGTCATTCATGAACAAATGGTTATGAACTACACTGCTTGCAAATAGCTTGCGGGAATCCTAATTTCATGACTAGAGAGTCTGATGATCATAGCCAAGAGGTCTGTCACCAAAACAAAGCCATTCAATCCATCAAATGGAGTGTGCATTATGCTAGTCCCCACTTGGTCCCAGACACAAACATCCAGCAAAGCATTTGTCATCAAATACCAACATGCAGCAAAACTGGATGGAGTTCCAAAGGTCTCACAGATACTGGCAACTTTGGAAGTTGCAGACAAAATACACAACATAATTTTGTCTTCAACAGGCCAAGCACGCTCAACTCCTTGTTCAAAAGATTTGCTGTTCTCTTCTTTCTGAAGGCAGTCTCTTTCAAAGCATCCTCTTTCACATTCTTGGGTTTGGGGTCTGGAGCATCGTGCAATGAGACTGGAATGACTGCTTTGGTCATATCATTCACAGGATTCAAACCACTGAAAAGCTCCTGCCTGAGTTGTGCCTTTTGCATGTCTGATAGTTTCTCCTCAGCTTGTATGGAAAGTATTTTGCTGATTATCGTATTTTCACATCTGATATCATTTGGCAGCTGATCAACAAACAGGAAGTCCAGTAGCATTTTATAAACTACAGTTGAGACAAAACTGAAGTGTTCTCAAATGGGCTGCACATTTGTAGTTCTTTGCATGTACAATCAAGCACAAATCTGGTTTCCAAATGTTACGAGATGTGGGCCCTCAAATTGTTACAGCAGTACTCATGACAATAGTGTTTCTGTCCACTCAGCAGCTACTTTTTAAAAGATCCAACTTGCAGCCGAGGCTACAATTCCACTTCTCAATTGAATCAATAGCTCTGAAGCACTTAAAATTTTAAAAAGCCATTCCCTCAGGGGTTGAAGGATTTGAGATACCTCTCTGTCAGTAGCTTGGTTCGCCCAGGCCCATCACAGAGGTCAGGGCTGCAATCTGGGCATTGCCATTGACCCTCTGGCACATGTGTGAGAGGGATCTTGAGGCAGCTCATGTGCCACTGGCTGTTGCATAAATCGCACAACAATACCTGCAGCAGCAGGAAGTGCAAACACAAACACAACAGATTGAAAATCCGTAACACCCAATCATTATCTCCACTAATATTTTGATCTAGGTTTTTCCAACTAATATTTCGAGAGAGCTGAGTGAACTTATTAGAACGGCCTTCCATTTGATTGTTGTGATCACAGATTCTGTGATCACAACAGCTTTTCATGATGTTCTTTCAACTAGTTGTGCTCCCAGTCATCTCACAGCTCTATTGGACAATGCAAATTGCAGGAAGTGTGAGAGTTGTGAGTCAACTTTTGACTCACATCTGTCCTTTTTTTTTTAATAAGAACATGTATTACCAGAGTTCCTTACATGATTAACTACATATTTTCAATGCACGTGCAGCTCTCCAATGGAAAGCGAGTGTCCATGCAGCAAGAAACAAGGCCCTATGTCAGTGACTTTCCCTTCCATTAGGCTGCTGTGATCCCATAAGCGTATTGTGTGTAACTGTGATCACAGCTGGCTAGTGCAAAGAGACCCTTAGTTTGAAAACAAAAGAGGCCCAGATTGTTCGACCAGTCTTTCATGTTTGACGCGGATCAAAACTCCGGTGTATACGACCAAATCGTCTGAAATTGTGCAAATTGTACAACATACAATATCGCTTCACGCCGAACAGCAAAATTGCTACCAAATCCTCCAAAATTGTGCAGGAATATACAATATGATGTTATGTATCATTTACCTGGAAATCAGGAGGCACGGTAAAGCACTTCATGCATTTTCCTTCTGGATCACAACCAAGCTCCTCCATATTGGCCCTCTTATTACAGCAACACGGACCGATAAACAGCAGCCAACCTTCTTTTCTAAAGAGCTCAGATTTTCCAGAAAAACAAACAAGAACAAAATGCAAGCAACCCTCTGCAACGTAACTACACATCCCCCACCTCGATCACTGTATTCCACATCCTTGGAAAGACCACACACACACACACACACACACACTCCAAAACTGTGAAAAAAAACACTAAGAAAGCTTCTCCACAAGGAGAGGAGAAGGAGTCATTGGTGAACAACAAATTTGCAGGATCCGAAGTGCATGAGTGACGGCCTGCAGCAAGAACTAGTAGAAAGAGATGGAGGAAATCAATGGAAGCTTTGGGGCGATGGGTGGGGGGGAAGTCTGCTCACGAATGACGGCGGCAGCGCCGGCAGAGACAATTAAGTGTAGAGCGTGTGCATGTAAAATTAACTAAAAAACACTTAACTAATACCCACACTTAGGGCCACATTAGATGAGGCTCCAAGGTCCAGGGTCCAATGAAATAGAGCAATCCTATTGGCTGAGAGCTATAAATTGGACCTATGGCCTTTAGACGAGGGTCCAAGACCAAAAATAAAAGGCAAATTCAGGCAAACCTACATGGCACCATTGTGGAGGGAAAAGCAATTGGTTCAGACCCATTAAATAAAATTTAAATTTAAAAAATTAATTATTAAAAATTATTTTTTAAAAAGAAAAAAAGTTCATGATTTGGAAACCAAGATGCAAGCTAGAGTCCAACTCAAGGATGCAATTTGCTTTGAACAAATAAGTCCAAATTGGTTCCTAGGAATTTGGGACCCTGGACATTAATATCTAAAGTGGGCCTTAATAATAAGACATAATGGAATAAGTCTTTAGTCATGAGCAGGGGTCCTAACTGTTAGGTCTCTTTGTTTCATGAATTTAATGATTTGTGTCATAGTAATTCTTGGATAAGCTAACTTAAGGGGATTACATCACACATTGATGCACATTTGATTATTGCAAATCATGTATGGATCAGGATTTTTTTTTCATCAATTTTGTGATGTAATTGAAGTGGCCATCATTCATTAGATGATTTAGCCAGATTTGGCTATATACTAGGGTAGACCGGCCCATCATCGATTGCCTGTCATTGACCAAACACTTTGATAAATCTTTCTCAATTCTTCTCCATTTTGAGTGATTTAAAATGTTATAAGAGCCCTTTCTCAAGGGTTACAAATCATTTTGAAATGCAAAGCCAAAGGACCAGCCAAAAAGGTGTAATAAAGAAAATACGTTTTTTTTTTGTATATCATGTTTTTTTCCATTTTTTCTTCATTTTGACCCTCCTACTTTCAAACATCATAATTTTTTTTTAATTTTTTTAAAATGATTTAAAGTAATATAGGATCACCACTTGAAGTTCTACAATCTTCTTGGAACTCTAATAGTAACAAAGTAACATAAAAATATTTATTTGGGTGTTCAAGAAATGACCTTTATAGTGTTCAATGGTTTGTTTTTGGAGTTCTTGACCCCCTTTACTTTGGGGTTTATAACTTTCTAATCCATTTTCAACTATTGTTAATGCCTCATATGCACCAAGAGGGGTTGAAGTTTTGTTTGGACACCAAAAACAACAGCACCCTTCCCTTGGATCCAACATGCCTTGAACACTTAAATGTTCAATCATTGGTCGGTCTACCTTAGATATGAAAGTAGAAAAAAAACAAAATAATTTTATATTTTGGACTACCAACTAGAACTTATCATAAAAAATTGATGATCTGGAAAAAAAATTCAAATTTTGGCGAATTTGGGTCACCTTTTCCATAAATATTTGTTCTTTGTATAATAATTTGAAATCATATTTTTCAAATTGAATTTTGACTAAATTTTGCCCCATAAGAAACATTGGTATGGATGGATCATGTTGTGAACAGTGTGAATTTTGTGTGTGTGTGTGTTTTTCTTGGTGGTAATTTTTTTCACATTTGTCATATTTTCAAAAAAATATAAGCCTTAACAATATCAACAAATGGATTTTCTGAGGGAAAAAAGGTTTAAATCTGTCAAATTTCAAAAAATAAATCACCAACATGCAATCACAATATTATTTTATTTTTTTGGTATTGTTAGTGATGCACTCCCAAGTTCCTTAATAAATTCAAATGTGAATCGAAGGTGAACACAGTGAAAGATTGAGGAATTAGGGTATGTTCCCTGGTTCACAACAATATGTGGGTAGAAAGGCGTGCTAGAACTCCAGGATAAGGATTAAGAAGAGTGACAAGCAAGTCAATTACTCACACAAACCTACACAAACCAAACAACAAGTTTGTTAGTGCATAGTTGGAACATTTTTTATGCATGAACAAATCGCGGGCAAACACAAACTCATAAGATTCACCACAGCTCGAACTTGGGGGAAGTCACCACCTTCTCCCCTTATAGTATTCTCTGTGCCTGGCCACAGTGCCAACACCCAAATGTCATTTTGTCTTGGGACCCCCAAGTTGGAGTTTCAAAATTCACTAAATTGGGACTCGTGAAACTTTAGGGGCCAATAACTTTGTGTGCATACTTTTAATTGAAATGAGGTCTAAAACAAAGTTGTAGCCCTCATCAAGATCTTTTCAACGATATATGACATGCCACTTGCATGCAAAAAAATCAGGGGGATTCTTGACTTTTAGTGGTTGGAATCAAATTGTCAATTTGATTCCTAACCTTTCTTTTAGCCATAACTTATGTTTTAAGTACCCAAATTGGTCATGTAAGCCCATTTTAGACATCTACGTTTCAAGAGCTCTCCAATGATATTAAAAACTTTTTAATCCAATGATTTTTCACCCCTGCAATTGCCCTTTGAAGGTGCGAGAATCCATTGGGACTCCAACTCCCAAAGTGGGAGCTCACTTGAAAGTGTGGGGTTCATTCCTCACACTCTCATGCACTCCCGGGAACATGAAATATGACTTTCGAGCTTCACTCTTGGCCCGCAAGCTTTATGAACCCTTGCCTTGGTTGTGAGCCCAAGGTTAGGGTTGCGATAGTTAGATTTATTTTGTAGCTAGATTGGTATTAATTGTTATTTTATCAACATTACAAAACTGAAAAAAAAAAAAGGTTGTGAGGTTACTTGATCAAGAAAACAACTTCCAATTTTGATTTTTTGAGAATTTTGGGAATTAAAGTGTAACAAATTTTTAACTTTAGGGTTTGTGTGTGAACAAAAAGGAGTTTTAGGGTTTTGAAGAAAAATGGTTTTTCCTATTTTCAACTAGGAGTGTTTACACATGACGACAATGGAGATAAGGAAAAACACTAATGGAGATGCGGTGGTTTTTATGGCTTTGATGTTTTTTTGTTTTTTTTTATAAATTTGGGATGAGTGTATTGCTGTGGATATTGCTAAACGATGGCTAATTGTGTGGCAAGGGAGTTGCCAAGCGAAGCGTGGCCGGTGGAAATCTCGATGTGGAATGGAAGAAAGAATAATAACAAAGCATGGGAAGGGAAGAGGTTTGTTTTTCAGTAGGTAAAGGTTTTGAAAAAAAGAAGGTTGGATTTTTGTTTCAAACAAAGGTACAAAAGATATATATCCACTACATATGTACTTGAAGAGGCATAAATTTAGTCTAGGAGTTAGTTTTGAAGGTTGATGAGGGGGATGATGAAAATCCTAGGGATCTCAAAAGTGGCCTAAAATCTTTTCAATATGTGTGTGTCGAGTTGATTTGTATGTGCGTGTTGTTGACCTACATATCATGAGAGAACACCTTGATTACTAGGAATTTCAAAGAACAACCATAGTCCGTTAAATTTCACTATGCGAACCATGTAAAAGTGGGGTTGTGGTTTTTTGTAAAATTTGTGAAATAGTCATTAAGGAATTGAAGTGTGTTGTTTTCTTGCTTTTATGTGTTGTCAATTTGAAGGATGGTGTCATGAACACCGGATTTTGCAATCTATTTGGGCTCAGGGATCTATGTTACAAAATGTAATCTGGGACTTGGGTTCATGTGGAAGCTTGATGTGGTTTTACGTTCATATGGTCTAAAGAAATTGAAAGGAGAAGGAAGGCCAATGGGCTCAAGAGAGAAAGATCAAAGCGACATGACCCTTTAGAGACCTCAAGCCTCTCTTTGTTGAAGAAGGCAAGAACTTAGGTGGTCAGAGGATCTGAATTATATGGCCATAGGCTCATGCCAGTGGGTAATTCTAAAAATGTATCTACCATTTAATATATGTGTTTTGTGTTTTGATTATTATGTGCCCTAGTTTTTGGTATCAAAGCAAATTGACTTACATACATAATTTATTAATTTGGAACAACATTATGTGTGGTGACCAGTTTTATGTCTCAGGAAGCCACATCCAGTTTGTTATTAATTTCAAGCAATCCATGATTAACAACTTTTTTGAAGTTTCAACAACCCTTCCAATCAACCATTTCCTAAAGTTCGATTTGTGGTCTTTAGGTTGGTTGGATTTGGGGTGGTGACTGTGGTGGGATTCAACCAAGTAGTAGCACAAGTTGGAGATATTTCCATCAAAATCACACATAATGGGTGTGTGTATAAGGTGAGAGTGTGGGTGAAGTCATAAGATGGAGCAAACGGTTGGTACACAAGTGCAAAATTGCAACAACAATTCCATTTCACCTCATACCTCGCATAGATCTACCCACATTGTGTCAGATAAAACCAAAGAAATTCTTAGGGTTAGAGATATATGGGTACTTCATTTTGTAAGATCTCCCAATCACTTCACCAAATTTTTCATGCCTAGAATTTGTTTTGTTGCAAGCAAGTGACAAGATTCTCATAGTTAAGGCATCAAGTCTATCATCACAATTGGTGTGTTGGAAGCTTTGGCAGAATGTTGAATTTCAGCAATCATGGCAACTAAACAACTCACCTTTGCCAATTGTTTCTCAAGATCTTATTCCAATAATAAAAGGAAAATATAGGAGTTCTTTGAATAAATAAACATAGGATAACATTTAAGTTTTGTTTAGGAATAGGTCATGAATTCTAGAAATTTAGTGGAGTCATATCCTTTAATAAAATTGTGTTTTCCCAAGAACATAGTGTAGGGTTCGTAGTTACTAAATTAATTGATTTTCATTAGTAACCCAGGTTGGACTCTATCCTCCAATTCCTAAGAATTGAGACTTGACTGTCATAATTATTTTGAATTCTTCATGAAGGTGGCAACATGGATGAAAGCCAAATGTAGGAACAAATTTATCATGTAGTGTCTTCCTTTTGTTAACATTCATTATTTGTATTTGGGATGAAATAGAGGTATAGTTGCTTGATGTGGTGACATGAGCCAAATTTTAAACACAGATACCACATCTAAACCCTTATCCTTTAATCTTATAATGACAACATTAACAAGAGGAATACTTTATGTACTAAATAAACTTGAAAAGGGAAAATGTTTTAATAAAGCTTGGGATCATGAAAATTTATACACTTGCAAAGATTCTCTTTAGCTAATCGGACCCAACAATTTTCACCATTTGATTCGAATCCAATGAATCACCATGATTAGTCCTCAAGGTATGGATGAGTTGTTTTGAGGCAGGGACCATGAGGATGTGAATGATTGGGTTCAACGTCTAACTATGGCAGCTGAAGTCAAAGATTTCGATGATGACAAGTTGTTTAAAATAGCCAAATTGAACTTACATGACCAAACTAAAGAATAGTTCAAGAAACTCAATCCACCATTAGCAGATTGGATTGTTCTAAAGACTATAGTTATTCAAAAGTTTGGAGATGTTGATGCAGATGAAATTCATGTCAAACTTGATGCAATCAAACAAAAACCTAGAGAATAGGTTGAAAAATATTTTGAAAGGTTGGATAAACTTTTTCAGAAAGGGAAGATTGGAGATGTTGAACAAAGGAGAAGGTTTTTGGTTCGACTAAGGCCATAATTTAGAAGACTCTGTGTGGTAAAGACTTACACAAACATCAAGGAAATGGTGACTGCGGCAACAAAGATTGAAAGGGTGCCAGGAGACCTAGGGAAACACCGTATGATCCCCTCAAGGAGCAGAAGGATGAGGATGCAACCAGAGAATCATCTATAGATAAGTAGTTGTTAGTGTTGAATGAGACCTTGATTCATTTTTTTATGGAATTTGGCAGTAGAAGTGGAGCTAGTGCTAGCTCTTCTAGGGGTACATCTAGGTGTCAATTATGCCAAGTTGATGACCACACTGCAGTGGCCTGTCCAAAACACAATGATATGTGGCCCAAATGCGGCGAATGTGGTGGAGGACATAGGGTTGAGAACTATGGCATAAGGTGTTCATTTTGTAATGGTTTAAGGCACTCGGAGGATCGTTGTTAGAAGAAGAAAGACAATAAATCTTCTAACTCCACTACCAACTACCTTGAGGTGTTGGTCAATGATGAAGAGGCCACATTGAAAAAAATGAACAAGATTTGTGGTGTTAATCACCATTTGTCATCTAGAAACAAGATTCCCAATAGAAGATTTCAAATGCATGCTAATGAAGCAAAAGGGATTGTCAAACAAGTTGAAAGTGTTAATGCAAGAGATAGAATTAAGGAAGCAATGTCTGATTCCGGTGCAAGATAAAAAATTTATCTACATTTCATGAAGGATTTCGTTAACCCCCATGGAAACAATCATGAGAATCCATAGAGAATTGGAGTATCTTCAAGGATTGGTTAAATTGGCCAAAAGAATAAAGATGAAAAGACTGGCAGGAATCAGGTTACATTTGTCCCCTGCTATTATAAGGATTTCTATGAACGAAACTTACCGAAGGAAAACCATGCACTTGCTCGTGGAGATCAACAATGGGGTGATTGAAGGACTTGTGGATACTAGTGCGTCTATGTCAGTAATGGTAGCCAATATAGTACGAAAGTTTGGGATCATGCATTTGGTCTTAGGACATGAGACATACAAGATGACATTTGGTACTATTACCATTGCTTTGGGGAGGTTAGATGACATACATGTGCGTGTTGACAATGCGATTTGTAATATGGTGTTTTTGGTGGTGGATACAAATACATATGACCTTTTACTAAGTTTAGACTTCCTCATGAAGATTGGGGCAATGGTCGAGGTAAAAAAGGCACCATATAGGTTAGGCATAGACCTAGGCTAATGTGGAAATGCTACCTTTGAATGTTGTGAACATCATACAATATGGGGAGACACATCTTACGTCTTCAATTAAACATATTAAGAGTCTTGATAAGATGTTCCAACAACTCCAAGTGGACGACCTACTTGAGAAAGGCTTGTCTTGGAAAGGTGGATGTTTTTCAGGTTTGAACCATCATAATGATGAAGGATCATCTAATGATAACATAACTGAATTTGAGAGTGAAATTGATGAGGAAGATGCTCAATTAAACCTAATCATGCAAGAAAATGATGCGGCATCTAAAGATGATCTGAAGGACCAAGGGCTAAACCATCTTCTTCAACAGGAGTCCGCTAATCTAATTGTGAATTTGATATTACAAAATCAACACTACATATTGTTGGAGGAGTATATAACGAAAAGGGATGATTATGCTAATTGGCTTCAATGGGGAGCTATTGAAAAATTAAAAAATCTCAAGGGATGTTTTGTTAACATGCTTGTGCTTAATCCAGTGCATTTGGATCATGAAAACATGCAACATGTTGTTCCTTCTAAAGATGAAAGGTGGGATGAAATATGAAACAAAATAAAGTTTGACTAAACCCTCGGTGAAAACCAGGCTGAAGAACTATGGACTTTGTTGGAGGACTTCAAGGATGTCTTTGATTGGCACAAAGGGGAGTTGGGGTGCTGCACTATAGGGGAACATGCAATTGACACACAAGGCTTTCCCCCATGTTGCACCACACATGGGAGGCTATTTGATTGGGAAAAAGTTAAAGTGAACAAATAGATTTAAACATTGATCAAACTTGGTAAGATGAAAAATAATGATTTTGAATATGTTTATAGAGTCAATCTACCTTTTAAGAAGGATGGCAACATGCAGTTATGTGGTGATTACAAACCATTAAACATGCATACTAGAAGATATTCATTTCCAATGCATTTGATTGATGATGTTTTATCTCAGATGGGAAGCAGCTCATGGTTTAGTGCATTGGATTTACAATCTGGCTTTTGGCAAATCTGAATGTTGCCAAATGACATTAAAAAACAACTATAATCACAAAATTTGGTCTCTATGACTGGAATGTAATGCCATTCAGAATGAAAAATGCAACATGGACATTCTCCAGAACTCTGGTATAAATGTTTAAAAATTGGACAAACCAATTTTTGAAGGTCTTTGTTGATGATGTCAATATACACAACTTAACATGGGAAGAACATTTTACACACTTGAAGGTTGTTCTTACACAATTGCGGGAGGTAAATTTGAAGCTAAACCTCGAGAAATGTTCTTTTGGTACATAAGAAAATGTATTTTTGGGACATGTTGTGACCAACCATGGTTCATATCTTGATCCAAATAAGGTACAGGTTGTTAAGGATTTTCCAATACCCAGGTCTATAACTAATGTGCATGCCTTTTTAGGTTTGACAAGATATTACAAGAATTTTGTACGTGAGTATGCTAAAATTGTTGTGCCACTTTTTGATCTAACCAAGAAGGATTAGAATTTCCTTTGGACCCCTACATGTCAAGAAACTTTTGACACACTCAAGCTCAAATAAATTGAAGCACCCATCCTTATAAGACTTGACTTTGAAAGGCCTTTCATAGCTTGATGTAGATTGGTTTATAAAAGGAGTAAGGTTGGTTTTATCCCAAAAGCAAGATAAACATGAATGTGTTATTGCATATGCAAGTAAAGGTTTCACACCCTCACAAAGGAAGTTCCATCCTATGGAAGGTGAATGTCATGCTCTAATATGGGGGATAATGCATTTTCGACACTATTTATATTAGGCCTCCTTTGTTGTTAGGACTGACCACAAGCCATTAGAATGGCTTGCAACAATATCTAATCCATTTGACAAGAGAGGTAGGTGGATCTCCATGCTCCAAGACTTCAATTTCAAAATTGTCCACAGGGCAAGAGCTAGGCATGCAAATGTTGATGCTTTGAGTTGCAATCCAATTGATTCACATGATGAGGATGAGGATTTTGGGGTAGAGATACAAGATGAGAAGAAGAATGTTAATGTGGCACAAGTTTAGAAATCCACTACCTTGAGTCCACATATCCTCACTATCTCCTAGACTATTGATGTTGAACTAATGGAAAAGGAAGAACAAGAAGAAATTAATCAATATGGGGAATTTGCAAAAGAGAATTCTAATCTCTTAGCTTAGGTACCTATTTAGAAAAGAAGGTGAATAGGATTTTAGCACTAGACACTAACTATTGGGGATTGGTTTGCAAGGCCCGGGAGATGGTGGATGCAGAAATAAACCCCATTGATGTGAGTAGCAGTGAAGAGGACATTGAAATAGAAGAAATAGGGAAACATATGGACATTTGGAAGGATGAAACTTGGATGATTTTGTTGTTTGGAAGCATTCTAAACCAAGTGTTGGATGATGCTATTGAAGTTGATCGAACCAAAAAAAGATTATTGAATTACCACTACAGAGGATACGTTGTTTTTCAAAAAATTGGTGGTGCCAAAGCTTGAGGAAAGAAAGGCGTTGGTCAAGGACATACATGAGGAAATTGGGCACTTTAATGAAGGAAGAACATTGGTTGCAGTTAAGAAGAGATTTTTTGGCATGACATAACAAAATATGTTAGGATGGTGGTGAAACAATGTTAATGTTGTCGACTTGTCAAAAGTTTAAAAAACATCAGATCAAGTATTGAGGAGATGAAGAGCATTATTGTTTGTGACCTTTTCTACAAGGTGGCATTGGATATTGTTGGACCTTTGCCTGAAACTAAAGATGCAAATAGGTGTGCTCTAATTGCCATTGACCACTACTCAAAGTGGTGTGAAGCAAGACTTGTCAAGAATCATGATGCTACTACTGTTGCAAGATTTTTGGAAGAGGAAATCGTATGCAGATTTGGTGTGCCCAAATTAATTCTCACGGATAATGGAGGTGAGTAGATGGCTGGATTTGACCTAATGTGTAAGAAATATGGGATTACTCATCATTTCACAACTCCGCAATAGCCTCAATGCAATGGGATGGTGGAGAGGATGATTAAAACCTTGAAGAATGGATTATTTGTTGTGTCATCTACTAATTTGGATAATTGGGACTTCCAATTACCTCAGATTTTTTTTGGCTATAGAAATGGTGTTTAGGCTAGCACCAAATTCTCTCCTTTCATGGTGATGACTAGAAGAACCCCAAGGCTCACATGTGACAATAACCTCGTTGCATTCACTAATGTGGAAGAGGAAGAACTCACCTTGGAGGAGATGACGCGGCTAATGGTGGAAAAGCTCAAACTCATTTCCAATATGTATTCATTTGTGCTGGAGAATGTGGACCAAACACAAAAGAGGCAACATAGAAGTTATGCTATGCGAAAAAACAAACAAGAGTTTGTAGGATTTGAAGAAGGAAAAACCATGGTAAAGATGAGAAAGCCAGGAAAGAGAAGGGCATTACTTGCAAGTTGGGAGGGTTCGTATGCCTTTATGAAATACAAAGACGAGAAGGGTTGTAGAGAATTTGATGATGGCAGTTGAGTCTACATCATAAACGATCTTAATGGCGAGCAATGGGAACATGCTAGGCATGATTTGCAAGTGTTCAACTAAGTTCGAGATTTGTGCAGACATAGATAAATCAAGGAAGGAGGTGCACAAAAGAACTTGTTTAGTTTTAACACCTTTTTCAAATTTGAGATGTGAAGGTTCCATGCAAGGTTGACTATCTTTTAATGAACAATATGACAATTACTTATAATTGTTCTTTAGTTTATTCCATATTAGATTTCCATGCTACTTATGAAAAAAATCTCTAAGTCATGAAGGTGTTTTGCAACGTGTTGGCATGATTATGGATGTTGCTAGTTTAAAGTGCATGACTACTTGTATGTTTTGGCATTGAAGTATGCGTTTTGTATTAGATGTTGTGAAAAGTGTTGTATAAAGATTATTTTAAAAAATATTTCAAATTTGTTCATTAAACAAAATTTTTAGAAACTAAGAAAGTAGGACAAAACCATAACAAATTTGGTTTTATAAAATGACCATGTCACCTTAAACGATAAAATTAGTTTGATTTTTGCAAGGTTGCCTTTATAAATTCTACTATTCACCATAATCCATGTGTTTTAGTCAATTTCCATATATTTTTTCTCTACTAAGAACACACAAGATGATTGTCATTTCATTGATTAAAAACACACAACATGTTAGTCAATCTCAAGTTTTCAATTGGTTATGGGTCTAGTTCTAAGAATTGGATTTGGCAAGTCTACATGGGACAAGATTGTCTTCAAATTTGTGTTGGGTCAAGATTCTAACTCAAGATTTTGGCGCAAAATCAAGTTAAGAAAAACAAGTTCAGTCAAACTTAACTTGAAGATCTTAAGTCCCTATACACGGAGTTTGAGTTTTAAGTATGGTCTAGGTGGGGTTTAAAATGTAATTAACATATATATTTTTTGCACTTTGCATCTCCTTTAAGAATAGCCTTTTTCGGTTGCCCACTTTTATGAGTTCCTTATTACAAGTTTGGGCAAAACATATAGGATAAAAGTGTGGTGCTCTTGGTCATTAGGCCAAAAATGGTGATTAATGTTTTTAATAATACGAATTTTCTTAAGTAATGACATTATGCAACAACATTTAAAAAGACCCAATTTTTTCATCACATTTTTACCACATAGCTTTAACCCAACTTTATTTTTGAAAATTACAAAGTTAACCAAATCAAAAGACTTATATACTTTTGTTTTGAAGGTGCAAGTGCAAATTTTATATTTGGGGAGTGCCAATAATTTGAATTTTTTTAGTGATGCAAATTAAAGTGGTTCATTGTGAAAGAAAAAAGCTTTGTGTGCACCCTCCTTTAATTAATTAATATGAATCACACACTAAGTACATTATATTTTCATAATATTGCTTTTGGGAACATGTTGGGGAACATTTTAAAAATTCATTGAGAAATTAAAAGAACTTGATGAGAATAGCCTAGGAACATTTTGAGAATTTGGTGAGAACATTTTGAAAACACCAAAATCCAAAAAAATCAAAACAATTTCTAAATCAACTTTGCAATCATCCCAAAGAATAAGTTAAAACAAAAAGTTATTATAAGATAATTTGCACTTGTTGGACCCATAATCATTGGTCATGAAAATTTGACCTAGCCCTAAAACTAGTGGGTTTTAATTTTTGAAAATATTCCCTATACCCAAAATGGGAGGATCTTCCATTTTACATTAAAAAAACTCTATACTTGAGCTTGACAATTCTTGTAAAAGCAAGCAACCAACTCTATTTGAACCAATATTACATGTTGGGAGTAAATCATGTGCATTCCTCTACTAGTTATATACATATGAAGTTAAAATTTGCATAAACCAAACTTGAAAATATTGTAAATGAATGAATATTTAATTATTTTACATCACTACAAAGGCTGTAAAAAAATATAAAAGATGATTAATTTACAAGTTTTACAACCAAAGCTTAAAGATTTTTTTTTTGGATGAACTTGATTTGAATGTGTTATCATACATGATCCATGTAAACCACTTGAAAGTGTAAGAACTTCAAATATTGTTCATAGTTTAACCTTCATAATTCATATCACAAATTGTCAAATTGTTAGAAGCTCAAAAAATGAAAAGACAAAAGGCCAACAACTTTGGCTACATAAAATGCCCATATATGGGATGTAAAGTAATTAATTCATAATTTAATTTTGAAATACTTGCATGTATTAAAAGTAATTTTAAATCTATATTATGAAATTGTATTGTTTTATGTTGTTGAATCTAATAAACTTAAACACTTGCTTTATTTTTTCACATATAATGTGCATTTTCAAGATTAAAAAAATGAAAAAAATAGAAACATTTACAAGCAAATATCACTTATTCTTCTTTGCAAAATTCATAATGTAACGCAAGTGTAAATTGATGAAGATTGTAATGCACTTGTTCACAAAGATGATAGAAAAATGCATCTTAGTATGCAATGCAAATCATTTTACATTGTAAAACACAATTTTATGCATTATGCACACAGGTTGGTCCTACACAAAACAATAAAACACAAAGGCATAATATAGGCATGACATATTAATCAAATAGAACATGCAAACAAACCTAGTTACAAACAAGAAATAAATAAAACATCACAATCAAACAAATAAAACAAAAGGAAATGATTGCATACATTGGGTTTCAAACAATTGATTTGGAGGTGGCATTGACATGAACCACAATTCCATGACATGTAACTACAATTTGCACAAACAAGGTGTAAGAAGAAATACCGTTAACCACACAAATGGAAAGGATTGTTATTGTGAGGAACACCAAGAGCACAAGCACAAAGGAGGGGAAAATGTTACTGCAAGCAATGCCATGAACAAAAGTACAAATGAAAAAAATTACAAAACGCATAACATGACAATAAGTAAAACCAAAAACAAAACTTTAAGATAAAGCTTAAAACAAACAAAAGGAAAAATAATTGCCAACAAAATAAATAAAGTGTCACTATGACATACCAAAAACTAGGGCACATAATAATCGAAACACGGAACACATATATTAAATGGTAGATACATTTTTAGAATTACCCATTGGCATGAACCTATGGCCATTTAATTTAGATCCTTTGACCACCTAAGTTCTTGCCTTCTTTAACAAGGAGAGGCTTGAGGTCTCTAAGGGGTCATATCACTGTGATCTTTCTCTCTTGAGCCCATTGGCCTTCCTTCTCCTTTCAATTTCTTCAGACCATATGAACCTAGAACCACATCAAGCTTCCACATGAACCCAAGTCCTAGATTACATTTTGTAACATAGATCCTTGAGCCCAAATAGATTGCAAAAACTAGTGCTCATGACACCATCCTTACAATTGACAACACATAAAAGCAAGAAAACAACACACTTCAACTCCCTAATGACTTCATAAGTTTTACAAAAAACCACAACCCCCCTTTTAGATGGTCCACATAGTGAAATTCAATGGACTATGGTTGTTTTTTGAAGTTCCTAGTAATTAGGGTGCTTTCTCATGATATGCAGGTCAACAACATGCACATACATATCAACCTGACACACACATATTGAGAAGATTTTAGGCTGTTTTTGAAATTTTCATCATCTCCCTTATCAACCTTCAAAACCAACTCCTAGATTAAATTTTTGCCTCTTCAAGTACATTGCCTAGCGGATATATATCTCTATACCTCTATTTGAGACAAAAATCCAACCTTCCTTTTCTCAAAACCTCTACCTATTAAAAAACAAACCTTCCCCCCTGCCATTTATTTGTTTTGTTGTTCTTATTTTTTCTGCTCCATAATGAAAATTTCACCAGCTACGTTTTGCTTGGCAATTCCCTTGCCACACAATCAACCAACGTCTAACAATATCCACAGTAGCACACTCATCCCAAATAAAAGAAAACAATGTAAAAACATCAAAGCCATAAAAACCATTGCATTTCCATTAGTGCTTTTCCTCATCTCCATTGATGTCGTGTGTAAACACTCTTAGCTGAAAATAGGAAAAAAAGTTCTTTTTCGAAACCCTAAAACTCCTTCATGTTCACACCCAAACCTTAAAGTTAAAATTTTGTTACATCATTTGGGAACAAAACATAAACACAAACTCAAAGTGAGGCTCAAGTTGCAATGGTTAACATTTTATTCAATTTAGAAAGCACTCCCCACTAATTAAATGTTTCACTTCCATTTGTAGCCAACTTAAACCCTAATTTTAAACATGAAACCTTAACCACATTTAACCTTTGAAACCTATCCCTAGATAACCTAGACCCTAGACCTTAGCTTACAATTGAAATTGGGGGTTAAAAACTTAACCTTCAAATCATGGTTCGAGAAGGGGTGGATACAAGGAGGTTGGTTCTTTGTCAACCATTTCTCTCCTATCAAAGAATCAACACATTGTATCCATTTGGTAAAGAATGAACCTTTACTCATCTTTGAACTCATTTCTCATATTTGTCTAATATTACACAACAACCACCAATACAAAATCCATTTTGAAACTTGTTGTGACTTAGTTTTGGATGTTGGATCAACCCCAACTGCATCATGAACATTGAAACCTATTTTGTAAACCCTCCTGCTTATCCCTTTTGTAATTGTGGGCCCTCGACTTTGCATTTGAAATCATTGAAAATATGTTGACTAGGCAATGTTCACATTTGTTGTTTTGAAAATTTTGGATCAACAAAGCAAAAGTTATTGTAAGAATTTTAAAGTTGAACTCACTTTGATTAGAATAAGATTGGGATGGGTGACTTGATAGGAGGCTTAACACATTTGCACCGATGGCATAAGGGCACATTAGTATGCATAGCTACATTTTAAACAAAATGATGTAGATGAGAAGTTATAAGTTGTTTACTTCATAATCAACTAGTGTGGCCTGTGGCGTTGGCCCAAGTGTTACCGCATCCTCAACTGATTTTTCCTTCCAAAACCTGATTTTTTGCAATTTATTTGACTTTTCAGCATCAGAAATCACTTCAAAATTAATATCTCTCACATTATGAATCCAAATATTACCAAATAAATTCCATTAAATCATGCTCATCAAGATCTTTCCAACAACACAAAAGGCACATTCCACTTCCTCTGAAATGATTTAGCCAGATTTGGCTATACACAAAATATGGAAGTAGAAAAAACCCAGAATCCTTCTACCTATATTCTTTGGTACTTTATTGAGCTTATCATAAAAAACTGGCGAATAGAATTTTTTTTCTTTGAAACCTGGCAAATTTGGGTCATGTTTTCCATGAAAAATCCTTTGTATGTAAGTCAAAATCATATTTTTCAGGTTCAAATTTGGCAGAATTTCACAAAAGAAACAAATGCTGAGGTCAATACCCACTTCGGAATGGTCAAGTCCCTCCCCATTGCATTAGGTAAGGCACCAGGTGAGCCCATTAGGGCAAGCTAGGTGACACACCCAAACATAATGGGTGAGGAGCAAGGCCATCATCCCATGACATTAAGGTCTGGGTCGGCAAATTCAACAATTTAGAAAAAAACATTCATGTTCAGGAGACACATTTTGGTCTCTATTACAAGTGTATGACCATCAACGGAAGATTATGTCATATAATGTTGTAAAGAAAATGACATAATCTGCCACCCCAGACCTTAATGTGTGGTTATACAGAACAATTGGCTGGGGATTTGTCTTTACAATTTTAACTTGGTTTGTACCTGTTGCCCTTCTTACCTGCCTTTTTTTTCTGGTATGGAAAATGGAAGCAACCACAAAAGTTTACACTTAATCTGCAATTGTCCCCTCCTTTCCTTCGCATGCATCTGTGGCTGAGGACAGCTCAAATGAATCTCTAGGTTTCTTTTTACTAGCTTCTAAAAGCATCCACACCACCTCCCTCATTGTGGGTCTCTTGGCAGGTACTATATTCGTACAAAAGAGTGCAACTTTCAACACAAGCTCCATCTCATCAACCAGAATTGAGTCACTCAGCTCCATTCGGCTGTCCAGAATTTGAGTTACTGGAGATGACTGCCTTGCCTCATTTACCCAAGTCACAAGGTCCCCACCTTCTTCAATTGGCTGAATTGGACGCCTCCCTGTAAGCAACTCCAAGAGGACCACTCCAAAGCTGTAGATATCAGATTTCTCCGTGACCTTCATTGAATACGCATACTCTGCAAAAAGCCAACTGACACAAGATCTCAGACTTGCATTCCATCTACCACATCAAAATTTACTAATGATAGCTGTCAGAGTCTTTGGCATCCACACCCACAAAAAGCTGTTGCCTGGGAATGCCAGATGATAAGGAAACATGATGTCTGGTTCAACTGGGCCAACCCAATCACAAACGAACCTGAACATATTATGTCAACTACAATGGAAGGACACACTGCCATTGAGAGGAAACACTGTACCAGGTGCAATGTAGCCATAAGAGCCAGCAACGGCAGACATGGACTTTGACTCTTGCACATCAATGAGTTTTGCCAGCCCAAAGTCACCAACATGCGCCTCAAAATGGTCATCCAACAGTATGTTGTTTGACTTGATGTCCCGGTGGATGATTTGAGGCTTGCAATCGTGGTGCAAGTATGCCAAGCCCTCAGCAGCGCCCACAGCTACTTTGTAGCGCAAGTCCCAATCTAGTAAACAATTCTCTGCTCCTAATAGCTCACCCAGACTTCCCTTTGGCATATACTCATAGAGAAGAAGATTGAAACCTTGATGTGAGCAGAATCCCAAAAGCTTGACAATGTTGCGGTGTCGGATTTTGCCCAGAGTCATGATCTCTGCAGTGAAACTATCGTAATGAACAGGACCATCCATGTGAGCAAACAGCTTCTTTACTGCTATTACTCTCCCTGGCAAGCATGCCTTGTAGACCTTTCCACAGGCTCCTCTTCCAATCTCTGCATTGTCACCAAAGTTATCTGTGGCTTCAACCAGATCACTGAGAGTGAAATCTGTCTTTGGAAAAGGACTGTGAGAATCCGGTGATGATGGATTCTCTTCCACAGGCACAAGTACACTCTGACGCCGGCACAACCAGCATGCACCTGCAAGAATGATCAACACCGCTCCACCAATCACAGCTGCGACGATACCCACAATCACACCTGTTGACACATTCGAATCTTGCCAACTGTTTGGTGGCAGTGGCATCGGTAGAGGCTGATTCATAGGGCACACATTGGCTAAATGACCCCCACAGAGACCTGGATTCCCAACAAAGCTGCTTGTATTCAATCTCTGAAAGATTGGGCTGTTTGGTAGAGGCCCTGACAACTGATTGTATGATACATTGAAGATCTGAATGCTGGTAAGATTCCCCAGTGCAGAGGGTATGGGACCTGTCAATTTGTTGAATGACAAGTCCAACATCTGAAGCATTACCAGATTTCCGAGCTCTGCTGGAATGTTATCCACCAGAGCATTGTGGCTCAGATTGAGCCCATATTGCAGACTGCTGATCTTGCCCAGTGCTTGAGGGATGACTCCCGACAACAGATTTCCCCCAAGCTGCAAATAGGATAGATGTGTGCAATTGCTCAATGTGTCAGGAATGGAGCCTGTGAGTTGGTTGTTGGAAGCTGACAGTGACTCAATTTGAAAGAAGTTCCCAAAGTTGGTAGGAAGACCACCTGCAAACAAGTTGTTGCTCAAGTCCAGAAGCTGAAGCAAAGAGCAATTGCCAAGTCCTGGGGGGATGCTGCCTGTGAGAGCATTGTCAGAGACATTCAGGCTTACGAGGTTTTGAAGCTGACCTAACTCCTCTGGAAGACTCCCAGTGAAGTTGTTGTTGGATATGGACAGCATTTGGAGTGACCAGAGACTTCCCAATGCTGGAGGGACCATTCCAACAAAGTTGTTACTGGTCACATCCAGCTGAATCAGACCTGAAATTTGAGTCACTGCATCCAAGATGTAACCTGTGAAGAAGTTAAACTCAAGATTCAAGTGCTGCAGTGATTTGCAGCCCAACACACCTGGCGGAATTGTTCCTGACAGATTGTTTTTCCCCACATGCAGCCACATGAGACCCTTTGCCTGACAAAGTTGAGGGGGAATGCTTCCGGTGAGCTGATTGTTTGAGACCTCCAAGATTGTCAGATTGCTGAAGCTGCCAAAAAGGGGTGGGATCTCTCCCACCAAGTTGTTGCGGAACAACTGAAGCTTTGACAATTTGGGCAATCTCTGCAGTTGCAATGGAATATTACCTGTGAGCTGATTGATAGACAGATCCAAAGCAGTGAGACTGACAGCGCTGCCAAAAGCAAGTGGGATTTGCCCCGTAAGCTTATTCTCAAACAAGTGAAGCAACCTTAGCCTCGGTAAGTAGCCAAGCTCTCCAGGAATGTCACCTGTCAGGCTATTCTCCGAGAGATCGATTTCCAATACACTTGTAAGGTTACCAAATGATTTGGGAATGGTACCAGAGAAATTGTTGGTGTAGATGTACAGTTCCTGAAGCTCTTGCAGCCTTCCCAGCTCTTGTGGGATTGTGCCTGTGAGAAGATTGCTGTATAGAGCCAGCATTTGCAGGTGAGAACAATTGCCGAGCTCGGGTGGGATGCCACCCTCCAGATGGTTGTCCCACAAGACTAAGCTTGTCAGGTTTTCAAGAGACCCAAGGCTGGGTGGTACAAAACCTGTCAACTTATTCTGTGCTAAACCAAAAACCAAGAGGCTCTTGCAGCTCCCAATTTCTGCAGGAATGGACCCACTCAATGAATTTTGCCCTGCACGGAATTTCTTTAAATTCTGCAACTGACCCAAACTTGAGGGCAATGGGCCACTCAGGCTGTTGGTGATACAAATGAACTCTTCAAGTGAAGACAAGTTCCCAATCTCTGGTGGAATCGAACCTGACAAACCATTGTTGCCTAAGTAGAGGATCTGAAGTGAAACCACATTCCCAATTTCAGGAGGAATGCTGCCTGTCAAGTTGTTGTTGGAGAGATCCAGAAATGCTAACTTGGAGAGATTGGTGATGGAGTTAGGGATTGAACCAGAGAGTTGGTTATTGGAGAGATTGAGGTAGCGCAGTGCAGCAAGTTTGCCAATGCTTGGTGATATGCTACCTGAGAGGTTGAGGTTTGGCAGGTAAACATCCCACACTCGTGGTGGCCGACTACTACTACTGCTACTATTATTGCTGCAATAGACACCCTCCCAGTTACAAGGAAACCTATCTGATGCATTCCAGTTGCTTAAAGCTCCATGCTGGTCCACCAAACTTCTTTTCACGTCCAACAAAGCCATGCCATCACTAGACAGAGCATGGCAACACTGCCTTGCCTCCTGTAGTTCCACTACTACTACCACAACAAAGAGAATCACCACCAAGTCTAGAGCCCTTGAATCCTTTTCTCGTTGCAGCATGCTCCTCCTCCTCCTCATGGCTACCCCTGTTCAGTAGCTTTTCACAGCTCCTCCTCCGCCACTGCAGCAGTAGCTGACCTCAAACTCCTCATCATCCAAACAGCTTCAGACACCGCAAAGAAGGGGTCTAGTCTTCAGCTTGAGATGGTGCCCACCATCTACGCCATCTCTTGAGGCTTGCAATAGCAAACCCTAAGTGTAGTACGCATCTGCAGGCGCCCATCAATCCCTTGGCTCCTGCCGCAATTCAACAGCCAGCTATTTTCTTCTGGAAGTTCGCTACCCAGCTTCACTTCCAGCTTTCCGGCAGCAGGCTGGCCTGCATGACCCTACTAGTGTTGTATCTTCCTCCTCCTCTTTCTCCTCCTTCACAAGCATCCCACATTTGCTCCTCCTCCTCTTCGAGGCGACCCACATGCCGACGAAACCAACTCGTGAGCTAGAACAATCCCACACCCCATTACACGACCACCAGTTCTAGAATTCCAAAAAACTCAAAAAACTACAAACAACAGCAACAACGACAAGGAAACTTGTTGAAAATCAGAAGGGTAGTCAAGAGAGAAGCAGCAGCAAGTGAAGGGAGAAGAAAGCAACAAAGCAATTCAGGCGTTCAGGAGCCAGAGAGGTTGCTCATCATCATAGCTAGTAGCTCACTTAGCTTGGTTCCAGTCAGGGGTAAACGTAACAGCAACAACAACACGGTTTTGTCAGTAACATTGTGTGCAACACAGCATCAGCAGGAGGTTTCCCAAGAAATTTGAAGAATTTTTTTTCAACGCGTCTGCTTCTGCAGCTCCTGCTTGCGGGTAGAAGTAGTTTTTTATTTCCGAAGTGCGACAAAAATCTTATCTCTGACGCTAGTTGTTGTATTATGGGAGCAAGGTGATGAGGCATAAAAGCTCCTCCACCCCCAACTCTTTCTCTTTCTCTTTCTCTATCTCTCTAGCTAGCTGCCAAAGTCCATAAGTAAAGTCTTACCAGTGGCAGCGGAGACTAGTCCAGTACAGCAACAGACCATTATTAGAAATGTCAGGAAGTAGGTACAAAGGAGACGAAGAAGAAGAAAACATAGACGCTGAAAACAAACAAACAAACAAACAAACCCACCCCATCAATGAATGCTGCCCATCAATGAATGGGCCATCATCATCTCTCCCCCACTGTCCCAAGTCCCACCCATCATCAAAGCGTGTCTTTCCTAGCTCTGCGTGGCCGCTGTGCTTGTGATTTTGTGTGTTTGTGTGTGTGGATCCCACAGCTCGTGCTTGTCTTCCTCCTCCTCCTCGCCATGGTCCCACCCATCCCCCTCTCCCCGCCATCCCGACCCGGCGCACAGTGAACCAGTATCAGCATCCACCATTTTTTCATCCATCTGGATGGATGACTCAGTTGTGGATGAACCTCAGCACCTACATTTTTCATCCATCTGGTTGGATGTCTCATTTTGTCGGTTTTCATCCATAAGGATAGATGTCTCAGTTGCGGATGAACCTAATTTTTTCATCTACTGGATGATACTTGCCTGTTATGACTCAGTTCTGGATGAACCTCAGCATCCACCAGGTTTCATCCACTGGATGATGATACCTGCCTGTTATGACTCAGCTGTGGATGAACCTCAACTGGTTTAAAAATGTCTGGTTTCTCACTTTGGTACCCACCTACCTAGCAACAACCCATTCCAGGGCTGTTAGTAGGTAGGTAAAACTTAACCGAGCTAATCACCCTGGTTACCTGTTAGTTGGAACCCAACAGAAAACTGTTTTCTGACCACTTATCATCCATCCTTCATGGTGGGTGCCGCCCTGGTTCTTCACTCTTCTAGTTCCATTTATGGTCCCGGCCCCTTTCCCCTCCCCCCCCCAACCTTCAAATCAAACAAAGCCCGCAACTACATGAAAACGGATCGCCTCTTTAGTTAATGACATGCTATTATTTTTAAAAATAAGTGATGTGCACACATGCTGCGCATGTTGTCGCACAAAATGTTGATGAACACAAAAAATTAAAAAAAATTATTGCGAATTTAAAAAATGAAAGAATTTTTTTTGTGATCATTGTACGGCCGTCAATGTTACGTACAATTTTTTTTGCACATGAGATTGGGCATTTGTTGACAATTTAGGTACACAAAATGGACATGAGGTTGGAATTTAGCTTTTCGGCCACATG
>Ga0209208_10000540_pt1 | contig 49637 bp, 30 predicted proteins | sample S1TSphfallax_3_FD_187694 | JGI IMG/M metagenome (GOLD analysis project Ga0209208, IMG submission 187694) | Host-associated microbial communities from peat moss isolated from Minnesota, USA - S1T2_Fd - Sphagnum fallax MG (SPAdes) (version 2) | ecosystem: Host-associated > Plants > Peat moss >... | reverse complement strand
AGTAAAGCTTGTCCACTCTTCCTAGTCTTTCCCGGGACTTCTAGCACGCCCCTTTTACCCCCCTCTAGTGCTGGAAGTCGGGATCGTGCCCTAAGTTCCAACCGCTTCCGCATTGCTGCATGCTTGGACCCTCAAGTGGGTCTACAAGGAACTTGGGAGCGCGACAAATTTGGTGTGATCCCAAGGGGGACAACTCTATGTTCTGCAAATACATTCTCAAAGATTGGTCATCTTCACACTTCTTGGATTGTGGTTGGTACCTTGATTACCCAAAGGACTGCACTCCATCATTAGAAATTGCCCTTTACGAGAGATTTGATTTTGGGTTCCAGTCTAGGCTTAGGCATCTTTTAGCTACTCCAGTTGAAGCATCTAGGAAAAGAGGTAAGAGGAAGGGGAAGGAGTGGGTTAAAGAGATTGATAACACTCTAGACACAACAAGGGAGTATATCAAAGTTCCTTTGCATGGGAATACTCCATCTATGCAAATCATTCTTCATGGTTTTCTAAAGGTGGTGGTTCCTTATCCTCCATAGTACAACCCCATTCAACATATTCCTAATGTAGTTTCATCTAATAGGTCGGTTAGATGGCATTGCATTACCTTTCCATTCCCATGGCTGACCATTGCCTCACAAAAGCAAAAGATCAAGAAATGGCTTGAAGAATTCATTAAAATTTTAGAAGTCATTCGCAAGGTTGTTCCCTTTTCAATGCATTTTTTAGTCTTCCTTCCTATTAACCAATTACTATTTTTTTTATTTCATCCTCTCCCCATCTACAGGAAAATCCTAAGGGTAAGGTGAGCCTTGTCCTTATTAATGTTCTAGGGGACCTTCTCGTGCCATTTGTTTCAGCTTCCCCGACATAGATTCTTGTGGTCTCTATCTTTGTTTTCATAGAGTAATTCCTAACAATTGATGGGGCAATCTTGTTTTTCCAGCCTGATAATCTCCATGTTTTGAAGGAGATCAAATCATATCTACAAAGTTATAGCTTTTAGATTCAAATGAAATGGGTGATTGTTAACTTTCTACCACTTATTGGTTCGAAACACGTTTCCATGAAGGTATTGATCTAGTTTTTTCCCCTTCTCTAGTTTCCAATTTTTTACATGTTCCCCTTCTCATCGTTCTCTCCTCTGGAATGTTACAAACCTTGTTGAGACGGGTTACTTTACTAGTGAAAGATCTTGGCAATTCGAATTCAAAGTTGAGTTGTTTTGTGTTTTCCCCTATGTCTAAAGACGTATTACAGAAGGGGGTCAATGTTCAGAATGAGGATGTCCTTTACAAATATATTGATGTGTCTTCCATGAGTAAGTCCAAAAATAGAAGGCCATTTCGATTGGGCAAGGAGATTATCCTATGACTTTTCAAGCGTTGATTGAAGTTTGCTTTTAATCAAGATCCTTGGTTGTGGACTTGTCTACCTCTACATATTCACTCAAATTTCCTTTCATTTAGTTCTTTCCTTACCTTCATTCCTATTTTTGTATTTAACCTTTCATGCTCCAAATAAGCAATAACATTAGAGCTTGTTAGATCCTCTAACATCATATTTTAACTCTTGAGCCAAACATGGAGGTGTTCGAAGAGGTGTTGTAACCACTTGTTGAGGTTCCTAACCCTATGGGAAAATGCCACGTTATACGATTAGATAATGAGGACTCCCCATTGCCAAAGCGGTCTAGATAAAACTCAGATTGTGAAAAGTCTATCTTTTTGTCTTTTTTTGGATTTTTTGTTGTGGATTCCTCTCTATTTTTCCTAATTGTCACCTTTTGTACTCTTGCAAAGGGCTTCCATTGTCTATTCCCATGAGTCCTATTTTTTTCTCAACAAAGGATTTATAGCTTAATCCATCTCGGAACTTCCTATTGCCTTCATATGTCGAAGTTGAAGCCTAGGTCATGGCTTCCATGATTTCACCACCTAACATTTAAAAAAATGTTAAGTATAATCCTTTTATTAGATCTCTAGTTGATGATGAGGCCATTGATTGAGGTAGATCCTCTTTATTGAACTCAAGGGTGGATCACTAAAGTCCTTCAATCCTTTGTGCGATCCTATGGTTGGGTGGAGAGCTCAATTTGAATGCTTTTATTTCTCTTTTGGCAATTGTTGTAATCAATATTATGTTTCAAATTATTTCTTCATCTAAAGACCTCTTGATCCCTTGTACCATGTTATTTATTTCATTTTGGAATCTCTTCTCCTTTCCTCCTTTGATTGTGCATGATCCATTATCTAGCATTCTTCGTTCAAATTTTTCCATTTTTGGAACACAAATATTTTTCTCCAAAATTGAGGTTGAATGCATAAAATCCATAATCCATCTTGACATTTTTTATTCATGCCAAAACGATGGATTTTGTTTTTTTTTTCCTTCATTGATTTTTGTTGATTACTCAATGGGTTTTCAGTGCTAGTAATTCTTCTGCTATATTTTACATGTTGAATTTGTTTTTAAGAGTGATATACTTATATAGTCTAGACTTTTATTGATTCGTTCTAGTTTTGAATGGCAACATATTGAAGGTCATTCACATGTATTCAATGCCTTATTGTTCCTTCTACATGACTTTCAATTATTTTAAATCTTTTTTTATTGTAGAAGAAATGAAATGAAAAAATTGGGATATCATTTTTGTCAAATATTTCAAAATGTGATGCCCATTTTTAAACCAATAGTATCGTCTACTTGAATTAACCTATGCATTTTTTATTGTTATTTTCTCCATGTTCCTTTCAAACATACTAAACATGCTATTATGTTACTTCAAAAACACATATTAGTTCAAAAAACATTTTCTTCACACAAAATATATCTCTTCGTGCACCATCACCTCAAACAACCCTATCTACAGAGACTTGTTAACTTCTCTTGCTAGGGTTTGTAGTTGTTGGCAATTTCAAAGGCATCTATAAACTCTACTTCGGATATATTAAATTGAATCAAGTTCCATTGGTGAATCGTTGAGTTCGTTGGAACCCATTGTGGATTGTGGTGTAGGCATCAAGGTCATGTCTTCCAAGTTCATAGCAACATATCCATGGAATGGTGGGAAAGTATACTTTAAGTTTTTTTTTGAATTCGTCGTTGCATTTTTTGTGTGGTGGGGAGTTTTTTTCTTCCTCTAGGCTTCTAATAACGCAGTTGGCCAATATTAGGGAATCCAACTCTCTATTATAAGTGAATACCAGTGTTTCATATTCATTGTCTTTAGGTGTTAGAAACATTCCTCAACCAATTTTGTAGTAAAAATGATTCACTTATTTTCTTCTCAGCTTGAAATCCAAGTAGGTAGTCACACTGCTTGTAAAACCGTATTTTATATTTTCATTAATCATGTGTGTTGGTCATGGATTGTCTCTAGGAAGTTGTCGCAAGTTGTTCAAAAATTTTGAACAAAACATTTTTATCATTGTCCCATATATCTTGTAATCCTGCAAATGGTTATAAGATGCCCAATACCCATCTTTTGCCTAGAATTTTGCATCTATACTCTTCAACTCTCTTTTATCTACTAAAAGGTAATCGTCCAAATCCCTTGGCATTCAACAAAAATGCATAGGATATGGATATCATGACATTGTGGAAATGAACAATTCTACTTAGAACTCATTTTCTTTAATTGCTATTTGGAAGCTCATTGAAAGATTATAAACTCTATTCATGCAATGTTACAAAATTATAAACATTTCCCAAAGTCCAAAATTTTGTAAGGTCGTTCTAAGATTACTACATTCAATGGCCTCTTGGAAACCATCTATATTTTTTTGGACCGTTTGGATGGGACTAATTACATTAAAATGTTGTAATTTGCAGAAAAATATGTTTCTTATTCATGTCATGTTTCCTACTTTTGTGTTTCATACCATTTTTTGTTTGCGTTTTTGTTTCCATGCCATGTGTCTAGTTCATCGCCTTTGGCAACTATTATTCCTATATTTCATTGCATTCCTACATAGACCTTCATGTCAAGTGTGAAACACTCAAAACATTTTCCAGGCTTTAATTGATATTTGGATGTACAAGAGGTCATTAAATATAGTCCACAAGCCTACAAACATGAACATGAGCAAGCGAGCATGATTGCATGAGCAAGATCAAAATAAAATCTAAACTTAATGCACAACTTAGTAGACATTTAGAATGATGTCTGCTTTTTGAGATATTTGTAGTTGTATAGTCAAATTCTGTGTCGCAACCTTAGCCTTGGGCTCATGACCAAAGTAAGGGTTTGCAAGGTTGTGGGCTAAGAGGGAAGCCATGAGTCACACAACATACTCCTAGGAGTGTGAGAAGGTGTGAGGGAATGAACCTTCACACCCCAAGGGAGTTCCATTTTGGGAGTTGGAATCTTGGTGGACTCCCAAATCTTCAGAGGGCAATCGCAAGGGTCAAAACTCAATGGATTGAGGACTTCTTTATATCAATGGAAAGCTCTTGGAACTTAGATATCTAGAATAAGCTCGCATTGCCCATTTGGACATTTGAAACACAAGTTATGGCCAAAAGAAGGGCCGGGAGTCAAATTGGTAGTTTGACTCCCGACCACTAAAAGTCAGGAATCGACCCTATTTACATGCGTGTAGATGGCGTGCAACATACCGTTGGAAATCTCTCAACGAGGGCTACAACTTTGCTTTAGACCTCATCTCAATCAGAGGTCTGCATGCAAAGTTATGGCGCCCCAAAGTCATAGGAATACTAATCTAGGCAATTTCAGGACCCCCACTTGGGAGTCCCGGGACAAAAAGCCATTTGGATGTGGGCCCCGTGGAGAGGTGCAAAGTATAATATAAGGGGGAATGTGGTGGTTTCCCCCAAGTTCGGGCTGTGGTGAGTCTTGTGTGTTCGTGTTGCCCATGGCTCGTCCTAGCACCAAAGGTGTTCCAACTATGCATTAACCACCTTGTGTCGGTTTTGTGTAGGTCCGTGTGAGTAGATAAAGTTTTTCAACTCTTTTAGTCCCATCCCAGAGCTCCAGCACGCCCCTCTACACCTCAAAAGTGCTACGAGCCAAGGAGTGTGCCCTGACTCCTTATTTTTCCGTTGTTTTTTGTTTGGGACTCACATTTGAGTCCCTCAAGGAATTAAGAGTGCATCATTATACATTTAAATCAAACATCACAAACATTGGTTATCATTGGACCATCTGTTTTTTACTAACAAGTTCAAAACAATCACATATGCTAAAATGACTCCAAATGGTAAAACAACTACATTTGTTTCAATGACCATAACATCATGTATATGATTTTCATTTTCATTTATTACTTTGATCTGAAGTTTTTATTTACTGTTTATTTCTGTCGCATCCCTAGCCTTGGGCTCGTAACCAATGTAAAGGCTTGCAAGGTTGCAAGCCAAGAAGAAGCTTGGGAGTGAAGGAAAGTGTGAGGGAATGAACCCTCACATTCTCAAAAGAGCTTCCACTTTGGGAGTTTGGAGTTTGTGGACTCTCAAATTTTCAAAGAGAAATTGTAGGGGTCAAAACCCAATGGATTGAAGAGTTCTTTATATCATTGAAAAACTATTGAAATGTAGATGTCTAAAATGGGCTCGTATGACCCATTTACACATCTAAAACACAAGTTATGGCCAATAGAAAGGTCGGGAATCAAATTGGCAATTTGATTCTTAACCATTAAAAATAAGGAATCGCCCCGATTTCCTTTCGTGTAGGTGGCGTGCGACATATCGTTGGAAAGCTCTCAAAAAGGGCTATAATTTTGCTAAACCCTAATTGGCAAAATTATGGGGCCCCAAAGTCATGGGAATCCCAACTTTGGGAATGTCATTTGAATGTGGGCCTCGTGGAGATGCACAAAATATATTATAAGGGGGAAAGTGGTGGCTTCTCCCAAGTTTGGGTCATGGTGAGTTTTGTGAGTCCGAGTTTGCCTGTGGTTTGTCTTAGCACCAAAAGTGCTCCAACTATGCACTAACCAACTTGTTGTTTGGTTTTGTGTTGGTCCGTGTGAATGATTAAGTGCTTATCATTCTTCCTAGTCCCATCTCGGAGCTCCAACATGCCCCTTTACCCCCAATGACGCACTCTTAACTCCTTACAAAATTCAAAAGTGAATCCAAGTACAAGACAACGAAAGGGGGAAGAGTCGGGGCGTGCTCCCTAACTCACAACACTTTGAAGGGTAGAAGGCCATGTTGGAGCTCCGGGATGGGACTAGGAAGAGTTGACAAGGTTCATTCACTCACTCACACAGGCCTACACACAACCCACACAAGGTGGTTAGTGCATAGTTGGAGCACTTTTGGTGCTAGGACGAGCCACGAGCAACACGGACACACGAGACTCACCACGGCCCGAACTTGGGGGAAGCCACCACCTTCCCCCTTATAGTATACTCTGCACCTCTCCACGGGGCCTACATCCAAATGGCTTTTCTTTCCCGAGATTCCCGAGTGGGAGTCCCGAAATTGCGCCAATTAGGATTCCCATGAGTTTGGAGCTCCATAACTTTGCGAACAGACCTTGGATCGAGGTGCGATCTGAAGCAAAGTTGTATCTCTTGTCGAGAGCTTTCCAATGGTATGTTGCATGTTGTATGCAGACAAGTAAATCGGGTCAATTCCCAACTTTTTCTGGTCGGGAGTTAAACTGGCAATTTGATTCCCGGCCCTTCTTTTGGCCATAACTTGTGTTTCAGATGTCCAAATGAGTAATGCGAGCCCATTTTAGACATCTACGTTCCAAGAGCTTTCCAATGATATAAAGAACGTCACAAGCCATTGAGTTTTGACCCCCTGAAATTGCTCTTTGAAATTTCGGGAGTCCATCGGGAGTCCATCTCCCAAAATGGGAATTACCTCGGGAGTGTGAGAGTTCACTCCTTCACACTTTCTTACACTCCCGAGAGTATGTGATGTGACTCCTGGGCTTCCTCTTGGCCCGCATTCTTGCAACCCCTTTGCCTTGGTCGCCAGCCCAAGGCTATGGTTGCATCACCCAAAGTGTTGCGAGTTAGGGAGCGCGTCCTCAATATCTTGATTTTTTGTTTTTTTCATTTTAAACTCACATTTGACTCTATCAAAGAGCTTGGGAGCGCGTAAATTTCAATAGTCATTACGGATTTGTTCAATATTGTTCAAGTTCAACCGTAATTTTACTTTAATTTTGCATAAATAGATATTTCCTTTTGTGATTTCATACTTTGAACAAACATTCATCTTCACATGCCTATTGAATTATGATTCAATGTAAAGACTAAGATTTTGGTTTCTCATTCAATTTTCAATTTGTTATTTTTTAATACTATCATACACATCTCATGGTTTTGTGGTTGGCCTTATCATCTAACGATTAACCAATTATTTTAAGACTTTGTTCTTCAATTTTTGTGGAACCTAGGCTTGACTACTTAAAGTTACATAAAATTATTGTTAATGATTCATGAATTTGTGGATAGCAAATTCCCAAGTGTTAGTAAGTCTTCTATTGATAAATGTTTCAATAAACTTGTGAAAAAATGCTCTAGAATTAATTTTTAAAACTTGCACATGTGTACACATTGCCAAATTATAATCCTCCATATCATCCTTGGAAATATTCACAGTTTATTTCATCATAGAAAAACTCTCTTTGTCCATCTTCACATTTGCCCATTACCATGCCACCCATTCCTCTATTTTGTTAATTACCCTTTTCCATTATGTTCCCCATGTTCTAATTTTGAGCAAATGCTTGAGGGGGTTATGAAGTGATTTTCCATCCCTCTACTCCCAATTGTACAAGGTGATTGTACTTGGAGGTACATATGCTATTGGTGAAAAGAGATGGGAATGTGTATATCTAAATATTGAATTGTGTTTGTAGTTGAAAATAATTAGTTTTCCTCCTATGCATCACTTATGATTTGGAATTGATAAATATATTTTCAAAGTTCAAATTCTCCAAATCATAGAATTTCATGTTAAACTACCGCGCACCTAAACCAACTTCTAAGGAGCCAACATAATGTTCAACTTGACAATATATGTTAACCAAATATAGCTTGCATTAATTCATTGGAAAGTTAGCTACAAGGCGCACTTGCCTACTAAATCTCAAACCATGTTCCTAAATCGGTAAAAAGTTGTACCATAGAACCTAAGAAGGTTTTACGAAAATAGAAAGTTCAACTTGATAGTAGACCTCCAGTCACTTAAAAACGTTGTTGCTTTCACATAGCCTATTCAAATTTAGCTTGCATTAGTTCATTGGAAAGTTAATTAATAAGCACATTTAGTTGCCAAATTTCAAACTCTGCACCTAAATCAAGAAAAAATTATGCTACAAAACCCAAGAGGTTTTATGAACATTCTCTAATATTTCAAGCTCCAAATCTTCCTCTATTCATTTTCATTCTTCAAAAATACTACTTTGATCCAATCTATTTTCCCTTTTTCCACCATCTATTAGGACTCATTATTCTTCTCCTCCTAAGGAAAGTTATAGGAACAAATTTTCAAAGATTCAAATTGAAAATCATATCCAAAAATAGAAAAATAAACGATCCAAATTTGCACCTTTAAAGAGAAGGGGAAGGAAGCGAGGAAGACCCCAACTTGGTGGCCAATGGAAGGTTCCAAGCTTGGTGGCCCTTGGAAGGAGAAAGAAAAACATCCTTTTCACATCTTTCCATTTTTCACCCCATACAATTTTAGTTAAACCTTTTTTCCATTGATTTCAGGGTTTTATTTTACCATGATTTTAGACCATTACTTTGCCTCTTTCCTTCTTTTTCCTTGACCTATAAAATTGTAGTCATGCTTTTCAAGGTACCAAATCTTCCACACATTAATCACTAAGTCGATTTTGATTGAAGATTTTTTCCCTTCTTTGAATTCATGGTGTCACGCATGACTACGTTTTATGAGCTTCAAGTCGCACAAATGAATGAAAAACCGCCTTAGGAGTTGTCCTTAAATTTGACACTAACCTAACACCCTCATGATGAAGATCTCGAACCGTGAAAGGTGCACCCTTATCTCGAAGTTAAACCCCCTTGAACTTAATATTATCAAATTTCTTCAAACTTTCATACCTTGGTGATTTTGTTACAAGTTGACCCCACTTTTGGCAATGAACTTAAAACTATTTACGAAGGTTTTTACGAAATTGAAGACACTTTGATTTTTGCATGGTCTTCAATTCTTAATGTTGGACATTATTGTTGGTTACGTAGTCCAATTTGTCAATTGCCTCCTAACAACAAGGCGAATTATTTGGTTTACACCATTTGATGCATCCTAGATTTCTTGTTATTATGAACTACCACTAAGGCATAGCCTAGGACTCAACATGTACTTATAACTCTTCCTTGAACTTCTCCATAACCTAAATAATTTTTTTGTTCATCATGAAATCTATGTTGCAATTTCCACCCTACCACCTTACTCATTTTAATTGTTATGTTGTCTCAAATTAATCCTACATGTTTATAATGTTTGAAGATTACTCGATATCCATTGGACCTTTCATTGACACCCTTTAACTACTTCAAGAATTTCAAATCATCCTTGTTTACACGATTATCGACTAAATACTAGAACAAGACTAATGTTTTGCCAAACACTACAAATTTTGTTGTCTACTTTTGACCCCCAATCACGCAATTGAAGTTTTAAAATTATGATTACCAACTTTTGTTGAAGAAAAGAATCAAATTCTCAAAAAAAAACCCCTTCACATAACCATGTGCACCCATCATTCCTCAATTTAACATGAAATTGTTAAAAACCCCTAATAACTTTATCACACCCCAATATTCCTTATGCAATTCTTGAAAATTGAAACCACCGCACGTTTATGTCGATAGGCCTCATAGGGGTCTAGCATGGTATTATCTCTTAGATATTCTAACAATTTTTTTGTCATCTCGCAAATTCTTTCTAGTATGCTTGTGATTAATGTGTATTCAATCATAGATTCCAAGGTGTTTCTTTTAATAATTGGTGCCAATTTTCTTTTTGCCATTATAATAGAGAGGTTTTATGATTGCAAGCATGAAATTGAGGAAGAGAGGATGCAATTAAGAAGTACCTATGCAAATAATTCAAATTAAAGTATCCTACATACAAATTAGTAGTAAAGAAAAAAAGAATGCAACTTCTTTGTTCAAATTGCTAAGGGGTTGAGAGAGCAAATGAAAATAAAAAATAATTTAAAATGGTAAGGTGTCATGGGGTACCTGATATTGTCTCAATTCCTAATGGTCATATACCTCTTTGTGGTGGAAAGGTACTGTTTGAATTGGCACATACCTCTTGGTGGGTCAACAAGTTTATGTGCCATTGAATTTGATGTAATTTAAATTTTATATGGTTTAGATGTTGCAAAGCTGGAATATGAAATAATAGTTCAAGTATAACTTGAACATTTCATGTGATGAATTGTTCACAATAAACTAACATAAATTTCTTATATCTTATTTTTTTTCTTCATTTTTTTGCAAAACAAAACTTGTTGTGAATGTTCATGAAAAAGTTCATCATTTGTCATTTTTTGTCCACATTTCCATCCATAAATATCATTCATTTATGACACATGGAAAATATTCTTCCACGTCACCAAATATTTTGTCCTAGGTGTGACAAAATATTTTTAAAATATCTTATCCACATGGGAAGAATATTCTTTAAAAATTCAATGATGTTCCCTTGTTCATGCTCACCTATTCATGTTCATGCTTGCACGTTCATGAAATAACATCCCCATTGCTCAGCTGATGGCCTTGTGGAGTTGTTCGCTTTGTAGGAATTTGCCATATGTAGCATTGTCATTTTTCTATTGGCAATGTCTTTAACCTTGTATGCCTCCAATAAATTGAGCTCTTTGGACTATAACACAATGAGAGTTGAAGCAATGAATTTTCTCCTTATCAAGTTTGATGTTTGAGTTTCCCCAAGTTCACAAGCCAATGGGGCTTCCAAGCAAATGTAAGGCATGGATAGAAGATATGATGGACATGTTTGGTGCAAGGTGAAAATGACTAACATTAAAAAAATAAAAATGGTTTGGGATTTGGAAGTATTGAATGCTTGGGCCATCTCTAATGTCAAAATGACTCTTGTTTTATGTTTAAGCATTCGAGGGTTTATAATAAAGTCAACTAGAGCGGCAACTCATCTCAAGTTCCTCTTGTTAGGCAAATTGTCTTGGCTATTCCCACATGTACCATTACTTGTAAGGTTTATGGTTCTTCCCCCTTTTGTGTGCAAATATGCATTTGCAGCATGTATTGTGTGGTTCATTCTTTGTCGATCTTTCAAGAATAGCCATCCACCTTGACACACATGTGCGTCTTGTTTTTGATGGCAAGTGTAAGGAGTCACTTGAGGAGATGAAAAATATGGTTGCAAAAGAGGTTTTGTGCATGGCCAATGTTACATCCTTTGTAATAGCCTTGATTGTGAGCAAAACATTCTTGTCTTGTCACCTTTTCAATGAGAATGGGCAAGGTACTAATGAACTTTTGAAGGGTGATAAATTCAATGAAACCCTATTAAAGTTCATTCCTTTGTGTTCCCCTAACATCCACAACATCATTTCATTCATCAAGCATTGCTTGGGGAAGATGGGTTTTATGATTCCATCCTAATGTTCAAAACCATTAGTCCTTATGACTACATTCAAGATAATTGTTTTCCTAGACAACAAACTAAGCAACAGGTTTATCTTTTCAAAATGTTGATTGAAGGGGATGGTTGTGGAGTTCATTTAATGAGATAGACAAATGTAGCCTAGGGGTGACTTGGTAATTTTTTAGATGATGTTTGATCATGTTAAACATATTCAAGGCTATACAACTATGGCTTGCCATGTCTATGACCTGATCTATTGCAAAGTGATGTCTATTGCTATTTGTGATATGTAGTATGAAGATGTGAAAACCCAATGTATATTTGGTAGAAACTAAATGCAACCTTCTTGAAGAAAGGTGTAACTAATCCCAATTTCAAAAGGTTCATGACAATTAGTGCCCAAGCAAATTGGAATGCTAATTGTATTATTTCTGAGAGTGGAAATCCCACTATGAAGATGATTGACAAGGAACAAACTTGTCTTTTCCATTGCATTCAATCGTTCAACAAGCACACTAAGCAATTCATTGCTCTTGAGTTTCAAGATCGGCACAAAGCTCTTTGTTATGAATATAATAACGCAAGATCCTTGGAAGAAGTTGACCTCCGTTATGTTGCAATCTACTCTTGGTGGTATTCCTCCAGAATTGTTGGCAAAGGTGCAATTTAGGAGTTCAACAATTAGTTGAACTTTTGGCATTTTCATGTGAGGCAATCGGGAGGATTCATGCTAGATGTAATTTTTTTCTACATCACACTCTCCATTGATGAAAATGCTTTGTGTTGTTATTTTATTCCCTTTCCTCAATTTGATTGCAAATTTTTTATTATGCTCTTATTCCATTGCATCATCCAAATGTAGAAATTCTCCTTGGAGGAGGAGGTCGACATGTCAAGTTATAATCCACAATGTTTGGCTCTAACAATCTAGGAAAAGAGGTGCTTACCTATATGTTGCCACTTCATATGACTACGTGCAAGCTTTCAGGTAATCTACATTATACTACACTTTCTTGCATGGTGGTCCTTTTGGGACTAACTTGGATAAGGATGAGTTGCGATTGCGTAAGGCCAACCAGTTTAGTGATCTTTCATAAATGGCAACAACAATTGCCAAATTCGCATTGGTTTTTTCATATACGTCGAAGATACCCCACTTGGAAGTGAGGAGGTATTTGAATCCACCAAAGAAAGGCAAGATTTACCCCCCAAATTAGAAGATGATTTTTAGGCACAATTGTGTAAATGTTTTTCATCCTTGAGTGGAGTTCACTTTGTAGAGCCTTACACCTAATGCAATTATGGGTCACTGGAACCATTTGTAAGAGACCTTTCTAATTTTCATTCACAATGGCAAAGAAATGTTGGAACACCTTTGTGGTGACAATGTTTGGCACATTGAACAATGTCCCTAAAAGTCGAATGTTCAATGTCTAGCATTGCAAAAAGACACCAAGCATTATTGCAAGGCAAAAATCATTTTGAAAATAATAGATTGTGGCATTCTTGCTCATTTTGTTGGTAATTGGAATGTTGTTAGAAGTGCAACAATTGAACTACACAAATTCTAGTTTTGCCATGATGATCACAATCATTGTGTTGGTCGCACAAGGAAGAAATATGCAATTGGTAGGTTGATTGTGCCTTCCATATGGCATGGGTAAGAAAGGACAAATTTCATTCAGAATGAAGTGATGACATTGGAAGAAGTTGGTTTCCTCCTTTTTAAGAAATCACATTGTCACATGAGAAGTATCTTTGGTGAAAATGCATATGTTCTTATCAATAGATCAATAGATGTATATTCTTGGTTGAAGATTCGAAATGGGAAGAGTATTCGTGGGTGAATGTATGGTATGGTGTAAACAAAAAATTGTCACAGTTTGACAATTTTCAATTCCTATCCCTACAAGAAATCATGGTTTATTTGACTGGAAAACTAAACAAAAAACTAGTCATTTTGACATTTGGTCAATTTGACCACTTAACCTATTGGACAAGTTGATTTGAACACATCCAACTTGATTGGTAGTTTTTTTAATTAACCATAAAATGGTCTTTTTGACTAGTCAAATTAGATAAAAAAAATTGGGTAACCAAAAAAATTAATTAAATATAAATAAATACCTATCTACCCACCCACCCATGACCTACCTACCCACCATAGCCTCATACCTACCTATCCACAACCCATTTAGGTACTATACATTTACACACATGTACAAGGTATATATACAAATATACATATTCCACATAGTATATGTTGGTAAAAGGGATTGAACATTTGTCTCCTTGGTTCCACACCAATGTCTTCACCATCAAACCACCCCACCATTTTGTAAAACAATATATACTAAACAAATTCAACATGTTTATTTGAACTTCCATGATTTTTTTTGTCAATGTGTATAACAATGTTTGAATTTCAATTTTTCATACGTAGGCTAGTGGGTACCTAACTAGGTAGATAAGGAGGTACACATACTTACCTACCTATGTTTTTAAATGTACATACCTACTTATGTAAATTATAGGTAGGTATGTAAGTAGATAATAGGTATGTAAATAAATAAATAAATAGGTAGGTAGGTAAATAAATAGGTAACTTTAGTAGATAGTAGGTAGGTAGGTAAGTAAACATGACATATGTAAGTAGATGGTAGGTTAATAGGTAGATAGGTAGGTAGGACATATTTACGTAAGTAGGCAGATATATATTGGGTAAATATGTAAATAGGTAGCCTAGTAGGCATAGCAAGTAGGCTAACAAACTAAATTAATATGGCCAATTTGACTAAATATAGCCATTCAATATGGCCAATTTGATTAGGGCATGGGCATTTTGATGGACCATTTAAATATTTTGTCCTTGATTAGATGTACGACTTAACACATGGTCAAAATGGTCACTTCAATCAAAATAGCCAACCAAAAGAATCATGTGTCTTTCATGTCCCATGCCTTTTGAACATCCTTTTGGTCAATGTGAACACTTTAATCAAGTTGAACCTTTTGAAAAATCATAATTTATTGTAGTGTGTGGAATTTTGATATATCATGGTGAATGTTTGGACAACATTTTATAATTAAAATTTTCAATTAATGGTGAGTTACACCCCAATACATCATTGTATTATGAAGTTGGAATAAATATGAACAAATTAATTATTAATTGGAATACATTGTCACTTTATAATAGCCTTAGCATAATGTTGCAATTATAAAAGAAATTTACAAAGGAATAGATTTAATGGTAGTTTATCATCAAAATTTTGCACACGTAAAAAGACAACCATGAAGAAGAATCTTTTCATTAAATTTTTAAGTTCTTTTTAAGTTGTGAGTTTCATATCAAATGTTTTAAAATCATTTGTTAGTATATTATGTTATAATAATTATGAATATTGTGATTTTTAAAGTTGTAAAATGTTCTTCCTTTGAAGATGTAGATGGGTTAAATGTTTTTTTTACCATTTTCCATAAAAACATGGATTTTTTTAATTAATAAAAAAATGGCAATTTGTTGTCAAGTAAGGGTTGTAAATCAACTACCAATCAATCACATATTAATGGGTTTAATAATTTATTTTGTGTTTGAAGTTCAAATTAATTACATGTGATTTCTAGAAAATTTCAAAGTGAATGAAACCTTACATGTTGTTGCCTTTTGTTTTGTATGTAATCCCTATTTTCCCTAAAATTGTTTACACTGTACCATGCATTTACCCTCATTGTCTTTCAACTTTCAAGATCTCAATTCAATAATAAAACAAATGGGAGGTTGAACGTGTTCTTGTCATACAAATCTTGACACCCACCAATGTCATATTCTAGGTTATGGACATATATATCATATCATTTTAGGTCCAATTGAAAATTGTTAGCAATATGAAATTATGATTGACAATTTCTCTACATGCACTTGCATAGATTTTGTGTCAATGTTGACAAGCTCATTGGGTGGCCATGGCAAGTGGGTGCATTGTAAACACTTATATTACATCTTGCAAACTATGATGCTTTATGGGCTAATGTAAATGTTCATTCATCATCCGACTTGGAGTTGGGATGAAGTTCATAAATTAACAAGTTGGACCAAAGCTATAGAGGTCAAATAATGAATTTTTTTATAGATAATTTAAAATTAATTTTCATATTTTGTTTCCCGAAAGGTTGAAGTCATTTTGTTTTTGGTTGAATTAAAATAATTTGAGTTTACCAATAGTGTTCTAAATGCTCATGTACTTACCAATATATATTCAATGTTCATATATATTTGTTAATGTGTTTTGTTGACTATTTTCAATTGCTTGTGATGAATGTGGGATAAGATAAAGTTCATCAATAGTTGCATGCTAGTTGTCCCAATGGTGAACCACAATTACAAATTGCAACAAAAACCTTGTTCATCTATCCAAATTTTTCTAACAAATGACATCTTTCAAGATTTTTTCATCCAAAAAGTTCATCCATTTATATGTGGTTAAATATTATGCCACATCATCAAAGGTTTATTTGATGTGGCAAAATATATTTTTAGCATATTCCATCCATGTCATCAAAAGATGTTAAAAAAATTTCATATTGCTCACAAGTTCATGTTCATGTTCATAGGCTCACAATATAGGGTTGTTGTTTTATCATGTCCAACCCAACTTGTGCTTGCTCTATTTCATTTAAGGTTACATCTGTATCATGCCCATTTAAAACTAATAGATGACACGATTGAATTGAAAGATGCCATTTGGAACTCATTGTTTGAAAAATGAGACAAATTCCATAAGTAAAAAATGCATCATTTGTGTTTTCTTTTGTATGACAATACATGTCCTTGATTTGTAGTTTTTGATGTAATCATCTTTGATTCCTTCACCCTTATTCATATGTAAAGCCCTAGTAAAACCCCTCCTTCAACATTTATGGTAAAATTTGTAATCAACCATTCCTTAGACTTGGGAATTGTGTTATCAACCTATTTTGAACCCATCTTTGCTAGAACTTTTGCTTTTGATTTTTGTTTTATTTAGATCCTTGTTTCATCTAAGTTTTAAATGTGAAACTTGCACTATATTTGTGTTCAATGCATAATGCTTATAGGTTTTGGTAAAAACATTTGCATATTTCATTTGTTTTATAAACTTTAAATCATGCAAGACAAATTGTCAATTCTAAATGTCCATGCTTAAGCTAGAACCACCATGTGTTTTATAAGTATATCATGGACCAAAACAATGAGGTTTTGGGTATGAATCCAAAACTCATTATCCTTCATTATCCTTCCTCAATGAAAAATTACCCTTCTTTCCATTGCATCCATTTCCCTTGTCCATTCGCCCCTTGCATTTATAGTTAATGGACTATTCGCTCTTGTGAATCTTTGTCATATGTGTGGTCCGAGCTAAGGGGGGTCATTCTCATTGTCCAAAACTAGCTAGTCCAACAAGTTGCTCCTTTTCTTGAAAGGCTTATTGAATATCAAAAATGCCCTAGACCTCTTGGCCTTATCCATCAAAAGGTGGACAATGGTGTGCGGTTGGTCCCCCACAAGGGGTATGCCCTTTTCCTTCTTGTACACAAACTAGAAAAACAGAAGTTAAGTTAGGTCAAGAAAAGAAAGAAATGCAAGTAATTCTAAAGGTTCAATAGAGGTAATGGAATCAAAGAACTTTTCAAAGTATTTCCATTTTAAGGTGGACAATGGTGTGTGGTTGGTCCCCCACAAGGGGTATGCCCTTTTCCTTCTTGTACACAAAATAGAAAAACAGAAGTTAAGTTAGGTCAAGAAAAGAAAGAAATGCAAGTAATTCTAAAGGTTCAATAGAGGTAATGGAATCAAAGAACTTTTCAAAGTATTTCCATTTTAAGTTTTCATCGATCGTTATGTAAGATGTGGGTGTGAATGTCTTAAGTTATATGCCTTTGATCATGTTGAAATTTTTGATAGTCATCTAACACACTTGCTTGTAGGTTGGGCATGCTTTGAGTAGTTGGGAGGATTAAATGACTTACTGAACACACTTGATTGAGCTTGGCATCCTAAAATCAATATTGTGATATTATTATTTTGATGGGAAATGGGAAGTTTTTTATATAAAGATCTTTTTGGTGGTCCTCAAGTTGTTCTTCTATTTTGGCTTGTAGTATCCTAAGTTCACATTGTGTCTTTTGTTTTGTAGGTCAAATTGCTAAAAAGTGCAAAAATGCACCTTCCATGCCCTAGACCTGATTTTGCATTTACAAGATCATTAAGGTTTCAACTCTTTATGGGGTTGTTGTGTCCCTTTCACAAAATAGGGCCCCTCACATAATGAACAACAAAATTTGAGAGTTTGCTTTAAATCACACCCTTACCCCAAACACTAAAAGCTTCATGCATAAGGATTGTTTTATAGATCTTTGTTTATTTTGTGGCAATTCTAAGTTGATCACAAAACAAGGCTCTCACGTAACAAGTCGTAAAATGTGTTAAATCTCCCCTAAATTACACCCTTTACCAAACATTTAAAAGTCCAATGTGTTGAGAAAATTGTAGATTTGTGCTTATTTGTGTGTAATGGAATGTGACAACTCTAAGCCCATCACCAAACCCCCTTATCTAGATAAGAGGACATTTATATTAAGGAATGGTATACACCACACCCATGACAGAACAGACAAACAGATACTATTTGAAAATTTTAAAAAGAAAAGCAAAACGCTGGTTTTTTGTCACCATGCATTCAATCATAGGTTGTGTTCTACCTGGTGGAGGATGCTTCTATGTTTGTCCATAGGCCTCTTCCTGAACTATTAAAGTGATCGGTCATGGGTGTGTTTACTGCCAAACCTGAAAAGGTACAGTACGATAGCACATGGGATAATGGATTATGTCATTATATAATTGATTTTATATCATCAGTAGATTGTCCTTTTTTGTTTGAGAACAGAATTCCCAAAATGCCCACACGGACATATCATCAGGCCTTTGGGGTTCAGTGTGGGGGCTACTCTGCTGTTTTGCCGTTTTCTGCTGCTTGATCTCCCGAAGAAACCTCATTCCCCCTCCCCCACAAATCGTGTGGTGAAGTGGTTGATGCTCTGCTAAAGTAAAGGAAAACAGAGTCAAGTTGAGCATCCCAAAACTTAGACTGAAAGCTGAGGTTTTGTTGTCAGTCTGGGTGTGTTTTTTAGCTACCATATCATGCAACCCATCACAACTCTAATGTTCTCTGTGTTAAGAGGTATTGATAAATTACACAAAGGCCCCAAGAATAGTAACGTATTAGGCAAGGACAACCGGGAGGACCCACCTGAGTGTCCAGTGGATGCGGGTCTGGCCAATGGCCATTATCTGACATAAATGGTACTCACGAGGTAAAGAAGAAGAAGACTGCACCAAGGCTGGTTGAAAAGTAATATGGATACCTATCAAGGAAGGTAGTTTGTCATGTTTTGATCTCCAAAACCATGGTGCCTTTTGTTGCACTCTTGGTACTATTGGAAAGCCTTTGATGACAAGGGGTGCACCAAATTGGTTTCATGATTTTTGACCTAGGATGAAAAAGTTATTGAACATTGAACATTTTTTTCACCAAAATTTCATCTAAATCAAAACTAAAAATTATGAGAAAATTTGGTTGGTGTCATCAGAAAGCACTGAGTGATAGGATTTAATAAAGGTGAATTGAAATACTTTAGACCCAAGGTGCATGAAATATTGAATTTTGGGTAGTTTTTGTCATTGAAAATTTAATTAAAATACAAAAAATGGTTTTGAAAGGGAAAATTACTTGGGTAAGCAGTTCACACTTGGGCCATCAGCATAGGCCACACTATCAAGTGAATGATATGAAAGGCAATATTAATGGCTAGTAAGTACCCTTTGATGAAACTTGCCAATCATAAATAAATCAAAGCCCAAAAAAGGGGGAAAACAAAGAACAAAATGGTATGACCCACATCTGAGAAGACAAACAACCACCTAAAAAAGTGAACGCCAAAGGGAACATTGAATTCCCGAACCCCCTAATGTCACAAAAAACATATCAAATAAGGAAAGGGGTGGACGCCTAGCCTAAAAGAACTTTCACCTATTGCAACAACACGTTTCAAAATAGAAATTGTATGCGCACGTTAAATGGCACTAACACCATTATAAAATGTGCACAAAATTGAGAGAGGAAAGCATTTAACTCCCTTTGCTCCCCATGCCATGTTGGCACATCGATGAAAAAACATGTCCATTTGCTAATGTAGACATTTGAATACTTCCGTTGCTAAAGGGAAAAACATGTATGATGGGAATTGATTACAATAAAACCATCCTTTGCCTAAGTTGCAACTATCACCACAACCCCCCAAGAAAGAGCAACACGTGAAATAAACTTGAGTGGGGTCGACAATAGCAACATCTACCAATGTGTGAACACCACCGACTAATAACAAAATGTTGATTCAATGATGCGAAGATTGAAAGGCAAGGGGTGGAAGGACATGGGTATGTTTTCGTGACACATGAAATTTCACATCTTTCGCAATGGTCGTGAAAACATTTCACACAACATCATGTGAGGCTATCTTTTTTTCACCATGTGCAAAGAAAATGGTGTATCCCCATAGGATCCGAAGGCTGGCTACAAATGCAATGCGACACCCCAAGGACTAAAAGATGGGAAGATTCAACCTAATGCGTGATGTAATGAAAAAAACATTTGAAGGCAAAAATTTGAAATCTCACATCTCTTGCGATGGCTATGAAAGCATTTCACATAACATCATGTGAGGCTATCCTTTCCTCACCATCGCACAACAAAAAAGATGTATCCCCATAAAATCCAAAGGTTGGGTACAAATGTAGTGTGATACCCCAAGGACTAAAAGATGGGAAAGACCCAACCTAATGTGCAATGTTATGAAGAAAACATTTAAAAGTAGGTGGAAGAAAAGGAATGATTGGGTGGGGTAACAACCAACCGCTCACACTTTGCCCCCCACATAATTTTAAGTGTGTTCAATGCAAATTGAAAGGTAAATAAGAAAGGATGTTAATAAAAGAATGGTCGTGCAATTTTTTTGAAATACTCTCCTAAAAGCAATCTATGTTTCTTTTGGCTTCAATTGCTCAAAAAGGGGAACACATGCTACAGTCCTTGAAAGAAGAAGCTCTTGTATTAATATCAAATGCTCTTGAAAAAGAAGGGGTTTTGAGCTATTCACACCTATCGTCCCCAACAAAAACAAATGAGAATCCAACAAAAACTTAAAAATTATAACATGGGTTACTAAGGCCCAACTCTTTAGATAAGTAATTGGAGCAATGACCTTCGAAGAAATCAACCTTATGCCCTCATTAGAAATGAGAAGAGCCACCTATTGATGGACAAGAGGAGCCTTGGGGCACTCCAATGAGCCTAAACCCTTTTATTATTAAGAATGTTGATGAGATCCTTCTTTCAATTAGAATGCGAGTTAAGTTTTTAAAGGTCTTGGTTTGGGAATGCACATTCCAACTTATTCAGTAAAATCTGGCTGAATCAACTCTATGATAGTTATAACCCAGCCTACCTTAATTTCCACATTCAAAAAACATGTAATTAATCTTTTTCAAGAATCAATTTGTTTTTTTAAACATTGAAATTTTTATTCATGATCTTTATACTCTACTATAGTTTTGTCATATTAATAGCGAGGCTATTTAGATTATATCTTGTGATAATTATGAAGGTTTTCAACACCTCAATTCATATAATTTGATTTCAATATTTAAAGGATTATTTAATGACCAAACTGACCTTAGGGTAAGGTAGTATTGTGCAGTGTCTCGGGCAACCCACATGGCACAAACAGACATTCCCAGGCCGGGGACTGAATCAGGAGTTAAGACTTGTCTTTAGAGGAGAATTGAGGAACTAGCCCAACCTCCATTGGGTTCGCCACTTTGGCTCAAAGATCAAGTTTGTCCTCCTCTAGGTGTATCCAAGTTCAAACAACAAGAAATTTCAGGATTTATTTTCACAAATTCCCACAGACTGTCAAAGTCGGAGGGACCATCAGATGAGGAGACCAGGTATGTCGAAAACAAAATCCCAGGCAAATCATTTCAGAAACCTTCCATGATGCACAGTTACATATCTCCACACTCCATATTTGGCCTGTATTGATGTTTATCACATCCAACATAGACTATTAATTGCTTCCCAAGCTCCACCCAGAACCATGAATGCCACCACCTAGGCCAGTCATTTTGACCAACCAATCAGAAGCAGGGGTTTTTTTTTTGTTATTGTGATGTAGCCACACTGGACATCATCCACAAGAGGAATTAGCCAAATTTGATTACAAGTCGGAGAGGAAAGTAGAAATATTTAAGAATCCTACTATAGTTTTGCAACCTGCAGGTACCTATTGTCAAAATATTGTGATTTGAGAAAGTTTTCCTCTAATCTGGCGACTTTGGTGCACTTTTTCCATAAAATGCATGGCCATTAGTCACACCTGATCAGAACAACAAACACTGATTAGAAGCAAAAAATAAATTTTCTGGGTCTTTTGGAGACCACTGTACACTGAATAATTCCAGGTCTAAACTCATTTTTCAATTTTAAGCTATTTGAATTTCGTACTTTATGAAAAATGCACTGTACAGGCCATTTGCTGCTGCCAGTAGAGCTGACGTCTTAATATCATAGTATGCTCAACGACAACAACTATGGGACTATTAAGAAAGTGTCAATTTTTTCTAAAACCAGCTCAACTACCTATGCCATAATCTTTGTTGCACCGCAGTGAAAACATAAAGCAGCCTCAACACAACAAATTCTTCTCTTATAATGGGAGCAAAACTACAAAACTAAACAGGTAGCAAACATAGCAAACTGGATGTGGGCTCGTTTAGAAGGATGTTAGATTGTTTACTACTGTTTTTGTACTTTCTATTCTGCAACAAAGTTGGAGGAGGGGACAGAAGAGGGAGATGGTAGCCATCAGGGATTTTTTTTTTGGAATTTCATGAGGTAGGTGGACTAGTGATCCTCCATAACAGGACTTAGCCAAATCTGGCTACATGTCAAAGAGAAAACTAGATTTTTGAAAAAATCCCTCTATATACTGACGGCTTGCCAGAATCCTCAGTCTAAAAATTTGAGTTTCAACCCTTTTTTCCTTGAAATGTGATGAATTTGGGGGATTTTTTTTCCAGACATCCTTTCTAAGAGTTGCAGGCCCATTTTTTTTTGCTGTTGCCAAGTGACAAAACTTCACCCCCAAAAAAATGCTGGTAGCAATCAGTGAAAACATTGATGTAAACCTTGTGAACTTTATTATTACAAGAAAGTGAAACAGCAAGCAGAAAAGAATGAAGAAAGGAAGGACATGGTTAGATATTTTAATCAAGATATTCCCAAATCCCAGCTAGCAGGGATGGTGAGAAAGATCATAGTTGTTACATAATTTGGGGAAACATTGCAGGGTGGGGGTTAACCTGGGAGTTGTAGGCCAGAGTGAGCCAGAACCCAACAGCCCACCATCCAAGATGAAATGGTGTGTTGGACATGGAACACTTTTTCATTGTATTTTTGTCCCAAAAGCTAACCATGGTGATTAGCTAAATACTGACCAATTTGGGTACCAGGTCCACATTCAGTTCTTAAGAACTGGCCCTGGCTGTTTTCTTTGCCAGATTCGCTATAAAAAAAAGTGTCCCTGGGTCAAGAAGTTTTCTCTAAGATCCAATGCTGAATTCAGCTTGGGAAATATGCAGTGGATAGATTCAGTCTCAAAACTCAAAACCAAACAATGACTCTTAAGGCTTCTTTTACAAGGTTGGGTTCTTATTGTTGATTGTTTTTAAAATGAAAGTATTGCATCTCTCTCTACCATTGAAGATTATGGTTTGTTAAAAAAAAAAGTTTGTATCTCCCATTGTCATTGATGATTATGTGTTATTTAGGTGCTCCACTTTCCAGGTGTAGGCTGAATTTCAATCTGTGCTCAAGATAGCCATCCAATATACTAATAAGGAACAAATGGATTTTGAAAGCAAAGTGAAGATATTGCCTTTTCCAAGGCATGAGGTAAGGTTTTTCTTGACATTTGATCTTGCACGTGCATGATTCAAAGCAAATCTTGGTAAAGTATTAACGTCAGAAATGATATAGGTGGGCACTTTCTATTAATTGTATAATGTTGATAATTAAAAATCTTCAATTTTGGACTATGCATAAAGGAGGCAAAAACTACATTCAATTTCAAACAAACTCATGAAGAAATGTTTTATTAAAGAATCAAGGACCAAAAGTCTAGAAATGTGAAGAGTTGAGTTTGCAACTGGACCCAAGGTTCTGTCAGATTTGTAAAATTTCCCAGGACCCAATTTAGGTTGTCTCATGTTCAAAACAAAGTTGGAGGCAAGACCTGGAAATCCTAGAACCAATCAACCTTAGTACTAATCATCCACATGCATCTGCCTATCTAGTAACCACCAAGTGACTTATGTACAATCGTAGTAACCACTTACATTCCTTACCTATGGTACTTGGCCACTTACATAGGTAGTTCTCAGAGGAAGAGGGAAGTAGGAGGGGTTAAAAGATAGGTTACCAAGGAACCTTGGGAACTGTTGTGGTTTATCTATACAGGAGACTTCAGTGATCTCATGAAACCCACTTGGTGCTATGTGCTGGGTAGAGTGTTGAAAGCACTTTCCCTGCGTGAAAAATCTTTACTCATAGAATCCAGCGTGCCACCTCTAGACATGCTGGATGGACAATGTGTGCTTCATGGAGTGGAAGGACTACAAGATAGCTTTAGATCATATAGATCCAAAACATATGTGGGCTCTGTATCACTTTGCACTACCAACCACAATCAAACGGACATAGGTCAAAATATTGATATATTCTTATTTCTTCCTTGATTCTTACAATATCAACACAAAATTCCACGATCATATAAATTTTTGAGGAAATCATTTCACTTCCACTAATTCTATAACATGAAATTCAATCTTCACTTATTGAAAACAATTTTTAATATAGTGTATCAATTACACCAAGAATCTCATAAAAACCATTCAAGAGAGAAGATTTAAAGAGGATTAATAGCTTTACATCATCTAGATTTAAATTATATTATATGTTGCATGGGCCAGTGGAAGGAATTAAATGTGATCATACAAGGGGTGCTTCAGATTGCAAACTTCCTGCCAAATCTAAACAAAGAAAGCACCATCAAGCATCCACCCGTCTGTCAAATGCCATCTTCTCAAGGATGTAAACTGATGACAACCCAAATAGCAAATGTATTTCATGAATTGGAAATCAACCTTTTCTTCCCATGCTTACAATGCATCAAGTTCTTTCTCCAGCATCATATACTCATATACTTGTATGAATATAGCCTCATCAAGAAATGAAAACTTCTCTCCATACTGACAATTCATAAGCCCACCTAAATAGATATCATTAGATGACCTGACAATGAGATTAGAGAAATTCCTAATCAAACATTATGAGACCATAACAGCAAACTGCAGGAGGGAAAAAGAGAAATCTGATAACTAGGAAACAGAAAATCAGAATAACATTAACACTAATTACAAAGACATGAACAAGTCACAGTTAGAGTCTCTTACAAGTTTGTGTGTCCAACATCACCATGTGTGTTCCTGACTAGGTTTCATGTTTTCCAGTACCTTCCCACAGGCTTAACCAGCTCCTGGCAGTATCAGATACTGAGCGAGTTTCCATCATGAGTTTAGAGGAAATGGGAAGACTCAATTATGCCCACCCATTTGAGCTGTAATCAAAAACTCCTTGCAACTACAGAAGGCCTTGAGAAAAACATACAAAACTGATAATTGACAACTCCAAATTTAGCCATATCGGAAAGATTAGATCAACAGTCTGAGGCTTGATACCTGTGTATAATTCTTGATGCTTGCAGAAAAAATGTTGAGCCACAAAATCCAAAAATACACAAGACAAGTCATTGGAGAATGAAGTTCACAAGATGATTTAGGGGTACACTATCCCCAATAGTGTCTTTCTCCAACCCCAACAGTGTATTTCAGCAAGGTACATATAAAGTCACATAACTTGTGGATCTCAGAAATGAAAAATAGTCATCTTGAAAACATTTTACGAGAGATTGCAGAGAAAATCCACAGCAAGAATGAAAAAGTCTTAGTGGTAAAAATTAGCTAGATAGACTGCAGAATCCATGGGCAATTGCTTGAAGAATCTCTGACTCAAAGGTGAGGAATAAAATTTACATATCAGAAAATCTAGCTAAGAAATTATTGCTTCTGCAACTAGAAACCTATGGAGAAACTCCATTGACCTTGGCTTCTCCATAGTCTTGAACCAAACCTGTTAATGACTAAACTTTCAACAAGCGAGAATGTCAATCACCAAACCTTTTAGTCTCCTACCAACACTTTACTCGTTAGAATATTCACTCTTAGCTTTTCAGATCTGATTGGTTGATGATAAATTGTACATGTAATTTTGAATTATAAGGAAGACCAAGGAAATCAATGTTAAAAACAATTCTTGCAATTCTTCCCTCACTAGCAGGATGCGACAGTTTGATCAATAACAGCTAGTTTCAGTCATTGACAGCTTTCAATAAATGATGATGAAATTGGCTTCATTACTGTTACTGTTCCAACCAGCCAGTCATTGGCTCTCCAGTTCAGAACAGAGTTTCAAGGTGGAGGTGTCTTCTGAGCACTGGCATCCTCCTCCTCCTGGTCATTGAGGGCAAGCTCTGGGTCCAAGGCTGGGACAACATGATAATCTCCTACTTGAAGGTAGTCCTCTGGGCTCACCACTGACGGGATCGCATAGAGGTAGAAGTGCTGTACTGTGAAGAAAATATCAAATGCAATTGTAAACTGTACCCATCCAAGACATGTTCCCCCATTAGCAGCAGTGGCTTCCTCCCCCCCCCACATATACCTGGTTTGTAGCACACCTTGAGAACTGAGAAAACTCTGGTTTTTTTCTGTGAGGTGAAGAAACATATGAAGAAAAGGTGACCCACAAAGTTCAGAACAAACATCTCTGAAGAAGACATACAAAATCAACCTAATGGAAGTAGGCTAACAGAGAGGTCAAGAATAGACAGCACTGACCAGTGACAAGCCAACTTTCCCCACATTGCCAGAGAAATTCTCAAATGAGTCTGCATCAAAACAAAAATACACAAAATTAGCATCTGAAGCTCTACTTTCCTGTGTAAATTCATATCAACAGCCAAGTTTCATCAAGCCAAAAATTTGAGACTCTCATCAGGGTGGGGACTTCTGAGACTTTGAAAACAATGAAAAATACTAGGGAGGTCAGGGAGAGAGTGCAGTGGTGGAAAAGGGACATAATTACGCTGGTCAATGGATTGCACAAACATCTGGAGCAAGTTGGCAGTGCCGCCTGACAAGTCAAGCACTATGTTTGTAATGCTCCATCCAACTGTGCTCTTCCTCCTATAGTTGAAGTATGCCTGCAATCCACCATTCTTCCTTCAATGACTATAGGAGCAAAACTCCTTTGGAGTAGTCTGATGAGACAATCAATACCACCAAACAAAAGCATCACCAAAGAATCACAATATGTATGGCACACAGTGGGCATACAGACAGTTCTGGAGAGATGATTCCAAGTATCAAGTCTGGCAGTAGAGGAGAGCAAAACCTGTGGCGCATATTTTATGCCTGTCATGATGAGTTGTATGATGCTGTCTCACCCACACCCACACCCATACCATAACTGCAAATCAGTAGACATGCATATAAATCTATGAACTGTGGAGAGGAATTATCCACAACAACAATTTGAAGGAAACCCAATTGGATAAGTGCAGTCAAATCAGTTGACATACTTCCACTTCCTAGAAATCTGTAGACTAGCAAATCACAGATGGGCAAATGATCAATCAACAAGGGGTTGGATTGCTGGAAAGGTGAGGACCCACTTGAATGCAGAAACTAGCCATAGCCAGTTCCCAGTTGGAAATGCCAAAAGCAGGAGCACAAAAGCAGATCCCCAAACCACAATGGATATCCCTATGCACGTGCTCGACACCTGTTGGCCTCCTTTCTGCATACCAAAATATCACGAAATGTCTCAATCAACACTTATGAAGACAGGTGGACACATCAAATAAGAAGAGGCTATACTGATAATGAAAAGGAGAGAGTGCAGAACTCGGACATCATGATGATGGAGGACCTTAACCAAAAACCCTAATTGTGACATGTTGCCACAAGAAAGAAAGAAAGCACAAGTACATATCCTCGCACAAAACAGAAAAGATGAGCTTCATAGTCAGTTGTCGTCACTCCCACAACATATTGCTTGTAACCAGAGACTGGCAATGTTTGTGGTCTGCAAATCTACCAGAATTCATCTTCAATCCTCCAGCTTTGTTTTCAAATAAACAAGGACTTTGTTTGGGTGGAAAATGCATCAGATTTCAAAGATAAAAATCAGAGGCTCTCAACCTCTCATCTCATCTCATCTCATGCGTGTGCATGGCAGATTGGATTAAAGTGGAGCTGGGCTTATGTACCTCAAACAGAAAGAGTTGGACAAGCAAGACGGTCGTGAGAAGAACGGCATGGGAAGAAAATGCAACATCACTCGGTGCTACTGGGATAAGCTGCAAAACAGACAGCTAGTTATCAGCACTCTCTCTTCTTCATCTTCTTCTTCCAGGTGCTGCTCCATTCTTCTTCTCCCTGATTGAAATCAACTGCAATGTTGCAAAACATGATGATGATGATGATGACTTGCATCTCTTCACTCTCAGCAGCAACTACAAAAGGGCCAGTCAGTCCTTCCTTCCTTCCAAATGCATGTCCCATTTGAGGGTACCTCATCATAGCCATACTTCTCGTGGTACTGCTTCTGGACAACTGGACTGAAGTAGAGGGCAGCGTTGTAGATCAAGTAGGATGTGTGCTTGGTGAAGTTGAGTACCACAAAGTCGAAATTCAAGCCCACCACACTGCATGCAAAACCTCGCACTCTCGCTGTTTCAGAATCCCAGATCCAGTGCACATCCAACCACCCCCATACCTATCTGTCTGGACCTCTCTCTCTGGAACTCTCTCTCTCTGGACCATAATTCAGAAAGAATGATGAACGGGTTGTTATGCAACAGGAAGAAAGAAGAGAGAAGGAATTCCGATCAGGAGCCAAACCTTTTGCGGCGATAGTTGAGAATCACTTGTGGGTAGAAGCTGATCGACCAGACTGTGAATGCAAACCAGCCCAGAATCTGATACACCACGTACCAAGCCTCTGTGTGCCATCCTGGTCCGTCTCCCATCTTTTCTTTGTAGGATTTCTGACTCTGATTCTGAATCTGATTCACTTCCTCTTGCACAAATCCCTGCCCTCTTGGACTGCAAAGGGGTCTACAAGCCAGCCAGACAGCAACAGAAACCTATCTGCGGATCCCCTCCGAGAGTTGAGCTCCGAGGAGAGAGAGTTGCAGACCTCCCTTGCAACAACAAAAGACAACAAAACAGTAACCACCCTTTCCTCCCTCCGTCGTCCACATTCATTGAATTCCCCGACTCCTTCACGTCATGTCTTCCTGCGCATTCGTCATTCATGCGTCATCCCTCCTCCCTCCTCAGCCCTTTTCTCTCTCTCTTCTTCTTCTTTCTTCTTCTGCTTTTTCCTCCTCGACTGCACTTTCGAAGTCACGTTCCCCATCGAATCCCAAACAGTTGTGGGGTCGGCTCCTGATGAATTTCATCTTTCCTTTTTATATCTTAGAATTGCTAAGTGAATCTGTTTCTGCTTGGTGGCAATCTCATCATCTCAAAGACCACTGCGCAACCCTAAACCCAAAAAAAGCCTAAACCTTTGCTTCGGCAGAGCTGCAGGATAGAACAAAGAATCTGCTGTGCGTCTCAGTACTCGAATAAGGATCTCTCAGTGGTTCAAAACTATGCCAATTCTGTTGAATCCTTCATTTCCTTCATGATGCTCAAACATTCTTCCTTCAAGATGCAGAAGTTTGTTACCAATCTGTACAAAACTGGGGAACTCAAAAAAAAAAACCTGAGCAACCATCTGCATTTTGTTTGTGTGTTGATCAGAGCTTTGCAGTTTCTACAACATTTTTGCATCATCTTCTCTTCTGCACTTTGGTGGTGTCCTGATTGATGACGAGAGGGTTGCTGGATCATCATCAGGCAAACTGCAAATGAGATGATGGATTCTGTAAGGTTCCAACACTTTGTGCTGATGCTTGCTTGTGCACCCAAATTTCCTCAGTTCAGTGAAGAAATGTTTCCAGGAGCTTTGTTTGTAGTGGCTCCAAGCTCATGTGGTTCAGAAATTGGCAAACCCTAAATCCAGTTTGTTGGCTTTGATTTTATTATATTCTTGAGTTCTCAATTGTCAGACTCAACATCTATGAGAAAAACTTGCAGTACCTCTATTGAAGAAGGTCTAAGACACATACATCAAATGCTGCTGATTCTTGAAAAGCTTATTATTGAAACAATAGGGTACAAAAGCTGGCTGAGGGAACTAAAAGGTTGCATAGAGAGAGGGAGAGAGAGTGGTGCAGGAGATTAATCAAGCACACAGCATGAAGAAGATGCTGTCATCAGTCCCGAATTGCAAAAAATCTTAGATTCATTAAACCCATCACCATAGGAGCAGCCTCCCAAAAAACTAGAATAGGACAAAGAAGAAGCGGAAAAAAAGGCCAGTCATCGTTGCTATGACCATAACCCAATCATCATGCCATCATCTCCACAATGCCACAGTAGAAGCTAACAGTTCAACAAAATTTCCTGCTTCCTCGGAATTCAAAAGCATTCACAACAAAGACCATATGGATATGGAGAAAATTTGCTATACGTTTAGGATTTAGATTGTTAAAACCCTAAACCCTAAACTACGTACACAGGCTGATGAGCAGAGAGACTCTCTTCAATACTTGCTGGTGCTGCAAACTCCAGTCATCTCTGGAGACGGAAGAAAGTCCTTGGCCATGAACCTCTCTGGAGAAGGAAGGAAGGACACAAGAAGAGCAGGTAAGAAGAGAATGTGTGTGTTTGTCGGCAAAAGAGTGGGGTGAGAGAGGCTCGAACTCTCGACCTCAGGATTTCTCTTAGCTATGAGACCTACGCGCTAGCCAACTGCGCCACCACCCCAAACTGCGAAACTACATCCAATTGAAGTAGTATTTATACTATTTCAAAGTACAGCCGGCAATTGAAAAATCGGAGGTTTTGAGGCATGAATTAGAATTAGGAAGCCTTTTTTTCCTCATTAATAAAATTTCCTTTTAAAACAGCTTGTGTAGATCCGAGTTTTGGAGACATTTATTATAAACGAGTTAATAACTTTTTAATTGGTTTGAATGTGTCACTAATTTATTAGCACTTTGAGTTCTTAACCCCTAAGCATTTAGAGCCTCCTTGAGGCTTTTTAACATTCCCACCACCCATATTGTGACAAACTCAAAAGTCTAAGAGGTCACAAATCAAAGAAATAATTCAAACATTCGATTTTAAATGAAGATCACAAGTGAGTTATGACAAGATTTGACACCTTGATTGGCACCATTTGAGATTGCCCAAATCATTGTCAAACATTTCAACATCAATTAAAAGCACCAAACACATTCCACATTGTTGAAGTCTATGGACTAAGAGAGGGTGAAATCAAGTAACCATACAAAAAATATCAAACCAAAATCCAACAACATATGACTTTACACCACCTTGCAATTGCCGAAGAGGTAGGAAAAAAGCTAAAAATTATAATGCACAATCAACACTTGGGTACAATATGCCATTGCACGCTTGTCTTCCTCCCATAAGGGTGCAACCCATGTTAAAACTTACCATTTTGTGATTGGTTGGTTCTTCCTTTTTATCTAAACCCCCTAGCCATGTGGTCATCCAACCTTGCCCCTAAATTGTCATGGAATTTTCCAATCAACATGCCATTTGAAACCTATAACCACATATCACATGGCCCAACAAAATAATTTGAAAAAGAATTTCATATATGTTTGTTTGGCATATAAGAGTTAAAAGAAAAGTAGGATTGAAATATGAAATGAACTTTTAGTGCTTTGAGGCAAAGTTTAGGGGCATAATCATTTGACTTAGATGAATGTCCATTTAAATTAGGAAAATAATATGTCCAAATGTGGCAAATGAGGAACGTTTTCATTGAACAAAATCTAGCTTATGGAATGAGGTGTGAATTATGTGGAATGATGGCACACTTAGAAGAATGATCTTGAAAGCATCCCAAGGAAGTGAAAAGTAGAAAGTTTCATTTCATGTGCAAATCATATTGTAGTGCTAGTGGACAATGAAGAAGGTACATTGAAATAGTTTGTTAAATTGTGCAAAAGAGAAGTCATGTTAATTTGCAAGAGTTAGTGCCAAAGAAAAAGCTAACAATGATTGCACGGTGTTAAAAGGAAAAATTGCAATAAAAGAAATGTTACAAAAGTTGTGAAAAGAATATAACATTTAAACATTGGCACAAGGATTCAAGAAACGAAAATTAAACATGGTGGTAATGTGCTCTCACATCTTGACACATTTTGTCAAAGGAAAGATATCCTTAACCTTCATGGAAACATTCTTTTAACAATTCCAAAAAAAAATCTAAAATATTTGAAAGCTTTGTGAAAATAATAAGAAAAATGATATCAATAAAACACATGTTCTTGTTGTGACAAATACAATGGTTATTTGAAAAATTCCACAATAAGGAGCACATTAAGTAGAAGTGAAAATGGAAGACACTAAAGGCAACTAATGAAGATAGATGCAAGGTTCACAAAATGTTTCAAAAGTTGTGGAATATATTAAATGATTTCAAGATGTTATTTTGTAGGGCACAAAAAGAAATTGGGATGTTACACAATGTGAAAACACTATGCCAAAACATGGAAAATATGATTACATAAGCAATTAATGTTATAGTCTTAAACTACATATATGACTTGCCATGACTGCATGAATACTAATCCATATTGCCCCATGGTATTTACCACTAGTCGCAAAAAATGGTGTAGTTGTAAATGCCATTTGCAACTATATTTTCCATGACTATAAGACATTTTCAATGGCTAAATTATAATTTATTTTGATTAAGGTCTTGCTATCACTTGGTAACCTAAAATGAATTCAAATTCTTACTAACCATTTATGAATGGACATGTGACAATTTAGAATAATGAAATTATTTTTCCTACCTAATTGTATGATGCCACATGGTAATCAACTTTTAGTCAAATAATGATACTTGGGACTTAACCTAGGCCACCTACTGGGTTGGGAGCCTTATGCTAGGTGACCTAGCTTACATGCTAGGCTAGGCTAAACGACCTAACCTAAGTTTAAAAACAACTTAGACTATACGTTAACCTAAGCTACATGTTAACCACTTAACCCCTCCTCCTAGGAAAACTACCCCACTAATATTCGCCTATGAACTTAGAAAGCACATAGGATGAAGGTAAGATGATTTGAAGCCCCTCACCTCCACTTTGAGAAACAAAATCCTTTGCCATTACACCACCACATTTTTTAGCCTAGATTAGCCTATGCCTCCTTAGGCTGAGCTAGGTGACCTAGGTTAACCTAAGCCACCCAACAATTTAGCCTAGGCCTCCATAGGCTATTTTAAGCAAATCTACGTCTTCCTAGGCTAAACTTAAACAACCTAGTCTACCTTGGGTAGCACTTAAGCTAAAATAGGTTATTTAAGTTTAACCTAAGTTAAACTAAGTTACATTAAATTAAACTTGGCAATACTAGATTATATTTGGTTAAATTAGGTTATATTAACTTATACTAGGTTAAACTTGGCAATACTAAATTATATTTGGCTAAATTAGGTTATATTAAACTATACTAAGTTAAACTTGGCAAAAGTAAGTTATTTAGGTTAAACTTAATTATACTTGGCTATACTTGGTTATACTACGTTAAACTTGGCTATACTAAATTATACTTGGCTAAAATAAGTTATATTAAGCTAAATTTGACAAAAGTAAGTTATTTTGGTGATACTTGGTTATATTTGGCTAAACTTAGTTAAATTAAATTATAATTGGCTAAATTAGACTATATATTTTTATATTAGGTTAAACTTGGTTATACTAAATTATATTTGGCTAATTATGTTATACTAAGCTAAATTTGGCAAAAGTTAATTATTTAGGTTTTATTTTGCTATATTATGCTATAATTGGTTATATTATGTTAAACTTGGTTATACTAAATTATATTTCGTAAAACTAAGTAAAACTTGGCAAAAATAGGATATTTTGGTTAAACTTGGTTAAACTCAGCTATACTTGGTTATACTTGAATATATTAAGCTAAATTTAGTTATATTAAATTATATTTGGTTAAACTAAATTATATTAAGCTACACTTCACAAAAGTAGATTATTTAGGTTATACTTGGCTATATTAGGTTGAACTTGGTTATATAAAATTTTATTTGACTAAACTAGGCTACCTAGGTTAAATTTGGCAAAATTAGGTTATTTAAATTAAACTTGGCTAAATTTAGATATACTTGGCAATATCAAACTAAATTTGGCTATATTAAATTATATTTGGTTGAACTAAATTATATTAGATTAAACTTGGCAAAAGTATGTTATTTAAGTTAAACTTGGCTATGTTAAACTATATTTGGCTAAAGTAGGTTATATTAAGCTAAACTTGGCAAAAATAGGATATTTAGGTTTAACTTGGTTATATTAAATTATATTTGGTATATTTAACTATATTAGGCTAAAATTAGTTATATTAAATTATATTTGGTTAAACTAAACTATATTTGGTGGTACTTGGCTATATTAGGCTCAGCTTGACTAAAGTATGTTATTCAGAATAAAATTAGTTATATTACACCAATTTTGGCAAAAGTGGGTTATTTAGGTTAAACTTGGCTATATTAAGTTATAATTGGATAAACTAGCTGAAACTTGGTAGAAGTATTTGTTATTTATGTTAAACTTGGTTATGTTTGATTAAACTTCGCAACAATAGGTTCTTTAAGTTAAACTTTGCTAAAATAAGTTATTTAGGTTAAACTTGGTTATACTAAGCTAAACTTGGCAAAACCTAATTAAACTTGGTTAAATTAGGCTATTTCGGGTTAAAAGTATGTTATTTGAAATAAATTGGGCTAAACTTGGTAAATTTTGATAAATTTTAAAATAATTAGGTAATATTTAACAAAATTAAATTATTTAAACAAAATTTGGTAAATTTTGGATACTTAAATTAAAGTAGTCAAAAATTGGTTAATTCATGATATTTAGGCTAAAACATGTTAATTTAATCTATTTTGATAAATTTAATGGAAGTTAATCTTAGAACTTAAATTGAAAACATTAAACTTAAAAGTTTAAATTTAGTTAGATAAAATCTATATTTTGAAGTAGGTTTAACCAAAGCCAAATTTAAGTTAAATGTAGGCCAATTTGTATTAAACTTAGTTACATTTTCATATTTATTTAAATTTTTAATAGTTAGTTAGACAATGTCAATTATATTCAAGATAATTATTAATTATGTAGTCATAATTTATCGTCATATAATTACCTATAGTCATATTTATAGTCATGTAGTCCTTATAATGGTTATAGTCTAAATAATGACAAGGATTGAAGTCTAAATATGATCACATGACTATACTTGGCCAATAATCGCATGTTGTCCTAATCATAAAAACCATGTTAAACTAAAACAAAAAACAAAAACAAAAAATCTTATTGGGAAGGAATAATGAAGTGCCAAATTGAAGCATTGATGCAAGTTGAAGATGTTGAAATATAATCATTTGAAGTATATTTGGAAGATATTGGTTCACTTTTATAGAAACAATGTTTAAATTCCTTCTAAAAATGTATAAAAGTTGAAGAATCAAAAGTAAATTGAATTGATAAGGTTACAAGTCTAGGTGTAAGTTTTATCCTTTTAAAGTTGGGTGGGGAAAAAAAAAAGGGTGACATCTTCCCTATTCCAAAAAGGTTTTTTTCAGTTGAAATGGAATTTATTCTTTCCATTTCAAAGGAGTTATTTATGGGGTGGGGGGCCAAATTTGATCATTTTTATATAATTTTAGTTTAATTAATAACAAATTCAAAGGTGATTTGAATTTCAAATTATTTTCAAAATAATAATTCTTAAAAATGTATATATAATAACAATTTATGCATTGCTCTTACTTTTAAATGGACTTGAAATAATTAAGTTTTTCTTTCCTTCTCCCTTTCATCTTTCATTACCAATCAAATTTTCCAAAGTATTATATGTACCATTTCAGATATTTAAAACTTTGTTAATGATTGCATGCCTTTTAAGAAATATCCTATTTGAAAAACTAGAAATTATATATCCTTTCACACATTTCATGTTAACATGTTACTTTTTAATAATTTGTTTCCTCAAAAAATCCCCATTTGAAGAATGGGAAAAAAAAAAGTCCATCCTTTCAAACAAACCCTTATTCCCCAAAAAACAGATTCCCCTAACAAGGAAAAAATTGTAGACAACCTCAACAACCTCCCCCCCCCCCTCCCCTCCTTGCTCAATGCAAAAAAAACCCCTTTAATTAGAAAAGAAAACAAAAAAATTCATTCACCGTTCTCCCTTAAATGTCCACTATTCTCAAAAGCAACAATGTTTTATCCCATATCTTTTGCCCAATGCAAAATTCTCATAAACTATAAACTTGAAAATGTGAACTTTTAAAAATTGTAAACTTAAAAATGTTGAACTTATTCATTTCCCTTCACACCTTGTCCCACAAATGTTATTACATTTTTTTGCATCCATTTGTTGTTTTAAACATAATTCATTTATTACATTTTTCAATTCCAAGGTAAATATGGTTGATCTTTAATATGCCTTAAATGTGTTTTTTACATAGGTTAAATTGCTTTTCCATATGTGTTTCACATATTCCAATTGTTGTCAAGAATGTTTTGCTTATTTAAAAAATAATAATCCAATGTGTTCTTTTTGAAAATAACATCAAATAAAGTGAAAAAAAAGATTAAATACATTCTCCCTTAATATGACAAGGGGGGGGTGGAAGATTCTTAGCTTGCCATTTTTCTTGGGTATTACTACTATGGGTGACAACCATGCAATCTCCTCTACAAATTGAATGAATCCAATTATGAACAACTTATCTATATATTATTTGACTGTTGTAGCATAATTTGGATTTAATTTCTACCCAACCTGTTGCCAACTATCTTCTTATTTTTGTTCTGTACTCCAAATTCCTACTTTGAAATACTATCATTCACATTGTATCCATGGTATCCACATCAATGGGTGTTTCACAAATTGAATTATTTCAGCTAAATTGATTGTTCCTATTGAAAACAATTATGGCTTTATAGCAAAGATGATATAATCTTCATCATCTATGATACCATTCTAATAATTGTAACACACCAACACTTTTGGTCTTCTTACTTCACCTCTCAAATGTTTGGTGAATGTAATTGTTTTGACAGTCCCATTCCCTTGTATGGCAACAATGTTACCCCCCCAATCATGTGCCACTTTAGCATCCCTCAACGATGGTCTCCCCAACAACATGGAATAATTAGAATCTACCACACTATTTTGAAGTACAATAAACATAGTTATGTAAAAAATGTCATGAACATATATCTTTAAATATATTAAGGAATTATTAGTTAAATTACATAGTTTTTATCGCCATTTTAATTTGAATAGAACATAGGACGGTTTTTTTGTGGAAAATTATCTTGGGAAAAAAGGAAGAGATGAGTACCATTGTATCATTATAGAACATGGAACTTTAATGGAGTATGAGAGAAATATATTTTGACTTCTAGAAAAACTTTGTTTACATAGTCAAAGTTTGTTGCTTTGATGTTTTTATCATATTTTCATTATTGGATTTTAATTATGAAACTAATTCTAAGTAGATCCAAATGAACAGATTTTGTTAGTATTGGTTTTATTGCATTTTAGTCCAAATTTTTAACTAGAATATAAGATTAGAAATTTTATATTTACCATTTGGCAACCATCCCAAGGTCTAAATTTAAAATGAATTTCAAATTGTTATTTATGTCTTGTTGAAATTTTTGTTTTTATAAATAGATAGTGAACTTTAATTATTATTTTTACATTTTTTTTCAAATCTTGATCATAATTTTTTGTTCAAGTAGATCTAAGCATAATAGCTAATTGTGAGAATTTTGTTTTAATGTGGAAGTTCGTTCAAATTTGAATTAGGATGTGGAAAGATGGAAAATAAAATTGTAACTACAAGTTTGAAGAGATAATTAGATCATGTTGTATTATTTGATCAACTGGAAAATGGCATTGTCATTGGCAACAAGTTGAGTGCAAATCAAGTAGATGAGCCATTTGAAACATCTAGAAGAGTTCCTCAGACATAACAGAAACATCCGTGGACAGAAGAGAGACTTGCAAGCCACAAAACACCTCAAGTAGCATCGATTATTCTTCATGAAGTGTAAATTGGTGAAGCATAAAGGCGCACCAGTAATCTATTGCAAAATTCCAAGAAGGAAAACAATAGATTGAAAATGCAAACTCACAGGTTGAATTTAGACAAAAAAGTCGAGAATCTAAACCTCGACATAGAGTTGTGCTAAAATCAATAGATTTGATGCAGCAGCATACCTTTGATGCTCTGATTCAAAAAGAAGAATAAATACTTAATAGGTTAGAAAGGGAGGAAGTAATACCAAGGTACAGATATGCTTCACCTCCTTATTATCAAAACGGTTAGGAGAATGAAAAGTTTGAACAAAGAGCTCAAAGTTTTGAACCTCTAATTCATTATGTCGTTGAGCAAGAAGCCGCAACTTAAGGTATCAAAATGTCCAAAGGGGTTGAGTCGAACTTATAACTAAACAAGAAATTGTAGTTTTACCAATAGTAGAAGTAATAGTGGTTGAACATGTTCATGTGGCTGTAAAAGTGGAATATAGTGAACCCATATTTAATTAACAGAATGGAAGCATAATTAAAGGAGTTCCAAGGGATTAAAATAGAAGGATTCAAAGTGTGAGTAGAATTCCAAGACCAAATTCTCCACATTGCACATATTGTCATTAAATTAAACATCACATCAATGAATGTCAATTTCTCATAAACAATATGAAGCAAGGATTTGTTGAGCATTTCCAAAATCTAAATCCAAAATTTATAAGAGTAGAGAATCATGAGGGTATTGAGATATAAGATTTGTACCATGAAAGGGTCAAAATTTTAAATAGATTTAGAAAATAGATATGGAAAAAAAACAAAGTGGAAATGAAAGCAATGATGGCAAATGTAGTACCTATGTCATGACCTTAACCTTGGGCTTGCAACCAAAGCAAAGGCATGGAAAGGTGTAGGTTGAAAATGTAGTTCAAGAGTCACATTTGCACTCCCGGGAGTGTGAAAGAGTGTGAGGGAATGAACTCACACACTCCCAAATGGGCTCCCATTTTGGGAGTTGGAGTTTTAATGGACTTTTGAATCTTCAAAAAATAATTTTAGGGGTCAAAATTCATTGGATTGAAAATTTCCTTATACCATTCATTTCTTTTTGAAATGTAGATGTCTAAATGGGCTCGTATGTTTCGTTTGAATACTTAAAACATAAGTTATGGCCAAAAAAAGGACCGGGAGTCAAAGTGTCAATTTGACTCCCGACCATTAAAAGTCGGGAATTGCCTTCATTTACTTGCTTGCATGTGGCATGCCACATATCATTAGAAATATGTTGACAAGAAATAATTTTTTTCTTTAGCCCTCACCTCAATCAAATGTTTGCACAAAAAGTTATAGGCCTCCAAAGTTGCAGGAATCCCAATTTCAGGAATTTCGAGACTCTCGACTTTGGAGTTCCGAGACAAAATGACATTTGGGTGCAACCCTCATGGCTAGGCACAAAGAATATTATAGGGGGGAAGGTGGTGGCTTCCCCCAAGTTTGAATTATGTCGAGTCTTGTGAGTTTGTGTATGTGTGTGGCTCGTCCATGCACCAAAAATGCCACAATTACACATTCACCAACTTGTTGTTTGGTTTGTGCAAGCTTGTGTGAATAGTTGACCCACTTGTCAATCGTCCTAATCCCTGTCTTAGAGCTCCAACACGCCCCTCTTACCCCCGAAGTGCTACGAGCTAGCGAGCGCATCCCAACTCATTTTTCTTCCAATATTTTCACCTTTGGACTCACATTTGAATCTTACAAGGAGTTTGGGGGTGCATCAACCTAATTTTGTAGCTCATGTACCAAGTCTATTACATCAAAATAATATTGGAGTTACCTATGTAGGAACTTCAAATTTCAGAATGGAACCATTAAAATTTGTACCATTATATTTTATGTCAATGCCTTAGTCTATAATTATAGTTATTGAAGCTCTGTTTATATCAGCATTAGCCCATGTTGTTAATGGTTGTCAAATACAAACCACAAACCCCAAGGGAAACAAAATTTGTGAATTTGCATGAATTTGTGAATTTGCATGAAGATATACCCAGAGAGGTGAACAAAGTTTTTGTTAATTAACCATAAGATTTAAGAGGAGGTGACTTAGATCCACCATGACCTCTAGGATATTTTGGATTACCAATGGTGAATCTAGGCAAAACACCATTACCACCAAATAGACCTTATCATCAGCCACTTAACTATCCTAAGTATGTCAAGGATTTTGACCCAAATGTTCATGTCAAAGTATTTAAAACTAGCATTAAAGCAAATAATGAAACAATGATGCAAAAATTGTTAATCTATATAATTTTACCCTCAAAGATATTATGCTTGATTGGTGTAACAATTATATGGGAGATTACTTAGATTGTACTTTTATAAAATTACAACTAGTTTTTTGTAAAAGGTACAAAAAAGTTCAAAATGATGAACAAGTTTACTTATAGTTTAAAAACATGAAGTAGGAAAAGAATGAAATAGTGGAAGTCTATTATGAGAGATTATTGAAATTGGCCAATAATCTTCAACACAAGACAACATATAATTTTTTTACTATTTTCAGATTTGGATTACATCCATATCTACGTGTAGCAATAGCAAGTATGAAGACAAAAACTCTGCAACAACATAAGGAAGTAACTTTGGTTTGTGAAAAAGGAATTTTTGAAGTAGAGGCCATAAACAATATGTTAATACCAAAGAGTAATAAGACAATATTAATTCCAAAACCTTAGACAATCCCAAAGAAAATAGGAATGTATTATACAAATTGTCACCGAACAAATCATAATGTTGAAACCTATAAAATCAAAAGAAAGGAAGACCATGTTCATGCAATCTCTGAGGTTACTACTCAACAAATTAAAGTATAGATGCTTGTGAGGTATTCTTGTCATATTTGTGGTCACACTAGACATAAGATCATAGATTGTCCCAAATGTTAGAAATATTATTCAATTCTAATCCCCAAGGTTCGTGAATGTGATTTACATTCATCAAAAGGATGAATAATATTCTCATCCTTGTAGTAGTTAGGTTAGGTTGAATAGTTTAGGGTTTAGAAGAAGAAACTACTTAGGGCTTGATGGTAGCTAGGGTTAGGGCTTGGTGGTGGCTAGGGTTAGGGCTTGGCGGCGGCTAGGGTTCGAGTTTGGTGGTGGCTAGGGTTAGGTGGCAGCTAGGTTAGGGTTAAGTGGCGGCTACTTTAGGGTTATGAAATAGTATATAGTGGAATGGTTTTTTTGAGTAGTCTTTCATTCTCTCCTTTCATGGTTTTGAGTGCACATAGAACCTTCAAGCCTTGTTAGATATTGCAAGTCATAGTTTTGTGATTGTAGTATTTGAAGCATACAACCTTTGTGTTTTTGTTAGTTAATACAATTGTTTCATTTCATGAACCTTGAGTGTTTCATTTCTTGCTTGTTTTCAAGTTCTTTCCAATAGGTTATGGACCCACACTAAGCAAGAGAAAGGACATTGTATTAGAACAAGAAGTAATCAAAGGTTTAACTTGTATAACATAGAAAAGGAGAATCCTTTTGAGGAAAGGCTTTGAGTTTGCAAGGCTGCAAAGAAAGTGGTAGTCCATACAAAGAGATTGTAAAACTTTTCAAGTGAGTGGGAGGTGTGGAAGAAATTTCTTCAAAGTGTTGTAAGTTTTTCAAGTGTGGAAAAATTTGTTCTTCAAGTTTTTTGAAATTATCAAGTTTCAAGGTTTTTGTTTGGAAGAGAGTTCTTTGAGTTATAGAGAATTTCAGCCTTCAAGTTTGAGAAATTTTGTGGAAAAGAGTTCTTAGAGTTGTTGAAAATTTCAGCCTTCAAGTGTGTCGAAGAGAGTTCTTCCCATTATTGTAAATGTTAGAAGTTTTTTTTTTCAAGTTTTATGTGAGGTGTCAAAGATTTCTTCCAAAGCTTTCAATTATTTGAGAAGAGTGTTTATTGTAGCATTTGTGTTCAAAATGTCTTCTTTTCAAATGGAGTCCTTGAAAGTCATGGAGAAGTTTTATGGTGCCAACTTTCACCTTTGGAAGTTCAAAATGCGCATGATGTTTTCTAAACATGGGCTTTGGAAATTTGTTGATGGGAATGCCACCTTACCAAGTGAAAAATTTGCAATGGCCAATTACAACAAGAAGGAGATGAAGGCTTTTACATTGCTTTGTGAACATCTCACAGATGCCCAACTTGCACACATTCAATATTGTGACAATGTGAAAAGTGCGTGGGAGGCTCTTTGCGGTGTACATGAAGTTAAGACAATTGGTAACAAGTTGTTCCTTTGAAGGAGATTCTTCACCATCAAAATGCCAGATGGAGATGACATGCTTGTGCACATCAACACGGTGAAGGCCCTTGCGGACCAACTACATTCCATCGAGGTGAACATTACAGATGAAGATGTTTACATGGTACTCCTCATGAGCCTACCTCCATCCTTTGATAACTTAGTCACAAGCTTGGAGTCCATGTCCACAAAAGATATAGACCTTCAATTCATTGTAGCAAGGTTGTTTCACGAAGTGTCCAAAAGAAAAGAATGTGAGAGTTCCGAAACTACCGCATTAGTGAACAAAACTCACAAGTCAAACGAAAAGCTTTGTTTCTATTATAAGAAACCTGGGCTTTTTCTTAGAAATTGTTTGAAGAAGAAAATTGATGAAAAAGAAAAAACCAATCAAGCTTGTGAAGATCATGAGAAAATGTTAGTTGCTGCATTGAGTGCCAATGATAATACCACATATGATTGGATTGTTGATTCGGGTGCCACACAACACATGACATTCGAACAAGAATGGTTTACCACGTATGAGCGCATTTCCCCAAGGAAGGTGTTCATGGGCGATGACACTATTTTGGAAGCCATTGGTTAGGGGAACATTAAAGCCACAATGCAAGTGGGAGCCAAATTGTCACATGCAACCATCACCCAAGTTCTTCATGTACCAAAAATGAAAAATAATGTCATTTCTGTGAGTAAACTCATTTCGGAAGGTTTCAAAGTGGAATTTGACAAGGATGGTTGTAAGGTCAATGATGTTGGAGGAGTTGTTGTGGCGGAAGCATGAAGGGACAAGAATTTGTACTTGGTGCGCAAAGACATGGCACACATTGCAAATTCTTTGGATGAAGGTGCGATGCTTTGGCATGAAAGACTTGGCCATCTCAACATGGAAAGCCTTAAAAGAAGCCATATGGATAACCAAATTGATTATGGATTTACGATGCATGGAAAAGAAGAAAGTGATGGTGATTTGATGCGACAATCAAGGTGCAATATCATTGACCAAAAATCCCACTCACCATGCACGAACAAAACACATTGATGTCCAACATCATTTTTTTCGAGGACGAGTTGAAGATGGGGAAGTTCAATTTGAATATTGTCCAACAAAACACATGGTGGCGGATGTCCTTACTAAGGCATTATCCAAAGAACGACATCATAAGTTGATAAACATGTTTGGATTAGAAACCTCATAAAGTGGGAGTGTTAGAAATATTATTCGATTCTAATCCCCAAGGTTGGTGAATGTGGTTTACATTCATGAAAAGGATGAATAATATTCTCATCCTTGTAGTGGTTAGGTTAGGTTGAATAGTTTAAGGTTTAGAAGAAGAAACTATTTAGGGCTTGATGGTGGCTAGGTTAGGGCTTGGTCCTTTCACTTTTTGAATAGTCTTTCATTCTCTCCTTTCATGGTTTTGAGTGCACATAGAACCTTCAAGCCTTGTTAGATATCGCAAGTCATAGTTTTGTGATTGTAGTGTTTGAAGCATACAACCTTTGTGTTTTTGTTAGTTAATACAATTGTTTCATTTCATGAACCTTGAGTGTTTCATTTCTTGCTTGTTTTCAAGTTCTTTCCAATACTAAATACAATGATATGCAGAAGATATTTAAAAACAAAGGAGTGAAGCCAATAGATAAATAAGTTGTGGTAGAACCCAAGGCTTCAAATCCTTCAATTCATATGGTGGATGTGAATATGGCCATCACCAAGAGCAAGGTTACTAAAGAACATGTGTTTAAGGATAGAAAACCAACCAAGAAGAAATTTGTTGCTGACTAGGAAAAGGAGTAGAGACTACAATAATCTTTTGTCAAAACTATACAAGAGATGTTAGCAAAAGACCCACCACAAAATTTCATTTTGAAGGAGAAAGTATAGTGGAATACAAGTTGGTTAAGATTGCAAGAATCTAAGGTGTCCATAGAACCAATTTTATCACAAAGTTTGTTTAATACTCCTATCAATAGAATTATGTCTATGGAATAAATATTTCAAATATTAGTAAACAGATGTTGGAGATTACCTATACTTTGAGATTAGGTCAATTGTTGAAGATAACACCAAATCTTAAAAAGTGTATGTGGCAAAAACTAAAGCCAAAAAAACCTAATATAACTATTAAACAAATATCAGAGCTTGCTGTAGTTACAATGGTTGAAACACATTCTCAATTAGACACAACAATTGTAGAAGTAAATAACTAGATGGTAGTTATCCAAGTACAAGTTGTGAAGAAAATTGTTGAAGATGTTTTGATAGATGGAGGAGCAAGTGTGAACATTATAACAGAAAACCTCATAACAAAATTATGTTTACCCAAACCAAGACCAGTTCCATACCACCTCAGAATGGCAAATTAAAATATGACCAAACTTCTAGGAATTGTTAGAAATACTATTCGTTTTTAATTCCCAACGGAGATGAATGTGTTAAACATTCATCAAAAGGATGAATAATATTCTCATCCTTGTAGTAGTTAGGTTAGGTTGAATAGTGGTGGCTAGGGTTTAGAAGTGAAAATTACTTGGTGGCTAAGGTTAGGGTTTGGTGGCGGCTAGGGTTAGGGCTCGACGACGGCTAGGGTTAGGGCTTGGCGGTGGCTAGGGTTAGGGCATGACGGTGGCTAGGGTTAGGGTTAGGTGGCAGCTAGGTTAGGGTTAAATGGCGGCTACTTTAGGGTTTGGAGATAGTATATAGTGGAGTGTTCTTGAGTGGTCTTTCATTCTCTCCTTTCATGATTTTGAGTGCACATAGAACCTTCAAGCCTTGTTAGTTGTTACAAGTCATAGTTTGCATTGTAGATGTTGAAGCATGCAACCTTTGTAATCTTTTAGTTAGTTAATACAATTGTTCCATTTCATGAACCTTGAATGTTTCATTTCTTGCTTGATTTCAAGTTGTTTCCAATAGGAATCATCAAAAACTTGAAAATTCATATACATGGTATTCCATATGTAGCCACATTTTAATGTTTTAGAAAATAGTGTGGTAGATTCAAACTATTTTTGTTGTTAAAAGGACTTTGGCTCAAAGATGCAAAGGTTAGACATGACTGGGGTAACAATGTCATTACTATTCAAGGTAATGGAACTATCAGAATAATATCAATTAATAAGAAATTGGGAGCAAAAACCAAAAGGCCCCAAGTACTTGTTCGTTATGACTTGATGGAAGGGTTAATAGATGAAGAAAAAGATCTAATCTTTGAAATAGAACCAAAACTATTTTCAATTGGCACAATTATTTTATCAAAAGAAATGATTTCGTTGTTGAATGTTGGAGTGTTAAAAATCAAAAACATTGAGGAATTTGATCCAGAGTAAATGACATTAGATCAAACAATTATAGAAATGGTGCCTTCAATAATGAAATCAAAATATTTTTGTGTTAGACCAAAGGTTCCATTTGGAAGACAACGTTTATCCAAAAACCTATTACCATCATAGCCATGATGATATTCAAGCGGATGAAACACCAACAAAAATATAGGTACAAAATCTTCAAATAGCATGTCAGACTTTGACTGAAGAACAACTTGTTAAGTTGAATCTTGGCATAGAGGTAAATCCACAATACATCAAGGTTAATGCACAATTGACAAAGGAGAAGACTAAGGAGCTTCAAATGCTACTTAAGGAATTCAAGGATGTGTTTGCTTGGACTTACAAAGATCTAAAAGGCATACCTTTAAAATTGGCCCAACACAAAATTGAATTATATACCTCAATTCCACCAGCACATCAAGCAAGGTACAAATTGAACCCTAATTATGTTATAGTGCTCAAATAGAACATTAACAAACTATGAGTAGCTAGATTTATTTAACCAATAGAGGAGGCCACATGGATATCACCCATAGTGGTAGTGCCTAAAAAGAATGGCAAAATTGAAAATTTGTGTGGATTTTAAGAAGTTCAATAAGGCACCTAAAGAAGATCCTTATCCTTTGCCATTTTCTAATGAACTACTGAACACTGTAGCAAGGTATGAAGCCTACTCATTTTTAGATGGATATTCATGATACCATCAGATTTCTATAACCTTTAAGGATAGATACAAAATAATTTTTGTAACAAATTGGGGAGCCTTTGTTTGGATGGTGATGCCATTTGGTGTAAAAAATGGGCCACCAACTTTCCAAAGAGTAGTTAGTAGAACCTTCAAAGAGGATTAGACCAGTTCATGAACATATTTTTGGATGACTTCACAGTTTATAGTGTTATAGAGAGTCATTTGATGAAGTTCAAACTTTGCGTTTAAAAATGTAAAGAATATAAAATCAGTCTTAACCCAAAGAAATGTGCCTTTATGGTATTTTCAAGACTGATATTAGGGTTCATAGTTTCCAAGGAAGGAAAAATACGAAACCCTAAGAAGGTTCAAGCAATAGTGAATATGCCAATACCTACCAATCTAAAGTAGATTCAAGGTTTTAATGGTATGGCTCAATTTTATAGATGTTTCATCAAGAACTTTGCGTTTATCATGGCACTAATCATTAAGTCGATGAAAAAAACAAAACCCTTTATCTAAACCATAGAATGTCAAAAAACTTGGGATAAGATCAAATAGAAGTACATGGAAACATCGATTATAATACCTCCAAATTGGCAGTTGGAGTTTCATGTACACACATATGCATCATTGTTGTTATTAGGTGTAATGTTGGCAGAAAACCCAATTGGTAAGTATGATTAGCCTATAGTATATGCCTCTAGATTGTTCAATAAAGCAAAACAAAATTATATTACTACAAAATGAGAAGCCTTAGCAATGGTTTATGCTTTGTAGAAGTTTAGACATTTTTTATTGGGAAACAAATTTGTTTTTTATGTAGACCATATGGCTTTAATGTACTTGGTCAACAAACCATATGTGTCAGGAAGGATAACAAGATGGTTGTTGTTATTTTTAGAGTATGAGTTCATAGTAGTTTACAAACCTGGTAAAACACATGTAGTTGTTGATGTTCTATCCAGATTGCCAAACATTTCAGAACCATTGGGTGTCCTAGATTAGACTATGGATGCATCATTATTTTTATTGGAAAGAACTTGAAAACAAGCAAGAAATGAAACGCTTGATGGCGGCTAGGGTTAGGGCTAGGGTTAGGTGGCGGCTTGGTTCATAAAATGAAACAATTGTATTAACTAACAAAAACACAAAGGTTGTATGCTTCAAATACTACAATCATAAAACTATGACTTGCAATATCTAACAAGGCTTGAAGGTTCTATGTGCACTCAAAGCCATGAAAGGAGATAATGAAAGACTACTCAAAAAACCATTCCACTATATACTATCTCATAACCCTAAAGTAGCCGCCACTTAACCCTAACCTAGCTGCCACCTAACCCTAACCCTAGCCGCCATCAAGCCCTAAGTAGTTTCCTCTTCTAAACCTTAAACTATTCAACCTAACCTAACTACTACAAGGATGAGAATATTATTCATCCTTTTGATGAATGTAAATCACATTCACCAACCTTGTGGATTAGAATCAAATAATATTTCTAACAATTGTTTGTAGAACCTATATGGATATAAGAAGTAAAAACCTATATAGAGACAAGTCAAATGCCAAAAACTTTGAACCTAGCTCAAAAATAGAAGTTGACTAGAAAGGCAAAACCTTTCATTTTGAAAGAAGGAATTATGTACATAGTGGGACAAGACAACAAATTGTGTAGGTGTTTGACCACCTCATAAGCATAGATTATTCTAAAGGAGCTACATGAAGGAGTGGTTGGAGGACATTTTGTTATATATTACTGCAAAGAAAATTCTAGATGTAGGATATTAGTGGCCAAGATTATTCAAGGATACTCATGAATTTTGCAAAAGATGTGATAACTGTCAAAAAATTGGAAGGCTCAAAACAAAAAAATTGACTAAGTTGGTTAACGAAAAAAAACCAAACTTGGATGAACGTATATCTATAATTTTGTTTTCATATAAAACTACTTACAAAGTGGCAACATGTTATACACCTTACCAGTTAGTCTATGGTTTACATCCTTTAATGCCAATGTTTTGTTGGTTATTAATGGGGACCACAAAGATGTAGAACCAACCAAAGTGTTAACAACCAGAATTACAAAATTGAAAAAGTTATAGGAAAATTGATTGAAAACTCATAACTATTGGAAAGAACTTGAAAACAAGCAAAAAATGAAACACTCAAGGTTCATGAAATGAAACAATTGTATTAACTAACAAAAATATTACAAAGGTTGTATGCTTCAAATACAACAATCACAAAACTATGACTTGCAATATCTAACAAGGCTTGAAGGTTCTATGTGCACTCAAAACCACGAAGGAAAGAATGAAAGACCATTCAAGAACACTCCACTATATACTATCTCCAAACCCTAAAGTAGCTGCCATTTAACCCTAACCTAGCCACCGCCTAACCCTAACCCTAGCCTCCATCAAGCCCTAACCCTAGCCACCACCAAACCCTAGCCGTTGCCAAGCCTTAACCCTAGCTGACGCCAAACCCTAACCTTAGTTGTCGCCAAGCCCTAAGTAATTTTCACTTCTAAACCCTACCACCACTATTCAACCTAACCTAACTATTACAAGGATGAGAATATTATTCATCCTTTTGATGAATGTTTAACACATTCATCTCCTTTGGGAATTATAAACGAATAATATTTCTAACAATAACAATGTGGGAGCCAACTACTGGAGCAGATTTTTGTGGAATCAATAGAAAAATACTAAGAAGAAATTCCAATTTGGAGATTATGTTTTATGGTTTCCCAAAGGAGATAAAACAAATATGGGCAAATTCAAAAAAAGATGGTTTGGTCCATTTAGGGTATAGTATTACTTACCCAATATTATTGTTTTTCTTGTTTTTATTGTTAGAAATATTATTCGTTTCTAACTCCCAATGATGATGAATGTGTTAAACATTCATCAAAAGGATGAATAGTATTCACATCCTTGTAGTAGTTAGGTTAGGGTTTAGAAGTGGAGACTACTTAGGGTTCGGCGGTGGCTAGGGTTAGGGTTAGGCGGCGGCTAGGTTTAGGGTTAGGCGGCGGCTAGGGTTAGGGTTAGACGGCGGCTAGGGTTAGGGTTTGGTGGTGGCTAGGGTTAGGCGGCAGCTAGGGTTAGGGCTTGGCGGCGGCTAGGTTAGGGTTAAGTGGCGGCTACTTTAGGGTTAGGAGATAGTATATAATGGAGTGGTTTTGAGTTGTCTTTTATTCTCTCCTTTCATGGTCTTTGAGTGC
>Ga0209208_10000539_pt1 | contig 49674 bp, 41 predicted proteins | sample S1TSphfallax_3_FD_187694 | JGI IMG/M metagenome (GOLD analysis project Ga0209208, IMG submission 187694) | Host-associated microbial communities from peat moss isolated from Minnesota, USA - S1T2_Fd - Sphagnum fallax MG (SPAdes) (version 2) | ecosystem: Host-associated > Plants > Peat moss >... | reverse complement strand
ACCCTTTCCTCTTTTGTTTGCTTTTTTTTAAAAAAGACATTGAAAATTTTCCTTTCACTTTTTTTTTGGCTTTAAAGGTTGAAGAATTATAACAAAATGTGTTTTGGGAATTTTTTTTGGGGGGGGGGGGTTGTGTTGTGGGTTTGAATTAAAAAAAAATAAAATAAAATATATCTTTGAGTTTTTTTTGGTCACAATTGAAATAGGATATAATTGCAAGGCACCTTACCTTACAAGGCTTAATATGTGTTCTAACAACACTGGGCATTTTGAAAAATGAAATGCTCACATAACATTTTGCTTTTCTAATAAACACCTACCATTGTTATTTTTTTATTAAAAAAATTCCCCCTTGTGATACCCTTGGGTATCCGATGGGTACCAACTGGATATCAAAAAATATTTTCATCAAAAAAATAATTTAAAAAAAAAAGAAAAAAAAAGGAGTTTTTTGGCTGTGTAAAGCCCCGGGGGTGGGTTTTACAGGAATTGGGCCTGCACTCAGCTCCACCTACTGGGGCCCTTATTATTCCCATAAAGCCTGTCCAGCTCTTGGGCTTTACACTTACACAAAACATGTCTTTAGTGTGGGGGGTTGTTGGGGTGTGATTTTATTTTTTTCTTTCTTTCTTTTGTGTGTGTGTGTGTGTGTATTTTTAAAAAAAATTTGGGCAAGTTAAAAATTGAATGTGACAGAAGATGTTTTGCCAAGTAAGGAGAAGGAGAGAGTGTTGAACCTTGGTAGCTCAAAAAGCTTCCTGCCCATCTCTGTTTTAGCAAACAAAGTTGATTGTGTAGCAAATTAGTTCAACTATTATGGTTGCGAGAGATTCAACCATTTCATTCATTCATTCATTCGTTTGAGGCGGCTTCAAATGAAGTGAAGAAAAGGTGCTTCATTTTTCAGTTTTTTTTGCAACTTGGAGAATAATAATGGGGCAGAGCAGTCAGGATTCGATGATTGAGGAAGGAAGATCGAAGATCGTGTATAGAAAGAAAAAGGAAGCTTTGGGCTTACCTTAGTTGACCCTGCATGACTCTCAATTGAAACTCCGAAATCAGTTGTTGTTGAGCTAACCAGTTGATCAAGATGGGTTTTATTGAATGGCATGTGTTTGTTTTGTTTTTGTGGGGAGAGGTTAGGGTCTGAGCATTCTCATCTTCTTCTTCTTCTTCTTCTCTGCAGCTCTGTAACTTTCTTCCCACATCCGTACTCATTGACAAAAGTGAACAAAGCCACTTGATAATTGCGCATGAATCCTACCAAACTTTTGATCAATCATAAACAGAACACATTTAACACAAGCCAATTGTAACACAAACCACACAAACCACTTTGGGTTTGGTTTTTGTACTTGGGTCCTCTCTTTCTCTCTCTCTCTCTCTCTTTGTTCCTTCCTTTTCCTTTCCCCCTTTGCTGGGTGCTTTGTTTAATGAAGTTGGCCAGGGTTTCTTCATCAATTGTAAGTTTGGTTTTTGTGATTAACCCAAACGAATGAAATCACCTACAAAGCAACCAAGCATATATGATAGCATTTGTATATTCACTAAACTCTATATTCTTGACATTATAATACAAATTTATCAAACCCAAAAGGTACCTCAGATTAGGGAATCCCAAAGAGGTCAAGGTTTTTCTTTCTTTTGGGGAGGGGGATTGTTGGATGTCTTGGGTTTTTTTTTTCTTTGTTCCCAATGTGTTCTCCTCACTGAGTTCCCATGAGGTCTTTGTCAAGTTCCCAAACAGTTCCTCATGTTTCCAATGTGTTCATCAAGGTGTTGTTCCCAATAGCACCATGCTTTTATCCCATTTGTTTTACCCATATCCCGGATGGTTCAATTGGAAGAAATTGAGCTTTGAACAAAGCTACATCCATGATTGACTCACATCGGAGGGTTGAAAATCCCCAATATTTCCCCTCACGTTGTTCATATGATTTTAACAAGAAATGATTTGAAACACCCCAATTCACCTATTTCTACATGGGACAATAAAAAGGTGATGATGATATGAAAAGGTTTTGGTGTGGAATTGTCAAGGTGGTAAGATCCAAAACCCTAAACCTTATAGTTTAAGATCATGACTACTAACAAAACCTAAAGGAATTGCTCCCCCTCAATCAGAGCTCCAATGTATCATCATCATCATCATCCAATGATGACGTAAAGAAGATGAATCAAGAAGATTTAAAGGTGGTAAGATCCAATGCTTGCATTACCTTGTACACAAATATGGGTTAGACATGCATGATGTATAAAAATGGTTTGAAAGCAAGTTTACGTAGGGATCATCATCCATTGTATGGATAGAAGGCATCCTAACATGTAGCATTAAATTTTCACCCTATGTCTTTCAAAATAGTTGCCCTTGGCCCCTCACACACACATACACTTGATAACCCTGAAGGACTAAAATCTTCACATGTTATTTATTCCTTTGTATTTTGCATGAAAATCGAAGAAGGCCTCAATCATTTCATTCGCTCACATGAAGAGAATCCATTGGGGAGCCTATCTTGAACTAAACATGACACAACTCGGTGGCTGCCTATAAGGCCCACATGAAATCATACATCAACCCAAGTCGGCTAGTGTTGTACTTTTAGGGGATTAGCTGGGACTTGGTCTTAAGTTTGTGACCCAGTTGGTGGTCTACAGCTTGTCTTTTGGAACATTGAAAAGTATGGCTATAGCTGGGTCTCTCCACTTCACAAATATCAAATTTGTGAAGGGAAATCTCTTCTCAACTACTTTGTTAAAAGCCACGGTGCTTGAGTTTGCAACTTTGCGGACTTTGCTAGATCTCTCACTTTCTTCTTGGTCACAAGTTCCACAAAGCGGTTTCTAATTCTAACATACACCCAATGTCTAAAAAGACGACCATGGCCAAGGCCAGTCTACGCTCCCCTTTGTGTAAAGGACAATGGTGCTTTTGCTTGAGTACACAAAGCCGGTGTTCTTAGTTGTAGCATAGGACAAAAAGTACCATATTTTTTCGAAGAAAGAAGCAAGAGCTTTATTATGAACAAGGTTGTGAAAAGTTCAAAAATTTTAATTCTTTTTTTTTTTTTGGGTTGCAATCTTGCATCTATCTACGCACCTACCTACAATTTCCAACTCCCCACTCTACAAAGCCATTTGACCAATTTCTTTCTCTCTTTAAGATGGTGGATTTTGGGGGCATGGGGTGGGCGGGGTACCCCCTTCCCCCACCCCCCCCATGTTCAACTTTCTCTTTCCTTACACTATTGATTTTGAGGCCATTATGTTCAAGTTTTGGGACCCTTTGATGCTCGGAATAGTCACAAAGCTTCTTGACCAACTTGCAATCAAGCTAGGTGTGCATGAACATCATGGTCAAGTGTTCAAAATCCATTGTCCCTCTCTCTCTCTCTCTCTCTCTCTCAGAGTAATCTTTTTGACCAAGTTCTGGTATGTAAGAAACCCATTCACTTTAGTGCCATGAAAGTTAAACTAAAATCCAATTGCACTTTGCTTTGAAGGGAGCAAAATCTTATTCCAAAAATTAGTCTTCAACAATAACATTTGGTAAGAATTTGTGCACCCTCAAAACCCTAGGAAAAAGAAACCCTAGGAAATTTAGGTTGTAGTAACCAGTGGTTGTGCGGGTATTTGATTTTGTTAATCACCCATGTTTCCAGTTCTCGGAAATTGTAAAGAACAAAAGCGAACTGGTTTCGGGCTTTTTGTAGAAGGAGAAAAATCAGAATTAAAGAATTTCCAGTTCCAGTTGACGAGAACTGGATAGGGTTATAATTGCTGAAATGTTAAGGTCTTACAATTCAAATTGAACAATAGAAAACTTTGCATAAATGTTAAATAATTTCATAATAATTATAAAAAAGTTTGGCGAAAGTATTAAGTAAAAAAATTTAAAATCGAAAAAACTAAATTAAAACTTGCAATTTTAATTAATTTCATAATAGTTATAATTTTTTTTGACGCAAATAATAAATATATATTTAAAAAACTCGACAAAACAAAAAATAATTTAATTTATGCTATAAACCGTTCATGTACCATAATAGTACTCTCCAACCTTGTGCATTAAATGTTGAGTTTCAGCATTTCATAGTGAGATTTAGTAAAATTTCCTTACTTTTTTTTTGTGATGTACAATTTCCACAAGGTCGAACAAAACAAACTCTAAACCAGATTTGAATCTGGGTTGTACATATATGCGGTATGTGCCTAGTTTTAGGGTTTTAAGTCTTTTTAGGGTTTTGGGTTACCCAACATACCTAGTTTTAGGGTTTTAAAGTCTTTTTAGGGTTTTGGGTTACCCAAGCATAAAATTTCTGACACCAATGTCAACTATTCTACAGGTGCAACAACAGAGTGTTCAAAAGTGTTCAGAAAAAATGCTTTTTACAGCCTTACTAGCTCAGAGTCAGGTGCATCACCACAAAGAACAAACACATGGTGATGATTTTGTAGAGTTTTGTCATGCCCTTTACTTGTTGAGCTGCAGACCACTAAAACTCACACATGGGTGGTTTTTGGGTACCCAAGAAAAGTCTTATTTTACTGGTGAAAATTTTGTCAAAAAGTGAAATAAAAAATTTAATTTTTTTTTAAAAATTAAAAAATTAAAAAAAATTAAAAGATTGAAAATGAAGTGGTTTTTGGGAATTTTTCAATTGACCAGCAAGCCTTTGTGGCTTTGTGCATTTCCAGAGTGAAAACATGCTATTTTATTTCTGTACTTTCAATAAAGAGCTTTTTATCACAGGCTTTTTAGCACAGCTTTTTCTTTCTTTCTTTCAAAAAAAAAAAGAAAAAAAAAGAAAAACTAGTTTTCTGGCACTTTTGAATGTTTTAAAAGAAAAAAAAGAGGTTGCAATATTTGTTTGTTTATTTATTTATTTACAGCCTTTTTGGACTCATTAAACCATTCAGAAATCCGTTTCCTGACCACTTATCATCCATCCTTGATGGTCCCCAGAGATGTTGTTCGGGCAATTGTAATGGTCAAATGCTCACACATATCACATGTTTGAACACTTGGGGACAAATGGAATAGAATGATTTTTGGTGCATGGAGATCCGAAGTTCCAATTCAAAGGATGGGTCAATGAAGGGTCATGCATTTGGACTTGAGCAAAGAAGATGTTGCAACATCATGTTGTGGCAAACTATTTGGATGATATAATTCAAATAGATGAATGGGTGATGGAATTTGTTAAAGACATAACACCACTAACTAGGGTTGGCGAGATAGATAGATAGATAGATAGATAAATGGCTACAAAGTACCATGGTTACAAATTACAACCAATGTTGGTTTGAGTTTCAAGTTTTGAACATTACCATCATGGTCTTGGTATATCAATGTACTTCTTAAACTTTCATATCCGCCGGGTCTTGGTTGGATCCTTGATATGCGGGGCTAGCTGGCTTGTATACCAAACCAACACTTGGGGTACAAACCTTCTTTGCTGACTCTTTAAGAGGAGAGAGACACACCCACCAAAAAGTGTGACAAACCAAAACCATACTTGTCCTACTTCATTTGCACCCACCTCATTTTATTAGTGATTTGATGTGTTGTAGTAGCAAGAAATAGTTGAGAAGTCAAAAGCTCCAAAGCTCCAAAGCTCTTGCCAACTTAAAGTAAAAAAAAAGCTTGTTGCTCAATTGAAAAGATGAATGAACACATGTGTGTTCCAAGGTTTGTTCAACTCCTTAAAGGGCAAATGTGATGGCCACCAATCGCCTTTTGTTTGGCTTCCTTATGGAATGCCTCATCGAGAGGTCAACAAAAGTTATGGCCCAAAAGCTTTTCAATCTCATGCACTTCTCATTTCATCTCTCTCTCTCACCATTTTGGGGAAAGTTTCATTGCAAAAATTACAGCTCTAGAAATGCAATCCACAAGCTCACACCATAAAAACCTCTACACCCAAAATCCACAACTAGATGATCAAGGTGTTTTTATATGGAGCATTGACAAGGTTAGTGTTGGCTGGTTATTGGTTAGGTGGGTGGTTTTTTTTGGGTTTTTTAGTCATAACCGCTCATTTTGGGTGTTTGAAAATTTTCAAAGAACTAGTGGGTTTCTCAAAGAACATGAAAAAAAAATCAGCAATTCAGGGGTAAGCTCTTTGATGGGCCCTTTGATTTTGCATATCGAAAAGAGAAGCACCACACTAGAAAAACTAATTGAATCACTTAACAACTAGATGATAACCCAAAACTTTTTGCCTACTAAGTATCATGACAAAAAATAAAATTGAGAAGCTCTAACAATCATTTTCAATCTTGTCAAGAGTGCAAACAAACATGTTTTACATCTTGTCACATAGAACAAGATATACAAATTGTCACTTGGTTTCAAGTGTTTAGAGCAACATTCATTCAACAAAAATGAATGTTACAATCATTGTTTTTGCAAGTGATGAAATATAACTGAAAACTATATGATAATTTGTATTGAATTTTTTGTGACTTGAACTGAAATATGTGTGATGAATTATTTATATACGTAATTCGTAGAACATCATTGCAATTAGAAATTGTTGCATAATATTTTTGGACTCTGGAATTTGCAGATTTTCTTGTAACAAATTATGTGCATTGTGTTTTCAAATTTTTTTAACAAAATCAATCATATGACATTTGAAATTTGATATTTGAAAAATAAAAATTTCTTTCTTTTCACATGCACCTTGTAGTTACATTTTTAAAAAAAAGTCCATAATGGACATAAAAATGAGGAATTAAGAAAACCATCTAAGAATTATATGAATATATTATCAATACAAATGATCACTAAAAGAATTCACAACTTTTTTTACTAGAAAAATAAGTCAAAAATGACACAAATGTGACAAATGTCCAACTTGACTAATAGTTAATTTGAATAAGTCGATTTCAACATGTCGATTTTGATTAGGTCATTTTAACCGAATAATTTTGATTTGGTCTTTTTGACTAGGTCATTTTGATTGACTGTTCAAAATTTAGACAACCATTTTATTGGTAATTAATTTCTATTTATTTATCTACATGCCTACCTATCTACCTCTTAACTATTTAATTACCCTACTATTAACCTACCTACCTACCTATTTTAATATATTAATGAATAAATTAAGCAAAAACTATTTTTATTCACCTAGTTACTTAGGTTAAATAAGCTAACTTAGGTAACTAGGCTGCCCAGTTGAACTAAGTAGGTTAGGTAGCTAGGCCACCTAGCTAAGCCACCAACGTAAAAAGTGGCTTAAATTGCGAGTGTGAAATTTTGAATTCATCACCTTCACTTTGAGGAGTCAAGTCCTTTCCACTGCAGCATCACCTTCCTAAGGTGAAAAATCTTGTGAATATATTATAATAAACATGTTTTATATCTTTTACATTATTTACAAAGGTAGATAGGAAAATATGTAGGCACATAGGAAGGTAGGATAGGAAGGTAAGAGGGGGGTTGGTGGGTAAGTTACGAAGGATGTAGCTAGGTAGTTTCAAGCATACTAGTTAATTTACCTAGGATAGGCTACCTACATTATGTATGTTATGCTAACTAGCCTAGGCTATAACCTTGGCAAGATGGCACCATATTTGGGCTTGGATCAAGGAGCCAATGCAAATGGTGGTACATCAGTTGGTTCATGTTTTCATGGATTTTGATGGACATGGACTTAACCTAACACCACTAGAGGTGATTTAGAATGCATATTAATTCATTATGAAATCACCCACATGTTTGGTGGATAATATATTGGATCCAAGTTGTCATTCATGTGCAATCCATCATGATGACCAACCACCTATAGTCGTGGTCAATAGGGTTGGGCTTCCACGAACAACCCTCCCACTAACACTACCACTAATAGAAAATGGCCATTTGGCAACTAGTCCTTACAACTAGTTTTTAGTCTAAGGCAACATTTGTAATTGAAATTTTAATAGTCACATGAAACACTAATTGCAAATGACAATGAATTTTGAATGAAAGAAAAAATCAACAAAATACACCTTCATCCTTTGGCTGGCCATATACATATTGTTGCTTGCGACTAGGATGCAACTTTTTTGGTGAACAATGGGAGCAAGTGATGTGTTGCCCACATGTGCCAACTTTCAATAATTTCACATATTTTTATTATAATTTTGAAATAATTTAAGACATTTAGCTTTTGTTTGAATGGTTTTAGATTGTGACACATGGTGCCATATAAATTTGCCACATGGCATATCAGTTGAATTTGTTCAAAATAAATTTAAATCAATATTTATGTATGTAGGTCAAACTAACTAGGTAGGTAGGTAGCTGAGGGACATGGAGGATGTGTGTCACACCTTTAAAAAACCCATCAATATTTGAAAAAATTAGTACCATCAAACTTTATGATCATTCGATAGTTCAATACATGGTGTGATATGAAACAATTATAGAATCCTTAGTTGTTTATTTCATTCTTGGTTTAGAAAGGTTTATTCCAACATTTGGAAAGGCCACTCATAGATGATTACCATGAAATTTGTCAAATTCATGAAGTTGAAATTAAAGAATGGAACCAATAGGTAGGCCCTACTTACCTACCTAGATTAAATACCTACTTAAGTAAGTAGGTAGGTAGGTAGGTAAATTAAGTGTAAATACATGATTAAATTTTTTTTTTTGGGGTTAAGCCTTTTTTAATAGTTCATGGTTTTGAATATCAAAATGTAAAACAAAACAACTTGTTTATATACCTTTCAATATGAAAATGAAAGCCAAAACATATGGGATAAACTTTTTAATTGCAAAATATTTACAACTAAAAAGTTTATCCCATATTTTTTTCCTCATTTTAGTTTTTGTGAACTACATAATTAAGTGGGTAGATGACTACCTAATAACTAACTAGTCAACTAATAACTTAATTAATTAAAAAATATTATTACTAATTAGTAAACATATAAATCATAAACTAACCAATTAACTGATTATTTATAGCATTAATCAACAATGATTGTTAATTCCATAATTATATAACTGAATAATTAATTATATTATTAGTTATTATTAAATATTAGTAAATTTACTAGTAAAATACATAATAAATATTTATTTTAATTAAATATTAATTATAATGATTTATGGAATAATTTAATTAACTATAATTGGCTAATATTGAAACAAGTAACCGATTATTAATAACATATTGCTGAATAATTCATTAAAATATCAACAATTGAAATATTGACCAATCAATAATTGTTGCCTATTAATCATATATATTAAATATTTGTTAAAACTCTAATAATATAACTAATAACTAAACTAAAGTTAACTACTTTACTATAATTATTCCCATTATTTTTTCATTTTATAGGCAATAATGATATAAAAATAGATTTTTAATGACAATAATAACATTAATTGAATCATTGTTGTAATTAGTTGGTAGCCAAGGTTAGCTATTTTATATTATTATAATAATTTTTAATAAGGACATTAGTGCTTTGAAAATAATTGCAATAATTATATAATATTTTATTAAATTTCTTTAGTTATTATTTCATCAATTGGTATATATAAATAAATATTAAAATATTAAAATAAAATAAAATAATGATTGTAAGTATTAACTAACTTAGGTAAATTGTTTTGTTATTTGTATTATTATGTCAAATTTTATAGCTCTCGTAAAACTATAAATATCAATATTTAATAATAATAATAATTTTAGTAGGCATAATGATTTTAATTTCAGTAATTATGTATATATATTTCCTATCATACTATCACCATCATCATCGTCATGTAATAAATAATGTTATTTCCTATTTTAGTCAAAAATAATGTTGAAGATTTTTTTTAAATGAGGAAATTAACATAATATAATATGGTATAATACAAATAATAAATTTCATTTGTTATAATTTTAAGAAATAAGATAACATGGCTTGGATAAACTTATAATATGGTTGCAATATATTTAGTTAATATCTTACATATAATTGTAATGTAAAATATACACCTAGTGTAATGATAATATCAAAGCCATTGAATGTTAATAATAATCTTTGAATACACATAAATATGGTCATTCATATATATTCAAAATATACATTTGTAAATCCTAATATATCTAATTATACCTTTTAGAATACACAAAATACACCTTTATATATTCATAAAGCTACAACTAAATTGGTCACATTTGCAACTAATGGGACATAAGTTGTTATTCTTGAATGAAAATCAAATTAAATGTTGTTCACATGGAATGATGAAAACCAAAATAGTCACAAACTAATTATAGTGTAGTTGCAAAAATGACCAACACAAGAAATAGTTGCAAAGTTGTTTACACATAGTTGTAAATGACTAATAGTTGCATCTACTCACAAATAAATTGATTACATTTTGACCAATTTTTACTAGTGTAATTGGCTGAAAAATCCAAAGATACACGTTCACTTTAGTTCTTAGACCATATACACACTTAAGAGGACCCCTTTAGGGCATTTATAGGTTTAGTATTATATACCTAATATGTACAATATATTTGCTAAACTAAAAGGTTGTGCATTTTATTTTAGGTTTTACTTTTGGTGTTTGGGCATTATAATTTTGATTTTGAAAATAAATAAATAAATGATATCATTTAAATTCAAACAACCATGGGTATATTTGTGAATACATGAATATACCATTTCAAACTACATTGAATGTTTGATTTCATTAATCATCCAAATAAGAATTTCAAGTGGATTTAAACGAAACCCATCACCATAATGTTTAATTGTTACCTTTCATGTGAATGTGATTGTTTGTCAAATTTTCAATCTATCAAATTTATGATATTTCTCATCAAAAACCATCATTTGTGATATGAAAATGGTCAAACTCTTTGCATAGTCCACAAACATGATTCAATCACACAAAATCACATGGTTGAATAAACAAAACAAATTTCATAAAGACTAAAAATCATTCCAATCATTTGTCAAGGATATTTTCCTATTTCAAATATGTTGTTATAAATATCATTTTCACACAAATATATTTTACCATCACATTTTTTTTTAAAAGTGTGATTTTCTTAGCAATTTTTTTTTTCTTGTTTTGGGTTATCATAATATGAAACAAATTCTAAGATTTCCTATTAATATTGACATTATTAAAGTTTAAAAATACACCACCCATGAAAACAACCACACACAAAAGGTCCTCATATTGTGTTTTCACCCCTTATTATGCACATCTTCCAGGCCCAAAAGAACCTTACAAAAGTTTAATAAATATGATCTGATTGTTATTCCCTATATTTTTCAGGTAGTTTGATATTAGTAGTTTCCCACCTTTTTTGGTCCATGTTTTAGGTTTATGGGTGGGGCTTAGAAGCTCCTAGATGTGAGATATATAGTTGGCGATCCAAATGTCAAGAACAAGAGAGGATGCTTTAACAAATTGAAATTATTCATGATGTACAAATAAAAGAGACCATATTGATTTGAAAGATCACAATTGAGTGACTATGTTTGACGATATTCAAATATAGTATGGATAAAGGGGGACATTTTTGAAGATTGGATGGTTTGATTCAACAATCATTATAACTCAAAGCAAACACTTATATGGTGTTGCGAGGTGGGATAGGAATGGATCCATAGATTATTCATAGTAGCTAGATGGATTTTATGTTTAACATGGAGTGCAACTTTGTTGTTGATGATGAAAGAAATAGAAACATGAGCTTGGATGTTTATTTAAAAATTTAAATATTGGGGATGAAGAGATGCCAATAGCAAAATATATACAAATGGCAAGGGAATACATTTTAGAATAGGAATTGAGCATTGACAAGTTGGGTGGATATGGCATTGGGGAATGATTCAACATTAGGTTTAGTATCTAATCTAAATGATGCCCTTGACCCAATAGATGTGAAGGAAAAAGATTCTAGTGCTGAAAATTAGTGATGCATGCCATCATGCATCAATGACATTTCAATTTCTTATGGACAATTCTCTTCAATTTGGTGTGTTTGATGTCATTAACATTCAGCGGGTGTTGAGAAACTTGACAAGACGACAATTGCAAACTTGGGTAGGCAACAACAAACTATGTTAAACACCTTTTTCAAGCCCCCATAAAGGTATGTTTTGCATATTGGATGCTACAAGTTTTGGTTTGGAATTCATTTTTACTACTTGTACCAACCAAATCCTTCTATGTTCACATTATTCATCAAATGCATACCTTTGATAAATGTGACATTTAACGACCATTTGCCATATTATAAATACTCGACACTTCAATTATATGACAAATTTTATTTTTCCCAAATGCATCATAATAATAAAGAGGTAGAACAATAGCTGATTTCCAATTCCAAAGCTCAAAGATACCAATTGAGAGAGAAAGATTAGCAAGGAGACAGTAAGAACACCCTTCTTTAGAGAACAACAAGAGGGAGAGGAGAGATTGAGATTTAGAAGAGATACGGATGTTTAAAGCAGATCCACTCACACCCATTGTGTTGGCTTCCAAGAGTGCCTACCACATCCAAAGTAATGTGCAAGTGATTTCTCCAATGCCACCAAAAATGTGAAACCATTGTATAATGCAGAGTGAGAATGAGCTAAATGTGACCCCATGGCCTCCAATCATTGTGACTACTAACCAATCAAATTTCTTTACTAGCCGTTTTGGATCTCAGGATGCTCAATATCACATCTAAATTTACAAGTACAAACTCAATTTCACATTATTTAAAAGCCTGAACTTCATTCAAATTAATACTACTTCCAAGCACTCAGAGTATCCCAAGCAGTGCTCAGTATGGGACCCTGAAGAAAATTTTTCTCACATCCAAGTTTTAGTTATTTACTTTTTTTTGCAACCTCACCCATGAAACTGAAACTTGCAAATAAGTGAGAGAGTACTAATAGCAAACCACCTGGACCAATCATTACAATTGGCCAACTAGAAACAGGGACCAGCAGTCAGATCCAATTTATTACACTCTTTTTATGGCAGGTGCACACCTTGGCTGCCCCTTTTACCAGCCTTAGTAATCCGTGCAAATATGCTTGGCCAAAACCAATTTCCTGAGCCAAACCAGAATGTTCTGACTTTTCTTCATGGAATTCTAAATGGGTGCAGGGTCACATGCTGAGCACTACTCGAGAGCATCTCCACCCAACACCTGCAAACACCCCTTTTCATTAAATCTTGCAGCAAGATAATCCTGCTCCGCTCCTGTATTGATGTCAATTTTGCAGTGGTCATTTTAACCCCTTTAAAAGCATTTTTCTACTATGGATTTGGACAGTGACTATTGCTGGTCCAGATGTAAAGACATAAAAATGGTCTTTGAGTGTTTAAAGGAGCTTTTATGACGTTTGTGGGTGGGGACAATGATCATTAAACACTATTCTATTTTAACATAAGGGAGTTGTTTACAGTTTTTTGGGGTGGAGATGCTCTTACATTGCAGTTGAGGGACCTTCACTTAGCAGTTTTGAGAAAATGTAGAGTTGTGGCATCCTAAGGGATTTTCAGAGCACACTATGAAAGAGCTCAAACCTAGTACTCTTGTGTTTATAGTTGGTGCACAAACACCACCAATATGAACACCTGTAAAGAAGTAGTTCTTTACTTAATATTCCGAAACTTGTGAAGAGCCATACACATCTATTTAGGAGCACAAAATCTCCAATTGAAACACTATCTGACTCCTAAGAGTGGCCAAGTCTCTCAGTTGCATAATTCTTCAATGCTTCAACATAAATTTCATACAATTTCACTATGGTTGTCAAATTGCAGATGATGCAAAAAATAAAAAATGGACAATTTTTTTCCATACCTGAAATCACTGGTAAACCCGTAGTGAGTGGCGCTTTGTGAAAATGTCATCTAGTGCTTTCATTCCTTTGAACACACGGGCGGCGGAGTTTGCCATCAATTGGCACCCTGCCACTACCTCTAGCTTCCTCTTCTCCTGCATCATCATCATCATCATCATCATTATCATCATCCAAAACCCAACACAAGGTGAATTTCATAGATTTTATGATGGCTAAATTACAAAGTAATCAAATGGGATTTACATGTACAACCTTCTTTTAAGACACAGATTCAGAACATTGAAGAAATTACTTCAGAAAGACCAAAACTGATTTCAAAAGGATTGTTGCCCTAACCAACCAACCCTGTGTAGCTTGTCAAGATAGCGCCGTCGATAGGCTCTTTGAATGATCCTTGCTGCAAAATCCTGCACACCCAAGAGACCCAATATGTACAAGACCTCAAGTTGAGAGCATACGTATCCAAATGATTGAAACAATGACAATTTGGGTAAGAGAGTAATCGTCTAGACATCTATAAATACTGCCCAAGTTGTGCACAATTTAGGCCTCCCTCTCTGATCATGAATCTTTCACAAGTGTTCGTGGCTGAAGATCATAATCTGAAAAAAATACCTTGGCAAGTCCACAGCTCAAAACATGTAGGGGGCCAGGTTCATTGTCTTCAATTTCTGCTTCCTTCAGCTTCCTCAGCTCTCCTTGCAGATATTGTATTTTCTGCAGCTCATTCCAACCAGATACCAACCACCCCCATATGGGGAAAAAAAAACTCTATGAGATAGCAAGCTCATGACATATCTATCTTATGAGGGATTGCAGAGAAAAGAAAATCTCCACAGCAACAAAGACTTCAAAGCAACTTGAGCATCATCTGGATCCTGAGTTGAACTGTTGCAGCATTTGTGAGGAAGAAGACTCAGTCAAAAGCAATGGGAGGAACAAGACTCAGTCATGATGTTGGTTAGCTCTCTTGCAATATAATCAGGAAGCATACATGCTTAGTGATTAAGCAAAAAAGTCTAGTATGTGTTTTTTGTGTGCTGGTCAAACCTTCTCATGGGTGTCAGTTGTGGAAATCCTTACATTCTCCAACCTGCCACATCCAGCCAGCCCTGTAGTTAAAGCCTAGAGTACACACACACACACACACACACACACACACACACATTGCACTTCACAACCACCTCAAAATCAGCAATTATGATATGACATGTTGGGGAAATTTGACAAAGCTGGGAAAGACCAGCATCAGCCTTTGAGATCATGTATTCATGGGCATTCTTGCAAGTGAGACTGTCAAGCAGAAGAAGAAGGAGAAGGAGAAGAAGAAGAAGAAGAAGAAAGATTGAATTTTGAACCTGTTTTTCCAGCTCTCATCCTTGACTCGCAGTTGCTCCATGAACTTTTCATTAAATCTGCTTTGTTCTTCCCTCAACAGTTCCACTTGCCTTGCTTTCTCTGCCAATGATTTCTGGGCTTGCAACAATTGTTCATCTTTCGAGAGCACGGATGCCTACAAAATTCACCCCCAGAAACCCCATCAGTCAGTCAGTCCTCTTTTAGATCTTTGTTGCTGCAGGAGTTGAGGCACAGCCCATTTACAGGAGGAATAAAAATTCAATAGAGCAACTCCACTGGTGCTCAGTATGTGACCCTGCAAATTAACATTGGATGAAGAAAAGGCAAAGCATATGCCAGTTTGGCTCAGCAAAATAGTTCTGGACCAGCAGTTTTGCACAGTTTGTTGAGGCTGGTGAAAGGCACAGTAGAGCCTAACACCTGCCACAGAAGAGTGTAATAAGTCTCAGTTTCAGTTTTATGGGCAGGGCTGGAAAAGAGTAAATAACTAAACTTGGATGTGAGAATTTTTTTTTACAGAATCACATACTGACCACTCCTGAAGATGCTCTTAGAGCTTCAAAAAATGAGCTTGCTCACACAAGAGATGAAAACTTGTTTGAAATTTGAGGATGTTCTCCGGAAAAGGGATTGCACAAGAAATACATACCTCAAGGTTTTGCAGTTTCTCATCCTGCAAGTCCAGTGTTTCTTGCAGATTCCGAGTGAGCACCCGAAATTCCTCTTCCACATTGATGATGGCCCTGGTGGCAACCTTCATTGCCTGCCATCTCCTCACCATCAAGAAAGCAGCCATCATGGATGTTTCAGTGAATTTCATCATTTGTTGTCACTTCTGCCTTTTGCTTTGCAGAGCAAGCAAGAACGTATGAATACCAATTACAAAGTTTTTTTGTGGCTACTTTGTGAGAAAATCATGGCGAGCTGTGGCTTTGGGATGAGAGAGAGAGGGTTGAACATACCCTGGACCCAAAATGGAGAGATGAAAGAGACTCCTGCAAATACTCACTGCAGGGTGCTATGTTGATCACCAATGATGTCTTTGCATTCCCTATTTTGTAGCAGAAAAATAAAGTAAGAAATAATACCAATCCCCAGTTTTCAAGTGTGTGTCTGCACAACAACATCATCACATTGGGCTAGATCTATTGAAAATTTTGTTCTCTTGGATTGCAGACAGAACCACCATGGCTACTGGGCACAAGAGTCAAGTTCCTCAAGAAAACTACTAAGAAGAAGAATCTCATCAAGAGAATTAATAATTGCATGAAAATTTGCCTGCCTCCAAGAGATTCTTGAAGAAGTCGGGTAAGTTTGGAGTCCCGAAATGGCACATGAGTTATGTTTGGATCAGCTCTCGCACTTATACACTTGCCTGATCTTTCCCATTGCAATAAAAAGTAATTAAGATCAAAACAACAACAGATCTCAACATAATAATAATATAATGCACATGCAGATGCAAATGCCACAAAAAAATCTGCAAATGTCAAGAACCTTACCGAGACATGTGAGGGACAAGTTAACACTCATTGCTTCACTAGCTCGCAAACCCTCAGAACCTGCCAAAAGGCACCAGCAACCCACCCATCATCATCATCTCTTCCATTAGCTAACATTGTTGCACATGTTCGTGTGTGTCTCAATGGAATTGCTATTTTCTAGTATAAAAAAATTGTTCTTTGGTGCTCAATGGATCCCAATAGAAAATACACAATTCCCTCCTATCTATCTATCTATCTATCTATCTATCTACCAAGAAATTCTGCAATATAGAGGATAGATAACCCACCACTTCTTTTCAATCGCTCAGAGCCTGCCAAATCCACAAGAAACAATTTCCCCACCAAAACTCTGCCATCATCATCATGCAATAACCAAACCCAGTCTTCAGATCAGTGCATCTCTTCATGGATTTGGGTTTTTTGTTGGGTAAGTATGATCAACACACATCACAACAGATGGGTTTGTACACGAGAAGCTTCATGACTGGTTTTTATTAGCATCCTCCATTGTTGTAACCTCTTTTTGCATCCCCAGCTTGTGGAAGAGACAAAATAGAAGCAAAGGATCATGGCACTTCAAGCTTTTCTAACCTCTCACTCTCCAGGAAGCAAGAGCTCATACGACGACGTTCAGCCAATTCCGCCTTTTGCTCGAGTGTTTGATACTTTGCCTTTTTCTCAACTGTCAGGATAACAATCACATGACTCCTGGAGGAATGTGCATTCTGTATCCAGCAACCAACAACAATAGAGTCAGACATTGTTGTCAATCTCTTCTGCAATCCATGGAAAAATCACCACAATTTAATTTTGATGGTGTGTGTTGTTGTTGACATTCTGTTCCCTTTTTTTCTTTTTTTTCCCATTTTTTTGGGCTCAATTTTCCAACTACACTACTCACCAGCTTTGTGAAAGCAAAGCAGCGGTTGCGGTCCCCAAGAATCAAAAGCTTCATGCAATCCTCAACAGACTTCACTTGAATCTGCATGCCCCCCCAGCCCCATCAACATGATACCCATCTACCCACCCAACAGAGAATTGACTCTCCAGTTTCAACATGATATAAACCAAAGCTCAAGTGTCCATCTATGAGCAGCCAACAACAGATCCCGATTCTTTGGATCAGCCTCAGATTGAAATCAATTCTATAGGAGGTGGGAAGAAGAGTAGCAGTAAACCCATTAAGGAGGAGGAGGAGGAGGAGGATTTTTTTCCATACCTCTTCAATACCAGACACATACACCCCATTGTCACCCTCTCTGATTTGCATGTTGCAGCTCTCCGGTCGTAAAAGATCTTGTATCTGCAGTTTTGTTTATTCAAACAGTGAATGAATATGAGAAACTGATGAATTTTTTTTGTGGAGTTTTCTTGATTTGATAATTTTTTTCTTGATCTCAAGCTTAATGTCCCTAATCAATCCTCCTCTGGTTGTCATTGTTGTTGTTCCACAAAGACCCATCCATGCTTTCATATTTTTGCAATATGGAATTTAAGATGAGTTCACATGATGAAGCATGCATTTGTGAAAATTCGCAAGCAATTGTGAGTTTTTTTTTACACCTGCTCCATGTAGATCTGGATATATGACATGGAGACATGGTACTCGTAGTCTTGATCTGAGTCTGCTCTCTCAAATATCTCTGCAGCTGAGCGTGGAATGATACCTGTAGGGAAAAAAAAAAAAAAGAGCATTTGTACAAAGAGCAAATTCAGTGAAGTTCATGGAGTGTGCGCAAGTGTGCATTCTGACTGAATGAATCTTGTAGTTGCCTTTTGATTTACCAAATAGGGTATTTCTGGATCAGGATCATTTATGATTTGTGATCTGTGAGGATCACTTGCTCTGGATGAATTATGCAAAAAATGGGTTGAGTGCAAAAAAAGTTGGTGTTGCACAACAACCTTCAACTGCAGTGATTTCTCCCCATGTTGATAGTTTGTCAGAAAGTGTATATGTTTTTCCAGCACCTGTTTGACCATACGCCATTATGGTGCCATTGTATCCATTCAGAACATCCTGTAAACAGCAGCAGCAATTCAAAACACAGTAGTTGAAGTATTACAATTTGGAATATACCACGTTGCTGCCTGGGACTACACAAAATCCAAACACAACAAAGGGCAAGAAGAAAAATAAAATAAAAATCCCTTCTTCGTCTTCTTCTTCTTCTTCTTCTTCTTACACAACAACAAGGAAAGTGACATTGGGTTGCAACCTGCCATGACAAACAGGGAAGTGACATTCTTTGGTTGCAACCTACCAGGACAACAGGCTGGGCGGCTGTATTGTAAACATCAACTTGGAGAGCAGTTGCTGGCATCACAGCATCAAACTGGAACTCTGTAAAGTCAACAAAGCTTCCCCTGCTTGCAATGGTAGTTTCCCCATTTGTTAGATTTGTAATCCAGTTCACAAACAATACCACTTTTTTATTCTTTTTTCTTTTTTGGGGTTAATAACTCATCACTAACCTGCTTGTGATTATGCACAAAACTTCATAACTTGGGAATTGGGGAGTTTTTTTATTGTTATACTTGATCATGAAGATGGCGGAGAGAACTAGAGCATACGAGGATTACTTGCGGCGCAAGATAACAGTATTTTTCTCCTTGTCCAGGAAAATGAAGGGTGCACCATCCTCTTCTTTTTGCTCAGCTCTCGTGGGTGGTCTTACCCTCAATGTCACCCTCACTCTCTCTGGAGGCATTTATTGTATGCAATTCAGCTTCACAAAACCAGGAAAAATGCCATGATACTAGCTAGTCCCACAGATGTGGCTTTTTTTCCATGGGTATTATGAGATTCACCAAGAGCAACCTCTAGAAACCTGGTGTATGGATTTTTATTTTTTTGGGTTTGAAATGAATTTGGTTTGTTTGTTTTTTTTTTTTACCACTGGTTTCATCAGGAAGGACTTGAATGCGAGAGCGTTTGTCGGAAAGCATGGGAGGAAACACCTTGGAGTCCATGCTTTGGACACCACGCTCCTTGGGGCCTTTGCGGCGTTTGGGACCACTAGAAACACCACCACCAGATTGCTGCTGCTGCTGCTGCCATAGAGTCTGCTCCAGAAGGAGCTTGTCAATGGGCACCAAGGATATATTGGCAGCCATACTGGATGCTGTTGCAACAACACCATTCAAAGCAGCAGCCATGATCTTCTTGCTGCTTTTGTCTTCATGCCATGAACAAAAACTCTTATGGGTCCTGTGCTCCTGGCTTCAGATCTCTAGTGTGTGTTGTTGTCATTGTCATCTCAGGACCTCTCTTGTTGGTGAACACAAATGGGGGGCCTTACCAAATCTGTGCTTGAAGAAGAAGAAAAAGAAAGTTGAAGTCCTTGTTGAAAGCCAAGAAGTTTTATTTGGCAAAGTTTAGGAAGTTGGGGAATCTGTTGGGCTGAGAAACACCCAAGTTCGTGCGAGAGTTGCAATGAAATTGATTGCAGGAATTTCAACAGCAAAAAATTATGTTGTGGGTTTCAGTAGGCACAACAATTGGGAGGGTGGTGGAGATTCCTGAGCTTCCTCCATACACAACCTGCTCATCTCACTCTCCAAGATTTTGCCTCAGGGAGATGAACAAAGATATACAATGAAACACAACATGCATGGGATGTGCTTTGCAAAACTGCCAAACAAAAGCTCTTTTTTGCAAATTTGCTGATTATCATCAGTTTCCTTTCACTGGACCTAGTTTCAAAACCATTTTCACAAACAAAAGCTAAATCTAATGTCGAAACATGAAAGCTCAAAAAGACGAACAAACAGTAATTATGTCAATAGTGGGCTGGAAAATGTTTACAAAAAACCCACCAACAGTTTCTCCCATCGCCACCAACTTAGAATTTTTGTAATACTTAAAATCTCAAAAGTTTTCTCACCAAGTTTCCAATCTCCATTGATGATGCATGAAGCAAAAAACAAAAAAAGAACAAGCTGCTCTGCATTTGTTGATGTTGATGTGTTGGAGTGTTGAAGAAGAAGAAGAAGAGATCAGGAACTAGAAGAGAATTCTAGGATAGTAGTAATATATATGTTGTAGAGATGATGATTTGGGTCAAAGGAGAAAAAAGAGCTATAGGACACTGCAATACACAACCACCCAACAAGTGAATTCCCAATCTCCCCAAGTCCTTATGGACTAGATACTACACACATTCTGCATTCATTTGCCATGGGCTTTGCAATAGGAATTTTGCCACAAAATGGGGGAAGCAAACAGAGGAGCATAAGGAAGAAGAAGAGGAGGAGGAGGAGGAGGAGGAGGAGGCATTTACAATCTATTAGAGTGTCCGAGCGGCATGAAAGGGAATGATGAACCCACCCATAATAACGGCCTGGATTTTTCCTTTTGATTTTTGGGTGTGTGGGTTTTTCTTTGAAAAGACATTCTTTCTCTTCATTCATCAGCTTTCAAGCGCCATACTCAGCGGACAAACATCAAATTCTGTGTTACTGACATTTTCAGACTGTTGGGTATTTTGAGGAGTTCTGGTACTATTGTGCCAACTGAATTGTCAGTTGATTGATTGGGGGTCTGGTCACTAGTCATGCTGCTGCTGCTGCTTCTTCTTCCTCCTCCTCCTCCTCCTCCTCCTCCTCTTCTTCTTCTTCTTCTTCTTCCCAGTTGACTGATTGGTGACCCTTCTTCTTTCTTCTTCTTCTTCTTCCTAGTCTTGTTTACATTCCTTCCTTCTACTTACCAGTCTCCTCACCCAGTTTTTTTTTCTTTTTCAATTTTGTGAAGTAGGTGGACTGGGGATCATCCACAAGAGGACTTAGCCAAATTTTGACTACAGGTCAGACAATGGAAAAAAACAAAGACTTTTTTTATATTAAAAAAACCCTTAATAGGTACTGGCAACATTCAAAAACCTATGTTCTAAATACGATGATTAAAACCCTTTTTTTTTCCTCAAAATATGCGGAATTTGAAGGATTTCTTTCAAAAGAACCCCTTTGTTCAAGTCACTCGCACGCCCCTTGTTTTGGGTTGCCAAGTGATGAAATTTTGCCACAAAAAAAACCCCTTCATATTATATATGTCATGTCATATATATATATATAATATAGTATCAAGGACCATAGCAGGCTGGTGATAGGTTTATTCCAATTTCAATACATAAAGAAAGTGGACAAAGGACCTTTTGCTTCAGTAAAGATCCCCATATCATCAACATTTGAAACTATAACTACCTTCCATAAATTTGCAAGGTATCTCTTTTTTTTTTAAAACTTCTATCTTTCTCGCTCTTGCTTTCACATTTAAAGTGAGTCAATGCAAGAAATTGTATTAAAAAAATTGAAGGTTCTTTACACAATATAGAGAGAGAGAGAGAGCCTGCCTTCCACAAATTTTGACAACCAGCCTGCAACTCAACCTATCGGCCTCATGATGATAGATAAGGAACCTCAAATTGTGAAAGGGTCTATGTTGAGACCCCCTTCTCCTGTACCATTGGCCTCTGGTACCACATAGGAACCAAACATGGGTCTTGGACCCAATACGTAGCAAGGGCCTCGTTGCTATGAAAGCTTTTAAAAAGGATCCCCATATGGGTCTTGGACCCAATAGCTAGCAAGGCCATGTTGGTATGAAAGCTTTTAAAAAGGATCCCAATACTAAGAAGACTAGGTTTGGAGCTTGCATGCCTGCCTAGTACCTTCACAAGTCCATTAGTACCATACCAGACAGACTACTGGATTCTGGTATGAAAGAATTCCTCAAAAGTATGCCGCAATGTCAGGACCAGCTGAAAAGTCCGTAAGTAGTGTGACTCATAGTCCATACCAGACCCACACTTGATTCGTACCATTTCATGACATTTTATTATTATGAAACTTTCACAAGCAAAAAAAATGTGGTGTGCACCCAACAAAGACTTGTGACTCCAAAAGCAAATTCAATGGGAGTGGTTGGACCAAGGGGAGTCAAAAAGACTTGACTAGACTCAACAAGACTATCCTTGGAAGATCTTTGCTTCAAATTGAGCAATTTTGTTTTTGTTTTTAGTTTTTCTCAGACAAAACGGTCAAATTCTATGTGGGTTAGCAAGTCTTTGATAAAGATCACCAACCCTTGGAAGGAAAGAAGGAAGGAAGGAAGAAGAGCTTCCAATTGAGCAAGCAAACTGTTTACACACCCAAAACTGTGGTGCAGAAACTTTGATCAATCACCAAACCTCATAAGCTTTTCTTTTTTTTTTAAATTGAGAAACTTTCCAAGCAAAAAATTCAGCAACAAACTTCTTTCTCTTTTTTTTCCACCCCCTTTTTTCTCCTTTTTTTCCCCCCTTTTTTTTGGGTGAGGATGAGGAGGCTTCTTATGGTGTCTGCAACAAATACCTACAGGACTTTGGTTCCTATTTGAGATCTTAAAACGAGATCTTGAGATGTCATCTTGAAACCTCAACCACCTCCTGCTTCTAGCTCTCTCTCTCTCTCTCTCTCTCTCTCTCTACCTTTGCAGTCAGTCTCTGCTGCTGCCCACTGCAATTGCTGCCTTCAGCACTCTCTTCTTCAGTTTCTCTTCTTCTAACTCTGTTCAAAGAAGAGTTCAAAAGAGAAAACCAAACAAGGGGGAAAGAGCTTTGTGTAGTTTCTGTTCTTGTAAAAGTAGAAGCTTTTTTTTTTAAGGCTTTCCCTTGAAGAAGTAAGTAAGTTGAGAGGTGTGGTGGCACTCTCTCTCTCTCTCTCTCTCTCTCCCTCTCTGGGGCTTTTTTTTCTCCCCCTCCTTTTCTATTCTGTGTTTGGGTAGTCCAGACTTTGCATCTAGCCTTGGGGATCATTGGGTCTTTCTTGGGGGTACTTAAGAAATTCATTCTTTTGAGATTCTTGTGTGTTGTGGTTGTGAATTTGGAGAGGTGGCAGATTGGGGCACAGATTTTTGTTTTCTATTTTTTCTTGGGACCGGGGTGGGGGGGATCCATAGATTGATTTGGAGTATACTGCATTTGGAGGCAGGCATTTGGGGAGTTGGGTTTTGGAGAGACTGAGGAAGTTGAGTGAAGAGAAGAACAAAAACAAGAAAGAAAGATGTCAACAATGAGTAGCAGATTGTCAACAAGAGTGCTGGAGACTAACACCCCTGTCATGGTTGAGGTATCTATTCTCCTCTTCTGCTCTGCCGATTGCTGTTTGCTGTTGTTGTTGGAGTAATGTTCGATCATGGTGTAAAAACTCAAACTCCCATGAAATGGAAATGGAGCTTAGTCTTCCTTCTTTTCTATTTGGGACTTGCAAAAGAATTCCTCCCTCCCTAGAATCAATTGGCACAAAAGGTCTGGTGGTACAGGATGTGGGTATGTTTCCAGACTTGATCATCATCATCAGCTTGATGCCAATTTGATCATGGGGATATCTGCTGGAAGGATGGGCTGGTTGGCTGGCTTCCCTGTCATATTCCTCTCTTCTTGTTGCTTTATCCTTTTGTCTATGATCATCCTCTGGTGACCTAACTTCAACATCCTGATTGTCATCAGCCAACAACCTAAGACACCCAATCCTGAGTGAGTTTTCTTGTACCCCCAACATCACAAGGACACCCAATTCCAAGCAAGTTTTCATGAACCCAAAATCACAAGGCTGAAATTGAAATCCTCTTAAACCAAGGAGATAGCTCTCCTGACCCCTTCCTCCCTGGTTGGCATTCAAATCTTTGTACCACCACCACTGTGTTGTGAACTCCATTTTCTGGACATAACCTCAATGAAGCACACACACCTGTACCATGGCAAAATGACTCCTATTGGGAGAACCCAACACTAGTACCGGTCCTCCTCCTCTGTTCAGATGTATGTTTTCATTGAGACTTGAACCAAGGTTTACTTGATAATCAATCAATTTGCAGGAGAAAGGTCTCAAATTAGGTACTAACCAGTAGGGACCCATTCATTCATGTGCTCAAAACATGAGCAGAAAATATAAAAGAGTGATGAGAAGGTGGTGGAAAAAACATTGAATTCAAAGTGAGGTGTGCAAAGATTTTTGTGTGTCTGTTTTATTGACAATAGACAAGGAAGCATCACCAAGTGATGAAATTCTCTCATTTCTGATTCCATTTGAGTAGGAAATATCCGTTGATGTTTTTTATGTTCACATTGGTGGCACTTTGCAGATGCAAGATTTGCTGCGAGGAAGAACGAATATGCTTTCATTGGGTCAGGTGCAGTACCTGAGATCTTATGCCCAAGTTCTCCTATAAGAAACCTTTCAAAAGAAAAATCTGTGATTTGTAGTTAGAACTCATTTCTGGAGTCTGTCAGTCCCTGTTCTCCTTTTGGGTTTCTTTTGTTTGTTTGAGGCTTCAAGGGATGCTGATACACTGCAAATGGGGAGGGAAGACAGGGAATAGTGCACTGGCAACCTCCCGAAGAAGCACTAGAAAAAGTGAGGGGCTTAATAGATGAGCCTGCAACAAGTAACTACGGTGCTGATGAAGGCCTACCCGAGCTTCGTGCTGCACTACTAGAAAAGGCATATGTTATAGAGAAACACTGATCCTTGGGTGAAACTCTGCAAATGGTCATTTCTTGTTATGACTTTGTGTGTTCCCCTCACTAGTATTAAGTCAGGCTTTTTCAGCAGACAGTTCAACAGACAGTTAAATTTTTGCTGAATTTGATGATGGCTCAGCTGAGACTTTGATTTGTGGACCCTCCTTGTTTGACAGCTAAAGCATGAGAACAAGCTTATGAATTCCGCAGTGATGGTCACTGCTGGTGCCAACCAGGTTAGGCCGGAAATGAGCTGGAAACCTCTTCACTCTCTTCCTACCTGCGTTACTGATGGGCTGGCTATTTTGTTCTGATTCCTGTGTGGATGGATATTGCAGGCATATGTAAACCTGGTCCTTGCACTGTGTGACCCGGGAGATTCAGTGGTTATGTTTGTGCCCTACTATTTCAATGCATACATGGCCTTCCAAATGACGGGCATCACAGATATAATCCTTGGTTGCAGCAATCCTGATACTATTCATCCAGATGCAGGTTCTCCCTTCCCTTTCCAATGATGCCAGGATGCATAGTGTCAATTTTATTATAGGCTATGGGATTGATTGTTGATTTTTGACCTGCTGGTATTGCAAAATGTTGAAATGCCTCTAGACAACGACTGCAGTTTTGGCTCACAACAACAATACACCATGCACAGTCCTTTGCTTTTTGTCCCCTGTTGTGTATTGTTAATTTTTTTGGGGTGCGTTGGGTTTATTTGGAATTGGGCAACACACTCAGATTGGCTGGAAAAGGCGCTGAAAGTGACAGATGGAAAACCTGTCCCAAAGGTGGTGACTGTTGTAAATCCTGGCAACCCAACAGGGACTTATGTCCCTGAGCCACTTCTGCAGGTAATGCTTTTCCAAGGGGAAGAAAAAAAGGGATGATGATTTTATCGTAGTTGTCTTTGAAGTCTGATTTGTTGCTGGACTTGAAAAATGACAGGCTCAATTTTGATAGTGGGGGTGTGATGGAAGTGCACTCACTGACTGCAATTTTTGTGTTGTTGGGTGGCGAAATCAGAGAATATCCGAATTGTGTCGAAATGCTGGATCATGGCTAATCGTGGATAATACTTATGAGTATGTGAACATCATCCCCCTTCAGCCTTGTCACAATGATCATGCCCACTGTTGCAGGGTTTAGGGTTTTGTAGGGGCTATATGCCTCTGTCACAAAGGATTTGCATCAATGATTTTCTTCCTTATTGATAGGATCTTTGATGGTGCAAGAGATTTCCCAAGCATTGAGCTGGTGTTTGAATATTGGAACCTAGTTTTCATTAAAGCTAACTCGCTTGTTGTCATGCCCAGATACTTCATGTATGATAATCATAAGCATGTTTGTGTGGAAGGAGATCACGTGATTAATATTTTCTCTTTCTCTAAAGCCTATGGCATGATGGGATGGAGGATTGGCTATGTAAGTCCTGTTCACAAACCCCTCTTTCTGACACAGAAAGTAATGATATAAGGGTTTAGGATTTAGGTGGTATTAGTACACTGTCTCGGCTAAGTTGCTGTAGACTTGTGTGATCTGATCTGCTGTTTAGGAGCTGGAAATGTCATGTCAGGAATAGATGCTGTAGCTAGAACCAATTGCGCATGTTTGGGCTTGAACCTTCAAAGGGTTGTAACTTTGAGTGGTTCTGTTATGTAACACTGCTAGCTAGTTGCAGCAAAGTGGAAGTGACTGGCCATAAGATCTGAAATTCATCCCTCTCTGGCTTGTCTTCTGTGCAGATTGCATATCCATCATCTGTTCATGGCTTTGGCGCACAATTACTCAAAGTGCAAGACAATATTGCCATTTGTGCATCAATAATTGGCCAAAAGTTGGCTATAGCAGCGCTACAAGTGGGTCAAGACTGGGTATTTGAGAGGGTGAAAAAATTAGGAGATAATCGTGCACTGGTTATTGATGCCCTGTTGCCTCTCGGAGAGGAAGCTGTGAAGGGAGGTGAAGGAGCAATGTATTTTTGGGCAAGGCTACCCGAAGCATTTTCTGACGATGTGGCAGTTGTTCATTGGCTTGTCAAGCGGCACCGCATCACTGTCATACCTGGCACTGCCAGTGGATGCCCCGGGTTTCTTCGTGTGTCCTACGGAGGTCTCACTTTCACAAATTGTCAGGCTGCAGCTGCACGACTTAAAGTGGGACTGCAAGAGCTTGTAAGTAAAGGTATGGTAGCCTGATTCAAGAAGCAACTCCTTTCTGTCAAACACCCATCAACCCATTTAGCTGCTAAAACCCGAGATTCAACTCCCTTGTCGTAAAATTATTGGAGTTTTCAATCAGAAAATTCCACATTCAATTTCTTATTGACTTATAATAAAAAGGACTAATACAAAAAAAGAGAACCAACTTCTTTTACGTGCTTTGTTCAAGTTGCTAGAAGCAGACTGATTTGAATGTAAATCAGCTGAGACTGACCTCAACCTTCCAGATCCCACTTTTTTCAAAAAGTTTGGAAGAAATCATACTTTTGAAAACATATTTCATCCACCATTACAACAAGCACAAGAATGGTTTACATGAGAAAGACAATATCTAATTTTGAGCAAAAAAACTATATTTATTTGAAAACTATAACCTATGTCAAGCCAAATGTACATAATATCACGCTAAAAGTGACGGTAGCCTTAAATAATCAACCACTTTGTTCAATCCACTTTTCCAAGTTTATAAGTAAGGATGGAGGAGAAACTAACACTATACATTAAAGTTTTTTGTAAAGTCATTTAAACACAAGCTGGAACCTTGTGTTTGAGTGGAGCATTGGTTGTAGCCTTAAACTTGGCATGAGAGTCTTACATTCCATGTCAAGCTCAAACCTCTTATTTGCGTTGAGATCCTATGCAAATCCTTATTTCATGCTAAGTTCTTCTACTTGTCTTTTTGTCACATGTGAAATTGTATTTGCAAACTTTTCTTAAAAAGATGGCAAGCATTCTAAAGCTTAGTGATTTCATGGTTGCGATTCAACAATCCAAGTGTTAAGGACAAGAACAAAACACAACTTGGAAGAAAAGATTATATGAACTTGACAAATACACAACTGAACAATTAATAAAAATTCAATGATTTGGTTATTTAAACAAAACATTATGCAAATTAAGCATGAAATGAATTAAGAATATAAAGTAACAACTTGCATTGGCAAGATTGAAGGGTGATGTTTTTAAACATCTTTTCATATGATTCAATGAAACTTTCCAAAATATCATATCAACCTTTTAGAAAATTCCAACAACTAAGCATATCCATAAGTTTTTATTATATAACCTTTTTAATATTTTTGTAAATTGTGTTTTTGATAAGCTTCTATTAATTTCTTTTGATTATAACTTCTAAAAGCTTCTATTAATTATTATTTTTATGTTACGATTTTTAGAAACTTCTAAACATATTTTTTCAAGGATTTTTTAAAAAACTTCTAAAACCTTTAAACATATTCTTCAAGAATCTTTTTGGAAACTTTTTTTAAATTCAAGACATTTTTTTCATGGATTTTTTTGGAAAAAAATTAATTTTCCCTTATTGTTTATAATATATGATGCCAAGTCGATTGCCTTTCACAAAGCAAAATAGTTTTGCCATGAAATGTCTTGAAAATTTATGGAATTTTTACAGTTTAACACACTAAAATCATATAATTTTCACTTTGTGGCCTATAACATCAATAAATAAACATTTTGATTCAACTTATCCTTAATGCATGTGGGACACCATTTGCTTAGACTACCTAAAAATCTGCCTAGAAGCCCCATTTATTGAAAAGACTAATGTTGGTCAAGTATCATAATTTTTGATACTTGCCAAATCCATTTTTCACAAAAATGACTTACAAAAGAATCCAGTTTTCACTTTTTCATTTTAAAATAAAATTATTCATCAATTTTATTTTATTTTAAATTGAATTGGTTCTCACAATGTCAATTTTCATAAATTGAGAACATAAAGTTATCATTTGATAGTTCTCACCAAAAAAAAATTTTTAAAATCAAATCAAATAAAACAAACATAACAAAAATTTCAAACAAATTACTGATTCAATTCCTTTTCTTCAAAATCAAAAAATCAGAAGTAATTAAATTATCCAAAAAATAAAGAAAACACAACACTCAACCCCTGAGTTTGGTCATACACAAGTTGAGATTCAAAAAATACATTAACATTAAAGGCGGGGGTGAAACTTAGAAAACCATCAATTTTTGTGGTGAACTAAATTTCATTTTGTTTTTCTCTTTTCGTGATCACTTGCACTAATGTTACATATATTGTCATTGTTCTTAATAATATAACAATTATAATTAATTCGAACCTTGTGCATTAAACCTTGTACATTGTACTTTGAAAACTTGACCTGAGTAAGTGTTAATTATTATATATATATATATATATATATATTTCTCAATATTGTTATCCCCATCTAGATTTTACATAAGTGAGAATTGGTGATTAGGTTTTCTATTAAAGTATCACTCAAAGTGATATCTTGAAAGGTTCAGATAAAGATACCTAGATGATACACTCATGATGCTTGAGAGAATTTTTGATACTTGGCCAACATTAGAAAAGACCCCAAAAAAAAATTTGTGAAAAACTTTGAAAAAACTCAAAATAAACAATTCTATGAACAAAATGGGCATCAACCATGAAAGAAATATATATATATATATAAACAATTTGAAGATAACAAAAAATCTATGAATGATTTCAAAAAAAATTTATAACAATGGTTGGGATAATTTTAAATGTATAGTTAATAGGTTTATGTTCACCCATGTGTAACAAGGTGGGGGTTGTAGTCTCCAATAACTTCATATGTGAAGCTTGTTCAACATCAATGTAAAAGTTAGTAATGAAAGGCCTTACTTGGAACAAATGTGTAAATTTTGATTTTTGTGTAATCAAACATTTTTATGAACCATCTCCATTTCTTTTTGTGGCCATCAATTATCTATTCCCCTTGAATTGAAAACCTTGCAAACCGCATGCATTTTGTTTTAAACTTGGGTTACACCATGGTATGCATCAAATCATAACTAATGCCTTTGTAATAAAATATTTTCAAACTAAAGTGGACCAAAAATAATACTATAGGATTCCATAAAAATAAGTTTTGCATCGTTATTTGATTGTGACAAAAATGTGACATTGTTGAATGCTTAAAGTACATCTGAATTTTTAAAATTAACCTAGGTAAAATTATCATTTTTCTTATGTTTATATTCATTGTTCATAAATAAAATTCAAATAAATGTTTCATTTTCATGCCAAAATGGGCTTTAGAAAATTAATGCATTTTGGGGTTTTCAAAAGTTCATTCAAATACATTTCATATTATGAAATGGCATGAAAACTTGCATAAGTTCACAAACATGTAACTGAATTTTGGGTAGAAAATAATTATTGTTCATTGAAATTTTCTGATTTAGTGAATCCAACTGGTTAATTTTGCAAAATATTTTCACTTCTAATGATTTAGTCAAAAAAAAACGCCTATCAATTATATTGAATCATTTTGATTTTTTTCCCTTCACTTGACAACTATAATTATTTGATGAGTGAAAATTGAGTCTCATTTTAATATATGTGTGCTTTAATTTATTACCTAGGATGTTAAAAGAACTACCCTTGTACATGATTTTATGGACATATTAATTTGCAAATGCCCAATACCAAAACTTTTAAACCTAATCTTTAAACCATAATCTTATAACTTTAAAACCCCAAATGTAAACCCTAAAAATACAATTTTAAAATATTTAAATCAAACTTTAAAAGTAAAAAATGAAAACCCCAAAAAAATTAATCATAACATCCAAACCGTTTAAACCTTAACATTAAAACCATTATTTTAAAACTCCAAAAATAAAACCCTAAAAACCTAACCTGAAAACCATATTCTTTAAAACCTTGAAATTTGAACCTTAAAACCCCAAAAATTAAACCTTAACCGTAAAACCATAATCCTAAAATGTTAAAAATCAAAGTTCAAACCCTACTTTAAACCCAAAAATTTTTAATTCAAAATTTTAACTTAAAAATTAAACCTTAAAACCATAATTTTAAAATGCTAAAATTCAACCCCTAAAAGCCTGATAATTAGACCTTATAAATGTAACTTATAAATTATAATCCTAAAATCCTAAAACTTAAACCTAAAAACATCATATTTATAATCTTACATGCCTACAACTAAAAATCCCAAATAACATAGGTTTAATTTGGGTAGCATGTAATTGAAAAAAAAAATACTTTGGTAGCAATTTTGGGAAATTGTTCCACACTTATTTTTGTATTTGGTCATGACTTTCAAGGATTTTAATTAAAAAACTATTGAATGTGTTAAATACTAATAGATATTTAAATGGGTATTGCCGTTATGCATGTTCTAGAAAAAACCCCATCCACATTTGTCAAATTTGCATTTTAAAATTGTTGTAATGTTTCACTTGATGAGGTCAACAAAGAACTTCCCATTGGATGCTTGTAATGCTTCACTACCATTGAGTTATGGCCTCAGAAAAGCTTGGTAACTTGTGTTCCCCGTCCAATCCACACATTTCCATTTGTTCACTCACATTTGGTGTTGCTAACTACTCAAAATACAACTCCTTTTGGTGTAGTGTTTGTTTAGTTTTCTAAATTTTCACATGAGTGATCCCATGGATTAATGAAGGAAACACTTACGACCAAATTCAAGTAGAATTGCATGATGTTGAAAAAGCAATTCATAAATTTATTTGTTCATGAAACTAGAAACATTGTTTTTGAAAAAAAGGAAAATTAATGGTTCTATGACTATAAAATCTTCAAACATGAAAAAGAAAAGACATGTAGGCATGAGAAGATTTGAAGTTAAATTATTTTTGTTTTACCTAAGTGTATGATGAGAGATTATTTGGGTGACGCTTTAGAATGAAAAAAAGATTTTGATGATTATGAATGTTCTTGTTGAACATGAAACATATTTTGTTCAATAAAAATATATTGTAAATTTTTGATCTTGTCAAACATTCAAAAATACAATGTAACATTAAGGACAATTGTTGATAGAATGGTTTAATATGCAATTGATGAAGATTGAAAGAAGTTGAAAAAAAATGCAACAATAGAGGCTATTAAAAAATTTGTTACAAAGTTAAAGCTTGCTTTGAGGACATATATTCAAAACATTCAACCAAATTAACATTGTCAAATATATGAAGATCAACAAAAATAAGGTTTCCTTGGTATGTTCGCTTTTACGCACTAAATGGATCATTAGTGGAAATTTTGTCCTATGACATGGCATTGTTAGTATTGTTATAAACATGGGAACAAAAACATTATTTTTCACTCATAACAAAAATATCATTGTGGACCTAACATGGATTTTAAACCTTTTCTTGCAAAAATAATGACATTTTAAAATGTATTACACATGTCATTTTTTGTCAAAAATATGTTGAATAATGAAATATAAATGTTAACATTTTTTTAATGGCATTTTATATCCAAGATATTATTTCCTTACATATGGCATCTATTAAAATCAACTTGTTTCATGCAAACAATACATGAACCTCACAATTAAAAAATGTGTCATCACACTATGATGTAAAAATTAATCAAAAAATATGTGAACATATGTTTTGATGGTTTGCATATTAAATTTTGCTACCATATAAAACCTATATAGAAATGATGTCTAGAATAACAATTATATGAGAAGTATATACTTCTATATGAAACTATTGTTATAAAGACATTTGAATTTTGAGATATCATGTTTAATTAGGCCCCTTTTAAATTTTAAACTCCTAAATAAACTTTTTGCACAACCCTCTAACATGATTTCATTGAAATTCAACCCAACTTGCTTTTAAAAACTATGATATTTTGTTATTGATCATGGTCAAGTGTTGAGTCAAAAAATTTAGAAGGTTATAAAATTGATTTTCCTCCTTGCAAGGTCTAGTTGTAGGTGTAAGATTAATGATGCACCCTTAGGTTAATTTGTCAAATGATATTGATCATAAATATTCCTTCATTTTAATTTTGGTAATGAAGTGTGAAAACTTAAGGTGCATTCCTTAACACTTTATGATTACAAAAGGGGTGAGAATTATGGGATAAAAATTAGGAGTTGAACTTTAAAGTTGAACTCCCAATTGATGTGACTTTTTATTTTGATTAAAAAATGACATAAGTGTTATTCGATATTGAATAAATAGGTAGCATAAATCATTATTGAAATTTCAAAATTATTTATTAAACATTTGCAACTAACCAATGAAGCTACTTAGGTATGTAAACATGTAAACCTCCCTCTCATAGGCATGTAGGTGTGTAAGCCACTTAACCATGGAGGTCATGTGTAACCATGAAAGCATGAATAAGGTCTCACAAGAAGATATTAAACCTTGGTTACAAGTCAAGTCCTTGTTCAACCCATTACAATTTCAAATTGTGACATATTATGTCAATACATAGTTATAATAAACATGAATTTATTTCAAATATTTTTACATATGATGTCCTACAAACTTACATGCCTATGGGGTTTACACATTTACATGCTAACTAAGGAGGGCCTAAACACTACATGTTTAGGCACATCAACTTCCTAAAGTCACATTTATCAATGACTTAAATGTAACATGTCCAATCTAGCAAATGTAAGGTTTTTCAAACCACATGCTAGTTGGAGTGACATATATTGATCATAATATACACCCATAATGTCATTTCTTAGCATTAACCTAGGTGGAAAATGGTGACAAACACTTTTGAAAAAATTCATGTGGCCAATGAGGTTTGACATGCATCCAAAAGGCCCAAAGGTTTTGGTTTTGGGGAAGTAGGGGGGAATTATTTTGGTTTTCTCTTCCAAAGAGAAGGGGAACATGCAATTGATTACTTCAATGATTTCACTTAGGTGAAAGCAACCACCTAACCAAAGTGAATGCCACTTCATTTTCTTTTCTTAAGAGGTGAAAATCATGAAAACCTTTCATTGAAATGAAGGCAACCATTTCATTATAGTGAATGCCATTTCATTTGGTTATTATGGGAGAGGTGGAAGGATCCAAACACTTTCATTAAGGTGATCAGCATTTCACTAAATTTCAAATATAAAAACAAGTTTATTACAATTTCAATTTTGGGCCTTTAATCTCATTTTCTTTGCCATTCTTCTTCATAATAGGTGAGGAGGGTGCGGGGGGTGTTGGAATGAATTCTTTTATATGGGGGGAGTTTCTAAAGTTTGATTTTTTTTTTTTGTGATGGGCCAATCAAAGAGGTTTGTTACAATAAATAAATATAAACCTAATAGGCACCCCCAACTAATCAATATGGAACATAATATACTACCATAATTTCAATATTATACACACCAACATTGCATGACACCACTACAAAAACATGATTTTTTTCACTAATAACACTATGACTGAAATTATTTTAGAGTCAAATCCATTTGTTTGAAGTGATTAACTATCTCTAATTGAATTATAATCAAAATTATGTATGTTTGATTTGACCTTTTTTTAATAATTATTTAGACAAATCGTATGTTATGTTACATATTGGTGTATGTGGCATTCATGTGGAGTTGTTCAATTCAATTAATGTGATTAAAATTAGTCATCTAGATCAACATTTTGTATTATGGAAAAAATTAGTGAAATGAAAATAAAATAAACCTAGGAAAATCCCTTTATTAAAGTTTTCAATTTTTTTCATTTTTTTGCCATAATTTGATGTTGATGACTAGTGCAAGATGCCATTGGTGCAATGCAGGGCTTGGATCCATCACCACCGACACCAAAGGTCACCATTGTCATGTTGTCACATTTTGTAAAATAACAATTCATTGTCACTATCTCCCACTTCTTTCCATCAACCATTACCATCTTTATAACAGCAAGCTGATATAGGCACAATCACCATCGCAAAACAACATTAAAATGAACTTTGTTGCCATACATGTTGTTTTGTTGTCAATGTTTCACCACCTTTTCCTCTCAACTATTATCTATTGAAGTTCATTTGGTATTATGTTTCTAACTTGTAACTTGTAACAAGTTGTTCCAAATTCATGATTTTTAAAGTGTCATTGATTTTTTAAGTGGCTTTTCCTTGTGTTCAATGCTTGAGCATTCAATTTACAAAGTGAACATTATGGCAAATGCATCTGAAATCAATATTTAATTCGTTGATGGTGGTAGTAACAAATGATTGTTGTGAGTTGTGTAAGCAATTGGAGTTTGGAAGTCAAAAGCTAACTTTTTAGCCTTAAAACAATGTAACAATATAACAAAAGAACCATGTTTAAGGTAGGTTATGTCTCCATTACATGCATTTTGCATTGTCACTTCCTTCAAACTTTAAGTATAAGTTTATTATTTTTATTTTTATTTATTTTTAATTGCGTTTGCCAAATGTGTAGTTCAATTCTACAACTAGTTTTGCATCATTGAATTCACCAAACTTTGATTCATTCACAAGGTCTACATTTGGTTCAAAATCATGAAGTTTATTGAATGTTGTTTATGTTTCAAGGTCATTGATTTGATCAGCTACATGCAGTGACCATGGAATACACTAATTGGCTAAAAACATTAATGCATCAACCTTGGGTGCTCCTAGTTCTACTAGCACCCTTAGTTCAAAGTCAAAATTTGGTTCTTCAAGTTCTTTGAACAAAAAGAAGGCCAATGATGCATTGACTTCTGTTATTTAAGGTCTCACTTTTGGAAACCACAAAAGAAAGAAAAAAAAGGCAAATTTTAAAAGGGTGTTCAAATATGAATGGCTCCCCAATTTCTTTGGGTTGAGCATGTGGTGGATCCTACAAGGAATACATGGTGCACTACAAGGTTTGTTCCTTGGTTGAAGGCAAAGAAAAACTTCTCAACCTTAAATTGGATGGTTTGTAAAAACATTCAAGAAAGAAGAAAGTTTTAATTCTTCATCCAAGAATTTGTGGGTGATTATTATATAAGCAATGATAATTAACATCAAAGGAATGAAAGGGTTCATGCTAGTCAAGGTCTAAATTCTTTTATAGAGTTGGTGGTTCATGGAGGGAAGGTTGAAAAGAAAAAAAAAGTTTGTCCAATTTGTGGCAATTAGCTTCCATATGTCAGAACATGGTGGACCCATGACTAAGTTTGAGCACATGAGAGGTTTGTTTAACTCCCTAAAAATACACCATACACCCAAGAAACACTTGAAAAACTCAAGTGGTTGGGAAATGGTAGTTGCCATGCATAATGTCATTTTGAAATGAATTGTATTATTAATCCAACAAGCCAAATTCATTTCAATCATTTGTGATGAAGTGCATGACAACTTTGGACAACTAATCTTCGATTTCTATCCACATTTATGTTATTGATAATTGGCTTAAGCTACCAATTTTTTTGAATCTTGAAAGAATTGTTGATGGATGTACATCTAACAACGTCACTACCATAATCATCTAAACTCTTGTTGTTTTTGGTGGGATTTCAAAAATTGACCTTGTTAGCAAATTAATGTGTTTTGGGATTAATGGTGTTATAGCCTTCTAAAACTTGAAGATCGGTATGACTACCCAAATGAATGACAAGCATTGCATTTTACCATTTAAAAATTCATTGTATGGCACATAAATGTAACCTTATAATCCGGACTTTATCATCCTTAACACTTGTTGTAAAGGTCAAATATTTATTTGCTTCTATGTACGCCTATTACAACCAATCCCCAAAAAAGCACTAGAACTGCACCAAATTAACTAAGGTAATTGAATCAAGGGGTTTGAAAATTTTGAGAAACATCTAAAACAAGGTGGATTTCAAAGTTGGCCCCTTCTAAATGAGTGTTATGTAAGTATAATTTTCTTGTGATGAAGATGTCAATGATCTTGTTATTAATCTAGCTGCTACCATTAATTATGAACTTCTATGTGATGTGGAAACAATGATGGGACCAACATGTGTGTTACCAAGTTGGAAGTAGTGCAAAGCTTGATCAAACTTGCTTAAAATAGAAAGTGCTTCATTTGTGATTCTGTGGTAGAAGTGAAACTTACTCAAGTTGATATATACAACTTTTATGTGGACCTTGAGTGACATTTTTCACATGACTAGTTCCAAAGTTTTGTGGATTTGGTGGGGTTGAATTCTAAGGCACTACCAATAATGCACTACCCTAAGCCCACCACACAAATGGACTATGTTGGCTTTTGTTTCAAGGATAATTTTTACATGTTGCACAAAATTGACAAGTGCATTGGAATTGTATCAATAGTCATCAAAGAGGATTGAATAGCTGTATGCAAGGATGTTAAAAATAATGCATGTTTTTTACAAAAGGTTTGATAATTGAACTTGATAGACAAATTGTAATTCAAGAGCTCATGAATGCCACCAACATTATTTACCTTCAATATTGGGTACAACTAGAAGCTACCTTCACATTCTTTGAGAATTTACAAATTTTTAAATCACACTATTGTTATTAGAAGATGATTCAACCAAATGGCAAATCACACGCACCCTTACTAGATCATGTTTTACTTGAACAATAGTTCAATTCTTTTGTGACCATAATGTAATCCAATAATGAAATTGCAATCCAACTACTTGAATGTGGAAAAAGTTTGTGTCATGAATGGCAATGCTATGGGGTTCATTCATTTGAATGTTCATCCATGACTTGTAATGAACTTGTACCTAACTTTTAGTTTTGTTTCAATACATTTTGAATTATCTTCCAGTTGAATTTTATTTCATTTATAGTTGACTTTTAGTTAAGTCCTACTTCACTTTTAATTAAATCACAAATCATTATAATTAACCTTTACTTCACTTCCAATTAATTATTAGTTAATTTTTAGTTCAATCTTAATTAAGTTTAATCTCACTTTTAATTAAATTTTAGTTCACTTTTAGTTGAGTTTTAATTCACTCATAATTCACGCATGGGCACGCATGGGCCACATGTAGATTGAACTTCTTTGAACTAGGTGCCCAATGGGTATAAATAAAGGTAGAATTCCTCATTATTTTTTAGTCCATTCAACACTAATTTTAGGTACGTTTCTTGTCATAGTTTTAATCTATTCCTTTTTTGCAATAAAATATTGTTAGATTCTTATTTTGCACATGTCGTGTTATTGTTCTTATTTCACGATCTAAAGTTGGAATTAAGTTTTCTTTTATTTTCATTTGGGCTAGGAAATCATGTAATTTTGGTTGTTTTGTGTTCATGATAATTTGCTTCTAATGCCATTTTGAAAAATATTTTTTTGGAGTATTTCAAACATGTTGAACTTGCAATTGTTATTGTTATAAGGAGTGTTGCAGATGAACACACATTTTCTACTCTCACTTTCATGAAGTCCAAGTCAAGGAATGGTTTAACAATTAATATGGATTTGGTTGCTAGGATGTATGCTCAAGATTTTTTTACTTTGCAAGCATTTCCATTCCATGCTACAAACACAAATTGAAATGAAACAAAATCTTAGTATGGGTTAGAGCTATAGAATTTTGGAAAAGTTCTATGAAAAGGCAACCTACACAATGTTTTCATGAATCTTGTTTCTCACATTTAAACAAGCTCATAAGTCCTAACTCTATCTATTATCTTATTTAATAATGAATTTAAATAGGGATGTCAATACTAATTTTTTTATTTTGCAAGTCCACCTTCCATGACAATAGGGTCTTCTTCTAGACTAGGGTTCAACTCCTTGAAAAACATTATGTTTTTTATTAGGTGTTTTTTGAATGAATGTTTTGGATTTTTTGGATCGTGTATATATGGGGTGTATAAAATGGCAACATTTTCAAAAATAACCTTCAAACCCATACATGCACAATAAAAGGGTTCAAATAACAATGATATGTCCAAATTCTAATATTAAGCATCTTTTTGTCGACGAATGTCATGCTCCAAATTACCATGTGAATCATCTTCAAGAATCTCCATAGCTATGAATGTACACACAACCCTTCCACTTTTCATGTAACTTTTGTGTGTGATTGTCATGCAAAAACTTTAAAAATGCAGGTAGTGAAATTTTGATGTTGAAAACTTTGGTGGACAAGTTGAAATGCAACCCAAAAAGTTTGGTCTCTAGTGTAATGCAAGTTATATGAGATTACCTTCTACCTTTTTTCTTTTTTTTGGAAAGAGTTTTCACAAAAAAAGTTTGTCACTCTAATTTTAAATTGTGTCATGTCATTGTTGTCTGAGCCTTTTCATTGTGCATGTATGGTTCCCGACACCTTGTTAAATTCCTACAAAGATGTTTGGGTAGCTCAAATAACATAGAATTATGATTTATTTTTTAAGGATCATTCAAGACTACTTTGTAGAACCATTTCAAGCAAATAAGCCATGATATAGCTTTTGTTAAAACTGTTAGTCCTCGTGGATGCATTGACATAGTTGAATTCACATCATTTGGTCACTTAAAGTTAATTTTTATTTTGGAATTGGTCACTTGTGTAGTTTCTACAATGTTAGGTTGCTACTATAATCCCTTTCTAAAAATCCTTTCTTACATATATGGGGTGTACATTGTTCAATGTCATGATGATTTGTTTCAATGGCCATATACATGGTGTCATTGAATTTTAGAGTTCCTAGAGATTTTGTGGTAATTGGTATTTTCCATCCTTGTGGTTCATTGTTTTTAAACCCTTGCATCACAAACTTCAAGATGGGCCATGATTTGGCAATAATAGTTGTGTGAAATTTGTTTTTCATAGGTTCATATGGAGTAGACACACATATAATTTATTTACTTGTATTTTCTGAACATCGACCTCATGCACATTGTTTAGATACAAATGTCATATGCCTATTCATATTGTTCAAATATGAATGTTGTATGTCTATTCATGTTGTTTACACAAGAAAGTCATGCACACAACTTTCATATTAAAACATTATGAAATAATAAATTTCACATAGATTGGAATGAAACTAGGAAGCATGTAAATTTGTGACGTGTGGACATTGTAGGTTCAAGCAACCATGTTTTTATTCATTTCTTGATGAATTGTGAAATTCAAGAGCTATCATCTATGCATAGTGATATTGCCAAATTGTTCACCAATACAATAAAAGTTCGCCAAATTGTTAAAAGGCTTGTGCTTCCCTCACAACCTTGCATTTACCCCTAACAAGTCCATGACACCGCATAGCTCAAACATTAAATTGAAGTTATTGCCATACAAGATAAAAAGATACAACCATATGAACAATATTTGCACTTGGTTCTTGCCACCTCAATCCACCCAACTTAAAAAATAAGGGCCAATTAAGAAACAATGAAAAATGGAAAAAAAATCATTGATCTAAATATGATTTATTATGATTACAATGTTATTATTTATGATGTGGAGATACTAAAATATTATTATTATTATTTAATTAAAAAATTGAAATATAACAAAATATCATGTGAGAAAATCAAAAAGAATATTTTAGTTTTAGTTTTAATTTATTACAATAAAAAACATAACTAATGTACATGTGAAATTTGTATTAATGTTTTTCAATTTGAAATTAAAATAATTAAATATATATAATTAAATAAATGTGAATTTTAATTATATAATTCTAAAAATGAAATTTATTTCATTATGAGATCTTTTAAAATAAATAAAAATATTATACTTGAAATCTTGTTCAAATCAAAATATTTTTTTTAATGTAATGTTCAAACATTTGGATGTTTAAAGATTTGAAATATCAATTAATTATTATTAAAGATATTTGAAACTAATGGAATACATTTTATATTCTGAAATTTAAAAAGTTATAATTTTAATGTATTTATGAAACAAAAAATGAATTAAATCAAATAATGATATTAAAGATGTACACATGTAATCAATTTCATTTTGGAATTATTAATTATGTAATAAGGTTGGTTATGATGTGTAATATGAAAAAAAAAATGTGTTTACATATTTTGCAATAACAAAGTTTGGCACCAATTGAGGTGATGACTGGATAATAAAGGCCTTAATGCTAAAGAGGTGAAGGTTCAAAGATCGCATTGGACATGTCATGATCATGACATCATCATCATAATATGTTATGAGTTCGACAAACTATCAGTAGTTAATTCACCAAAAAAACATTTTTTGGGCATTGGAATCAGGGGTCCAATGTGATTTTGTTTTGGATTTATCCATAATTTAATCCCCAATAAATAATAATATTATTATTAAAATTAAAATCACTATTGCCACATCAACTAATAATTTCAATCATTTTTACATTTAGGACAATCATCATTAATTATTTGAGTTGAACAAATTTAGTTATATTTTTGTTTAAAATAACTAGTTTGTTTTGAATAAGGATATTTTTGTTCAATATTTGTTACAACTTCAATTTTAGTCGTACAAACCAACATAAAAACCATATTATGTAATATTTTATAGGCACCACATATGCCACATGCAAATAGTAGTATTTAATATGACTAAAATGGGAAATGTACCTAGTTTGGGGGTTGGGAGATAGATTTAAAAAATACCCCCTTATGCCATTTGGACAAATAGTTTTATCACATTAATCATTTAAATAATAATGCTAGATGTAAAATACATTTGTTTTGCAATAGTGACACCATTTCATTGTAGATTTATTTTATAGATTTTTGGTCATAAAAAATAATGACCTTTTAAGAAGTTCATATCATTTAGAAAAAAAGATGTTTTATATTAAAATTTGTGCACACATGTACAAAATAACAATCTCTAGGTGGGCTTGATCATGTGATCAAATTTAATAGACAATAATTAAAGATTCAGTTGTTGAAGGTTTTCAAATTGTCCAAGGGCAAATGTTGAAAGTGCAAAAAAATCCAAAACAAAAAGTGCTTAATTTATTAAAAATTCATGTGAAAACAACAATTGTTGTATCTATACATGTCTTGAACTAAGAACACACAAAATTTATAATCACATGGAATTTTGAAAAAAATAAAAATAAAAGTGATTTGTCAAATATTATATATATGAAATTCCAAAAACTACAATCTTGAAATAACACAAACCTTCAAGGCACAACATACATGGCCATAAATCCTACAATCTCATCTTAGTTGAAAAACTCTTTTAAGTCTTGGTCTTTGATTTTTTGTTTTGACAAGCCATGGTCATCACTGAAAACTCAAAATTATTTCAATTCAACATTTGGTTGTCCAATCAACCATAAGCTAAGGTAAATGAAACAAAACTACTTGGAAGGCATGGATTGTTGTAATGTTATTACATATTCACCCCCATATAACTCAATTTTTTTTATAAAGGCAATAGATTTTATGAGATTGTGTTTTTCACCCTTTTTTTTTGGGTTCATTCCACCTTGCTTTGACCCATCTACATAATTGAGCAAAGGAGGTGGGGGAGGTGTTCTAGTATCTTTTCAAACCAAACCAACTCCACAAGCCTAGATGGATTCATAAAATTCACCATAACCTGGATCCTTAAAGGGGGCATTATTCCTTTTTTAGTATATTCAATAGCTTGCTATTGAAGTTGCATCTAGATTGAATTTTCCCTAAATCCCCAAAATTGAGAATCTTGAAATTGCCAAGGTCTGAGTCTTGTATTTTGAAATGTCATATTTAAAAAAGAAAAAAGAGTAGGACAATTTAAATTTTTATTTTATAGCCCTAATTTATTTATTTCCAAATTTGTATCAACATTTTCAATTGAACTTCATTTGATCTTCAAACAACATTTTGAACAAATGGGAATCAAATTTCCTCAAATTATTATTATTCTTTAAATGACCATAACTTTTAATCATTAAATTTGTTTTGGCAATGTGAACTTACCACATTATAGCTCACATTGAACCCTTTTCAAGGATTCAAAATCACTTGATTCATACAATGTTCAGTCCTTTAAACCTTGCCCTAAAAGATCTTAAGAATTTATAAGAATCTCAACTCCCCAAGTGGAAATGCAATTGGAAATTATGAGGTTCTTCCTTCTCACTCACCTTGGAGTGTAGTGTGTTTGACCCATGTTGTGCCTTGACATCTTTCTTAGCACATTCCCCTTGTTTGCCCCCAAACTTTGTTGTGAACCCAAGGTTAAAGTTGTGACAAAGAGCTTGAATGTGAGTTGTAGAACTTGGGTGAGAAATTGGGTCGCCCTAAGTGAGGTTCATTGCATTTCATGGTAGATGTTGATTAGGTTATAGTGACTCATACGACCCTACCTAACCTTTCCACTTCACTTGGGAACAAATGGAGACATGTGGGGGGCCTTGAACACCTTATGCTATGTGGGGGATAGGTGCACAAGTGTAGTGGACTTACAATTTAAAAAAAAATTAGGGCATGGGAAATGAAATTATAAATTTTTTGGTATTCTCTTCAGGTCCGCAATGTGTTCCCAAGTTTCCACATATTTGAATTTTAAGTACATTATTGTAGTGAATGGAACCACAAAGTTTATCTCACAGATGTGTCATGAGCAAAAGTCCTGTGGAAAACTCCAAAGAAAAACCCTATTTCATTAATTTTAGTGTCGTGTGGAACAATTAATTGGACCATGATTGATAACAACAATGTTTTTTTTTGGGGGGCATTTTTTTGGTTAAGTTTTCATTTTGTATTTTAAGTTTCATGGTTTCTTTTCCTCAAGTTGCCATACTAATAAGGTTCGCTTTAGACTAGGAGTTGGTGTTAAATTTTTTTTTCTTGAGGCCAATAATGGGAAATTTGAGCACTTTTTGACTCATTGTTTGGCCTTGAGTTATTAATAAAATATTATTTCCTTGGGGTTAATGAGTGAGTTTGTTCTTTTTCTCTTGGTATCATTAATTTTTTGTTTTTTCCATTGCTTCTTTTCTTCAACTAAACCCTAAAAGTCAGACCACCATGAAAAAGCAAAGATTGCATCCTAAGATTTTTTTCTTTCACTCCTAGTGTAAAGTCCTGGGGGATGATTTTGTTGATTGCACCCATAGGAATGCTCGATTTGAGTTCAACCTTGGTCTTGACACCTAAGGTAAAGCGGGCATTCTTCCTTTTCATCCTAAGTAAACCACACATTATGTTTTAATAATTGTAATGGCTCCCTCCCAATCTACCTTGGTAGTCCATAGAGAAAGTCATTTTGTTCTTTGAATATCACATGACATGCTAAATGCACCATCAACCCTACCCACTTGCAATCAAACTTCAAATCATTAACTAAATTTGATAGTGAAATTCCAAATCTCCCCCTCTTCTCAAGTTGTTTAAAATGTAATGACCTTGACCCTTCTTCTCATAATTAGAAGGAATTGTTTACTTATAAGCCTTGACCTCTTCATCATCAAGTGCAATTTCTAGAAGATGTGAGCTGTTCTTCATCTCCTTTGTCGATCACTATTGTTGCAATTGTCCAAGCTCCAACCTCCTTTTCACTAATCTCTTTCTAGTTCAAGTTGGCAAAAGAGAGAAAGAGAGGAAAAAATAAAAATAAATAGAAAAGCATTTTATGAGTACCTTTTTTAGTGATTATGTAAAGGAAGGTACCTACCAATTAAACAAGTATGGCCTTTGTTGTTGAGCACATATTATAATATTGAATGAATTTGGAAACGGCAAATGGTACACCTTTTTTATCTTATGTTTGAAATTCAAATCTCATTCAGATTTTAACATTTTTTTTTCATTGATAAAATCTATTCAAAGTTTCAATTACTCCTACACTTTAGGCCTAAATAAATATGAACTCATTTCCATGCAACCCCACTCATTGAGGGCTTTCCAACAATACACAAAAATGTGCTTCAATTTTCATATTGTATTAAATTTAGATTTGATTGTTGTTTCAGTGATAAAAGTATTAAAAATTCAATGATAATTCTTACATCATTCGTCTAAACATTACAAAATCACCTCGATGAACCCTTACTCATTGAGGGCTTTGTAAGAGTACCAACAAATCGTGAGGGGCATTGTGATTTGGGAGATCTCAACATGATATGACCAAAAAAACAAACAAACTAGCTTCGTTAATAGATGGATTCCGTCCTCATTGCACTTGACAAAGCCTTCTCAATACCTTCCGTCTCTCTTAGCCTTAGTGCTACCCCTACACCATGCAAGGTAACCCCTCAAATGTAAAGCAAAGCCCTAATTTTTTTCTAGTGTATGGCTACTCTTTTCTGCATAAGGCCAATGTAGCCCATAACCCAAAAACTCACATCCTTAATTCTAACTCTATTATTGTCTAACAAATATAACACCTTGACTTCCCTCCTTATGGTGCATTCACACTTGATGTTAAGTCAGTATTAAATGAAAATCTAGGTGGCATCCTAGGTGGCACCCAATGTTAAATGGGTGATAAGGTTAATGTTAAATGAATATTAACTTAACGAAAAACGTTCATGGTAAGTAGGTGCAAGTCCTAAATGACTAGCATGGTGAGTTAGGGGACTCAACACTAGTGTCCTTAAAACCAAGTGTGAATGAACTTTTAGCCTCAAGATTTGTTGAGCAAACTTTTTGGTCAACAAGTGAGGATGTGTATATTGACAAACAAAGAATGCTTGCCATTCACATTCACAAAACATGTCCCAATTGAATAATACTTGCCCTTCATTTCAATTGTAACAATCAAATTGTGGGGTCTTCAAACTTGACACTCCAATGTTTTCATCATATATGGTCAATGCAAAATATTTTAGATACTTTCATTCCAATTATTCATTCATAGTAGTACCTTGATGAAAGCTCTCGAACATGCAAAAGAATAAAAAGGACAATAAGGAATGTGATGAGATTGTGATGAGGTTATAAAGGCAAGGGATCTAGTAGAAAGAGTATTTGGAATTTCGATTCAAGTCCATTCTTTTGCTTGCACACATACGGACAACAATAATCAATCAATAAATAATATATGTCTATGTGTAAACTTGGCTTGGTGAACGATACCCAAGTTGTTGTTGTTGTTACCACACATGCACGATCATTTTGGGGGCGGGTGAGGGCCAGGTGTTGCAAGCCGTTTGAGAATTCCTTTGTAACAACTACTTATGGCATTATCGAAGATGGTTTTCAAGCGCAATCATTACATTAAAAGTTAGGGAAAGGCAAGTTCGTTCCATGCACAAAAGTTAGTGAAATGCAACAACAACACCAACAACAACGAGCCATGTTATTTTTCTTTGAAAATAATGAATGGAGCGTCTTCCCCAAGTAAAAATCATTTGATGCATCCGCTCACCATCTGTCCACCCCAAGTGCATAGCCCCGGGTTGGCCATAGTGAAAAACCGTCTAGGGTGGGTTCATAGTTCTAGTTTGACACCAGGTCTAGTTTGGTACCGTTAAAATACCCAAGTGCCCCCTTTTGTTGAAGAAAGCCCTCAAGATGATAAGTGCCCAGCACCGTTCGCTTGCTTGCAACCTACTAGCTAACTAACTACCCGGTAGGATTTCAGCCTTAGCATAGGGTAATGAAAAAAATAAAATAAAAAAATAAAATTGTTGGTACTTTAAGCTTTCCTTTATAGGAGGCCCCATAAAAAAATTATAAAAAAAGAAGAAGAAAAAGTTGCAAAGGTACCCAATTGTTACAAGTTGGTGCACCTAAAAAAATAATACCTCGTGTACACCCCCACCAACACCCCCAATTCACCCAACAAAAGAAATCACAAACCTAATAAGTATTTGTACTTGAAAGGAAGGCCCTTTCTAAGGTTGCTCAAAAAGGGCGGACAAAGCTTTCTCCCCTCTCCTTTACACTGTCAAATTTTGTGTGTATATGTGTGTGGTTGGTTTTAACATCTTGGCTACGCCAAACCCATGATGATCCCCACCATCCTTCTCCATGGTTTCCCACCTCAACCCCATGGCCCCCCTTCAAGTTTTGTCAAAAACTCGAAGCATAAATATGAGAGGTCTTGCATGTATGATCGATGGATGATTTGTGCAACTTTGATAGATGGGGATTTGTATCTTTGCTCATATTGTATTGTATTCTATTGTATTGATTGATTGAGTCATGTGGGGTAAAGGAGTAAGAGAGTGACTCCCCACTCCCCCCTTCTCCTCCTCCTCCTCCTCCTCCATCATTAGTCTTCCTTGAGTTCCTTTGCATGGTGGCAAGTTTGATTGATTGATCTTTTATTGAACTCAATTTCCTTTGGCCTTTGGTTAGTTAGTATCTTTATAGCTTGTGTGGAGTAGAGAGTGTTCTTTATGAAACAACTAAAGTGCATGCAATGTGACATGTATCTCCCCATCCCAGTGATTTTCTATTGTGATGATTTTTTTTTTTCTATTTACTGAAAAAAACTGAGAAAATTTGAAAAAAAGGGTGCTTTTTCAATATTAAAACGTATTAAAATTTTGATAAATTTTTAGATCCAATTAATAAAAATAATAAATAAATAAATAAATAAACAGTTCCCATTCACAGGCAATTGTTGGAGAAGCAAATGGCAGCTGTTACTTTCTGACTATAATAAACTCAATATTATTCCAAAGAGGAAAAATTGTGAACACTTTCCACACAATGGATTCCCAACAAGTCATCCCCCACCTGCACAAATCATTGATATCGAATCTCTCCTTTAGCTCAAATCATTGGGATAGATTGCAAGTATTGAGTTCGAAGAACCGTTTGTTTTTGGTTTATTTGCAATTGTGACTAGTTACGTTACTTGGGGGTAGATAGTATACCTTGCAAAATAGGTAGTAAGTTTGACAAGGTTGCTTGCACGATTCAACCCCAACCCAACCCAATTGGAGCCTTTGGGATGATGCACTTGGTTGTGTATGATTGTTATTAAATCTCAAAGTCCGAGATTGGGCATGACTAATCACAAACTATACTTGGGTACGCCATCTTCATTCCACAAGCTCTTGTTCAATTTTTTGGGTTTAGTTTCCATCAATGCTAGGTACCTAGCTAAATGGCCTCCAAATTTCTTTGATTTTTAAAAAAAATAAAAATTCTTCATAATTTTGAAATCTTAAATGGGTTTTGTGTTTCAATGTTCCAATAAATAATTGTTGGCACAATGTGGCCAATTGACACCAATTCTAGTTAGTTTCCCTCCTTTCTTCAATTCATTCTTCATTATTTTGTGCATTGCATTGTATCATTTGTTGAGGAATAATTTTTTTTATGTTCTCAAGCAAAGGATACATATGTTCAAGTTTAGAAATTGAGTGGTTTTTAGTTCTTTCTTTCTACAATGAATTTTGTGTGAAAATCTTTATTCCATTTCATGATAATGGAGTTGCCTACTACATAATGAAATGGAAAATTTAAGGCACATTATCCATAAATACACACCTAATTAATTAACTAAATACTTGCTTAATTGACAATTTATATTTACATATGTTTAACAGATGATTTATATTACAAATGTTTATAAATGCAAAAAAAAAAAAAGGATGCATTATCCCCAAGGGATGCCCATATGCATCCTTGCACTACATGTATAGGCCATTAATGTGCCCATTCGCTGCCCGTAAAAAAAATTCCTCCCAGGGCCACCGCAGCGGTCACAATGGCCTGTGTATACCGTCCTCCTATGCTGAAGATTCCAAGTTGCAAATAGAATATTCCGGAAAGATTCCAAGGATTCCCTAGTTTCCACCCCCCACCACCCACAAAATCAAAATCAAATTTTTTTTTTTTTCCAGCATTTCTGAAAATAATTCAATTACCATTGAAGCTGCCAAAATGATGATGATCCCTAGGGAAGATTTAGCCAAATCTGGCAATAAACCAGTTAATGGAATAAAAAAATCTTGAATCAACCTTCTATATTCATGGCTAAACATTGAAAAAAGAGGGAAAAAAGAGAGAGAAAATATATAATAAATATCCGACAAGTTTTTTACTAGTTGATTTTTTCTCGCTTTTGGCGATGGAGAAAACCCTCCAAAAAAAATTAATTTCAATTTTTATATATATATTTTTTCACCTTTCCTTGTTGAGGATGAAATTCCACCAGTAGAAAATAAATAAATAAATAAATAAATAAAAGGCTAAGGTACAATGACTTATACCTGGCACGTTCAGTGGTAGTACCTAATACAAGGTTTATAGCCCAACCCCCTCCCCTTCCCTTCCCCCACCCCAATTCAAGTTAAAAAAAGGTTTTTTGAAAGGTTTAAAAAATAAAATAAAATAGAATATATTTAAAAAGGCTTTAAAAAGGGTTTAAGTTTTTATTTAAATTTTCTTTAATATGTTTTTTATGGGTTTTTTTCTAGGTGTTTTTTGTGGGGTTGTGTTGTGTGTGATTGATAGATCGTGGTGAACACGAATTGGCCACTTAACTTTATGAAGTTAGTTTTTTTTTTGGTTAGTTCATGGGTTTAATTGAACTAAAAAAAGTCACCCCACCAAATTCAATTAAATTTGGTTTGCCTCCCCCACTCTCTCTCTCTCACCCCCCCCTCCCCTCCCCTCCCCTCCCCTCCCACCCCCT